>Ga0315550_1000817_pt1 | contig 19329 bp, 14 predicted proteins | sample SalMarSW160190MG_2_FD_203100 | JGI IMG/M metagenome (GOLD analysis project Ga0315550, IMG submission 203100) | Salt marsh sediment microbial communities from the Plum Island Ecosystem LTER, Massachusetts, United States - Salt Marsh Sediment SW1601-90 ... | reverse complement strand
CTAAGATTATTTTCAAAAAGAGGAAGCTATCGTATTCCTATTACAATCACTGATAATGATGAAGGAATTGTTGGGGTAAGTTTTTCAAGATTTAAGAACATCCCAGTTATTGTCTTATTAAAAGCATTAGGATTATCAAAAGAAAGTGATATTGCACAATATATTGGCAAAGAAAATGATAGTTTAATTGTTAATTTATATGAGTATACTAATGTTCAAAACAGTAATGATGCTATGATGGCTATTGCTGAACAAACTTCACTACAAGGAACTCAAAAAGAAATTTTAGATAGGGTAAAACAAAGACTAGATTCTTATTTTCTTCCACATATTGGGTTAAGAAAAGAAGATAGGATTGAAAAAGCAATTACTTTATGTAAATTTGTAAAACAATTTTTTGTTGCAAAAGAAAGCTCAAAAAGTTTGACAGATAAGGACCATTATGCAAATAAGAGAGTCAGAATGTCAGGGGATTTGTTAGCTGATTTATTTAGGGTTAATATGAATATCTTGTTAAGGGATATTCAGCATACAATGCAAAAAATCCAAAAAAGAAAGAAATTTTATTCAATTAAAACTATAGCTAAATCTACTTTATTTACCCATCGGGTTGAGAGTGCAATTGCAACAGGTAATTGGATTGGTGAGAGAACAGGGGTTACTCAAAATATGGATAAAACTAATTATCTTGCTATTTTGTCACAACTACAAAGAGTTTCAAGCATGTTGCCTGGAGAGCAAGAAAATTTCTTAGCAAGAACTCTTCATCCAACACATTACGGTAGATTTTGTCCTGTTGAAACTCCTGAAGGAACAGAAATTGGATTAAGAAAGAACCTGGCTTTACTAGCAAAAATTTCCACAAGAGCAGATCTTTCCGACGATAAATTAATAAAAATGCTTATGGAAATTGGAATGAAAAAAGAGATGGGCAGTTCTGGTTCTGATATTTTTTTCAATGGGAGATTTATAGGGCATATGGATGATACTCAAAGATTTATAAAAGAAATAAAAGAAAAAAGAAGAAATAGTGAATTACCTATTGAGCTAAGCATAAGATATAATCAAGCACTAGATAATGTTTTCTTGTCTACTGAGGTTGGCAGGGTAATGAGGCCTTTGATTATTATAGAAAATGAAAAACCAAAATTAAGTAACGAGCATATTAAATTATTAAAAGAAGGTGCTTTAAAATGGGATGATTTGCTAAAAGAAGGAGTTATTGAGTATTTAGATGCTGCAGAAGAAGAAAATGCATTAGTTTCTTTAAGGCCTGAAGAAATAACAAGCGAGCATACCCATCTTGAAATTGATAAAATTGATTTTTTAGGGGTTGTTACTAGTTTAGTTCCTTATGCTAATTATGATCAATCATCAAGATTAAACAGGGGAAGTAAAACTCAAAAGCAGGGCCTGGGATTATATGCAGCAAATTTTTTATGTAGGATTGATACTGATGTGAGTATATTACACTATCCTCAAAGGCCAATTGTTAGAAGTTTTGTTTATGATACTTTAAATGTTCATCCTGCAGGCCAGAATGTAGTTGTTGCGGTTATGACTCATGAAGGTTATAATATGGAAGATGCGCTCATACTTAACAAGGGTTCTGTAGACAGGGGTTTGGCTAGAAGCACTTATTACCGGCCGTATACTTCTGTTGAATTAAATTATGCAGGTGGTTTGAAAGATGAGATTGTTATTCCTGAAAAAGATGTTACTGGATATAGAACTGAAGGAACATATAGATTTTTAGAAGATGATGGAGTAGTTTACCCAGAAGCCAAACTTGATGCTGGTGAAGTTGTTATTGGAAAAACAAGTCCTCCAAAGTTCTTATCAGAAGTTAGAGAAATTTCAGTCAAAGCTAAAAAAGAGGCTAGTTCAGTTATAAGGCAAGAAGAACAAGCAACTATTGATTCTGTATTTGTTACACAAGATGGTCAAGGGAATAAAGTAATTAGAGTTAAAGGAAGAGACTTAAGAATTCCAGAATTAGGGGATAAGTTTGCAACATCTCACGGTCAAAAAGGGGTTGTTGGAGCTATTGTTTCTGAAAACGATATGCCATTCACTTCAAATGGAATAAAACCAGATATTATTTTTAATCCTCATAGTATACCCGGACGTATGACTGTGGGATATTTAATAGAATTGTTAGCAGGAAAAGTTGGATGCTTATCAGGAAAAATTATTGATGGTACTGGATTTTCTGGACAAAAAATAGAGGATTTAGAAAATCAGCTAAAAGGGCTTGGATTTAGATATGATGGAAAAGAAACAGTTTATAACGGAATTACTGGAAGAATGATGAATGTTAAAATTTACATCGGGAATATATATTATCTTAAACTTAAATACATGGTTTCAAACAAAATACATGCTCGTGCTTCAGGGAAAGTTACTTTATTAACAAGACAACCAATTGAAGGAAGAGCAAGAGGCGGAGCATTAAGATTAGGAGAAATGGAGCAGCAAGCACTAGTTGCACACGGAGCATCATTGTTATTAAAAGAAAGATATGACTCAGATAAAGTTATCATTAATATTTGCAGTAAATGCGGTGCAGTTGCAATTGAAGATACTATAAGAAATAAATTATTTTGTCCAATGTGCGCTAGTATGGAAATTGAACCTGTTGAAATATCTTATGCATTTAAATTATTAGTTGATGAAATCCAGTCTATGCATATTAGGACTATATTTAATTTAAAAAACAAATACGAGCAGTAAAATGGCAGATAAAAATATTACACGAAGACAATTCATGAAAGGATTAGGAGCAGCAGTTGCTGCAGTTGCTGGATTGGCAGGAAGTGAAAATACAAATGCAAATACTGGAAAGACTGACACTAAAAATGAAAATACACTAAAAGTAACATGGTGTTCTTCTGCAAAAATTGATTGTCCTTATCGTTTTGTTTATGCTCATAATGGACAAGCAAGATACGTTCTGTTGCCTAATGAGGCTGTAAAAATAACCCAATCAGGAGGAAAAACAAGAAGACCTACTTTTGGAGGTCCTTATGAAAAACTTAGACCAGGTAAATATGATTTTGTTGAAGGAGTAAGAGCAAAATGAAGCCAATAAAAAAACAAGTTAGAAGTTTGCAATTTACTCTTTTTAATCCTGATGAGATTAAAAAAATGAGTAAAGCAAAAATCATAACTCCTGAATTATATGATGTAGATGGTTATCCTGTTGATGGGGGATTAATGGACCTTCGTCTTGGAGCTATTGATCCAGGAGTTAGATGTAGAACTTGTGGAGGGAGATTAAAAGAGTGTTTAGGACATCCGGGAAGCATTGAACTTGCAAGACCTCTTCTTCATATTAAATATATTTCTGTTATTGAATTATTCTTAAGATGCTATTGTTCTGAATGTCATAGAATGATGATAAAACTTAAGGATTTGCAAAAACACAAAACAGTCAAAGAGAGATTAAAAAGAGCAAAAGATACAAAAAAGTGTCCTCATTGTCAAGCAGAGCAAGAAAAAGTTAGGCTTGATAAACCAAACACATTTAAAATAGGCAAAAAAAGATTGTTTCCAGGAGAGATAAGGGAAAGACTTGTAAGAATTCCTGATGAAGAAGCTAGATTAGCAGGAATTAATCCTAAAATGTTTAGGCCTGAATGGGCAGTACTTACTTTGTTGTTAGTTCCTCCAGTAACAGTCAGGCCTTCAATTACTTTAGAATCTGGCGAAAGATCAGAAGATGACCTTACGCATAAATTATCTGATATAATAAGAGCAAACCAGAGATTATGGGAAAACCTAAATGCAGGGGCTCCTGAAGTTATTATTGAAGATTTATGGGATTTACTACAATATCACGTTACAACTTTTTTTGATAATAGTATTACAAAAATACCTCCTGCAAGGCACAGAAGTGGCCAGCCATTAAAAACAATAACTGAAAGGATAAAAGGAAAAGAAGGAAGAATCAGGCATAATCTTGCAGGTAAGAGAGTTAATTTTTCTTCACGTACTGTAATAAGTCCAGACCCTTCATTAAAGATTAATGAGGTGGGAGTTCCTTTTGAAGTAGCAGAAATCTTAACAGTAAATGAGAGAGTAACAAGCACTAATCTTAATAAACTTAAGAAAATAATTACAAATGGAGAGTATCCTACTGCAAACTACATTATCCGTCCTGATGGAAGAAGAAAAAGAATCACAGAAGAATTAAAACAAGAAATATTAGAAGAATTAGAAGCTGGTTACATGGTTGAAAGGCATTTAATCGACGGAGATGTTGTATTGTTTAATCGTCACCCTTCATTGCACAAAGCAAGTTTAATGGCTCATTTTGTAAAAGTTCTACCTTATAAAACATTTAGGGTCCATCCTGCAGCAGCACAACCTTATAATGCTGACTTTGACGGTGATGAGATGAATGTTCATATTCCTCAGACAGAAGAAGCAAGAGCAGAAGCAAAAGTGCTAATGGATGTAAATCAAAATCTAATGTCTTGCAAAGATAATAGTAATTTAGTTGGAGGAATCGCTGATGCAATAACAGGGGTTTACTTATTGAGCGGAACAACTTTATCAAAAGCTGATGCTTCTCAATTATTATATAATTCAGGAATAGAACCTTTATTTAATAAAAGCAGATTGGATGGAAAAGAAATTATTTCAGAAATCCTGCCTAAAATAGATTATACTGGAAAAACAAAAACAGGAGAAGTTTTTTCAATTAAAAATGGAAAAATAGAGCAGGGGGTTGTTGATGAAAATACATTTGGTGTTGAATGTGGAAACTTACTAAAAGATCTTGATAGAAATTATGGCAGAGAAAAAACAATAAATGTTTTAGAACACTCTTTTTCTATTGGAACTAATTACCTTACAGACCACGGCTTTACAATTTCTGTGGATGATTTAAATGTTAATGAAAAAGTCAAACAATTAACGAAGCAAACAATTGAAGAAGCAGAAACACAAACTAAAAAAATTATTGAAGATTATATAGCAAATAAACTTCAAGTTATTCCTGGGAAAACTAATGAAGAAACTCGTGAAATAAAAATAATGCAGGTTTTAAATCAGATTAGAACAAAAATAGGCAAAATAGTCGGGCAAGAGATTCCAAAGAGAAATCCTGTTAGTGTTATGATGCGCTCTGGTGCTGGAGGAAATGTTCTTAATATAACTCAAATGGCCTGTTGTGTAGGACAGCAAGCATTGTGGGCAGAAAGAATTAAAATTGGATTTAGTAATAGGACACTTTCTTTTTTTAAAGAGCATGATCTGTCTCCAAAAGCAAGGGGATTTATTTATAATTCGTTTTTAAAAGGATTAGAACCTTATGAGTTTTTCTTCGGAGCAATAACTGGAAGAGATGCTTTAATGGATACTGCATTAAGAACTCCGAAATCAGGATACTTATATAGAAGGTTGGCAAATGCTTTACAAGATATAAGAGTAGAATACGACAGTACAGTAAGAGATGGTTCGGGGAAAATAATCCAATTTAGATATGGGGAAGATGGAAAAGATGTTTCTGAGCTTCATAGAGAAAAAGAGATATCAGCAGGAGAAGCAATTGGAATTGTAACTGCCCAATCATTTGGAGAACCCTCAACTCAAATGACTCTTAATACGTTTCACTTAGCAGGTGTTTCTGAAATGCAGGTTACTACTGGACTGCCAAGATTAATTGAAATATTTGATGCTAGAAGAACTCCTTCAACTCCCTCAATGGATATTTATCTTGATAAAGACCATAATAATGAAAAGGATGCTAAAATAATTGCTGAGAAAATACAAGAGGTTAAACTTCAAGATGTTTCTCAGGAAATTAAAATTAATTTTGCTGACAAAAAAATAGAGGCAATTGTTGATCCTAATGCCTTAAGAAGAGTTCACTCTTCTATTGAAACTATTGCTAAAAAATTAAATGAAAACAAAAGGCTTGGTTCAAGTTGTAAAGCAAGAGCCAACTCTTTAATATTTAGTGAAAAAGATAAAAACTTCAAACAAATATATAAATTAAAAGAAAAAATAAAAAATGCTCAAATTTCTGGTATTGAAGAGATTGAACAAATCCTTGTTGTTAAAAGAGACAAAGATTATGTCATACTAACTGCAGGGACTAATCTTAATGATATTCTTCATTTTAAGGGGGTTGATAAAACAAGAACAATAAGTAATGATCTCCATGAAGTGTGTGAAATCCTTGGGATTGAGGTTGCCAGAGCAACTATTATGAAAGAAATTGAAAAAGTTACAATTTCCCAAGGTCTTGACATTAATGAAAGACACTTAAAATTAATTGCAGATGCTATGACTGTTTCAGGAACTGTTAAAGGAATCACAAGAATGGGAATTATATCTCAGAAATCATCTATATTAGCAAGAGCAAGTTTTGAAACTCCTGTTAAGCAATTTGTGAATGCTACACTAAAGGATAATAAAGATGAATTAAATTCTGTAATTGAAAATATAATCTTAAATCAACCAGTTCCAGTTGGTACTGGACTTCCTGGATTAATGGTTGAAGTTACAGGGCCTTTAACAGATAAAAAACAAAAATCTGATAAAAGTGTTGCGCAACTAACAAAAAATACAAAAGATACTTCTAAAAAATCAACAGAACCTATTGAAAATAATAAGAAAGTTAAAGAAGAGAAAATTAAGAGCAAGAAAGCTGAGAAAAAAAGCAAATAAAATAGTTAAAAAACAAAATCAAATTTAAATTCTCGACGAAAAAACCTAAAGATTTATAAATTAATTATATTATAAACTTTTATTAAGAGGGTGGAAATTTTTAATATAAACTTAAAGAAGGAAATTTTTAATATAAACTTAAAGAAGGAAATTTTAATATGACAAAGACTTTAGATATGAAATTTATAAGATATGCTAACTTATTCAGCAGAATTACAAGAATAAGAGCTAATCATTGTTTTGAATATAATAATGCAATTGTTTTTGCAGTTCCAAGAATATTTGTTATGAAAGCTATTGGACCTAATAATATAAATCTGAAAAAATTAAATGAAATTATTAAAAAGAAAATAAAAATTGTTGCGATTCCAAAAGGAAGAGAAGATATTGAAAAGTTTGTTTCTGTTATAACCCGCCCTGTTAAATTTAAAGGAATTGAAATTAAAGATGATGAGGCTGTAATAACTGCAACTACTCAGAGCAAAGCATCTTTAATTGGAAGAGGAAAATGCAGAATGGAAGAAATGCAAAATATTTTAGAACAATATTTTGGAATTAGAAAATTAAGATTTAAGTGAGTTTAGATAAACTTATTAATTCTTAAAACATTTATTACATATGCAAAAAAAGAGTAATCAACCCTCTGAAAAACAACTAAAAGTTTTAAGAGAACTTGAAAAATCTAAATCAAGAAAGAGAGTTTTAAAAATAAGTGCCTTAGTTGTTTTGTTTATATTTTTAATTATCTTAGCATTTCTTGGTGGAAAAAGTATTTTTAAACAAAAACCTTATGATGACACTGTAATTAATGATTCTCCTATTATTAATGATTTTCAACCTATTCCAATTATTAATGATACAAATGCTACTAATCAAACTGATATTACAATTATAATTCCTCCTGGTGGTGGACCAAGTAGTTCTGGAGGAAATGGAGATGATTATAAACCAGAACCTGAATCTCCTTGTGTTCCTGATTGTGGAAATAGAGAATGTGGTGGTGATGGATGTGGTGGAAGTTGTGGAACTTGTGATATTGGAGACTATTGTAGTTATGGGGTTTGTGAAAGTATAGATGATTTAGAAAATTTTATTTGGAATACTTCTTATTGTGGTGATTTAAATTGTGATGTTGTTGATGCTGAAACTTGTGCTAATTGTCCTGTTGATTGTTGTCCTGCAGACCCGAATCCAGATGGAATAGATGATCCCCCTAGGATAAGAGTAGAAAATATTTATTTTTCAGTTAATGATAGTTTGGTAACTTATACATACCAAATTCAAGCAGATGAATTTGATGGACAGGATTTAACTTATTTTGAGGACAATCTTCCAAATGGAGCAATTCTTAATTCAAGCACTGGAATTTTGTCTTGGACAATTAATTCTAGTTATATTGGAATTTACGAAAATGTTAGGTTTACTGTTAGTGATGGCAATTTAAATTCTTCAGATATTGTTGATATTATTATTAAAGATTCAAAAATTATTTATGTAGATAATCAACTTATGGATAACTGCTCTGGCGATTATTCAATTGCAAACAGGGATTGTTCTGGAAGCGACGGGGATGCTTATGTTAGCGTTCAAGTTGCTGCTGATAATGCTTATACAGGAGATACTGTTTACATAAGAAACGGGACTTATAGGGAAAGCATTCGCATCCCTCATGAAGGACAAGCAAATAATCTGATTATTTTCAAAGCTTATAATAATGAAGATGTTATTGTAGATGGCTCTGAGATATTAACTGGCTGGCAACAATGTGATCAAGTAGAATGTCCGAATAATTCAAATTATGCAAATATTTATTACACAACAGTTGATTGGAATTTTAGCAAGGTCTTTGAAAATAATGAGTGGATAACAAATGCAAGAGAGCCAGATTTTGGATATATTAATACAACAAGAAATGAGGGAGAATTAATTATTTATAGTAGTAATTTTACTGAAAATCCTGATTATTACCTTAATGCTTTAATAGATTATCAAGGAACTAATGACCGTGGCGCGTTAAGTTATGACCAATTCAAAGTTATTAATGCAGGAGGCGGCTGGGTTGAAGTTAATTTATCTGGATTAGGGCCTCATTGGGGAGAACCAATGTTTTGGGCAGGCACAAATCCTTGGGTTTATTTTAGAAATAAATTAGAATATGTTGATAGGCCTGGTGAATGGGCTGTTGATAGAACTGTCTGGCCTTATAGAATTTATTTATGGCCAAAACAAGGAGGAAATCCAAATAATTATAAAATTGAGGCTCCGAAAAGAAATAATGGCATAACTCTCTCAGGATGGCCTTTGCAGTTGAGTTATATTGTTTTTGATGGCATTGATGTAGCTAAAGTGTGCAAGTATCCTTCACATAACGCAGGAAATGGATACACATTAGGAAGTGCCTCTAAAATAACTATACAAAATGCAGAAATCTGGGGAAATGAAGGAGGGATAACTAATAGAAATCCTGATGGGTATAGATTTATTAATAATCATATTTACTGGAATCAATTTGGTATTACTAATGGAGCAAATGCTTGGGTTCAAAGACCTGCTAATATGAGTTATATAATCGGAAATAATATCCATCACAACCAGCAAGATGGAGTAACAATTTATAGTGAAACTTATTTTATTGTTAAAGACAATCACATACATCATCATACAACAGATAATACTCACACTGATAATTTTCAGACTGCTTGGGTAGGACATATATATCTTCTTGATAATACATTTCATGACGGTGGGCAAGATGTTATAATGCAGTATTCTGATAATGTTGTTTTTTCAGGAAATATTGTTTATAATGCAAAATCAAGAGGTTTTGTTTTTGATCGCTATCAAAGAAATTTGATATTTGAAGGAAATACTATTGGCTATTCAAGATATGCTCCAATGGCTGGCTTAATAAACAGAAATACTTTTTATAAAAATAATTATTTTGAAACAGGATTTACATCCCTTAATTTAAATGCTGGAGATGGGCACATAACTGGATCAGATTATAATTATTTTTCTGATAAATATGTTAGAATTGGTTATGGAGGAATTTCTTATTCAATAGAGGACTGGCTTGGTCTGGGTTTTGACACTCACAGCACTTTTGGAGGGAGTGTGTTTAAAAATGTTCCTTTGGGGTTGCATATTGTTAATTATTGGAGTACAAGAAACACTTTAAAAATTGACAATGCTAATAAATATTTTAAGGTTGGGGATATTGTTGAGTATTGTAATGATGGAATTATTAGGAAAGTAACAGGAGTTGATTTGAGTAATATCATAATTGATATACCATTAGATTATGACCATATAGGTTCAAATTGGGCATGTTATGTCTTACATTGGGGTGGAAACACTGATGTTGAAGAGGATTATAGAGTATTAGGAAATGCTTGTACAGCTTCTGCTAATGAAAAAGTTGTGGGGAGCACAGGATGTTATAATTGTACTTCTGCAAGCCCTTTGGCGTTTTTTACAATGAATAAAGATTCTATTTATGATTCAGAAACAATTTATTTTGATGCATTTTTTTCAAGAGCTTGTTCAGGAAGTGTAAGTAGTTATCAATGGGATTTTGGGGATGGTAATACAGCAACAGGAGAGCAGGTTGAGCATATTTTTGATGCAGGAGATTATAATATTACTTTAACAGTAACAAATACTGATGGCTTGTCTAGTAGTTATAAAAAATCAGTGCATGTTGTTCAATCTTTAGTTAAAAATCTAAATTTATATTTAAAGTTAAATAATACATTATTAGATTCTTCTGGGAAGTTTAATCACGGAGTTTGGAAAAACAGCGAGAGTTATGGAGTTGGGATTGAGGGAAGCGCTGTTAAATTTGATGGGCTTGTTGATGGTCCTTATTTTATTGTTAAGGATATGGATTTGTTAAGAGGAATGGATAAGTTAAGCATTTCTGTTTGGGCTAAAAAAGAGAATGCAAGTCAAGGAGGGCTTTTAGTATATAAGCATACCCAGTATTATGTAGATATTAGGGAAGATAGGTTTGTTTATTATATTAATAATGGAACACAATCAATACCTTTGGGAGAGCCAGCTTCTATTAATGATGCTGACTGGCATCTTTACACAATGGTTTATAATGGAAGTGTGTTTATTGGTTATGTTGATGGTGTTGAAGCTGGAAGGAGAGATTTTACAGGAAAAATTCATATTGACCCTTCAAGAGATATTTATTTTGGAAGAACTCCCTGGAGCAGTTATTTTAATGGCTCAGCAGACGAAGTTAAAATTTACAGCAAAGCTTTAAGTGAAACAGAAGTTCAAGATTTATATTGTGAATTTAGGGATGCTAATTTTTGTACTTCAATTCCAACCCTAAATCCTTTTGCAAGATTTTTGAATTGGCTAAAGAATTTATTTAGTTGATATTATTAAGGATTATCGATAAGTATCAATGTTTAGGGCAACCTTTTTAAACCTTAATCATCAGGATATTATATACCAAAGATATTTATCTTTATTTATAAAATGGGATTGAGAAATGCAACTAAACTAGTAAAGAATCGAAGGAAATTTAGATGGAAAGACAGGAAATATAAAGTCAGGACCTTAAATCTTTTTGCAAAATCAGACCCTCTTGGAGGAAAAAATCAAGCAAAAGGAATTGTAACTGAAAAAGTTCAAAAAGAGGCAAAACAGCCAAACTCTGCAATGAGAAAATGCTGCAAAGTCCAGTTAATTAAAAATTCAAAGGTTGTAACTGCTTTTATTCCTGGAAATTTAGCACAAAAATTTATTGATGAACATGATGAAGTCATGATTGAAAGAATAGGTGGAAAACAAGGAAGAAGCAAAGGAGATATTCCCGGTGTTAGATGGAAAGTTATTAAAGTAAATGACCAGCCATTAGCAAGACTTTGGTCTGGAAAGATTGAAAAAGGAAGGAGATAAAATGGAAGAAGAAACAACACAATTTGAAGAAATGGAAAAAGAAAAATCAGAAAATCAGTTTAAACTTTTTGATTTATATGATGTTTCTGATATTAAAGTAGAAGACCCTGGTATGCGGAGATATATTAATCTTGAACCAAAATTGCTTGTTAAAACTTATGGTAAAATAAGAGATAAATTTTCAAGAGGAAAGACCAATTTATTAGAAATATTTGCTAATTTGGTTGGAGTTCCAGGACATAGAGGAAAAAAACATAAAATTATGACTGGGCAAAAAGCAGGAAAATATTCTAAAAATATGAAAATAGTTTTAAAATGTCTGGAGATTGTTAAAAAAAAGACAAAGAAAAATCCAGTACAGGTTCTGATTACTGCAATTGAAAATGCTGCTCCAAGAGATGGTGTTACAATAATTGAGTATGGAGGGGCGAGATATCCTCAGGCAGTTGATATAAGCCCTATGAGAAGAGTTACAATGACATTAAGAATAATTGTTCAGGGAAGTTATGATAAATCATTTAATAAAAAAACAAAAATCGAACAGGCTTTGGCAGATGAAATAATCAAAGCTTATAATAGAGAGGCAGATAGTTATGCAATGGCTAAAAAAAATGATTCTGAAAAACAAGCAAATTCTGCTAGGTAAAAACCAAAAATGGTAAAAAAAGAAACAAGCATACATAAAATATCAAGATTAGTAAAAGAACGAGAGAATATTAGAAACATTGCTACTTCTGCTCATATACACCACGGAAAAACTGCACTTACTGATAATTTACTTGCTGCTGCAGGGCTTATGGCTGAGAAATTAGCAGGAGAATTAGACGGGGGAATGGCTACATGGCAGCATGCTGATGAGCAAGAAAGATTACTAACTGTTGATGCTGCAAACGTTTCTATGGTTCACAAATTTGATGGAAAAGAATATTTAATTAATTTAATTGATACTCCTGGTCATGTTGATTTTTCTGGTAATGTAACAAGAGCTATGCGTGCAATAGATGGAACAATTGTTTTAGTTTGTGCTTCAGAGGGAATTATGCCTCAAACTGAAACTGTTATTAAACAAGCCCTTAGAGAAAGAGTTAAGCCAGTTCTTTTCATTAATAAGGCAGATAGATTAATAACTGAACTAAAATTAGGCCCAAAAGAAATACAGGAAAAATTTGTCAAGATTATCAATGATTTTAATTTATTAATCGAACAAATTGCTGAAAAAGAGTATAGGCAAAAATGGAAAGTTAATGTTAATGATGGAAGTGTTGCTTTTGGAAGTGCAAGAGATAATTGGGCAATGTCAATTCCATTTATGAAGAAAAAAAATGTTAGTTTTAAAGACATTATAGATATTTACAGCAAGGATAAGGATGAAAGAGAAAAATGGGTATGGGAAAATGCTCCTGTTCATGAAGTTTTATTAGATATGGTAATTAAACATCTCCCAAGCCCCATTGAAGCTCAAAAATATAGAATCCCTAAAATTTGGTATGGAGATACTGAAAGTGAATTTGGTAAAGGATTATTAAATTGTGATAAAAAGGCAGAAGTTGCTTTTGTTATTACAAATACTGTTATTGACCCAAGATCTGGAAAAGAAATTCATGCAGGAAGATTATTTTCAGGGACAATAAAATCTGGAATGGAAGTTTATTTAAATGAGGCTAAAATAAAACAAAAAATTCAGCAGGTCTTAGTTTATAATGGCATTAAACCAGAACAATTAGAAAGTGTTCCTGCTGGGAATGTTCTTGCTATTTCAGGGATTACTTCTGAAACAGGAGAGACAATAACATCAAGCCCCCAAGAAACTGTATTTGAAAACATTAAACATATTTTTGATCCTGTAATTACTAAATCTATTAGTGTTCCTAAGCCTCAAGATTTACCTAAATTAATTGAAGTATTGAAAAAAGTAGCAAAAGAAGACCCTACTTTAAAAATTGAAATTAATGAAGAAACAGGTGAAAACCTTATGTCAGGTATGGGGGAATTGCACTTAGAGATTATTGAAAACAGAATTAAAACTGAAAAAGGGGTTGATGTAAAAACTTCTGAACCAATTGTTGTTTATAGAGAAACAGTTATGAAAAAAGGAAAAACAGGAGAAGGAAAATCACCAAATAAACATAATATGTTCTTTGTAGAAGTTGAACCTTTGGAAGATGCTGTTTATGAAGCAATGAAAAAAGCAGAAATTCATGAAAGAAGAACAAAAAAGAAAAATGAAGAATTATGGGCTAAATTAGCTGAATGTGGGATTTCAAATAATGAAGCAAGACAGTATAAAAATATTTACAAACAATGTGCTTTTTTAGATAAGACAAGAGGGGAGGTTCACATGCAAGAAGTTATTGAAATGGTTATGGATGGTTTTGAGCAAGTTGTTGATGCTGGTCCATTATCAAGAGAACCTTGTATGAAATTAAAAGTAAGTTTAGTTGATCTTAAACTTCATGAGGATGCTATTCACAGAGGGCCTGCACAAATTTATCCTGCAATGAGAGATGCAATCAGAATGTCAATTAATTCAGCTACTCCAGTATTATTTGAACCTATCCAAACTCTATTAGTCGAAGGTCCATTAAAATTTATGGGGGATTTGACAAAGCTATTCCAAGGTAAAAGAGGGCAAGTTTTAGATGTTGAACAAGGGTCTGGATTTTTTTCTATGAAAGTTAAAATCCCTGTTGCAGAGATAATTAGACTAGCATCTGATGTTCGTTCAGCTACAGAAGGAAGAGGAACTTTCAGCATGATTGACCAGACTTTTGAAAGAGTTCCCCCTAATTTACAACCAGAAGTTGTAAAAAGAATCAGGGACAGAAAAGGTCTTGCTGAGAATGAGTAAATGGTTTAAATTATTTCAACATTTCAGGGTCTATTTTTAAAACATCAAGGATAAAATTTTTTATTTTAGATTTCTCACGAGGATTAAGGCTTATATGAATTTCCCCAGTTGACTTTTTCAAATTCACCCAGCCTAGATTAGTTAAATCCTTGATTGACTTTTCAGATTCCCTTTTGCTTATTTTATCAGCTAGATGATATAAATTTTTAATAGGAGTATGTTTTCCTCCCCAAATCCCCCTTCTATAGAGTTTAAATAATAATTGTGCTTCCAACTCTTGATTTCTCATTTTTTATTTTCACATCTTTATTAATTAAAATTATATTTTATTTTATCTATAATACAGTATAATTAAGTTTATAAATATTACTATTTCCGTAATTTAATAATTTTTTAAATAAAACAAATACGAAATAGTTAAAAAAAAGAAAGGTTTATAAAGACTAACTTACTTAGTTAGCGTGTACTAAGGTATGAAAAAGAGGAGGTGTGTTTGATTAATTTAAAATGGCAATGGGGCAATCATTTTTTTTGCAATATTTAGGTGATAATCCTAAAATAAGAATACTAGACTTTTTAATGGATAATTTTTCTCAAGACTTTTCTCTTCCGCAAATTGCCCAAGGAAGCAATGTTGCTTATACAACTTTAATTGATATTCTTCCAAAATTGCTCAAACAAGGAATAATAACAGAAACAAGAAAAATAGGAAAAAGCACATTATATAAAATAGATTTAGATAATCCCATAGCTAAGGCTTTATTCACAATAGATATGAAATTATCTGAAGCAGCAATTGAGAAAGTTTCTGCATAGGTCAATATAATAACTTTTAAAAACTTGTTGATTAATATATTGATTAATAACCTTAATTAATTAATATGAAAAGATTGACAAAAAACAGCCCTATAGTTTTGGTTGAATTGCCTCCTACTCAATTTGGGGTTTTAAATGGGGATATTGCTATTGATGAGTTTAGTAAGTTTAATTTGCCTGCAAGAGCAATTCATTCGCTTGCAGCAGTTCTAGAAGCAGATAATTGGAAAAATATAAGACTTATAAATCCTTTTTATCATGGGAAAAATGGAAAACTAACTGAAGAAAATTTTGACACAATCTATAATTCAGATTTTTTGCTTCTTTCTTCAATAACAAGAACTGCTTATCCAACAATGGAATTAGGCAGGAGATTTAAATTAAAAAAGCCAGAAGGAGTGTCTATTGCAGGAGGATTTGATGCTACATTTCGGCCAGAACATTGGAAGCCTTATGCTGACTTTGTTGTAAGAGGAGAGGCTGAAAAAATTCTTTTAAAATTAATGAACCAGATAATAGAAGATGGAGGTAGTTTAAAAGAAAGGGTTTTTGGACCAGAACCATTAATGAGTCCTGAAGAATTAAGTGAATTGCCTCATCCAATTTATGATAAGGCAACTAAAAAAGGGATTAGCGTTGCTGCAATTGAAACTTCAAGAGGCTGCACAAATAATTGTGTTTTTTGCAGTGTTGCAGAATTTTATAAAGGAAAATATAGGGTAAAATCAGATAATTGGGTTATAGAAGAGTTAAAAAGGACAAGAAATATAGGAATTTATAATTTTTTTACAGATGATAATATTGCTGCTTATTCAAACAGAACTATAAGAACACTTGAATCAGTTGTTGAAAATGGATTGCATAAAAAACCAGGCGTTGCACAACTTACAGTGAAGGCTGCAAAAAGTCCCGCCCTGTTAACTGCTTTAAAAAATGCAGGAATAAGGACCTTATGCGTGGGAATAGAATCAATTAATGATGCTTCTTTAAATAGTTTAGGAAAACCATATTCAGCAGATGAAAATATGGAAGCAGTAAAGACTTTTAGAGAATATGGTTTTTGGGTTCATGGGATGATGATTATTGGAGCAGATGGTGAAACCCCTAAATCAGCAAGAGAAACATTAGAATGGGCAAAAACAAACTTAGACAGTGTTCAGTTTTTTCCATTAATTCCTTTGCCAGGAGCCCTTTTGTATAAACAAATGGAAGAAAAGGGAAGAATTTTAACAAGTGATTATTCATTATATGATGGGCATCATGTAGTTATAAAGCCTGAAAATTTTACTCCTTATGAACTTCAAACAACAGTAATTAATATGTATAAAGACTTTTATTCTCCCATATCAACTTGGAAAAGATTAAAACATTCTCCTGATAAAAAATTAACTTTAGAGCTTTTAGTTTATACAAAATTATTTGGAGGAATTAGTAATGTTACCAAGTCTCCTCAAACAAAAAAACATTTAGAATTTCTTAAATCTGTTAGCTAAAATCAATTTAGTTAGTTAAAGGTGATTTAGTTAACCAAAGATAAGTATAAAAACTCTTATTTTTTTCTCATTTTACAATGAACCAAAAAGATGCTTTATTTATTATTGCAATGATTTTCCTTTTACTTGCTTGTTTTGCTATTTTAGGATATGTTGGAGCACAAAGAGTTGAAGCAGTAAACGGCAAATGTGAGATTGGTTTCTGGAAATTTTGCTGGCAATGGAGCAAGACGTTTGTTAGTGAACAGCATTTGCCTTAATTAATTGTTCTTAATTATTATCTATAACTGATTACTTTTTTATTTTTTTATACTCAAAATAAGAATAAATAAAAGGAATTATAGCTGCACTTAATGCAGGAACTAAAATAAACCAGATTAAATAATCTTCAAAAAATATTCCAATAAAAATTATTATCCCTGTAATTTTAAATAATTTTCCTCCTAATTCATGAGTTTTTTCCCAAACTTTATCATTGCTTAAGGTCCACGGAGTTCTTATTCCTATAAACCAATTTTTCTTTAATTTGTTCATAATAAATCCTATGTATACAAACAAAATTCCAATTGAAGGAATTATAAGTTTTGTCATGTTAAATCTATAACCTAAATTCCAAAAAATTATTAACAAGAAAATATATGATAGATATAATATAAAAATTAAGACAAACCAGTCATAATAATTTCTAAATTTTTCTATATTTTTCTTTAGAGGGTCTATTTTAGGTATTAAAAGAAATAATAAAAAGAGACCTAATGACATAAGGGGAATAAGAAATAATCCCCAAAAACGACTCATAGAGCCATTTGCTTGTCCTCCAGAATTCCAGTGAGTTGCAATTTTTTCAGGAAATATTTGATAATAATAAATACTAATTACAAAAGAAATAATAATTACTAAAAGGGTTATTGCTGTTATTTTTTTCATAAGTATTTTAAGGAAATAAGGTTTAAATATGTTTTTTATTATGGTAATTTTTAAAAACTCTAATCACTTGCTAATTTGAAAATGTCAAATGATGGGTATCGGTCAAATAAGTGGTTTCATGTAAAAGGTCTTTTAATAGCTGCTTTTATTGGTCTCTGTCTTCTTACTACCCCTTTTATCAAAACAAATCAAGATTTTGCAAAGATTTATTTAACAAAAGATAGGGAAGTTTCAGAGGCTTATTTAGCAGAAGGTGAAAAACCTCCAAAAAGAAAATGGAGAAGAAAACTAAAAGTTAAACATGGAGAGGATGTTTATCTAAGATTTCAGAGCCGTGACAAACAAGGGGTCAAGATAGGAAGATTTTATATTAAAGATATTAAAAATAGTGAAAGTTCTACAGATAAAGGAAAACCTTGGGGAGAAAAAACTTTCAAGCCGGGTGCTCAAGGTTATGAAACGTTTCTTAGTATAGAAAGATGTCTTGGAGGAAATAAACTTGGACCTGGACATTATGAGTTGAGATTAGAAACAGAAGACCCAAATAAAGGAGTAAATACAGGTTTAGCAAGATTAATTGTTGAATAGTTATCAATTAATTTTAAAAATCTTTTTTAAAAATAATATAAAAAACTTCATTTGAAATTTTTATTGTCTTGAATTTTAGGCTGTTTCTTTCTAGCATAAGTTCAAAACCTCTTCTTTTTGGAAGATTCATTGGTTTTCTGGAAAGTGTTGCTGTTGCAAAACTAGAAATAATAAATTTTGTTTTTTTAATTAAAATCTTGATTAATTGCTCGCTTATTTTTTTGTTTTTTGCATCTATTAAATCAATTAATTTAAACATAAAAATTATATCTGATTGTGGCAGGTTAGAAACCTTGGGAAGGTTTCTGATGTCAAGAATTGCTGCTTTTCCATTTAATCCTTGTGGTTTCATTATTTTAAAATACTTGTTTAAAAAATCAATATCTTCAACATCAATATCATAAGCATAATAAATTATTTTTTTTAAATTCATTAAAGGATAAGATAAAGGATTCATACCTGCTCCTAAGTCTATTATTATTTTTGGTTTTTTAGTTATTTTAAAAATCTGTTTATATAAATTTTGATAATTTAATAACCTCTCTTTTGTTGAGATAGTTATTGAGAGTAATTTTTTTTGAATTTCATACTCATTAGGCTTTTGTTTCAGTTCTTCTAAATATAAATCTCTTTTTTTTCTTTTTTTAGTTTGATAGCTTGAATAAATTCTATGAAGCTTAGCTCTAATTTCTTTTATTGCTTCTTTATCTATCTTAGAAATATTTGGATTTGACTTTAAATATGCTTTAATTTCATTTTTTACAATGTCATCTGAGATGGTTTTATATTTTTTATTTTGCTTTATTTTATTTAAAATTCTACTTATCATAAAAGAAATAAAGACAAAAGATTTATAAACCCTTTTTTTTATCATAGAATATCAAAACATATTAACATAAGAAAATAATAATGGCACCAGAAAAACCAGTATTGAATGTTGTTTTTGTTGGGCATGTAGACCATGGAAAATCTACAACTGTAGGCAGGCTTATGTATGATTCTGGAATCTTACCTGAACAAGAATTAAAAAAGCTTAGAGAAGAAGCTGCTAAACAAGGTAAA
>Ga0315550_1000816_pt1 | contig 19329 bp, 16 predicted proteins | sample SalMarSW160190MG_2_FD_203100 | JGI IMG/M metagenome (GOLD analysis project Ga0315550, IMG submission 203100) | Salt marsh sediment microbial communities from the Plum Island Ecosystem LTER, Massachusetts, United States - Salt Marsh Sediment SW1601-90 ... | reverse complement strand
ATGTCTTTCCAGCAGCACGTACGCCACGACGACCAGCAGCAGCACCAGGACGGCCGTCTGATTGAACCGCGCGTGTTCGTAGATAGCCGCACCGCACAACCAGACCGGCACCGCCTGTGTGAGAATCCAATCGCCTGGAGGCAGGCCACTAATCCGCCTGCCCACCAGCCAAATGACCGCTAATAGCGCCGCCGTGTTCAGCGTAGCCCAGAGCACGCCTCCGATCCACGGCCCGGCCACCGCAAATGGCGTAAACGCGATCACCGCGGACGGCAGATACCACGGCAATCGCGAGCGATCCTCGTCGCGGGCGCTCAGATCGTCGCGGGTGTTCAGCTCTCCATGCTCAATCAGATAACGGGCATCAAGGTAGAAGTGGTGGAAATCATATCCGTGCTGCAGGTCGCCCGCCCGGATGATGGACAATCCCATCAGAAAAGCCGCCGATACCAATGCCAACGTTACGACGATGCGAATCGCCATCGCCCTGGGGATGGGTGGTCGCTCCTGGTCAGACATGGTTGGCACCCGAGTTCGGCGGGCTCTCGGCCGGCACACGGCCTGCGAGGCGGCGTTGGCTCGCCACCAGGGCCGCTCCGACGAGCAGCCCCATCAGCAGCATCGCCCACATGACAGGCCCCAGGCAGCGCAGCTCGCGCGAGATCAGCATCGGCATGGGCAGAATCCACAAGATGACAACCGTCCAGGCCAGGCGCACGCTAACGCCCGCCTCCCGACAAAGCCGGGCGCTGCACAGCATCGCCAACAGCGGATAGACCCAGGCGTAGTGGTAGAGCCGCAGCACCGGCATGAACCATACCATGGCCAGCATGGCCAGAGCCCATTCCAGCCGAAGTTGCGAGCGATTGAGGGCAGCGGCCGGTCGGCGCAGCCCGTACAGCAGCAACAGCCCCACCCCCGCCAGCAGTAGCGTGTGCAGCCTTGCAACGGCCGACAGCGGCACGTTCGCCACGTTGACGAAGATCGACGGTCCCCAGTGCTTCGAGCGTGGATCGTTCCACAGATGCCTGCGAGCATCGACCGGGTGCAGCAGACGCGCCAACGTCACGCCACTGCCCTGGTTGCGGTGATCGACCTCGACCTGATTGAGCATAAAGTAACGATGGGACCCGTTTGCCACCGCGGAATGATACCAATCGCTATAGTAGCCCGCTGCCTTGGCCGGTCCGAAGATCAGCACATCCGACACCGGACCCAACACCAGGATCGTCGCCGCGCACGCGGCCGACGTGCGCCACTGGCGTTTCAGCAGAAACCATCCCAGCAACACGACCGGCGTGGTCTTGACCAGTATGGCCACCCCTAGGGCGCATCCCGACAGGACCCGACGATTCGACTCCCAAAGCAGCAGCGATCCGGTGCAGAGAAACAGCACGAAAACGGTCAACTGGCTGAGCTGGAACTGGTAGATCCAGTACGGAAACGTCAGCATGAACGGAGCAAATTGGCTGGCCATCCACTGCTTGCGCGGGGCATCACTGGCGTGCCGACCAAACCAACGAAGCGCAACCAGCAACATCCCGGTGTTGAGCAACGCCCACACCACGCCCGCCACGCCTGCCGGCATGAGCGCAAAGACGGCGAAGAACCTCGGCAGGGCGGGCAGATACCAGGGCAGGTACCCTACGTGTCCCTCGTCGGCCAGGGCGCGGTGCTGCCATATGTAGCGCCCGGCCGCATAGAAGAACTCAAAATCCGGCAGCCCCCGCAGAGTGCGTCGGATCGCCAGGAACGTCAGCAGGCCGATCAACACAAGTACCAGCACGGCAACCAGATCGGGCAGGCTCAACCTGTAGCGACGCATCAGCAGCGGATTCTACGTGTAGCGCCAACCGCCCGCAATCCATCCTCGCAGATGGGGGCTTCCACCGACCGCACGCGACCTCCTATAATGACACTGAGGGCCTCAACAGGTTCCATGGCAACCAGACGACTGCAAGAACTGCGAAGACGCATCGGCGTGGGTCAGGCCGAAGCGAAGGCACTGATCGAACTCGGTCGTGGCGCGGGCGACGATGTCGATCGGGCAGCCGCCGCGTTGGCCGATCGCCATCCGCTGCCGGCCAGTTTTGCCGTCGCCGACGCAACCGCCCAACAGGTCTGGCGAGAATGGCTGGCCGACGTGCTGAGCGGAATATGGGACGCCAGGTACCTGCGCCGCCGCCGCACCATTGCACGAAGACACGCCCAGCTCGGCCTCGGACAGGACCTGATGTGCGCCGTCGTGGCCTCGGCGGAAGGCGAGTTGATCGGGCTGGCCGAGCGAGTCCATGCACGTTCCGCCGCGAAACGACGGGCCGCCCACACCGCCATTCGCATGGCCTGCCGCCTCGATCGGACCATCCTGCTGGACAGGTACTACCGATACCGCTTTGCCCGGACCAGGACCATGCAGAGCCAGGCCCGCCGCCGGCTCGAGGCCGAGGTGGCCGCCCACCAGAGCTTCGCCAATACCCTGCTGGACAACGCCGCGGTCGGCGTGATGGCCGTCGACCAGCACGGCAGACTCACCCACACCAACCGCAAGATGCAGCAACTATTGGGCTACTCGACCGAGGAGTTGGCCGATCGACGGCGCTGGCTGCTGGCCGCCTTTCCCGATCCACAGGATCACCAGGAAGCCGAACTCTACTTCGGGGCCGTGGCGACAGGCGGTCCCCCCGAGGGCAGGACGCTGCTTACCGTTCGATGCAAGGACGGCTCTCAGCGGGTCCTCGAATTCTGGAGCACCCCCCTGCTGGTCGAGGCACAACGCCACGGGGCCGTCACCATTGCGTTCGACGTCACCGATCGTCAACGCCTCGAGCAACAGCTCATTCGAGCCGAACGACTCGCCGCCATCGGCGAACTGGCCGCGTCGCTCGCCCACGAGGTGCGCAACCCCCTGGCGGGCATCATCGGGGCCATCCAGGTCATGCGGAGCCAGATGCCAACCGAGGATTCGCGGCGCGAGGTCCTGGAGGAGGTGCTCCATCAGATGGGACGGCTCGATTCCACCATGCGCGATCTGTTGATCTATTCCCGGCCCAAGCCTCTCGAGCCCCGCCGATGCCGCATTGAACAGGTCGTCGACCGGGTGCTGACGGTGGTAGCGGCCGAGCCTGGCTTTCGCCGCATGCAGATCATCAAGAACTACAACGCCGAGATGCCGGAATTTGAGCTCGACCCCGACCAGATGGAGCAGGTCTGCATGAACATCGTGCTGAACGGCGCCCAGGCGATGGAATCGGGTGGGCGCATCACCATCGCGTCGCACGCGGAAAACAGCCAGGTCGTTGTCAGTTTTACTGACGATGGATCGGGGATGAGCCCCTTCCAGGTCAGAAGGGCGTTCGAGCCGTTCTTCACCACCAAGAGTCGTGGCACGGGACTGGGGTTGTGCATCTGCAAGCGGATCGTCGAGGCACATGGCGGATCCATACGTCTCGACAGCCGGCCGGGCGAGGGCACGTGCGTAACGATCGCCTTGCCGACGCAGTTTGTCGGCGTCGGTCGGAGCCAACGTCGAACGGAAAGCAGCGCCGATCCTGACGTAGCGTAGCGCACTGCCCGCGCGACGTGGCCGTATCGCTCGTCGGTTGCCACGGCCGGAGCTGAGCCCTTATCATGCCTGGCAAATACTCCGGACGTGGGAAGCATGCCCGCCACAGATTGCCGAAATGCTGATCGTCGCGATTCGTCTACCAGATGTGGGCGTTCGTGCCGCCACGCCGGATGCATCGCAGCGACACTGTCGGTGTTGCTTCTGGCTAGTGGCTGCGGCGGGTCGTGGCAGTCCAAACGCGGATACGGTCGTATCGTTCTGGATCGCACCTCGGCCGAGGAAGCGGCGCAGCGGATGCCCAAGCCGGTGCAGGCCAGCCCGGCGGGGTTGGTGTTTTACCGGAGCGATCAATACGGCACCGTCCGTGAGCGACAGGCGCTGGTTCTTCTGCTGGCGGGTACCGAACGCGTGCAGGCCAAGCTGCGAGTTACCGCGCGATCCGAGAAGTGGGTGGGCCTGACCAAGCGGCAAGCTGCGTTGCAGATGGAGTTGCCCGGGCGCTTGGGGGCGGCGCCGGGGGCCGGGCCGGTCGCGGTGATGCAGGAAGTGCTCCAGCAGTTGGCCAAACGCCCCTACGAGCGCTCGGCCATCGACGGCCAGGCCTTGGCGGCCGCAGGAGTCATTCGCACCCTCCAAGCCATGCCCCAAGTGTACGTGGCCCCGAGTCAGTTGAATCGGTACGCCGAGCCCCTGGCGCTGATTCCCCCCGGTGGCCAGTACCAGATCACCCAAGCGTCCGCCGACACCTTCTACGTGCTTTACCGCGCTGCCGCCACCGACCGCTAGGGCGAGTTTTGCCGCCGCCTGGCCGAAATTGCCGATCGGAGCCTTGGCGAGCGATGGGGCCTGCGCGTACAATGCTTCTGAGGCGGGCCCACGCCGGTCCGTTGGAAAGGACGTTACGCCATGGCAGACAAGCGACAATCGAAACCGACATCCAAGATGCAGGTGGTCGAGCCGATCGGCGCCCGCGTTCTGATCCGCAAGGATGAAGACAAGAAGCAAACCAAGGGCGGGATCCAGCTTCCCGATAACATCGAGATTCCCACCATCACGGGCCGTGTCGTAGCCGTCTCCGCCGAGGTGGAGAATGACGAGGACCTCCCGCTGAAGCAATACGATCGCGTGCTGTTCAACCCCAAGCATGCCATCCCCGTCGATTTCGAAGGTGATAATCGCCTCTTCGTCGTCCCTGTCGAGGACGTGGTAGCCGTATTCCGCTAGGCCTGAGATCCGGAATCTGGAACATGAATCGCCCCGGGCTGAGCCCATGCGACGCCGCAGGCACCGAGATGCGGCGGTTGCGGCGCAAGCTGACCAGGTTGCTTTGTGCACGCGGGGCCCGCTTCGGCTGGGACCTGACCCTCACGGCTCTGGCTTACCAGGCCCAGTACCAACGCGATCCCAACCTGTCCCTGAACGACTTCGCCACCCGCCACGGGGCCGATAGCAGCGCCCTTTATCAGAACACGCGGGGACACAATCTGGTCTTCTGGCACGGCACCAGCCTGGAACGCGCCGAGAAGATCTGTCAGCATGGCTTTGCCCATTTCAAGGGTGTTTGGATGGACCAAGCCACCCGGGTGCCCTTCAGTTTCGCACGATCCCGCGCCCAGCGGCATGAGGCCCGCCCTGCCATCCTGGTCAGCGTCATCGACACCGATCGTTTCACCGAAGAGGTCGACTATCGCTGGGAGACGAACCGACACATCGTCGTCTTCCAGCACGACGTCCCCTCTGACGTGGTGCAATACCTGGTGACGGACGAGACCTTTTGCTTCGTCGGTGCCGAGTCGTGCCGCGGCTGTCGGCCCACGCGACGCGCCCGCTTCACTCGCCGCGGCGGACAGTGGGTTACGCCCGGCACGAACGCCGCCTACTTCGATCGGGATCGCCAATACCGGTCGCTGGCGGAATGGCTTGACCTCTTGGCGGGCGATCTGCTGCGCCGCCACGGACCCCTGTACGCCATTGAGATCTTCTCGGCCATCTATGCCAACGTGAGCCCCACCGACGCGGTCTCGCGCCGTGACGTCATCGAAGCCATCGTCCGCCAGCGCCCTACCGCCAAGCTACGCGGCAGCGACCTGCTGCTCAGCGCAAACGCCGACTGAGCGGCATCGTGGGGCCTCGACTGTCCATCGCATGGAGTCGTCAGGTCAACGTCAGCGACTCACCGGGCTGAAGCACCGTCACCGGACAGGGCGCCTGCCGGGCAAGACTATAGGCATCGCCCGATGAGCCGACGATATCCCCCCAATGGTAGGGAACCGCCTGGGACGGCTTGATGGTCCGGCACACGCCGGCCGCTTCGGTCGCGTCCATCGTGTACGTGCCGCCCACGGGCAGTAGGGCCACATCGATCCCACTTACCTGCGACATTTCAGGAATGACGTCGGTATCACCGGCGTAGTAGATTCGCTTGCCCCCCACCTGCACCACCACCCCAACCCAGTTGTTCTGCTTCGGGTGGAACTTCTTGCCGGGGTTGTACGCCGGCACCGTTTCGACGACCGCGTGGGCGACCTCATGCCGCTGGCCCGGGGCTATCGGGGTCACGTCGCCCGCGAGTTTGCTCGCCGCGTCCGGCGGGGCCAGAACGGCCGTTCCGGATGTGCATACAGCCGCCACGTCCGGCGGGCTGCAATGGTCGTAATGGCCGTGGCTGACGATGATCAGGTCGGCCTTGGGGCTGCCCGAAGGCAGCTTCCATGGGTCAATGTACAGCACCATGTCTGACTCAATGCGAAAGGTCGCGTGGCCCAGCCAGCATAGTGTCACGCTCATCGCAAGCCCTCCACCACATGCGAGGTAGATGTCAGAGTCAACCGGGTTCGGTCCGCAAATGCGGGCTACTCATCGGGTGCGCCCGGGCCCGGCGGCTCGTCCCGATCGTCGCGTTCGATGCCATCGGAAAGCTGTTCGTCGGGAACGTCCGCCCTCGGCAGGTTCAGGTTCTCCCGCGCCATCTTGCCGAGAGGCTGGTCACAGTTTGGGCAATATCCCTTGTTCTCCACCCAGGCCGCCCGGTCAAAGGCGTAGCCGCATTCTTCACACTTGATTTCACGTGCCCCAGACATGGCTCTTATCAGACTCTACCCTCACACGGCACCGCTGGCAATGCCAAAAGGGGCAGAAACACGGGCCGTCTGGGCTCCCGCCCTTCGCCCGGCTAGACTATCACCCGGCACTCACAAACCTTAAGAGCAGCACCAGCCATGGACGTTGCAGCATTTCTGGACCAGATCAGGCAGCAGCCCGACTATCGCGGCCAGATCGCGCACGTCGAGACGGTTGCCGCCCGCCAGCCGACCTACGCCGAGCCAGGCCGCCCATTGCCCCATGAGATTCAGGCGGCGCTGCGCCAGGTCGGCATCCAACGGCTATGGTCGCACCAGGCCCGCGCCGTCGACGCGGTCGCGGACGGGCACGACGTCGTTGTGGTTACCGGCACGGCTTCGGGCAAGACGATGTGCTACAACCTGCCGGTCGCCAAGGCTCTGCTGGCAGCGCCCGAGGCGCGCGCGATGTACATCTATCCCACCAAGGCCCTCACCCAGGACCAACTTGCCGCCCTGAACGGCCTTGCCCAGGTTTCGCCTCCGCTCGCCGAGGTGCTCAAGCCTGCTGTCTACGATGGCGACACACCCACCCAGCAGCGATCCAAAATCCGGCGCTCGGCGTCGGTTATCCTCACCAATCCCGATATGCTGCACCAGGGAATCCTGCCGTACCATGGCCGATGGGCACCGTTCTTCACTCAGTTGCAGTTCGTCATCCTCGATGAAATTCACACGTATCGCGGCATCTTCGGCTCACACGTCGCGGGCGTGCTGCGACGGCTTCGAAGGATCTGCGAACATTACGGCTCGAATCCGCAGTTCATCCTGTGCTCAGCCACCATCGCCAACCCCGTAGCCCTGGCGACGTCGCTGATCGGTCGGCCGGTCGAGCTGGTCGACAACGACGGCTCACCGCGAGGGCGAAAGCTGTTCGTTCTGTGGAATCCGCCGCCTCTCGATGAGGCAAAGATCCAGCGCCGCAGTGCGAACATCGAGGCGCAGCACCTGATGCGCCAGCTCGTCCAGCAGCGTGCCCAGACCATTGCCTTCGCCAAGGCACGCGTCGTCGCCGAGCTGCTCTACCGATACCTGCGAGAAGACCTCCAGCAGCACGCGCCGCAACTCGCCGACCGCGTTCGCCCCTATCGCGGCGGCTACCTGCCCCAGCAGCGCCGCCAGATCGAGCAGCAACTCTTTTCGGGCGAACTGCTGGGGGTGTGCAGCACCAACGCCCTCGAACTCGGCATCGACGTCGGCTCGCTCGACGCAGCCATCATCGTCGGTTTCCCGGGCACCATTTGCAGCACGTGGCAGCAGGCCGGCCGCGCCGGCAGACAGAGCGAGCAGTCCCTGGCCGTGCTGATGGCCTACGACGACCCGATCGATCAGTACCTCATGAGGCATCCCGAGTATTTCTTTGGCCAGAACCCCGAAAACGCCGTGATCGATCCGGAGAACCCCTATATCCTCGCCACCCAACTGGCCTGTGCCGCGGCCGAGCTTCCCATAGGCCCGCATGACGCCGAGCGGTTCGGCCCGACCACCGACCCCGTCTGCCAGGCCCTGGCCGACACTCGCCAGGAAACCGGCTGGTGGCGTGACGAACGAACCGGCCAGTACCACTACCACGAACGCGACGGGGCCACCGCTGCCAGCCGGGTGAGCCTGAGGAACATCAGCCCCGATACCTATTCGATTGTCGAGACCGCAGGCGGCAAGAAGAACGTCATCGGTCAGGTCGATTCGATCTCCGGGCCCGAGCTGGTCTACCCCCACGCCATCTACCTGCACGAGGGCGACAGCTTCATCGTTCGCGAATTGGACATCGATGCGAAAATTGCCCACGTCGAACGGGCCGAGGTCGATTACTACACTCAGCCGGTGCTGGCCAACTCCTGTCGCGTCCGCGCCACCCGGCAGCAGGAGCCCTTCCGCAATGGGCAGAAGTTCTTCGGCGACGTCGACGTCACCTGGCAGACCACCGCCTTTAAGAAGATCAAATATTACACCATGGAGATGATCGGACAGGCAGCCCTCGAACTGCCCAGCCAGACCATCCCGACGACCGCACTATGGCTGTTGCCCCCGGAAGGGCTGCTGTCTCGCATTCGCTCGGAAGGATTTCGCCCTCCCGACGCACTGGCGGGCCTTCGCAATTTGATGATGGCTACGCTGCCGGTGCTGGCCATGTCCGACCGCCGCGACATCAGTGGCCTGCTTGATTCATCGAACCTCGGCAAGGCCGCGGTGTTCCTCTACGACCGCTACCCAGGCGGGCTGGGCTTCGCCCAGAAGGGCTACGAACTACTCGACGAGCTGCTGGCTATGTGTCGCCGGATCGTCACCGAGTGCCCGTGCACCGAGGGCTGTCCCTCCTGCGTGGGCCTGGCCAACCTACGCCCCCCCATTCACGCCGACCCCGACCTCGGACACGGCTACCCGATCCCCAACAAGGCCGCCACCAAGCTGCTTCTGGCAAGCTGGCAGTAGGTCGCTTGCGGGGCCGCCTATACATATTTACCCTTATCGCAGTATAGGTATTTACCCGTTTATACAAAGGGTTAACGCAGGTCTGTATATCCCGTTATCCGGCAAGTGTCGATTTGCCGCAACAGGAGACCGGGCGGCGTTGCCGTCATGCAACTGCATTTAACTTTATTATTTTCAGCAACATGCGCGCAATTCACGGTGCCGGCTTCACGGATTGTTGGCTTTGGGCAACTATTGCCGACACAGCGAGGAAGTCCCTAGTCGACCCAGGTAAACCCAAGAGCAGACGTAAGTCTCTTGACTATAACGCCTTATAAGAAAACCATTCGCACTTGCTGCCCTTCTGGCCCTCAAAGGCACGCCGTTTGCGGGACAGGAAATGTGGGAGTGGACAGAGGAGAGAGAGAACAGGGCCGGTGTGCCGGCGCGGTGTTCTCTCGTTTTGTGTCCGCTCCCTGCGATACGGGCCGGTTGTGTGTGCCGTGCCGGAGACGCGGCATTACCAGGAACGAAAGGAAGTTGCAGATGTCACGATCAGTTCTAGTGGCAGCGGTAGCGGTGGTGATCTCGTGTGCGTCGGCGCAAGCCGGGTTCGTGGACGGTACGTTCTGGTGTGAGTTTCCGGATGACCCGAACCAGGTGAATCACGATTGGACTTTCGATTACGATGTGGAAGAGTTGACACTCGGCGAAGCTATCCCAGCGGTGGGCCCCGATTCGGTGATCATGTCGGGCGAGACGAACATGGATCCCACGTTCCACGTCCTCAAAGATGTGCAGAACCTGAGCGGCGTCGAGTGGACGGGATATATCCTGACGCTATCCGGAACGGACGTGTCCTTCCAGGGCCCTGCCGGGAGCACGCGTTTCAACACGGTAAACGTTTCGCCGAATATGATTGAGTTTTATGCCCCTAACCCCGTTCCGCACGGCGACTCGGTAGTGCTTGATTTCTACATCAATGTAGCCAGCACAGGGCTTTTCGAGTTTACGGTGACGCAGAACCCGATTCCTGAGCCTGCTACCCTTGGCCTGCTGACCATCGGCGGGCTGGCCATGCTGCGGCGACGCCGGTAGTCCGACGAAAACAGTGATAAGGAACCGGCTGCCCGGGGCGGGGCAGCCGGTTTTTCATGCGCTTCGGAGGATTGCCGCCCGCGCATCACTTACCTTCGCGCCGGCTGCATGGTAGAAGGTCGGGTGTCATGGTCGAGCCGGATGACCTCCGAAGTCGCCTCGAGGCCCTGAACCGGGCCCGTCTGGAGGGCAAGCTCGTCCCGGCCACCGCCGTACCGGCAGGCCAGGCCGACCGCAAGGCCCCCAGGCGGCTCCAAGAGGTTGCCCCGGGCCGATCCGTCGACGGTCCGGCGGGCACGTGCTATCAGGTCAGCGCCCGCGTTTCGCTGCTGGGACCGAAGGGCCAAAGCCTCGTTGAGCAGTACCCGGCTGCACTGGCTTCAGCACGCGTGGCGCCCGCGCTCGGCGACGACCTGCCCCGCCTGGCAAGCAGCCCACCCGGCAGCGCCCTCTTCATCGATTTGGAGACCTGTGGCTTTGCGGGCAATCCCTTGTTCCTGGTCGGTGCCATGTGGTGGGATCGCGACGATTTTCATATTGCCCAGTTGCTCGCCCGCGACTACTCGGAAGAGAAGGCCGTCACTCACGCCGCCGCCCGGCTTGTCGCTGCCAGGCCGGTGTTGGTCAGCTTCAACGGCAAGAGCTTCGATTGGCCCATGCTTCGCGAGCGGGCAGCCGTCAACCGCGTTTCCATGCCGGAGCCGCAGACACACTGCGATCTGCTGCACCTGTCCCGCCGTGTCTGGCCGTCGCTGCCGAACCATCGGCTCACCACCCTTGAGACGAGCCTGTGCCGACGAAGGCGCACCGGCGACATCGACGGAGCCGCCATCCCCGAGGCCTACCACGGCTTTGTCCGCACCGGCGACGCCCGGATTATCGGCGACATCCTTCGACACAACCTATGGGACCTGATGACGCTGGCCGAACTGGTCGCGCTCATGCTGACCGACCCCTCGGGTCGGTAAGGCCCTGCGACACTCCAACTTTGCCTTGCGCAGCGCACATGGCGGCGAGAAGTTGCAGATGCGCAACGAAACTCACAACTTCCTTTCCGGGCGCAGCTTGCGCGCCGCAGGTTGCCTTCCAGCACCCCCGCCGGAGTGTCTCGGATCATCGTGCGGCACAACCGCTACAACAGTCTCGGTCCGGAAGGTCAACTGGACAACGATCACAATTCCCTGTAAACAAGAGGTTTATGCACACATGAGCCGGCACATCGGGCGCGTGAACGACTGGCATAACCTTTGCGAGAACAGTCTGCTGCCTGCTATGCGCGAGTCGGGTGCGAAGCCCGATTCGGCCTACAGGTCAGAGTTGCCGACCCACAGCTTCAATAATTCTCGCCCGGCACGCGGTGCCCCGTGGCGCCTGCGGCGGGGGAAAGATGATGGACGAAGCAACATTCCAGAGAAAACTGGCCGAACTGGTTGCCACGATCGGCACGCTGCCACCGACGCACCGAGCCAAATTGCAGGTGCTGGCTGCCCAGGCGAAGGAGCAACATGCTCGGCTCCAGCAGACCGTCAGCAGTCTACAGGAGAGCCTGGATTTTCTGCGGCTGTCGATCAAGTACATGATCTTCGATTTGGAGGCGACCCGGCGCGAAAACGCCTATCTGCGCAAGATGCTGGACGAACAGTCGCCGGAGGAATAATCGATGCCGCTCGACGTCTGGCCCGGTTGCCCACCGAGCGGCAACGACCTTTCGTAAGCGAGAGCGAAGTAGCTCGTCGATCTCACGTCACCTCTCAGCGGCGAGCATGCCGAGACGTCGCCCGGATGCCTCGGTGACAGGGGGAAGGACAACTGGCGAACCACCGCAGGAACGCAGCCGTGCACGTGCAGGGCTGCGTTCGGTTTATGGCTGAGCGGAATCAGACACGCGCCGTTGCGGCCTCGACGAATTTCGCTCGACGCGGCGGTACAGGCTGTCGCGCTCCGTAGGCTCGAAGCCAGCGTCGGCAATGAGGCGGCGGAGCTGGTCGACCGTCAGCACCGCATCGCCGGCGCGATCGGTCGCTTGGACGATCTCGTAATGCTGCACCGTTCCGTCCATGTCATCCGCGCCCCAGCTCAGCGCGATCTGGGCAAGCTTCGCCGACAGCATGACCCAGAAGGCCTTGACGTGGTCGAAATTGTCCAGCATCAGCCGGCAGAGAGCGATCGTCTTGAGTGAATCGAGACCGGTCGGTCCCGGCAGGTGGGATAGCTCGCTGCCATCGGGCACGAACGGCAGGGGCACGATGCAGTTGAATCGTCCGGCGCCGCGTGCCAGGGATTCGTCCTGCTGCTGGCGCAAGGCCAGCAAATGCTGCACGCGCTGCTCGGCGGCTTCGATATGCCCGAACAACATGGTCGCGTTGCTGCAAATTCCCATCTCGTGGGCAGTACGATGCACGTCGAACCATCCCTGGGGACCGACCTTGTGTCGGTAGGCCTCGTCGTGTACTCGCTGATCGAAGATTTCCGCGCCGCCACCGGGCAGACTGTCGAGGCCGGCCTCGTGCAACCGCGCCAGAACATCTTGCACGCTCAAACGCGGGCGGGCGATGCGTGAGAAATGGATGATTTCGATGGCGGTAAATGCCTTGATGTGAATCTGCGGACAGGCGTGGCGGACGGCGCGGCACATCTCGACGTAGTAGTCGAACGGCAGCTTCGGGTGCAGGCCGCCGACGATATGCACTTCGGTCGCGCCGGCCTGGGCGGCCTGACGGGCCTGCTCGACGATCTGCTCTACCGTCAGTTCGTATCCGCCTGATGCTTGGTCCCCGTAGCGCCGCCAGAACGGGCAGAACTTGCAGCGCAGAATACAGTAATTCGTATAGTTGATATGCCGGTTGAGGTTGTAGTACGCCTCGACGCCATGGCGGCGGCGGCGAACTCTGTCGGCGAGTCGTCCGATGCCATGAATGTCGTGCGACCCCGCCAGCAGCAGCCCGTCGGAAAGATCGAGCCGCTCGCCGCGCGCGACCTTCTCGGCTACGGGTTTGAGGTCTTCGTCGGCGACGACGTCCACTACACACACCTTCTTTCCTGACGCGTTTGACCGTTCTTCGCCGTGACCGACTCGCCCAAACTTGCCGCACGGCTGCGCCGAAAGATGAATACGGGCTTGTTCGCCCAACTGATGGGTGTCGGCCGCTTCATCAGGTCGAACGATTCATCGGGGAACACCGCGGCGATCTCGTATTCCCTCAGCCACCAACTGCCATGCAGCGATTCGCGCCGATCGGCCGACACCACAAGCCAGTCGGGAAGGGCCACGTCGACGCCCGGCGGCTCGCCAGGCAGCAGCACCACCCGCCGACCCGCGAAATCCATTGGCCCCATCGCGTACGGGGCAGGTTCCTGCACCACACCGATCGACGCGTCCGGATCACCGACCAACCGATTAGCCAGCCAGTGAGCTGCTGTGATTCGCGTCGACCGACCATAGGCATCTGTGGCGAACGCCGTCATATAGCGCGTGCCCGAGAAGCCCGTAGCCGCCAGAAGCACGAAGATCAGCGCAAGCCCGGCTCGCCCGCGAATTTCGAGCAGCTTGGCCGAGACACATCCGGCCAGTACCGCCAGAACGGCATAAGCAAACATCCCAAACCGGGCGAACTCGGCGGGCTTGCCCGCGCCGACGGCTACCATGGCCGCCAGCACCGCAGCGGCCGGCGCTAGCATGACAGCCGCTCGCGCCCGCTGTCGCCAGCCTAGCCAACCCGCGCCCGCCAGACCGGCCAACAGGATGGTCGCCCCTGCCGCCTCCGAGCTCAATCGAACGACGTTTGCCAGGCCTGCCCCGAGACTTCCGACTTGGTACATGGCGGCCGAGTTCTCGAAATTGCTGCGCAGCACCGCGGGGTTGGCGAACACGTTGATGACCACAAATGGATTGAAGAGAAGATAGATAGCGCCCGACAGCGCGGCCGCGGCCGCCAGCTTGCCCACCCGACTCGCCCAGCGGTCGCGCCTCGCCAGCAGCATAGCCGGCAGCACCAGCCACACCGGCCAGGCGCTCAGTACGTTGGCCATCGCCAATCCACAGATGATGCCGACCAGCAGGCACAGCCGCCATCCGCCTCGCCGCACGAAGGCGTCGCCCGCCAGCACAGCCCCCAGCATCCACACGGCGGCAGGCAGGTGCGGTTTGGCCTCGTGCGCCATGTTGACCGTGATCGGCATCAAGATGAAGAGGATGGATGCGATCACTCCGGCCAACTCGCCCGCGAAGCGCCGCCCAAGGACGTAGCACAGCGCCACGCCAGCCAGCCCGTAACCCAGCACGACCAAACGTGCCACGACGTAGAAACGTCCGAATGCCCCCGGATGGTCCAGGTAGAAGGCCAGGTCGTCCTTCAAGACCACCAGTCCCACCGCACTTGCTACACGCAGGGCCGCCCCCACCGGATAGATAAACAGGCCGCCATATTGGTAGAGCTTTGGGTCGCCATCGCGCCTTGCACTATATAGGGCGCGAAAGGTGATCATCTCGTCCGGCTGGCGGCTGTAGAGGCGATAGCGAACGATCAATTCCGCCTGGCTGGAAGGCGTGTCAGTCAACTCCACCGGATGGCGCTCGGCAACGACCGGATTGACGTCGACGTCGGCGGCCACTTGCGGCGCCGACAATACATCGCTGCCGACCAGCGCGGTCAGGCGAGCGCCCGACCAGGCCTGGCGACCGCCGAACAGCAGGTCATCGTCGTACTCGTCGGGCAGGCCCCAGTCGATCCCTGCCAGGAAAATAACCGTGGCGGCAAGCAGGACCGCGAGTAGTCGATAGGCCTCCACTTGGTCACGCTAGTCCATCACCTGAAGGTACACGTCCCCCACAGCCACCAGTCCCAGCAGCACCGAAACCAACCCATTCACCGTGAAGAACGCCATGTTGACACGCGAGAGGTCGTTCGGTCCGATCAACAGATTCTCAACCAGCAGCAGGACCGCCACAACCACCACACCACCGACGTACAACCAGCCCAAGCCCGCGACCGGCGCCAGCACCAGCAGCAGAACCACCGTCAGCATGTGTGCGCCGCGCGTCACCCACAGTGCCGGGCCGACCCCCCACGCGGCAGGCAGCGAGAACAGACCGACGCGCCTATCGAACGCCACGTCCTGACACGCGTAGATGATATCGAACCCGCCTATCCACAGCGCAACAATGACCCCGAGAATCACCGCCGGCCAGCCCAGTGAGCCCGGATCAATCGCAACCCACGCAGCCACCGGCGAGAGCCCATCGGCCACACCCAACGCCAGGTGCGACCACGACGTGAAGCGCTTAGTGTACGAGTACCCGCACAGCACCACCAACAGCGGCCCGCTCAGCCACAGAGGCCACGGGTTGCCGTAGAACCACCAGAAACCCGCACAACTCAGCACGAACGCGCCGGCGCAGACGTAGACGAAGAACCAAGTGGTCTGCCTGGTGATCAGCCCCGCCGGCAGCGCCCGAGCCGCCGTGCGAGGGTTGGCCGCATCGACCGCTGCATCGACCAGCCGATTGAACGTCATCGCCACGCTGCGGGCGAACACCATACACAGCACGATCAGCACGAGCTGACCGAGGTATGGCAGCCCCCCCGTAAGCGAACGGCCCGCCAGGAACGTGGCGATCAGAGCAAAGGGCAGAGCGAAGATCGAATGCGAGAATTTGATCATTCCCCCCCAGATACGCACGCGCCCCGGTATAGCGGATAACGACTGCATCACTCGGGCACCCGTCGTGGCGCCTGGGGGGCACGACGCTGGCGGCGCTCGGCGAGCTGCTGGGCCCAGCGCGTGCGCAGCCGGTGCTCCACACCCATCAGATCCAGCAGCCTGCCCGCCACGGAATCGACCAATTCCTCAACGGACGCAGGGCTCATATAGAAGGCGGGACTGGCCGGACACACGATCACGCCGGCCTGACTGGCGCGGTGCATATTCGCCACATCGACCGGGCTGAGCGGCATCTCGCGCGGGCAGAGAACAAGCCGCCGGCGTTCCTTCAGCGTGACCGCTGCCGCTCGCGTAATCAGATTGTCGGCAAGGCCGTTTGCAATGTTCGCAAGCGTGTTACTGCTGCAAGGGCAGACGACCATACCGTCGGTGTGAAAGGATCCGCTGGCCAGCTCACAGCCCACGTCGTCGTAGGCATGGATCGACACGCGATTCGCCGCAGATTTCGTGAATGCATCGGCCGTCGGCTCGGCGAGGCTCAACTCTTCGCGCATGACCTGCGCACCATGGGGCGAGATCACAAGGTGCACGTCTCGACCCGCCTCGGCGAGCAGTTGCACCAGACGGCGCCCGTATACCGCTCCGCTGGCGCCCGTGATGGCTACGACAATGCCCAAACGTACCTCCTCCACGTTGCCTGCGGCGATCTTACGGCTGCACCACCCGAAGTTCCAGTTGCGCGGTTCGGCGAGCGGCGCGGCGCGCCCAGACCGACCCGGCATACTCGTCGACCACGCGCCCGTATGCCAGGCGGGCCTCCTCGGGGCGTGCATCGGCCTCCAGCAGCTCGCCAAGGCGATACAGCGCCTCGGGCAGCGCATCCCCTCGCGGATACTCCCGGATGAGGTCCTGGAGACTGCCGATCCGCCGGCTCAGCGACTCGGCCGCCAGCGCCAGACGTAAGCGAAGGTTGTCCACCAGCAGGCTGCGAGCATACTTGTCCAACATCACGCGAAGTTGCTGCCCGTACCACTTGCTGCGTGGATCCAGTTGGAGGAGTTCGGCGATCGGCAAGGCGCCGTGGATGGCGTCATTGCCGTTGGCGCGCACGAGTTCCAGCAGTTCCCTGCCCTGCTCGACCGCCGCGGGCAACTGCACGTCCAGACTGCTGGTAGGCGGCTTGCGGGCGAAGATTTCGCCCAGTCCGCCGCGTGCGGGCGGCTGCTCGCCTCCGGGTCTGTCAAATCGATCGACCAGTTGCCCGAGCTGTTCCGTTGCGGTGTCGACCTGCTGCTCCCGCAGTTGAAAGATGGCCAGCTTGTGCAACGCCACCCCGGCCAGCGGCGACTCGGGGTAGTTGGCCAACAGCGTTTCCCACGTCTGCCGGGAGGCCGGATTGGGAAACTCATCAGAAAACGTCAGCATTCCGTCTCTTCGGAATCGTGGGACATCCACGCGCATGTCCAGCGCGCGGGCTTTGATATAGAGCACGTTGGGGATGTACCGACTATGCGGGCGCCTCTGGCGGAACTCGTCGCAGGCTTCCGCCACCGCGTACTGATCGGCGGCCAGCGCGGTCATCTGGTGTTGGCTTTCCTGCCTCTTCAGTTCGCCGAGGGGCTCGAACTCGCCCTCCCACAGCAGTTCGATGTTGGCGATCAGGGCCTGTACATCCAGCGACGGATCGTGCGTCCACCGCTGCTGCGCCAGCGCCACGATCCGGTCTTTCACGTCTTGCTGGTAAAAGTACCGCCGACTGCGCGGCCCGTATTCGAACTCGAGTACGCGGTAGCTCAGTTCGTCGCGCCCGACCTCGGCCTCGAACAGCAGCACCGGCACTGCGAACAGAGCGGCCAGCACCGGCGCGATCGCGCCCGGTCGGTAATTCACCACCCAGGCAATGAGCAGCGCCACGGCCGAGAACACGCAAGCCGAGACGATCGCCAGCAACCAGGGCGCATACAGCATCAAACGAGTGGCTGGATCAATCAACAGCTCCTGCTTGCTGGGTACCGTCACCGCCCAGATCGTCACCGGAATCAGCCCCAGCGCTACGATGATCCCCAGGGCGCCGCCTTCCAGACGCCGCCGTCCCTGGTGCGCGATGAGCATCGCCGTCACTACGACCACCACCGTCGCCAGGAGGGCGGCTGACAGACTTACCCGTACATCCTCGTCGGTCAGGTCGACGCCCTTGGTGGCGATGAAGAAGTAGATGACGATGGGGATCAAGCCCAGCGCCGTCGAGGCGAAGCGGAACGAGAGGCGCAGCCTTTGCCCGCCCGCGATATAACCGCTAAGCAGCAGAAACCCCGCCAAGGTCGGCAGATGCCCGAGCAACAGCACCTGAGCGGTAAACAGCAGCGATACAGGAAACCGGTATAGCTGGGCCACAACGATCGGTACCGCGATCATCACCCCCACCGTCAGCCCGAGGATCACCACCATCAGGGGCACCTGCTCTACGCTGACGGGATACTGCACGAAATCCAGCAGGCTCGTGCCGACGACCGCACGCACATAGCTGTCCCACGAGAAGTCGACCAGCGTCGCATGGTGCAGCCAGAAAGCGAAGATGTTCAAACCCGCAAACAGTCCCGCGTTGATCAGCAGCAGCAGGACCGCGCGCAGCCGGTACTTGGGTTGCGTCCGCGACCACACGTCCACGATCCGCGGTTCGACAGGCTCTTCGCCGACCGGCCTGACCGGGCGTAGCGACGTCACCGACGCCGCTTCGGCCTGGTCCCGTTGTGCCCCGCCGCCTGTTCTAGCCATCAGTCGCCTTCCAAGCCACGTAGACCACAACCACGCCCGACGTCAACGCATGCGTCGTCACACGTTCAAACCCCACCTCGTGCAGCGCCGTCGCCAGCCCTCGGCGATCCAGAAAGGATACCACCGATTTGGGCAAGTAGCGATATGCCCCGCCACGGTCTCGACTGACGATCGTCGCGGCAATCGGCATGAGACCCTCGAAATACAGGCGGTACAGGCCGCGTGCGACGGCTCGCTTCGGCAGCGAGAACTCGAGGATCACCGCCCGCCCGCCCGGCTGCAATACCCGGTGCATGTCCGCCAGACCGGCGGGTACGTCCTGGAAGTTCCTCACCCCGAACGCACAGCTCACCACCGAGAACGTGCCCGCGGCGAAAGGCAGGTGCATCGCATCGCCCAAGCACCAATACTGATCGGGCTGCCCGCGCCGCACCGCCAGCGCCAGCATGCGCTCGGCGAAGTCCACACCCACCACCACACCGCGGCGCGCCGCCGCAAACGCTCGGGCCAGATCGCCCGTCCCGCAGGCCACGTCCAACACCCGCTCCGTGTTTTGCAGGCCGGCCAGGGCCACGGCCTGTCGCCGCCAATACGCGTCGCGACCCAGACTCGTTAGCGTGTTGACCAGTTCGTACGTGCCGGCGATGGCGTCAAACATCTGCCTGACGCGGCCGGCTTTGTCGGACTGCGCGTGCGGGC
>Ga0315550_1000812_pt1 | contig 19370 bp, 11 predicted proteins | sample SalMarSW160190MG_2_FD_203100 | JGI IMG/M metagenome (GOLD analysis project Ga0315550, IMG submission 203100) | Salt marsh sediment microbial communities from the Plum Island Ecosystem LTER, Massachusetts, United States - Salt Marsh Sediment SW1601-90 ... | reverse complement strand
AAATCCCTGCCTGTCAGGGGGAATTGCCTGTATACTGTTCTTGAACAGATTTGAAAAGATCCCGTTCAGATGCTCCTTGTCGGCATAAATAAAGACCTTGCTCTCATGGGGCCACCGGACCCGGAATGTTACACTGGCGGTATTTCTGAATAGCTCGAGTGTTGTCTGTATCTGTTCAATCAGATTGACAAGACCCGGTTTACTGCCCGGCATCTTTGCAAAAGACGAGAATGCCGAAGCTATTGAAGAGAGGGTTTCAATATATTCGATCTGGTTCCTTGAGAATTTTTCAAGCTTCTTTTCAAAACCCGGTATGCCATCCTTCCATGATTTGACAAGCTGCTGCACATTAAGCTTCATCGGGGTGAGAGGATTTTTGATCTCGTGGGCGATCTGTTTGGCCATTTCCCTCCATGCATACTCTCGTTCGGAATTTGCCAGCTTATCAGCACTCTCTTCAAGCTCATCCACCATCCTGTTGTACTGTTTAACCAGCTCCCCTATCTCATCATTGTTCTTGTACGTAAGATGTTCGGTTTTTTTGCCAAGTTCAACGCTGGCAAGACCTTCGCCGAGCATTGCAAGAGGTGAGGTCAGCCTGTCACTTATGAACACTGCAAAGCTCATTGTGATCAATATCAGAAGAAGTGTGAAATTTATAACACCAACAACCAGGTTGGAAATGTCCCTCGCCAGCAGGCTCTGCATCCTGAAATAGGGAAGGTTCACATATGCCAGAACCTTTCCTGCAGCATTATAGAAAGGGACATAAGCGGAGAGATACCTGAGGCTGCCAATTGACTCTGTATGAATATATTCGCTCTTTGTAAGGTCCTTAAGATTAATAAAAGCCAGATTGTTCATCCTCGTGCTTGTAAGATTGCGGTAAAATATTTCAGGCCGTGATGTAGCCATCATTAATCCGTTCAGATCATAAAGGTTTATATCGGTGATTAAAATATTCGAAAGGTTAATCAGCAGCTCATTTAAGGATGAATTGGCATCATTATTCCAGTCGGCTGACAGGTGATTCTCATTTGAAAAATTGTTATCAAGCTCAGTATAAACAGAATTCATCTTCTCCGTAATGTTTTCATTGTGCTTTGCCATGTATTGCCTTATTGTAAGAAAAGTTACAACAATGCCTACCAGTATGAAGGAGAACAACAATATTCCGAGAAATGACATCTGGAGCTTCTGACGAAAGTTCAGGCTCTGCAGGCTTCTTAATGCAGGAGGTCTGATCATCATCATAATAACGTTAGTAAATATGAAAATGAATGCAAACAGGTAGGCAAAGGAGATGATAATATCTCTTATTGATATTTCCGGCCGGCTTATCACAACAGTGGCATTGCCGTTCCTGTAAGCTATATGTCTGAATCCCCCACTGTTGAAAATCCTGTATTCGGAATCCTTGTTCACATAGCTGTCATCAGCCTTATCATAAGCAAATTCACCATATTTAAGAACAATCTCACCGTTAATATATTTTGCGAAAGAGTAGTTCTTCAGTCCTGAATAACCCTGGAATTTCTTGTCAAGCAGCAATTCTGAGTAACCAGGCTGAAAAACATTGACGTTACTGTAAAGTTCAATGAATAACCCATTTGTAAAACGAGAGTCCTGCCTGAATAATAACTTACCAAGGTAATATGATCTTCCTCCCTGGTTATCAATAAAATAAAACCCGGTACCTGTAAGCTGTTGGCCGTATTTCCTGATCCGTTCATCAAAAAAACCGAAACAGTTTTCATAATACTCATTCCCCGAGGCAACAAGGAGAGAATCGTCATTCCTGCATGGTACAATACTAAAATTATAATTCCCCCAGTAACTGCCGAAATATATATCGTGGAGGTAAGCATTTATCCTGTCTGCGTCATCTTTCCAGAACAGATCTACATTCATCATCTTTTTGAGCAGAGTATCGGTGGTAATCACCCCCCACATATCAAGAAGAAGATGTTCAGCTTCGGGATCGTTATCAGTTGAAAAGGAGAGTGCCTGTATCTTAACCTGTTCCGTGGTTTTCTTCTCCGAACAGACTGTAATCTGAACCACCGAATAGATGCCGAAGACCAGGGATAAGAGAACTAAAATCCTGAACAGACCTGTTTTATATTTTTGTGAATACAGGATAACAGCTATTATCGATAGTAAAAGGATCGCAGTTGATAATAGTGAGACCGGATCTTTATAAAAGAATGCCGCAAAAACGGCAAGAGAGGTAAATACAGGAATAATAACAGTTTTAATACCCGGTTGGCCTGCCATTTTAAAAGTCTTCAGAAGAAACAGCACCGGAACAGAGAGAAGCAGAATTATTGAAGAGAAACCGGCTACACTGAAGAAGCTCAGATTCAACACCTTATATGTTTCAAAGCTTATGTTTGAATCAGAAACCAGCTGGCTGAAGATAAGCTGAATAAGGCTTATCAGGCAGGCTCCGGTAATGAGCATAACTGTTAAAAAAAGATATTGCAAGGCCGGATTTTCCTTTACCCGTATCTCCTCAGAAAAATAAAGCATAAAGAGATATGCCAGCACCGCGGTCAGGATGCTTATTATCAACAGGTGTCCCAGCGAAGGTATAATGAGGTTCAGTGAAAAATTGAAAGGGGAGAATAAACCAGTCCTCATGATAACCTCAGGTTTGCCTGAAACCAGTACAATTGCATAGAGGATTATAAATATTAACAGTGAAAAAAAGATACCTGTTATATTCTTCCCTCTTTCTGCCATGAATTTCACAAGCAAGAAGGTCAGCAGAACAATAAGAACGAAAAATGATGCCCATAAAATCAGGGGGATGACTATCAGAATTGAATTGCTTTTAACTTCCGGTAAAATAAGGGAAAAAAGAAATGTTCCATTGTTGTTTACAATATTAAATCCTGAGCTGTCCTGTACCGTTGTAAATTCCACATCCGCCGGGATCCTGAAGTCCTTCACAAATCCGTTCTTAATTATGTCATTTTCAAAACCGTAGTCTGTCCTTACCCTGAGCAGCCCTACGATTTTTTCATTGACTGATTCTGTTATTCCGGGTACAAACCATCCATTCTGAAGAAAAATAAAGGGTTGTGCAAATAATGAGTCATCCATTACCGGCGGCACATCAAAATCATTGTCCGACCAGTAAACAAGGTTATCATCAAAATACTCCAGGATAGTAATATTATTCTCTTCGGCAACAGAAAAGAGGTCTTTTTCGGCCATTGAGCCACGCGGTTCTCCTACAAGTTTCAGTCTTTTCAGGCAATCTTCCATGATCTTTTCCTTCGCTCCAAGAATTCTGTTGAATCTCTTTGTTCTGTACCTGTATTCGAAATCGCTCAGGTAAACCGATTCAGTCATCAAAGCGAGCAGGAAAATGACAAAAGTGATTATCAGAAGAATTATGCTGCGCCGTTTGTTACTCATAATCAAATTATTATGTACTATTCGTGGTGGTAAGATTCACCCTTAATTATTGTAAGAGCCCTGTAAAGCTGTTCCAGGAACAATACCCTGACAAGCTGATGAGGAAATGTCATCCTTGACAGTGAGAGCGTGAAGCCGGCGATTTCTCTTACTTCATGCGAGAATCCCCATGGACCACCTACAATAAAAAGTATCCGCTTCCCTGATAGCATTGATTGTTTTTCGATCCACCGGGCAAATTCAACTGTCCTGAGCTCTTTCCCTTTTTCATCGAGCAGCACAACAAAATCATTCTTGTCTACCGATTTTAACATCCTCCTCCCCTCCCTTATCTTCACCTCTTCAGACGGCATATTACGGATATTCTTCATATCAGGAATAGTAATGATCTCAAATCCCGAATATTTTCTGATGCGTGCAGAATATAATTCAACACCTTCATTTACATACTTTTCAGTTGTCTTACCTGTGTGCAATAATGCAATCTTCATAAATATTGGCGCGACTTTTGTGCACTTCTTAAAGCATTCTGTCACATGCAAAAATATAATTAAAAACGAGCACCTGCAATTATAATTATATTGATGCGGCAGAACTGGTTTTCTTAAATGAAATTAGTTAAATTTGTGATGCGCAGAATTTGGAAATCGAAAAAACTGAATCAGATGCAGTTCATTAATATTATACCGGCCATAATCATTGTATTAAATGCTCTCGCCTTTAATATGCAGGAACAGACAAAGATTCCCGGAGGTATCTCCATTGCTTTCAAGGCGGGTAATTCATCGGAATTATCCAAATACATGAATTCAACGGTAGAGGTACTGCTTCTCGATAAGGAAGATTTCTATAAAAAGAATGTTGCAGAGGCCATCCTGAAGGATTTCTTCAATACCTATCCAGCCAGAGACTTTATTATCCGTCACCAGGGTGCAAAAAGCGATGCACAATATGCCATTGGAATTCTGAAAACAGAGAAGGGTGATTTCAGAGTCTACTTTTTGCTTAAAAAGGTAGACAATGAGCTTCTTATTCACCAGATACGCATAGAACCTGAAAATGGAAAATAGGATTCTCAGGGAATTTATTTCAAGAAGTGTTGCAGAAGACCTGGGCGATGGTGATCATTCCTCACTCGCATGTATTCCCCCGGATTCAATTGGTAAAGCTCAGCTTAACATAAAAAAGGAGGGAATACTTGCCGGAGTTGAAATTGCCGTAAAGGTCTTTACAGCAATAGATGAAACCCTGAAATGTGAAATACTTTTAAAAGACGGAAGCCATGTCAAACCAGGTGACATTGCATTGATTGTATCCGGAAGACAACAATCAATCCTGAAAGCTGAACGCCTGGTACTCAATATAATGCAAAGGATGAGCGGAATTGCAACAAATACTGGCCGCTATGTTGCCCTTGTTGCCGGTTTAAAAGCAAAGATCCTGGACACACGTAAAACAACACCCGGTTTCAGGTTCCTTGAAAAGGAGGCTGTAAGGATCGGAGGCGGAATGAACCACAGAATGGGATTATTTGATATGATTATGCTGAAGGATAATCACATCCGTTATGCAGGAGGAATAGAACCGGCAATAAAAAGAACCAGGGAATATCTTAAGAGAAATAACAGGAAGCTTAAAATTGTAATAGAAGCGGGAAATCTTGATGATGTAAAAGAGATATTGGCAATTGGAGGCGTTGACCGGATCATGCTTGACAACTTCAGTATTAAAGATACCATCATGGCGGTAAAGCTTAATAAAGGCAGGTATGAAACGGAATCCTCGGGAGGTATCACTCTCGATACTGTAAGAGCTTATGCTGAATGCGGCGTTGATTTCATCTCGGTCGGAGCTCTGACACATCATATCAAAAGTCTGGATATGAGTTTAAAAGCCATTTAATTTATGCAGTTCATAAAAGGGATAAACGGAAAGAGAGAAAAAATAAGAAGACTTGTTCTTCCCGGCTTTGACGGTGTCCCCATAAGCGATGTATTAAGATTCGTAATAAAAGGATTCAGAAAAGGAGTGCTTGTGACCAGAGCTTCCTCAATAGCTTTTAACCTGCTTATGGCCCTGCTGCCCGCATCAATTTTCATCTTTACCCTGATTCCCTTTATACCCATACCCAATTTTCAGAATGAGCTTATTGAGCTCTTTGAAAACATACTCCCCGTAAATGCATTCAATTTTCTTGAAACCACAATAGTAGATATCGTCACAAATAAAAGCGGAGCCCTGCTGCTGGTAATGTTTTTAGCTACCGTAATTTTTTCTACCAATGGCATTCATGCAGTTATTCATGCATTTGTGGTATCGGCCCATAATTTTAAAACGAGGTCATGGATACACCAGCGTAAGGTATCCATTATCTTTCTTATTATTGTGGTTATGATGATAGCCTTTGCCGGTTTCCTTGTTATCTTCGGGAAAACTGTTGTTAATTACCTTGTTGTACTGGATATCCTTGAGAAAAGCCTTGTGATCAGTATTATTGTAATTATTAAATGGATATTGGTAATCCTGTTACTTTTTCTGGCAATCTCATTTCTTTATTACCTGGCCCCCGCTAAAAGAACCGATTTCAGGTTTATCTCACCGGGATCGATGCTGGCTACAATTCTTTTTATTGTTACATCTCTCGGGTTTTCCTTTTATGTCAACCACTTCGGGCAGTACAATAAGCTGTATGGATGGATCGGCACCCTTATGGTTATCCTTATCTGGCTCTATCTTAATGCAATAGCGCTGCTCATCGGTTTTGAGCTGAATGTAAGCATTAAAGAGGCACGTGAGGAGGATGAAAAGAAGAACCAGGTCAGCAAAACCAGGTATTAAATCGGAACTGATAATGACAAATGTCTCTATCTGTTAAGGTGATTTTGAGATTTGGACAAATTGAAAGAATTTTGATTAATTTTATCCAGCCAAAATTCCGCCCATGACAAGATGGATAATTTTTCTTCTTTTGTTTGGCCTGACAGGATGCAGGACTGAAGAAGACAACACATATCTCACACCTGAAATCGCAATTCAGTATTTTAGTAAAATCGAAGAGATTTGTAATAAGGATAACGGCAGGCTATGGGGAAAAAATCTATACGGTCCGTTGATGCTTATTGACCGTTCAACCCGGAGAATAACGGCCAACCAGCCTGACAAAGAGGGTATACTGAAAGAAAGAGACGGCATTTATACAGGAATTTACCCCAGAGAACAAATCATCAACAACAGGGCAATTGCATTCGGAGGGACTCTCTTCGCTCTTGTTCCGTTACCCGGCGAAGAGGACGAGTTCAGGATCATCTCATGGTCCATCCATAGTCTTTTCCATCTTTTCCAGGAATCAACCGGTTATAAGTCTTCCGACTTCAACATCAGGATCATGGATGACAAGAATGCCAGGCTCTGGCTCAAACTTGAATGGAAAGCCCTGCGCAAGGCAATAGAAAAGGAGGGTTCCGAAAAACAACTTGTCATTAGAGATGCGCTGATATTCAGAGGATCCAACCATGAAACATACAATAATTATATTGATGACGAGATCAGGTTTGAGAACTATGAGGGACTTGCCACATTTACTTATATTCTGTTATCCACAGACTCCCCTGAAGAATTCAGGACAAGGCTTTTTGAATCGCTCGACAAGATCTATTCATTTCAGTCGTATGCCCGCTCATACGGCTTTATCCATGGCGCATTATATGCTACTCTGATGTATCAGAAAGGATTTGATTTCTCTGCAATACAATGTGAAAATGTTGATCTTGCAAATATTGTAAAAGATCTTTACGATATCCAGTGTCCTGAAGTATGCCGCGATGTAGCAGGAAGCATTGCACTGAATTATGGCTTTGAAACGATCGTGGAAGAAGAGGCTGAAAGGGACAGGGAGATAAGTGAAAAAATTCATCGTCAGATAGCAAAATTTGTGGAAAGGCCGGTTGTTCTTCTTGAGCTCGAAAGTCCCTATTTTGATTTTGAGCTAGAAGATATCAGGTCACTTGACACCCTGGGAACAATTTACAGTAAAATAAGGGTATCGGATAACTGGGGAAAACTGACTGTCGACAAGGGAGGCTGCCTTTTATCCAATAACCTCAGGTATCTTCGCATAACGGCTAAAGGATTCAGGGAGGACAAAAACAGGATAGAAGGCGAAGGATGGCTTCTTATCCTCAACAATAACTGGAAGCTTATACAGGTCGATCAGAATTATTTTATCAGGGAGGTAATGCAGTAACCCCCGTCATTTTTTCAACTCTTTCAGCCTCTCTTCAAGCGACTTTATTTTAGACTCAGCATCGTTTTTCTTTTTTCTTTCCAGTTCAAGTACACTGGTCGGGGCATTTTTTACAAAACGTCCATTATCAAGCTTTTTCATAATTGAAGTAAGAAAACCCCTGTAGTAATCAAGCTCTTCTACTATACTTGCAAGCTCTGCATCTATATCGAGTTTGTCTCCCACAGGAATATAAAATTCGACAGTTCTAACCATAAAGGAGGCAGCTCCTGTTTGTTTTTCCGTTACAAATTTTATTTCCGACAGGTTGCAGAGTCTTGAAAGTACAGGCAGGAATTCCCGGCTAAAGTTCTTTTCATCCGCTCTGATAAAAAGATTAAGTTTTTCCTTATTTGGAATTTTCTTTTCTCTTCTGACTGTTCTTACAGCACTTATACAATCCTTAATAAATTCAAATCTGACTGTCAGTTCCCTGTCATATTTTCTTATTTCAGGCATCCTGCTTATCATGATGCTTTCTCCCTCTTTTCTTTCAACGAGCATCTGCCAGATCTCTTCAGTAATAAAGGGCATGAAAGGATGTATGAGTCTTAACAGTTTGTCAAAGAGGACTAAAGTGGCATCATATGTGACCCTGTCGACCGGTTTTTTATATTCAGGCTTTATTGTTTCAAGGTACCATGATGAGAATTCATCCCAGAAAAGTTTATACACTGCCATCAGGGCTTCGGAGATACGGAATTTCCTGAAGTGTGTATCAATTTCTGTTGTTGCCCTCTTCAGTATCTCATCCATCCACTTTACTGCTGCTGCTGAAAAATCGGGCTGAACGATGCTATCATCAACTTTCCATCCCTTTACCAGCCTGAAAGCATTCCAGATCTTGTTTGCAAAATTACGTCCCTGTTCCGGCAGAGAATCATTATATAGAAGGTCATTGCCGGCAGGTGAGCATAAAAGCATACCCACCCTTACACCATCTGCTCCATACCTGTCAATAAGCTTAAGCGGTTCAGGTGAGTTGCCCAGTGATTTTGACATTTTTCTTCGTTGCTGGTCACGTACAAGGCCTGTGAGGTACACGTTGTCAAATGGTTTCTGGTCCATATACTCGTAACCTGCAATGATCATTCTGGCAACCCAAAAGAAGAGTATCTCAGGTGCAGTGATCAGGTCATTTGTAGGGTAATAATATTTCAGGTCGGGATTACCGGGTTTGTTTATACCATCAAATGATGTTATCGGCCAGAGCCATGAGGAGAACCATGTGTCGAGTACATCCTCTTCCTGCCGAAGGTCAGACTCATTGAGAGAATCATTACCGCTTTTTGCCTTTGCCAGCGCCAGGGCATCTGTAACGTTCTCAGTAACAACAAATTCATTATTGTTATAATACCAGGCCGGAATTCGGTGTCCCCACCACAACTGCCGGCTGATGCACCAGTCGTGTACATTTTCCATCCAGTGCCTGTAAAGGTTTTTGAATTTTATAGGATGAAGATGGACCTCCCCATTCATAACAGCACCGAGTGCGGGACGTGAAATCTTTTCCATTTTCAGGAACCATTGCATTGAGAGCTTTGGTTCTATTATTGCAAGTGTCCGTTCTGACCGGCCTATCTTGTTATTATACGGAACAACCTTGATCAGGTTGCCGCTCCTCTTAAGCTCTTCTTCAGCCAGATCTTTTGCAGTAAATCTGTCGGCCCCGACAAACATTGCGGCCTCAGAACTAATGGTACCATCATCATTAAAAATATCTATCGACGGAAGATTATGCTTCTGACCAATAAGGTAATCGTTGACATCATGTGCCGGTGTTATTTTGAGGCAGCCGGTACCAAATTCCATATCCACATATTCATCAAAAATGAAAGGCACCTCCCTGTTTGCCATAGGAACGATAACATTTTTCCCCTTTAAATGCTTATATCTGGTGTCGTTGGGGTTGGCACATACCGCAGTATCACCCAATATAGTCTCGGGACGTGTTGTTGCAACAGTAACATAATCATTCCAGCCTGCAATTTTATACCTTACATAATAGAGCTTGGATTGCTCTTCAGTATATATGACCTCCTCATCCGAAACGGCTGTTCTTGCCTGCGGATCCCAGTTGACCATACGTACTCCTCTATATATCAGGCCCTTATTAAAAAGATCCACAAATACCTTAATAACAGAATCATACCTCTCCTTGTCCATTGTAAAGAGAGTCCTGTCCCAGTCGCATGAAGCTCCAAGTCTTTTAAGCTGTTCAAGGATTATTCCGCCGTGTTTACGGGTCCATTCCCACGCATGTTCAAGGAATTCCTCCCTCGAAATATTACGCTTGTCAATTCCTTCGCTTTTCAGCTTGGCAACGACTTTAGCCTCAGTAGCTATGGATGCATGGTCGGTGCCAGGCACCCAGCAGGCATTTTTACCAAGCATTCTTGCTCTTCGCACCAGTACGTCCTGTATGGTATTATTCAGCATGTGACCCATATGAAGAACGCCTGTTACATTCGGCGGAGGAATCACAATAGTATAGGGTTCCCTGTTATCAGGAGTGCTTTTAAAAAAGCCCTGCCTCATCCAGTAATCGTACCATTTGCTCTCGGTTTTTCCAGGTTCGTATTTTGAGGATATTTCCATTGGTCGGTCAGGTCTGTTGATCTGCAAAATTAGAAATAATTATGAAATCTATGTTGAAGAGGTTTAAGGCCCTCCTTCACTATCCTTCGACAAGCTCAGGATTTGTTTCTGACTTCGTCCGACGTAGCGGACTATGTCCGACGAAGTCGGAGGGTAAAAGTTGAAGGGAGTTGAAGAAGGTTGAAAAAGATGAAAATTATTCTTTCAATCGGTCATTTTATTTATTTTTGTCACACTTTGAAGTGAGAAAAAAACTTAAACATCATGCCGTCAATATCTGAAAAAGGCAGGGCAATGCCTCCATCTCCGATAAGAAAACTTGTTCCCTGTGCCGAAGAGGCAAAAAGGAGAGGTATAAAAGTATACCATCTGAATATCGGGCAGCCTGATATCCCGACTCCTGAAGTTGCGCTGGATGCACTCAGGAACCTTGACCAGAAGGTAATTGAGTACAGCCACTCCGCCGGCAATGAATCCTATCGCCGTAAGCTGGCTGGTTACTACAATAATATCGGTATTCATGTCGATCACACCGAAATACTTGTTACTACGGGGGGATCCGAAGCTATATTGTTTGCACTGAACTCATGCGTCAATCCCGGCGAAGAGGTGATAACATCCGAACCATTTTATGCTAACTACAATGGATTTGCAATATCGGCCGGGGTAAAGATTATACCGGTAACCTCTTATATAAATGATGATTTTGCACTTCCTCCGATAGGTGAAATAGAAAAAAAGATCACTTCAAAAACAAGGGGAATATTAGTTTGTAATCCCAATAATCCTACCGGATATCTTTATTCGAAGGAGGAGCTCTTTCAACTTCGCGACATCGTTAAGAAACATGATCTCTTTCTTTTTTCTGATGAAGCATACTGTGATTTCTGTTATGACGGAGCTGAACATTTTTCAGCTATGAAGCTTGAAGGCATTGAGAATAATGTTGTATTACTTGATTCTATATCAAAACGTTACAGCGAATGTGGTGTTCGTATCGGCACTCTGGTCACAAAAAACAAAGATGTCTTTTCCACTGCCTTTAAATTTGCACAGGCACGACTTTCTCCTCCCGGTCTGGGACAGATCGCAGGCGAAGCTTCAACAGATACTCCTACTGAATATTTCATTGAAGTTAACAGGGAATATTCTGCCCGCCGTAATTTTATGGTTGGGGCTCTTAATAAAATGCCCGGCGTATATTGCCCTAAACCCAAAGGTGCATTTTACACTGTAGTAAAGCTTCCTGTTGATGATACCGAAAATTTTGCCCAATGGCTTCTTGAGGAGTTCGAGTATAAAAACCAGACTGTGATGGTTGCCCCGGCATCAGGATTTTACTCTACTCCCGGTCTGGGAAGAGATGAGGTTCGTATAGCATACGTCCTGAAGATCGATGACCTAAAGAATGCCATGGAGACTTTGGCGGAAGCGTTAAAGGTATACCCGGGAAGAATTACCCCCGGTCATGCTGAAGCATGACCTGCCCCCTTTTGAGACAGCCTCCCGGGGGGTTATTTATACAGAAGATATTTCCCCCTTATTTTACTATACTCCGCCAGGCCATCCTTCCATGTTTCCCTGATCTCATCAGCAGTCATACCTTTCTTGATCTGTTCTCGAAGTGTCGGTCCTGCAGCTAATCTTTCAAAATAGGGTGTGAAGAAATTCTCCTTGTCCGGGTACTCATTATAAGCATCTATCACCCATTGAAGATTAAGTTCAGGTGAAGGTACAAGCTCATCTTCAATTGCATTATGCAAATCAATCCCGAAGCACTTCTCCCCCAATAAAGGCGGATTTACTGATTCCGGAAGACTTTGGGGAGTAAAACTGAATCCCCTGTCGGGTAAAAGCGGTGATCCGTAAACCTGGAAAGGGTATGGTGTTCCTCTGCCCAGCGAGATTCTTGTTCCCTCAAAAAAACATATCGAAGGATAGAGATATACGGACGTCTGATTTGGCAGATTCGGCGATGGCCGTATTAGCAGTTCATAGAGGGTTTTATGAGTGTAATTTTTACACTTAATAACTGTAAGATCACATTTCATTCTATTTTTAAGCCATCCTTCACCGTTTATCATCCGGGCATATTCACCGATTGTCATTCCATGAACCACAGGTACCGGATGCATGGCTACAAAAGAGCGGTATGCTGTATCGGCAATATTTCCGTCAAAATAAAATCCATTCGGATTTGGCCTGTCGAGAACAAGGCATTTAACATTGTTTTCGGCACATGCCTCCATAACATAGTGAAGCGTTGAGATATATGTATAGAACCTTACGCCAACATCCTGTATGTCGAATATGACAACATCAATACCTGCAAGATCTTCGGATGACGGTTTCATGCGGGTACCATAAAGGCTTTTAAGAGGGATCCCGGTAGCAGGATCATTTTCATCCGGTATGGTATCTCCATCAGGAGCCATCTCCCTGAAACCATGTTCAGGTGCAAAGATCACCTTTACATTAATCCCTAAACTTAACAGATTATCAATAAGATGGGTCTGTCCGGTCATGGAGGTCTGGTTAGCGACTACCGCAACTGCCTTATCTTCTATAAGATACCTGTATTGCTCTATCTGGTTTGCTCCCGGGACAGGAACCTTTTTAACGCTGAAGCAGGAACAAGCAAATAATCCGACTAATAAAAAAACAAATAGTTTCTTCATTCAATAATACTTTGCTACAAATCTACAGTTTTTTGTCCGTGTGCCTCTGTGTAATGTCCCGATTTATCGGGAGAGTTTCGCAGAGGAGACACAGAGATACACAGAGAAATTATTAAATTTGAATCCAATTAAAATGAATTTACCTTATTTCATAGCACAACGACTTATAAAAGGGAGACGGGAAGGAACATCTTTTTCGCGGCCCATAAATGTTATTGCCATAACAGGCATTGCAATGGGATTGGCTGTGATGATCATTGCTGTTGCCATACTTACCGGTTTCAAACAGCAGATCAGGGAAAAGATCGTCGGATTCGGATCAAATATCCAGATATCAAATTTTGATTCCAATATCTCATTTGAGACTGCTCCGATATGCCAGGGACAGGATTTCATCCCCAAAATCAAGAATATACCGGGGATAAAGCATGTACAGGTATATGCCACAAAAGCAGGTATAATCAAAACAGATGCCGATTTTCAGGGGGTGATCCTGAAAGGCGTGGGCAGCGATTTCGACTGGAGCTACTTCAGCAGAAATATGATAGACGGCTCAGTATTTACTGTTACCGACACTGCTCGCACAGATAAGGTGATTATCTCAAAAAAGATCTCCGATATGCTTCGCCTGAAGACCGGCGATTCCTTTGCGATGCATTTTGTACAGGATCCTCCCCGGATGAGAAAATTTACTGTCAGCGGAATCTATGAGACCAGTCTCGAGGAGTTTGATAAGATCTATGTTTTTTGTGATATTGGTCATATTAAGAGGCTTAACGGGTGGGAGGATGATCAGATCAGCGGATTTGAAATATTTATTAAAAATTTTGATCGTCTCGATGAGATGACCATGGCTGTAAGAGACGCCATCGGTTACAGGGTGCTGGAAGATGAGGAAAGATTCAAGGTGACCAACATCAGGATGAAATATCCCCAGATCTTTGACTGGCTCAATTTCCAGGATGTTAACGTGATCATCATCATATTCCTGATGCTTGTTGTAGCCGGATTCAATATGATCTCAGGTTTGCTTATTTTGATACTCGAGAAGATAAATATGATAGGAGTTCTTAAAGCGCTTGGTTCTGAGGATACTACAATACGAAAAGTATTCCTCTACCAGGCTGCCTATCTGATAAGCAAGGGATTGTTATGGGGCAACCTGATAGGTATTGGAATAGCTTTTATCCAGCTTAAAACAGGGCTTGTGACCCTTGATCCCTCTTCATACTACATAAAGACTGTCCCGGTAAATCTTGATCTGATCCACATCCTCATTCTCAATGCAGGGACCATGGCAGCAATAATTATCATGCTGCTGGTGCCTTCAAAGCTTATAAGCAGGATCACTCCCGTGAAGGCAATAAGGTACGATTAAAATAACCTGCCGTATACTAATGGCTGAAAAATTGTAACTGCTTTAATTATAATTCTGGCTTATATGCTCGGGAATGAAATTCTTGTAATGTTCAAAGCGGTCGAGGATCTCGGCTACAAAATTAATTGATTCAGTACCCCTGAAATACCCGTTTTTAACTACTGTATCATTGTAATAAAGGGGTTCCGACTTCTTTGTCAGCCATAATTCAACGTTACCATCCCATTTCTGAGGGTCCATCCCATATTTCTCAGCCAGTCTCATGGCATCCAGAACATGTCCCGGGCCTGCATTATATGATGCAAGAATGAATTTCATTCTTTCGTTCTCATCTTCTATCTTCGGATCAAAAACAGATTGAAGCTTTTCTATATAAAGAGTTCCTGCCTTTATATTGTTTGAAGGGGAGGAGGTTATATCAATTCCAAGTTTTTTTCCTGTTCCCGGCATCACCTGCATAAGACCGTAAGCCCCTGCCCATGATCTTACATCAGGTTTAAAGCGTGACTCCTGGTATATAAGCGATGCCAGCAGACGCCAGTCCCAGTTAATATCACTGCTTGCTGATTTTATCATATTGTCCCATCGTGATATCTTTCCTGTAGTGGGTGCATAATAATCACTTTTAACTATTCTGCTGGATCTGGCGTTTTTAAAATATTTTGCATATAACAGGGCATAAGCACCTGTTCTTTTGTAAGCAGCAAGCCAGTGATTCAGCTCTCTTGCGAGCATATCAGAATTCTCCTTTCTCAGACCCCATGCTATGTTCTGTGGAAAACTTACAGGCGTTTTAATGTCAATATCGGGGTAATAAGTAGAATTTACTACCGCAACATTCTCATCACATACAGTATATTCAATCTCTCCGGTTGCCACACTCTGAATAAGCTGTTCCGCATCATGGGGGACTTCGATTATAATAATCGAATCACCTATTTCACGTGAGAGAGAGTGAAGACGTTCCGAGTGGGAAGATCTTTCCTGAACAAAAACTGTCTTTTTTGCCAGGTCGAGCTGATTTCTTATAAGTTTTTTGTTCAGGTTTTCCTTTGTCATTGACTGCCATTGTTGCGGCTTTCGCTGCACAAAGACCTGCCGGGTCTCATAAATAGGATCACTGAAAAGGATCTCATTCTTGCGTGTTGCATTAACAGTGAGGCCAATAGCCATCAGATCAGCTTTCCCTTTATTGAGAAGATCAAATGCATTTTCAAGATTATTTTCTGTGACCATCTCAAGATCAACTCCTATGTGATCGGCGAATGCTGTTAGTAATTCATAATGAAAGCCCATTGGCTCTCCCCTGTAGATGAAATAATTCGTGGAATTATAGTCTGTTACTGCAATAAGCCTTCCTCTGCTCCTGATCGAATCGAGATCGATATTCACCGGAGTAGTATTGTCCCCGGAAGTTCCGGGTTTCTTATTAACAGAAGCTGTAATTGCTTCCAGGAATATTAATACTATAATTATTACTTTTTCCAAAATTGTTGTATTTGTTTAATATCTATTTCTTGTTTCAAAAATGGGTGCAAAGGTACAACTATTTTTTAATTATAAAACGTCCATGCCAGCCCATAACGTATCATTCTGATATTCAGCGGATAATAGGGTGTTAATAAATAATTATAACTTAAATATCCTGAGTTTATATGATCGAACATGAAGAAAATCCGCGTTCTTTTCAGTTTAAGGTTAAGAAATACATTAATAAACGGGTAATTTCCGGTCTCCACCAGGGACTGGTTGTAGAACCTTCCGGTTGCAGGCATATAAGCATACGAATGATAAAGAGTATGATACATAACATCTACTCCCAGCTGGGTATTAAGCCTTCCATTAGTCTGCTTGAAACGGAAAAGATGTTCGAAGAATCCGGCCGAGCGCGTAGTAAGCAGGGGAAGGTCAAGAATCTCAGTATTACTGCTTTGCTGCACAAGTATGTCAGTAGTGAGATGGAATTTCCAGGCTTTGACCTCTTTTTTTACCATAAGGGCAGCAACCGATAATCCTCCTTCATGCTGGAAAGGAATTGCATATTCATCAAAGCCGGTATAGTTATCAATAATTGCATAGTTCAGTTTCAGTTCAGTTTTTAGGGCAGGATAAATAAAGGATGTTCCAACATCTATCCGGAACTCTTTATTCAGGTCATTATGCCACTCAAAATGATTTCCTCCCCATTGTTCGTACCAGAATGAGGGCTGCCTGTTAATGATACTGCCTGTTATGAGCCATGATGCGGTTCCTTTTTCCCATCCGAATGATTTTCTTATTTCCCCTGATAGATTGAAGTCGCCTGCCCTGTAACCAGTAAGATAGAGCTCTCCGTTCGCCGTCCACCTGAACTTATCTCCCACATTGTTGTATAACCGGCCCACCAGTACGTTATTGTTTTTATTCCAGGTTGATGTATCTGCAATTGTAGTATCATGAGTGGGGACTATCTGGCTGTACCGTAAAAGCTCATTTCTCAACCCCACTCCTGCACCGAGGCTGAATTTTCTTGTATCATCCGTCGCAAAATCAAACCTCAGGGTGTTTTTTATGCTTCGTGAATAGAGAGAATCAAATGTCTCTGAAGAGCTGATGTATATTGTATCATAAAATCCCGACTCCGGTGAATCATCACTATAGGTTCGCCTGTTATTCTCCCATGTGAAGATATGTGAAAATGTTCCGCTTAATCCTGTAAAGTTTTTTCGCTCATTTTTTACAGTATCCTCCTCCAATGTCTGTTTTCCTATAGTATAGCGCTGCACCAGGAGTATGCTCCTGTTTTTCAGTATGCTGGTTGCTGCGTTGAGGCTCCCGAGGTTTACCGGTACCTCCCGGGTTTTTTCTTCGTACAGGGGCAGCTGGTCGGTTCCGGTTATTCCTCCATTTTCATATGATGTTATATTATTAACACCTGCAGAAAAATAGGCTTTGTATTCAGGTCCGGTATATGAAGAGAAAAAGGTAAAGGTTTTGTCCTCTGCTCTCTGGTAATTATACTGACCAAGACTGTAGATAATATCGTATATAAGACCAAAATTGAAAAACCTGTTCACATTCTGTGAGTGACGCACCCTGAAGGTCTGTTCTGAAGTCTCCCTGGGAGCTCCGTATGTCCATACCATTTCCGTAAACGGAACCTGGGTGTTCATAAAAACAGCTTTGTCAGGCTGAAAAATAAATGGATAATAGTTGGCATACAGGAATTTATCGGGATCAAAGACACGATCAAAGAAATTTATCTGGTAAAAGGGCAGACCATAATTACCCAGTGTGGCATTTAACGGGGAGTATCTGTCAGCAATACGGTGGCGGTGGAACAATGAAAATACCGTATCAAACGGAATCGGAACTTCTTCGGCATAGTCGGCTGAGAGATTCCATTGTTTCAATATCCTCTTTCCTGCAGGTTCTTTGTTTTGTGCAAATAATCCGGCCGATACCAGAAGGAGCAATAATATTGAAACATTTCTTGTCATCGGCGCAAACATAGAAAATTAAATCAGCAGGGTCGTTGCATGCAAAGCCCCATATCAATCCACATTATCATTCAGGTAGGCATTGTTTTCCCTCAACACAGGTCCATCCTCCTCATCGTTAGTGAGTGTAAACTTTGATAACTTGCTTTCTGACGGTTTTTCCGAATTCTCGGGAAGCAGGTTTCTCCGCACATAAGCCGGAACATCTTCAAATGTCTCAATATTTTCCTTCATTGTTTTATTTGAGATGCCTCCTTTCTTCATAATATTCTGCATATGTTTTACTTTTCGCAGTGTGGCGTCAGATTTATCCTGCTCATCTTCATATTCATTATTTCCCTCTGTTTCATTTTCTTCATCTTTTTTACCTGATAATCCGAAATCAAGCTCACCCTGTGATTCCTCCTCAAAATCGGTTATTATTGATTCTTTACCCTTTTTATGAACCGTGAAGGATTCTTCATTTCTTTGTTGATTTACTACAGGAGGTATTACATTCTTATTTGACAATATCTCGACCTGTCTTGGTTTTTTGGTTTTATAGGGTTGGAATATACTGTTTGCCTCAAATCCAGTAGCAATCACAATGACACTTATATTTTCGCCAAGGTTTTCGTCCTGCGATAATCCCCTGATTATTAATGCATCCTCTGAGGCTGCTTCATACATGTAGTCAGTTATTTCACCCAGTTCATCCATTGTAAGTTCATGTTCTCCCTTTCCTGAAGATATATTAATAAGGATGCTTTTCGCCCCTGTGATGTCGTTTGAATTGAGAAGAGGTGATGCAAGTGCATTTTCAATGGCACGTATTGCCCTGTTTTCGCCGGCAGCTTCTCCCATGCCCATGATAGCAACACCCGAATCTTTCATAACTGTCTCCACATCAGCGAAGTCGACATTGATATAACCTGCCACAGTGATTATTTCAGCTATTCCTTTAACTGCGGTAGTAAGAACATCATCAGCTTTTGAAAATGCTGTTGAGACTCCCTGGTTACCATATATCTCCCGCAGTTTCTCATTATTTATCACCAGGAGAGAATCTACATGGTCTTTCAGTTCTGTAATACCGTCGATTGCATACCTGATACGGATTTTGCCCTCTGACTTGAAAGGAATTGTGACCACCGCAATGGTCAGCAAGCCCGCTTCCTTGCAGGCTTCTGCCACAACCGGTATTGCACCTGTACCGGTACCTCCCCCCAGGCCTGTTGTTATGAATACCATCCTGGTATTTCCGCTCAGGGCATCCATGACATCAGCAATATTCTCCTGTGCTGCCTTTTTGCCCTTATCGGGCTGACTACCCGCACCCATCCCTTCGGTAAGTGCTTCGCCTATCTGTATTTTGACCGGTACAGGACTGCTTGTGAGAGCCTGGTGGTCGGTATTGCAAACCACAAAATTAACGTCCCTTATTCCTCTTTCGAACATATGATTGACGGCATTATTTCCTCCGCCGCCAATACCAAGGACCTTGATTATCGACGATCTTTCAACAGGCAGATCAAAGTTCATTATATCGT
>Ga0315550_1000808_pt1 | contig 19411 bp, 15 predicted proteins | sample SalMarSW160190MG_2_FD_203100 | JGI IMG/M metagenome (GOLD analysis project Ga0315550, IMG submission 203100) | Salt marsh sediment microbial communities from the Plum Island Ecosystem LTER, Massachusetts, United States - Salt Marsh Sediment SW1601-90 ... | reverse complement strand
ATTGAGATAAGATGTATTTCACGCCGCGTATGATACAGATAGCCGCCGACCAGTACGGTTACCCGCCGACAATCTCGATGGAGGCGCCGGTCAGCGAGGATGAGTACGATTTTATCCGTTCCACGCAGACCTGGGGTCGCTGCCATGATGTCACGCTATATATCTTCAAAAACAATAAAGTCATTGTCAACGCCAAACATCATTATCCGGAAGGCCTGTATCGGGCGCCCTCGGGAGGACTGAAACCGAGCGAGACGCTGCTTGAAGGTATCGAGCGCGAGGCATACGAAGAAACCGGGACAAAAATCATACTTCAAAAGTATATTCTTCAGGTGCATGTCGCATTTTCCTGTGGCCGCAAATCAATTCCGTGGAAAACGCATGTTTTCACGGCGAAATACAAATCGGGCAAAATCAAGCCTGTCGATATCCGCGAAATCCGCGAGGCCAAACTGGCCGATCTGGTCGAGTTCGAGGAATATAAGAAAATAATCGCCCGGATGGAATCGGGCGGGCTTAGTTATCGCGCCCGGCTGCACGATGAAGTCCTGCGGTTTTTGTAGAAGGAATTTTGACCTCGATTTAATTAAGGCATCAAAAAGGAATCCAAAGTATGAGACAGAAAATTCATCTCGATCCGGATAAACGGACCTGGTCACCATCGCCGCTTCTGGGGCAAATCGTTTTTGTCACGACCTTGAATGAAGACGGTTCGTCGAATATAGCACCCAAAAGCTGGATATCAATGATGGCCTTTGACCCGCCGATTCTGGCCCTGGGATGTAATATTAATCATCAGACGGGAAAAAATATTTTGGCCCGAAAAGAATTCGTGATAAATATCGCTTCGTCGGATATGGCCGATTTGGTATGGAAATGCAGCGACTTACCTCATCCGCGGCCGGCGGAAACAATCGGCCTGACATCGATTCCGGCTGTTAAAGTCAAACCGCCGCGCGTGGCCGAATGCCGCGCGCATCTGGAATGCACACTTGATAAACATATATTATATGGAGATGAAATTATTATTCTCGGTCGAATTCAAGCCGTCGAAATTGACCAAGAAGTATGCGAAGCGGCCGATCCCTATGGTCTTCTTGGGATGATTGTTTATCTTGAAGGCAACAAGTATGGCGTAATTGAAAAATCCAGTCAAGTCGGCGGCCGATAAATTCATTGACAAAAGAGCGTTTTTGTTGTACTATATGTTTGCTATTATAGTTTTTGGGGTTATTTGCCAATAGACATACTTCAAGTACGGTTAACACAACCTCATTATTTGGAGAAAAATTGTAAATAAGGAAATTTTTTAATTTTGGAAGAGGAGTCCGAAAAATGTCACGTATTTATTTAACCGGGCTAATTTTATTCATATTAGTAGTCCCGAATGTTGTGGGAGGCAATTTAAATCAGGTGGCAGTGGATAAATCCGCAAAAGTCTATAAGGCCGATAATGTTATCTCGCAAATTATTACCGAGAAACCGCAGACGGAGATGACCGAAATCGAAGAAATCGATTCCCTCTACTCTAATTTTATAATTACACGATCGGATACGCTATCAGAAAACGGCTCCGGCGCCAAAGCCGCAGTCGAATATATATGCCCGGCGCTGGCCGATGCCGGTGACGGCAATCTGGCCTACAGCTATGAATACTACGACGGTGTCAATCCGCTGAGTTTCATTTTTCTAAACGGCTCGGACGACGGCGGTGAAAATTGGGTATCCGGCTATATCAGCGGAGTCTATGGCTGTACTTATCCCTCAATGGATTACTGGGGTGCGGGGACAAAGTTTTACGGCACATTTGTGCCGCCGCTTACATTCCAGAATGGCGCCGCTTTTGCGATAGTGTCGATCCCCAGAACCGATAGCGCCATTTACTGGTCTGTTTCCTGGGCTTCATGGTATACGCAGGGGTGGTACGGTATGAAAATGGCCGAGATTGCCTGCGACAACAGCCTTGAATCATGGAACTGGGGTTTTCAATCGGCCATTCTCAGCCGGGCGACCGGTAATCCGGTCTATGATGTGTACGACGGCCCGCACATCCTTTATTTGCTGAATTCTACTTACTCCATGTTAAGTTACTACCTTAATCTCGACAGCTGTCGAACAACGTCGGCCGATATCGACCATGTCACCCTGAAAACGTATGCCGTTTATGACCGCTACGATTCGGACGACGAGCAGTATCAGCTTTTTGTCCGGCAGGACGATTTCGGCGACTGGGATTCGACATTCGCGCTGGAGAAAAATTTCATCGACAGTAATCAGCATATTATCTATCCGGTTGTGGCGGCTTATAATAATGTCGTTCTTGTTATCGCGGCAACATATAATGATAGTCTTCCCGATGATAAGGATATTGTCTGTTGGTACACCGATGACGGCGACCTGGATAGCCTGAATAAAATGAGTGTTGTCGCGGCGATCGCAGAATCGGAGAATTTCCCCGAGATTTCGCATGTCGAAGATAGTATATTTGTTTGTACTTATGTAAGCAATAATATTCTGTATGCGACCCGTTCCAATGACGGCGGCGCGCACTGGAGCGTTCCGGAGCAGGTCAGTAATCCTGATGATATTGTTGTCGAAGAATATCGTACCGCCGATATTGGGGAGGCCGGGGTACGGGTAGTTTATGAATATCAAACGGGGCGCAGCGATGATATCTTAAACAGAATCATTCGACTCGATTCGCTCGACAGCGATGGTGACGGCGTTTATTTTTATTCCGACAACTGCCCCGGCGTGGCCAACTCATCGCAGGCCGACGGCGATAATGACGGCATCGGCGATGATTGCGACAATTGTCCCTCGATTGCCAATATAAATCAAAACGATATTGATAATGATGGGGTCGGTGACGACTGCGATAATTGTCCGATGACGGCCAACCTTGATCAGAGTGATGCCGATATGGACGGTGTCGGCGATGCCTGCGACGAATGCACCGACACGGACGGCGACGGTTACGGCGATCCCGGCTATCCGGCTAATACCTGTCCCGAAGATAACTGCCCGACGGTATACAACCCGATCCAGACCGAAGATGCCGATGCTGACGGTGTCGGCGATCCGTGCGATAATTGCATAAGTGTTTCAAATCCGGATCAGGAAGATTATGATGGTGACGGCCTGGGTGATTCGTGCGACTATTGTACCGACAGCGATGGTGACGGTTACGGTGATCCCGGTTTTCCGCTGAACAGCTGTCCGGAGGATAATTGTCCGAGCGTGTATAATCCGGATCAAACCGACAGCGATTTTGACGGAATCGGAGATTCCTGCGAATATTTATGCGGTGATGTCAACAATGACGAGATAATCAATATTTTTGATGTGACCCATTTAATTTCATTCCTGTACCTGGATGGTCCGCCGCCGGTGCCGGTGGTCGAGGCGGGTAATGTCAACAATGATACGGAAGTGAATATATTCGATATTACGTACTTAATTGCATTTCTGTACCTGGATGGCCCGCCGCCAGTGTGCGAGTGAAATTTCGAAAGGTCAAGCAGGTCGAAATCACCTTCGGGGTTTCGACTTTCTAATTATGTCGGAACCTGCCCCGGGCGAGATTTCGCGAATCAGGATTCTCCGGCCGCTCCGGTGTATGACGCGTGGGCTGGCTTGTCTCAATCCGAGATGAAGAGCTTTTTGCGCAGATACAATACCACAGTCCGATCCGGTCTAGGCTCAGGATTACCGATGACCCGATAATCGTTCTTTTGCCAGAAGCGAAGGGCGGCGAGATTATTTGATTGAACGGCCGTCTGAATTTCGCTAACACGGTTATTCACTCTGATTTTGCCTTCAATAATCTCAAGGATTTTCGACCCAATTCCCTGATTACGCCAGCGAGCAGCGAGCATCAGCAGTGAAATGAAGGCGATATGATTTACTCCGTCGAAATCGTTGGGGATATAATCAATAATACCTACCAATGACCCTTCTGATGCGTAAATACCGCAGAAAAGACCGTTCTCATTCCGGGATGTCTCTATATCCTGTAGTACCATTTCCATGGATGCTTTCGGTTGGGGACCAAGAGCCAGGAAGTCTTCACTCTGTCGATATATCTCCAAGACGGCATCAAGATCGTTTGTATTGATCGGTTTTATATTAAATGCTGATTCGCCCATAACTCTTTTATGTCTGCCGGCAATATATACGATCAGGAATCCGGGACTATCATACAATAATTTTAATTATAATATAGGGCACCCTTACTTTTTTTGCGCTTCGCGTGACGTTGTAAGAGACGGTAGGGCAAGTCTGCCCTCAGACCTGCCTTTTTAATGTTTTGGCAGCTCTCGGCGGGACCTGCCCTATCACTACTTTTTTGCGTGTTCCGTTTCAAAACCTATCCGGCGACGTTTGGGTGTGGGCTGTGCCATTAATTGACGAATAGCATCGAAAATAATTCTAAATCGTTTGTCGTACTTTTTCTCCAATTCTTCAAGTTTGCTTGCCAGTTCCAAATGCGTTGAAAGTATTTGCCGTAAGCGAACGAAGGCACGTATGATTTCAATATTTACCTGTATAGCACGCTCACTGTTCAAAACGCTTGAAAGCATGGCGACTCCCTGCTCCGTAAACGCTCTTGGCAAATATCGGCTGCCGCCCCAACTTGAGGTCACAATTCGTGACCTCAAGTCTCTAAGTTCTTGTCTTGTAAGCCGAAACATAAAGTCGCCAGGAAATCTTTTAATATTTCTGGTTACAGCCTGATTCAAAATCCTCGTCTCTACATCATAAAGAACGGCCAAATCCTTGTCCAATATTACTTTTTGCCCTCTAATTAACAGAATAGATTCCTCTATTCTTTTCTCCGAGACCAATGCCTTCTTTTTTGCCATAATCCAAATCCGAGTATATTCGCATCCACAATATATAGATTTTTTTCGACTACTTCAACAAAATATAATTCCTGTACTCCCCGATCCGCCAGCCGGTATATTTTTCGATAGCGTTGAGTACGTTTTCACGCAGTGATTGTTTGACTTTCGACTTATCGTAGATAAACTCCCAGTCCTGCTGCTTTATTATATCATGCATCAATTTCGGGTGTGTCCCGTTAAATCTTTCCAGTTCGCCGTCGAATTCGAATCCGGAATCACTCTCCTTATCAAGATTTTCTTCCAGCCAATTATCATCATGCCAGAAACGATGAAAATAATCGGACTTTTTTTTCATGAGTTTCGGATGGCGAACATAATTGTAATGATATATCGAGGCATCGACTTTTTTGACCTTCAGTTTTTCGCCTTTCTCTCCTTTATTGAAACTCTCAAGACTGGAGTACTTCCGAAATCCCTGTGAATCGCGATATGATCTGACCGCTCCTTTGTTTCTAATGATGCGTATTTCATACCGATGCCAGCTGCGGCTGGTACCGATATAATCGTAACTGCCGCAGAAATTCAGAAATTTAAAAAGCAATCCCTCGACACGTTCGTCATTATCACAGGCCGCGATAGTATTCTTAATTGTGCTAAGATCATCTTCATGGACAATTTCGTCGGCCTGAATATGAAAACCCCAGTCGCCGGAAATCTTATCGAGGGCGATATTGGCTTGCTGCGCAAAAATCCGGCCACCCTCGCGCAGGTTTTCATCCCAGACGGTATCTACTATTTTTATTTTCCCGGAATTTAATTGCTCTATAGCCTCACGTGTACCGTCGGTCGAATCACCGACCGCCATTATAAATTCATCGCAAATCGGCAGAATCGATTGAATCGACTGCAGAAACGGATAACCGTAGGTGAAACCGTTTCGAATGTATGAAAAACCGCTAATCATAATTTATCGATTTCCCAGCGTGTCTAATAATTATCACAATGCATAATAATTAGAAAGCGGCGAATAGTCAAACGAGGTTGAATTATCAGACCAGTTTTAAATACGGTATGGCATTTACATCCAGACCGGAGGCGCCGTCGATATTATACCTGAGATATCCTGCGGCGGCAATCATGGCGGCGTTGTCGGTGCATAACTGCTGCGGGGGAAAATAGAAACGGGCTCCGTTTTTTCCCAGACGTTTTTGTATCATTTTTTTCAGGCGGCTGTTTGAGGCTACCCCACCCGACAGCGTAACTGCTTCGACGCCGAATTCAGACACTGCCCGCATAGTCTTAACGACCAGCACTTCCAGCGCCGCTTCCTGAAATGATGCCGCGATATTCGCCTGTTTTGATTTCAGCTCATTCCCGGACATACCCCGGACGTGCAAAGCCACCGCCGTTTTCAGACCGGAATATGAAAAATCGTAGCTGTCTTCTCTGATAATCCCGCGCGGAAATTTAAAATATTTTCTGTTGCCGATATCGCCCAGGCGGTCGATTTCAGCCCCGCCCGGATAGCCCAATCCCAGCAACTTGGCGACTTTATCGTACGCCTCACCCACGGCATCATCTTTGGTTTGTCCCAGCACTTTATAATTCCCGAAACCGTTTACAAGCACCAGCGATGTATGCCCGCCGGAAATAATTAAAGTGATATGTCTTTCGGGAAGATCGGGATGTGCCAGAAAATTCGAGGCGATGTGTCCTTCCAGATGATTAACCGCCTTAAACGGTTTGTCGTAACCGTATGCCAATCCCTTCCCGAAATTCAGCCCGACAAGAAGCGCTCCGACCAGACCCGGGCCATAGGTGGCGGCTATTAAGTCTATATCCTCGGGGCCTACGCTGGCCTGACTGAGAGCTTCCTCATAAACCGTGGTTATCGCTTTAAGATGCTCACGGCTGGCCAGCTCCGGTACGACGCCGCCGAATCCCCCGTGAATCATCTGGCTGAGAATTACGTTGGATAATATTTCATCCGCATCCCTGACGACGGCCACCGCGGTTTCGTCGCAGGAAGTTTCAATTCCGAGAGTCAGCATTGTCTTCAATAATTTTTACCGAATCGGTCGATTTGTAAAGCAGTGTAACTGACGGCGGCAGCACGACCTGCACCGGTGTGACACCCATACTGTCGGCCAGAACATAATCGGCAATGACCGAAAAGAGCCCGACGGAAAGGCTGTCAATCGTCTTGGTTTTGCCGGCGACGCGCAGGTCGATTGTCTTCGGAGCGAAATCATAATTTTCGCCGCCCGGCGTATTAATCAGCTTGATGGAAATGTTTTTAAACTCTTTTCGCTTGACAGGTGTGACATTGAAATAGGCGACAACCGTATCCGGCTCCATAATCAGACCATAAATATCGGGCCGTTTGAGGGCGATTCTGCTCGAAAAATCATCCCGGACACCCTCGATGGTTTTGGAAATTGTCTCGATGGAATCGATATCCTGAATAAGTCCTCTCGGTCCGGTCAGGGTAACCTCTTTGGGGAAAATAGATTCATTCGCATCGACCAGATATCCCTCATCAGGATAAACGGTCAGTTTCGAGACAATGGGGACGGTCTTCTGCATTTTTCGCTCGCAGGTAAGAACAATCTCACGCGGCTGGATCACCTCCAGTAAGGAGACCTTATCTCCCTTGACCAGAGACAGATTCGTGGTTGAAATATGGGTTACGAATTTGGCCGCACGGCTGCCGCTCACCACCAGCCTCAAGCCTCTTTTTTTCCAATCACTTCGCAGAAGCGTCTTGCCGCTGGCCGAGACAAGGACCCTGATAGAATCGGGCGGCGGCTCGGCGATTACCAGTTCTTCGGATATCTCGATATGAGCCAGGGGCAGCGATATTTCCATCTGGTATGTCTTTTCCGTGGCGACATGAAACCAGAGAAGTATCGCCAGCAGGATGGCCGCGATTTTTACCCAGAGATTTTCAAAAAGCTTCGGCATAATATCTACTTGCTCGAGACCCCGATAGGTTTGCCGTAGCTTATTTCTCCGTTATCAATCCGCAGAGAGAAACCGCAGTCGGGATTCGAACAAACCCACGCCTTATATTTGATGGTTGCCCCTTCGCGGCCATAGTCGGATAGCGGCAACAAGCGACCCTTTTCGCATTTGAGACAAACGGGATATTCAGGTTGTGACATGCTTTAAGTCCCCCGTTAAAGTTTATTGTTTTTATTTTTCAGGACGGTTAACCGGTCAACTCGTCCGTTCAGGTTATGTTTTACAATGAGGTCGGAATAACGGCCATTATTGAGTTTAATGGGATAAATCTCCGAGGGGTGGTCAAGAAGTATCTCCAGATCCGCTTTTTTGGACAGATATTCTTTCTTCTCCCCCCAATAAAATTTCAACTCTCCCTTGCCGGAAGAAAAAACAAGGTCCTTATATCGGTCACCATTATAATCAGCCGACCAATCGATGGCCACTTCGCCGGTCGGCTGCGCATCTTCAAGATTAAACCGGAATTCATAATTTCGTCTTTTATCCGGCTCTTTGGCCGGCATCCCCGATTTGAAAGGATAAATTAAAATATTCAAATCGGCTCTTTTCATCAGAAGGATTTTGGTCGCCGCCATAGAACCAAGTTCAATCGCAGGAATCACCAGTTCCGGGACATTATCTCCGTCATAATCATTAACCATCATATTACAGTGGGAATCGGATAATGAAATCTCTTTGCTGTATGCCGCGCTTATTCGTCCATTGGCATCGGCAATATGAAATCTAATCCTGGTCTCGGAATTGGAAATACCTCCGGACGTGCAGGAAACGGCAATATCCGGTTTTTTATCATTATTGTAATCAACCAGCTGGCTTTCAAAATATCCGTCCGAGTTCGAGGGAAAAAATGTAAGTGAAACGTCGGGGGCCTGGGAAAAATTGCCGGTCGAATCCTGGAAAAAACAGCATAACTTTCGGTCCCATAAGAAATAAATATCGTTTTTTCCATCGAGATTGCCATCAAGAACCTGTACGGAGGCAAATCGGATGGTCATATCAGTTTTCTTTCGTACCGAAAAATCTCCCATGTTTTTGGCAGAATTGCGACAAGCTATCGAAATCGACAGCTGATTCAAAATCTGATAGTTGCCATCCTCCCCTTTCTCGAAAACTACATAACCTCTGGGGGCGGGGACAACAACTTCCGGGCCACGACTGCCGTTAATCTCAAAAATGAATGGGTCGGTAATAATCCCGTGAAAAAGAGGAAAAGCAAAAACGGTTTTATATCGAATGAGCCTGGTCGGGCCATCAAGGCCGACGTTTTGCGTGAAGCGGAAATATCCGACACCGTCGGCGTCGATAACAAGAATCTCTGCGCGTCCGTCATTATTTATATCGGCCGCATTGATCTGAGCCGCGGTTTTCGGAAGTTCGGCCAGATAATCGGCGCGGGGGTTAAATCCGCTCAAATTTCTTTGTATAAACAGGGCAAGGTAACGAGTGTTATAATCGTCGGCGGGCGAATAAATAATCACGATATCGGTTAGGTCATCGCCGTTGAATTCACCAGTTAAAAAACCATATATTTCGCCCTCGATTTCCAGACCATAAACATCGAAAAAATCCTGATCGGCCGCCCGTAATGAGCCAATGCCTATCCCGAAAAATATTAAAAGAAAGACCGATATTAATACGTTTTTTAAAGACAACATACTACTCCGCCTTACCGACCCGATTTTTCCCCTTAACAAATTAAAATACACAAATATCATGTTTAGTTCAACTATATTTTGACCCGACAGATGGCAAACATTTTGGCTTAATTACGCGGGCCGCGATTTTAAATATACTAATTTAAAAGCTTATAGTCGGTAAAAAGGAGGAATGAATATTGAACCTTTATGGACTTTTTTAATCAACCGGCGATAGAGGGATATATTTTCAATCGGGATTTGCTAAAGCGATAACATATATTCATCGGCCAGAACTTCACCCAGTTGCCTGAAAATGCCGTCAAAATAACCCTCTTCGATTAATTCGAAGGCAAACGGGGCCGAAGACGTCAAACAGGTTATCCCCATCAATGTCTTACCGGCAAACAGTGGACAAATTGCCAAAGAACTTGTCGATTTATCAAACAGGATATTATTTTCGATAAAATTACCCTGATATTCGGGTGGAAATTCTCCCGTTGCCGAACGGTTAATGATTACCCTGATTCCCGACGCCCGGCGGAGAAGCGAATTTTCCCGGGGGATCGTGAGCATTACACCCTCGCGCAATCGGGCCTGCTCCCAGGCTGTCATCATCTTCAGCGAATCGCCGTCTTTGTCATTTATTATTAAAACCGCTCTGGATATTGAGAAAAATTTATTCAGCCGGTTGATAAGTTCGAAAAATCGTCTCGAGACTGATTTATTTTGATCCAGGATACGGACCAGCGGACGGCAGATTCCGGATCCCGCACTGGAATTAAAGAATCCGGACTCATCACCGCCGATATCATTCCCGGCTCTCGGAGCCGCAGCGGTTTCATTCATGACAGCCCCCGAAACCAAATTTCTAATATTGACATTTTTAGGCTTTGATTGTTATTCTTCCGCATAAGCAATCAGAAACCATGATTCATTAATATCATCGGCTAAATTCGACCGTTACTTGAGTCAGGGGCCCCCTTAGCGGTTCCATAATCGCCTGCGATTTATACCCTTAAGGGCGTCTCAGGATTACCGCTCTTCCAAAAAAGACCATAAAGGCTCATTGAAGTCCATAATTAATGTAATAAATTGTTGCGGCACGTCTGATTATGCTTGACAGAAAAAGCAAATAAAGCTATCTTGTCGAAGTTTGTGAATTATTTCTCAAACTGATGTACTTATGAACGTAGAATTAGGAACGTATTTATTTAGGAAATAATGGAGGATTTGATGGGCGGATTTCAGACGATATTCTACATTTCAATCCTCTTTTTCATCGTGATGCTTGTCCTGAAGATGGCCAAAATCGCCCGGATGCCGCTTCATCTCAGATGGGATTTGTATCCGATACCGCATGAAAAGGGGAAAGGAGAATATGGAGGATCTTATTTTGAAGATGCCGATTGGTGGACAAAACCTGCTAATTCCTCTATGTTCAGTGAACTGAAAGAGATGGCCAAAGAGATTATATTCATTCAATCGCTTTTTAATAACAATCGCTTTTTATGGATATTTTCGTTCCCCTTTCATTTCGGGATGTATTGCCTTATAGGATTTATCTTTCTGCTGGTCTTCGGCGCCATTCTGGCCGCTGCGGGAATCGGAATATCAGGCGCATCGACAAGCGGTCTCGCGGTTGTTGTCTATCATCTGACCGTAATAATTGGTACGATTGGCTGGATTCTGGCCATAGTCGGCGCTCTCGGGCTTTTAATCTGCAGGTTGTTCTGGGGAGAAATTCATAAATCGACCGTTCGAAGCGACTACTCCAATCTTCTTTTCCTGCTGGCGGTTTTTGTTGCCGGATTCGTATCATGGCTGACGGTCGATCCCGGTTATTCGATCCTGAGAGGATTCGTTCGGAATTTGATTACATTTAAAGCGATAGGGACTTTACCGACGGCGGTCACGGTGCAACTCTGGGTGACGGCGGCACTGTTGTTTTATTATCCATTCACACATATGACTCATTTATTCGGCAAATACTTTACCTATCATTGGATTAGATGGGAAGATTCGCCTAATGTCCGGGGCGGTAAAATCGAGAAAGCCGTCAGTTCCTCGCTGGGATTTCGGCAAAACTGGTCGGCTCCGCATATAAAAACCGGTGGTACATGGGCCGAGGCGGCAACTGATGAGGAAAACAACAATGGCTGACAGCAAAATAAATTTGAAGCAATTCGCAAATGCACCGGGACAACTGGTCCGACTTGACCAGTCCCAGTTTCTTCCCCTGCCACCCCCCTATGATAAGCTGGATCTGGAACCAAAATTGAAACCGCTTTCGGAAGAAGCCCGGGAAAAATATGAAAGCGATCTTGACGGTGTCGTAACCATCAAATACCCGCGTCCCGAAACTGAAGAGGAAAAACAGAAACTGGTCGAGCAGTTTCTTGCCGGATTAAAAAAGCTTTTTGAAAAAGAAAACAACTGGACTTTTTTGCAGCCGCTTTTTCTGACTATGGAGTATTGCGCCAAGTGTCAAACCTGTTCAAAGGCTTGCCCTATCTATAATGAATCGGGCAGGCTGGACATTTATCGTCCAACCTACAGGGCCGATATTCTCAGGCGGCTTTATAAAAAATATGTCAAAAACGGCGGCAAGTTTTTTGCGAAAATATCGGGCAATGATATCGATGTCACTTGGCGGATGATTGCCCGTTTGATGGAACTGAGCTATCGCTGCACTATCTGTCGCCGCTGTGCGCAGACCTGCCCGATCGGCGCCGATAACGGTCTGGTAACGCGCGAGTTGCGTAAAATCTTCAGCCAGGAGATGGGTATCAATATTGACCCTCTGCACAAAAAAGGTTCCGTGCTTCAGCTGAAAGTCGGCTCTTCGACCGGCATGGCTCCCGAGCCGTTTCTGGATAACATCGAATTTCTGGAAGAAGAAGTGGAAGACCGGACCGGGATGAAATTCAAATGGCCGATGGATAAAGCCGGAGCGGATATCCTTTTGATTCACAACGCCGGTGAATTTCTGGCCTGGCCGGAAAATCCGGAGGCTTTCGCCATAATTTTAGAGGCGGCCGGTATCAATTACACTCTTTCCAGCGATCTGGTAGGATACGACAGCGTTAATTACGGAGTTTGGTACGACGACGTTCAGTTCGCCAAGGTGGCTGTCAAACATGCCGAAGTGGCCAAGAAGCTGGGTGTCAAAAAAATCGTGCTTGGCGAATGCGGTCACGCCCACAAAGCCCTGACCGTTATTGCCGACCGCGTTTTCACGGGCGAATTTAACATTCCCCGGGAAAGCTCGCTGACGCTAATCAATGAAATAATCAAAGAAGGTCGATTGAAACTCGATCCCTCGCGCAACGATGATATCACGGTAACGCTTCACGATCCCTGTAACGTTGTCCGATTGATGGGCATTGTCAAACCGCAGCGGGAAATTATCCGCGCCGTCTGTAATCATTTCCGCGAGATGACGCCGCATGGGGTAAGAAATTATTGCTGTGGCGGCGGAAGCGGTTTTGCCATCACTCAGGATCTCAATTTCCCCGAATGGCGGGAGATTCTGTCCGGTCGCGCCAAATTGAGGCAGATTCTCAATGTTTTCCAGGATATTATCGGACCGGAACACAAAAAATATGTCTGTGCCCCCTGCTCGAACTGTAAGGGTGCTATGCGGGATATGTTTGCCGCTTACGGATTGTTTGAAAAGTGCAATATTCTTTACGGCGGCTTGGTGGAACTCGTCGTCAATGCCATGACCGATTTCGATAAACCGTATATCGAGTGGGAATGGCATTAATAGACCTGAAATAAGATTTAATTCAGGAATATGTTAACCGGGATTTTTATAGAAATCCCGGTTCTATATTACCGGGATCCCTCTTCCAATCACCTCCCGGATAAGTTGTTATTGACAAAAGCCGATTTATGCGTATAATAAAAAGGACCCGCCCTTTAATACCCTCCCGCCGGATGCTCTATATATGAAGGGTAGATTAAGATGTGCCGAAAAATTACATATGTTCTGTAAATAAGCGGAAAGGCGAAAAAAATACGAAATTCTTATTTTCTCATCGGAAAACGTGAACAAAACATTGTTTGGAGATGTTTGTTTAGATGAAAGCATATAAAAATAGGATTGGAAAAATATGAGAATAAAAAATTATCTTTACCTTGCTATCGCTTTATTTCCCATAGTATTGCTATTCACCCCGGCCGTCAACGGCTCGCCGCTTGCGCCTGAACTGGTCGAACAGATGAGAGCCGACGGAAGGCTTGAGGAATATGGTGCTTCTATGCAAGACGCCTATAGCCGCGGGGTAGACAATCCCCAATATTCGGGCAACACTATTTATCGAATAAACGCCAAGGCCTCGCCTGATGCTGTGGATACTGTCCGGGCTCTATTGATATTGGTCGATTTTACCGATCAGCCTTACGAAGGCGGTGTTGTGGCCGCTACTCCGGCCGATTTTGATTCTCTTTTATTTTCCGAAGGTCATCTTAATCCGACCGGATCGATGACCGAGTTTTATCTCGAGAATTCGTACGGCAAATTTTACATTTATGGCGACGTTTACGGTTGGTACACAATGCCGCATACCTATGCCTATTATGTGGACGGGCAACGAGGTTTCGGCAGTTATCCGCAAAATGCGCAGGGAATGGTTGTCGATGCCGTCCAGGCGGCCGACGCCGACATTGATTATTCGCTTTATGATTCCAATAATGACGGTGAAGTCGACGGTTTATTCGTTATCCATTCCGGCCCCGGCTATGAAGAAACCGGGAGTAATGATGATATTCACTCGCATCAATGGTCAATATACCCGCACCAGCAATATCTTGACGGCGTGACAATAAATACTTATTCAACGGAACCGGAAGAACGCATTTATACTTCGTCGATTACCGATATTGGCGTTTTTTGCCATGAGTACGGACATGTACTGGGGCTTCCCGATCTTTATGACGTTGATTATACCCCCTCGACCTCAGCCGGCCTGGGCGATTGGTCGCTGATGGCCAGCGGAAGCTGGAATGACGCCGGGCGGCGCCCGGCACATATGGATGCCTGGTCTAAATCGTATGTCGGTTTTGTTGACCCGGTTATCCTGACCGAAAATATGACCGATGTCGAATTTCCCCCGGTTGAAACCGAGCCGGCCGTTTATCGGCTCTGGGCCAACGGCAGCGTCGGCAATCAATATTTTCTGGTGGCAAACCGGCAAAAGATAGGTTTTGACGGCCCTCTGCCCGGTTCCGGTCTGCTTATTTATCATGTCGATGATTCCCGGTGGGGCAATTCCGACGTCAATCATTACCAGGTTGCACTGGAGCAGGCGGACGGTCTATATCAGCTCGAATGGGCGCCCAACGACGGCGACGCCGCCGATCCCTGGCCGGGCGTTACCAATAAAAGATCATTCGACGACCTTTCGACGCCCAACAGCCGCTCATATAGTAATGCCACGACGGAGGTCTCGGTCTGGATGATATCCGACAATGATTCGATAATGACCGCCAATCTGGATATTGAATGGTCGCGCCCGCATCTGGAAATCGATTCGATGTTTTTCATCGACAGCGATGCCGATGGCATCCTTGAACCGTTTGAATCGGTGCAATGTGTTTTCTATTTTAGGAATGACTGGCTGACGGCCAACAATGCCGTCCTGACCATGACCTCGAATGATGCGGCCGTCGATTTCACGACCTCGATGGCGACAATCCCGGTTATTTTCGGTGACGGCGGGACGGGCAATAATGCCTCAACGCCGCTTGAATTTACAGTCCCCGATATATCCTACCCGATTTACGATTCGTTTTTTGTTTCGGTAACATCGGACGAAGGTGCCCCCGCCAGCAATTTTGCAATCGAAAAAGTAATCGGACGGACCGATATTCTAATAGTCGATGATGACCGCGGCGCGAATTACGAAGAACTTTATTATAATGATTTGAAAAAGAAACTGGCCCCGGCTGATATCTGGGAGAAACAATCCCAGGGTTCACCTGCCGGAGCCAAACTTAGTGAATACGGGACCGTCATCTGGTTTACCGGTGACACGTCGTCGGACTTACTGCAAACGGCTGACATTAACGCCATGAAGCAGTATCTGGATAACGGAGGGAATCTGTTTCTGACCGGACAGATGCTGGCCAGTGAACTTAATAATGAAGATTCCGCATTTATGGAAAATTATCTGCACGCCCGGGCCGGCGATTTTTATTTTAACCTCTTTCATCAGGGAGTCCCCGGCTCGCCAATAGGCGACGGATTAATATTGCGATATCCCAGTTTTACCAATCAGGAATATACCCTCTCGCAGCGAATCGTGGTTGTTCCGCCGGCGATGGCCGCCTTTAATTTCCAGGGGGACGGTCCGAGCGCCCTGAGTTATGCCGGTGATTACCGGGTCGTCTATTTCAACTGGGGTTACGAAGCGATCTCGAATGATTTTCCCTCGTACAATAACCGCGATACGGTCATCGCTAATATACTTTATTTCCTTTCTAACTGGTCGCCGCCGTACTGTCTCGATTCCGACAGCGATGGTTACGGCGATCCCGGTGTTCCTGAGAACCGCTGCCCTGATGATAACTGCCCCGATATTTTCAATCCCGATCAACTGGACAGCGACGGCGACGGTTATGGTGATGCCTGCGATATATGCCCGGGCTATGATGATAATATCGACACCGACGGCGACGGCATCCCCGACGGCTGCGATAACTGCCCGACAGTATATAATCCGATTCAGACCGAAGATGCCGACGGTGATGGTGTCGGCGATCCGTGCGATAATTGCGTTGCTTATGAAAATCCTCTGCAGGAGGACAGCGATTCCGATCAGGTCGGTGACAGTTGCGACAACTGTATCAACGTGGCCAATGTCAACCAGGAGGACTCCGATGCCGACCTTGTCGGCGACAGCTGTGATAATTGCATCAATTACGTTAATCCTTTGCAGGAAGATGCGGACGCCGATTTGGTCGGGGACAGCTGCGATAATTGTATTCATACATACAATCCGGATCAGGCCGATACCAACAGTAATGGTGTCGGTGATGTCTGCGAATTTACATGCGGAGACTGCAACGGCGATCAGGTCATAAACATTTTTGATATTACCTACATAATCGGTTTCCTGTACCTGGGTGGTCCGCCGCCGAATCCTATGCAGGCGGCCGACGTTAACAATGACAGTGATGTCAACATTTTTGATGTAACATATTTGATATCATATTTGTATCTTGGCGGCCCTGATCCGAATTGTCCTTAAGATTAAAAAACCCGGCCGGGATCAGTTTATATCCCGGCCGAGTCACGAAGGGTTAGCCTTATTCCGCGTGTTTAGATTGTTTCATCCTCTGATTTTGAAAATATCTCCTCCTTTCTTTCACTCTTCGGTTCCACCAGCGTTTTGACAAACGAGCCGGCCTTCATGATAACGCCGTCACCATAAGTCCCCACAATCAACTTTCCGCCCATCGACTTGAGAACACTCGCGACGGTGGTTTCGAACTTTTTGACCGGGATGATGTTATGGTCGAAATATGAAACAACACCCTCGCCGGTGCCGATATACACGAGCCAGGATGAAGCGTCGATCGTTTTGACATTATCGTCAGGGAGACCATCATTGGATGTAAACTGCTCCCAGCGTCCGCCGTCAAAAACGAAGAATCCGGTGGCCGCTCCGACATACAGATGGTCGTGATTGAAATCGAGAGCATAGACATTGTCGAAAATCGACGTGTCCCGCAGCAGATACCTTTTTTGGAAAATGTCACCATCCCATCGGTACAGCCCCTGCCCGTCGGTGCCGACCCACAGACTGTGGCCATCCGACACCATCGCGGTCACCGAGACATCATCCATAAGCCGTTCCATACCCGGAACTGACCCGGCGTATAACCCCCGATCGCTCCCTATGAACAGACGATCGCCGTCACTATACAGGCTTTTGACCGTCCCCTCAACCACGATATCGATTGGTTCGAGGTTATTACCCGACACGGTATACAGCTTCTCACCGCCGATAAAAATCCGGTCATTATGTCGTGCAATCGAATTGAATTTTTCGCCGTTCCGAATAAAAGACGTCTCCTTATTTCGAAAATCATAAGTAACCAGACCGCCGTCATAGACGGCATAAAGCACCGAATCCAGGATGACCATATCGGCAACGTCGGAAACTGTACCCTCGGTGTCGACCTCAACCGGTGCGGCCGAGAATGAGGCATCGACGATATTCTCAACGAATTTGTTGACGGAATCGTTGACGACCTGATTGACAAGGCCGGTCTTTCCTTTTGGCTTCTCGCCCGAACAGCCAACCAGCAAAAAGGCCGCGACCGTAAAAGCGATCCCCAGGTTTTTGAATGTGATGAACCGTTTCATTTTTTCCTCCTTTGTTTTAAGGTTTGCGTTCAAAAGCAAGTAATACAAATCATATGCCGTTATTTTTATCATCTTGTGGTTCAACGAGTTAAAGTCTGAGGAGGATCATAAAAATGCATAAAACCGTGTTAAAATGGACACACCGTGTTTCCGATATGTATAATTAAATGGAAGACAGCTAATTAAGTGTGTAATATACGACACAGAAAAGAATATATTGAAAAAAAGTCTTGTAAATCGGCATGAGTGCCTTTTATATGTTGGTATCCTGAGTGTTCAATGGGATTGATATGACTGTCAAGAAGATAAATTATATATTGGTCTTACCGATGCTGATTTTTATTAGCTGTTTCAACTCTGCCGCGGCGACAGACATCAACTGTAATATTCTCCAGTATAAACTGGATCGATTGTATTTCCCGATTGGAACCGAAGAAAATGTCTATCCGTCGAACCGTTTTACGGTATATGCCGCCGGAGATTCGATTTATAATGGAATTATTGAATCATCTCAACTCGGAATATCATACAGCCGAATAACCCATTATTTTTTCGACACGATTGCAATCGATTCCTGCTGGGTCTTAATCGAATCGGCCGACATCGATAGTACATCCGATATCGCTATCGGCCTGCCCGATGATATTCCGGTGGGGCCGATTATAGGAAATCCGCCTTCATATTCGTTCGGTGATATTTCCATTATATCGATGCAATTTACTTTGTCGATGACAGCTCAGAACGGTAATCACATTATTCTAAAACACTATGATTCCGAAATTGATATGGCTCTGGATTTTGAATCGGGTCGTATTGACGGTTTTTTCTCCCACTCCAACATAATCACAAACAAAACCGAGGCGCGAATCATTTCTAATTATACTCCATATTTCGCCGCCATAATACCTAATATCAGCCGAGATATCAATGACGGCGGTTTGATGACGAGATCACTTTATTATAGATTCGATAAGACACGATTATCTTTATATTTCGATGGCGACAATATTCGAGCATATAGTTGCTTTTACCCGCTCGATGAATTCTGTACTGCCCAATCGGAATATGACTGGAAAAAGGCCGAGGATTTATTACTGCAACTTGATAAATTCCCCAAAGAAATAAATATATATATCGGCGATGGAAGACTTGAAAAACTGGGTCGGTACTATGCCGACGTCCTCAACCGCGACCGGATAAAAACTACATTAACCCATGACAAAGACAATGCCGATATATATTTGATGTTTATCCCCACGTTAGCCGGTCAAATCGACAGCAGCCTGTATTATATCTATAACATTCTGGCCGGTGATACAATCCCGGATGGAAAAAGCAATTCGACTGTGGAAATAATGGCCGATTGTCTGGAATTAAGTCGCCAGACAACTTCAAAGGAGGCCAGAGAGTACTATATAAAACGTGTATTGCAAAGTCTAAAGGACGAAATCGGCGCTTATCCCCTGTTCCAGCCGATCATATTTTTCACGGCTGACAAGCATCTGCGCGGGTTCGGTTTTGACCCCGAT
>Ga0315550_1000807_pt1 | contig 19424 bp, 14 predicted proteins | sample SalMarSW160190MG_2_FD_203100 | JGI IMG/M metagenome (GOLD analysis project Ga0315550, IMG submission 203100) | Salt marsh sediment microbial communities from the Plum Island Ecosystem LTER, Massachusetts, United States - Salt Marsh Sediment SW1601-90 ... | reverse complement strand
TGAAGCAGGCCGGACTTATAGACGACGTGGCCCTCGCCGCTAATCTGAGGAGACTGGCCTTCGAACGAAGACTTCTCGGCCATAAGGGCGCAAGATCATTTATGCTGAAAAGAGGACTGCCCCTGTCTGTCGTCGAGTCGGCCCTTGATTATGATGAAGAGACTGATCTTGAGAATGCTGTAAGATTCCTGGACAAAAAAAGGACATCTATGGAAAATTATACTGCGGTAGAAAGGAAGAGAAAGCTCTGGAACCTTCTGGCCCGCCGGGGTTATTCTCCGGGAGTGATCCGGAAAGCTATGAGAGATTTCAACTTTGATGAGGAGGACGGACAATGAAGAAGATGCGCTTGTCTATTTTACTGGTCTCAATCGTTCTTGCGGCCGGTTGTGCCGCTCCGGCGAGATACTCGGCGGAGGAAATACAGAATTATTCGCCCGGAGTCCAGGAACACATCAAGAACAAGGAGGTCAGTCTGGGGATGACCATGACCCAGGTCAGGTATGCCTGGGGCGGGCCCGACAGTATACGGGTTATGGAACCTGAAGACGGAAAACAGAGGATCCAGTGGACATACAAGAAGTGGATCTTTTCGAAAACCAGGCTGATTTTCATGGATGACAAGCTGACCGAAATAATCAGCGGCGAGCCAGGCGTAGCTAAATAACAATGACAGGCGCTGATATACGGGCGACGTTCCTTGATTTCTTCAGGGCCAGAGGACACGAGGTGGTAAGAAGTTCATCACTGATACCGGCCAACGATCCCTCTCTCCTGTTTACAAATGCCGGCATGGTCCAATTCAAATCCGTTTTCCTCGGCGATGAACGGCCGCCGTTCAACAGGGCCGCATCCAGTCAGAAATGCCTCAGGGCGGGCGGCAAGCATAACGACCTTGAAAATGTAGGGCATACTGCGCGTCATCATACCTTTTTTGAGATGCTGGGGAACTTTTCCTTCGGTGATTATTTCAAACGGGATGCCATACAGTTCGCCTGGGATCTGCTGACCGGTGTTTTCGGCCTGCCCGGAGAACAACTGTGGGTGTCGGTTTATGAGGAGGATGACGAGGCCGCCGGTATCTGGGCCGAGCTTACCGATGTCGGTAAAGACAGGATTGTCAGACTTGGGGCCAAGGATAACTTCTGGCAGATGGGGGACACGGGCCCCTGCGGACCATGTTCCGAAATAATCATAGACCAGGGGATCGAAGTCGGCTGCGAAAAGGACGACTGCGGGGTTGGATGTGATTGCGACAGGTACCTTGAGATCTGGAACCTCGTCTTTATGCAGTACGACAGAGACAAGACGGGCACGTTATCACCTCTGCCGAGGCCGAGCATAGACACCGGCATGGGTCTTGAAAGAATCGCCGCTGTTCTGCAGGGAAAGCATAACAATTTCGATTCCGACATATTTTCGCCGATCATCGCCGACATTTGCAGCTTCTCCGGAAGGAAATACGGCAGCGACGCGGCGACTGATACGGCAATAAGGGTCATTGCCGATCACATACGCGCCGTCACCTTTCTGCTCTCCGAGGGGCTTGTGCCGTCGAACGAGGGGAGGGGGTATGTGTTACGGAGAATTATCAGAAGGGCCTCCCGTTATGCCAAGTTCCTCGACATAGAAGAGCCGGTACTGTATAAGCTCTGCGAATCGGTTGAAGGGGCCATGGGGGCCGCGTATCCGGAACTGATTGAAGAGCAGTCGCGGGTAAGAAAGATGCTCAGGCTCGAAGAGGAGAGGTTCAACAGAACGCTTGAGCAGGGTCTTTCACTGCTGAACAGCATAATCAGGAATATACGGGAGGCCGGAAAGAATGCCATACCTGGAGAGGAGTTGTTCAAGCTCTACGACACTTTCGGTTTTCCGATCGATATTGCGAGGGACGTTGCAGCGGAAAACGGCCTTGCCATAGACGAGGCGGGGTTTCATAAGGAGATGGAGACGCAGAAGACCAAGGCAAGGGCATCGTGGTCTGTAGAAGAAGCCGGAGTTGCACCGGTTTACAGGGATGTCTTGGAGCGGTATGGAAAGACGGAGTTTACGGGATATGAGGGCACGGAGTCGGAGTCAAATGTCGTTGCCGTTGTCGTGAACGGCGAAGTTGTCGAGGCAATAGACACCGGAGGCGAAGGTGAGGCGATTCTTGACAGGACACCCTTTTACGCTGAATCGGGCGGCCAGGTGGGCGACACGGGACAACTGGTGTCCGGGGGAATGAAGGCGTCGGTCCTGGATACGAAAAAGCCCGCAGAGGGACTGCACGTCCACAGGGTAAGGATCGAAGAGGGCTCGCTCAAAAGTGGGGCCAGGGTCCTTTCAACGGTGGACCGGCAGAGGCGGGCCGCAACGATGAGGAACCATACCGCCACGCATCTTCTCCACGCCGCTCTCAGGAATAAACTGGGGGAGCATGTCAAACAGGCCGGCTCCTATGTGTCGCCTGACAGGCTGCGGTTCGATTTCACGCATTTCAGCCCGCTCGGGAGTGAGGTAAGCGATGAACTGGAAGATCAGGTAAACGATAATATCATGAAAAATCTGAAGGTCCGGACTACCGTGATGGAGACAAGAAAGGCCATCGACGCAGGGGTTATTGCACTGTTCGGAGAGAAGTACGGAGATAGAGTCAGGGTGCTGACCATCTCCGATGTCAGTTCCGAGCTCTGTGGGGGAACTCATGTTTCGGCAACGGGGGACATCGGCCTCTTCAAGATATTGAGCGAGGGAAGCGTGGCGTCGGGCATACGGAGAATAGAAGCGGTAACCGGATGGGAGGCGATTCGCCACTACAGGGAGGAAGAGAAGGAACTGCTCAGGGTCTCCGAGTTGCTCAAGACTTCCGAGCGTCCTGCGGAAAAGTTACAGAAAATCCTTTCCGAGATGAAGGATATGGAGAGGTCTATCGAGAAGTTGAAAGGCAGGAGCGCTGCCGATGTTTCGGCCGCCATCCTGGAAAAGGTGAGAGATGTGGAAGGCGTCAGGTGCGTTGCCTGGAGGCTTGACGGACTTGATAACAGGGATCTCAGGGGAACGGCTGACAATGTCAGGGACGGGATGGGCTCGGGGATCCTGGTGCTTGCCTCCGTGAGGGACGATCAGGCGTCGATTGTCGCCATGGTAACGAAGGACCTCACCGACCGATACAATGCCGGTAATATTCTCAGGGAGGTTGCGACCGCCGCAGGAGGACGGGGCGGAGGGAAAGCGGACATCGCACAGGGCGGCACGAAAGAGATCAAAAAACTGGACAAAGCCCTGGAATCATTATACGATATAGTTGGGCGAGGGTAGCCGATACGGGATTCGCGCAAACCGGCGTTTTCGGCCGCCTGCCAATTCGATGCAAGGGGGTTTCTATGTCACTGTTCGACGTTGTGAGAAATGCACTGCTCGCCGGCTTCGGAGTGCAAGAAAAAGTGAGAGAGTTCGTTGATGACCTTGTGAAAAAAGGAGAGCTCAGCGAGTCCCAGGGGGCGAAGCTCGTGAGGGAATGGTCCGAAAAGTTCGAAAAGAATACCGAAGATCTGAGTAAAAGCCTCAACGACATGGTCGCCAAGACACTGGAGAAGATGAATCTTTCGACAAAGGACGACATGCAGAAGTTGAACGAGAAGATTGACGCGCTTTCATCGAGGGTATCGAAGATGGAGGGCACGAAGGGGGAGGGGCAGGAAGGCCGATAGATGCCCTTCAACCTTCTGACTTTCAGAAGAACCTACAGAAATGTAAACAGGATCCGGCAGATCGTCAACGTTTTTCTGAAGTACGGCTTCGGAAAGATAATCGATCAGATCCACCTGAGCAGGTTTATTCCCTTCCAAAAAAGATTCAAGACGTTCGGCCAATGGCCGTCTCTCAAGAGTCCTACCGTACCGGAGAGACTGCGCAAGGCCTTTGCCGAGCTGGGTCCGAGTTTCATCAAGCTTGCGCAGATCCTCTCCACGAGGCCCGACCTTATAACGAAGCAATTCTCGGACGAGTTCAAGAAGCTTCAGGACAGGGTGCCCCCCTTTCCAGTTGAAGAGGCCATCGGCATAATAGAGGAGGAAATGGGGCTTTCTATAAAGGAAATCTTCTCCCACTTTGACAATACGCCTGTTGCAGCCGCCTCCATTGCGCAGGTCCACCGTGGCAGGCTGCTGGATGGAAGCGATGTCATCGTAAAGGTGCAGCGGCCTGGAATCAGGGAGCAGATAGAGACGGACATCAACATACTCACAACCGTCGCGTCCCTTATGGAAAAATACGTACAGGAAAGCGTTTTTTTCAACCCCAAGGGCATTGTCGAGGAATTCAGCAGGACCGTGAGAAAAGAGCTCGACTTTACCGAGGAGGCCAGAAACGGGTGCCGGTTCAGGAGGAATTTCGAGAAGAGTCTCGACGTCTACATCCCGAAGATTTTTGCCGAATTTACGGGCGAAAGAGTCGTGTTCATGGAAATGATAGAGGGAGTCAGAATAGATGATATTCAAGGTATCACGCGGCTGGGACTGGACCGTGTGCGGCTTGCGAAGATCGGCGTAGACGCTTACTTCAAGCAGATACTGGAAGACGGTTTTTTCCATGCCGACCCTCACGCCGGAAATATCTTCGCCATGCCGGACGGGAGAATAGCCTTTATGGATTTCGGTATTGTGGGGCGGGTCACGCCACAACTGAGAGAGACGATGGCCAACACGTTTCTTGCCCTTATTAACAGGGATTTCGACAAACTTATCGAACAGTACATAGAGCTGGGCCTTGTACCTGAACACGCCGACCTAGAATTATTCAGAAGGGAGTTCAAGTCAGACCTTCTGGAATTTCTGGAGCCTCTTTACGGCCTCACTCTCAAAGAGTTGAATTTCGCCGAGTACATGGACACGGTGACCCATCTTGCCATCAAACACAAGCTCAAGATTCCCTCCGACCTTCTCCTGGTGAACAAGGCGATGCTTATCCTCGAAAACCTGGGCCTGGAACTGGATCCCAATTTCGATTTCATAGCTGCGGCGGAGCCCTATGCACGAAAGTTGTTACAGGAAAGGATAAGGCCTTCCCGCATATATGAGAAGGCGAAGAGGAATTTTATGGATGTAAGCGATTTCTTCGTTCTCTTCCCCAGGCAGATGAAGCAGATTATACGAAAGCTGTTGAGGGACGATATCCACATAAAGATGACCCATATCGGTCTTGACAAGCTTATCAGGGACATGGACCGGTCGAGCAACAGGATAGCCTTCAGCATGATCATCAGCGCGATGCTGCTCAGTTCTGCCATTATGCATGCCACAGGTGTGGGACCAAAGATCTATGGCATGTCCATACTGGGTTTTCTTGCCTTCGGAATCGCCTTTGTTCTCGGTATCTGGCTTATTGTTTCGATAATAAGATCGGGAAGGTTGTGAGTCCCGGTACATGATGCGTCCCTCAAACTCTCATTAAGGCTCATTCCCGGCTGCTGTTGCATTAACGGAAAACTCTATTTATAATGTTAGCTGTCATGGAAGAAACTAGGTACTGTTTATGCTGCGGGGAGCAGGTACCTTTCAATACGCTCGAAAGGCATGGGAAAAGAGAGGTGACCTGTGTCTATTGCGGATTTACCCTCGATGTTCAGAAATTACAGGACACGCAGGGCTTACCCAAAGCGGGATATGCCCTCGTGACCGACGATTCCAGATATACCAGAAAAATAATAGAGGATTTGATCAGGGAGAAGCAACTTTCTGAGGGGGTACTTTCCTTTGGGAACGGCCTTGAGCTCATATCGTCTTACTCTAAGCTCGTCGCTGAACAAAAGGCGGTCTGGGTCGCCATAATCGACCTGAACATGCCTGTGATGGACGGTATTACGGCTGCGAGAACGATGCGTGAGCTGGAGACTAAAAATGGGGTAAAGAAAGTCCCTATCGTATTTTTTTCCGCCGTGAAGGCCGATCAGAGTCTCAAGGAACAGATGGAGAACCTTGCGCCCGCAAATTATGTGAACAAAGGGTCGGATCCCGATCCTGACAAGCTTGTCGTGCGCGTAGAATACCTGCTTACTTATCTGGTCAAGCAATATAACTCTCCTGCCGAATAAGCCGGTTTCCGATATTCAGACAAGGCTGACGGTGATAACCTTCATCGTCTTTGAAGAGTCTTGATCCTGCATGTCAATAGACAGTCCGGGTTAAAGTCCTGCATGAAGGTTTCAAGTGGCACCAACAGTCATCCAAAATTCTTCGGAACACGGGTGGCGAAGGTGGGAAAAAAAGCCCGTCCCGGATTATTCATCGCATATTGGGCAGACAGCTGTAAAATATTAACATTATGATAGCAGATGCACGGGACCATGGCAGAAAGATTATCGCCGATCCTTATAATTCGATAGTATTCGGTGCCGGGGGCGGCCTGGAGATATACATCGTGGGGGGCTTTACCCGCGACCTTCTTTCGATGCGGAGCAGTAGCGACAGGGATTATGTTGTGAGGGACTCCATGGAAGGCTTGGTTGCTGAAGTCGTCCGGGTGACGCATGGAAGGTTGATTGAACTGGGCGGAGAAGGTTTGCGTCGAATTGTTCTCAGGGATGGCGTAACCCTCGATTTTACCCCGATCAGGGAGAATATTGAAAAGGACCTCTCCAGCCGGGATTTTACAATAAATGCAATTGCCTGGTCGCCGAGAACCGGTTGGATCGATCCGAAGGGCGGGATGGACGACCTGAGTCGCGGGCTGGTCAGAATGGTCGATGCCGGCAATCTCACTGCCGATCCCCTCAGGATTCTGCGGGCTTACAGGTTTTCTACTGAACTTTCCTTTGTCATCGAACCTGCCACGAGGGCCGCGTTGAGACGATTGCCGTTCCTCCTCAGCAATGCAAGTGGTGAAAGAATCACTTCAGAGTTTTTCAGGATCTTAAACCTGAATAATGCCCCACATACGATCGAAATGATGTTGAAAGACGGCCTGCTATCGTGCATGATAATCCTTCCTTATAAAGACTTGGAGCGTAAAGTTAAAGCTCTTGGTGACCTCTGTCACCGCTCTTTAGAGTCCCTCTTGAAGTACGGGATCAATCCGCAGGAGATTTTCTCCCAGGGGCTCAGTCGTTCCGCCTTACTCAGCCTTGAGATTTTACTTGAAGGCCTTCCGGAGCACCTGTTTGTCCTCAGCAGCAGAATCGTCAGACGCATCTCACGTCTCTATAAGGCAGGCGAATACCTTGTGGGCGCGGGGCCCGGGTCCTTAGACAGGCAGACGCTTTTTGACATATTTGAGGCAAGCGGGGACGCGACACCTGACTTTTTGCTCCTGCGCGGTCGGCCGGAGTCCATGGATAGCTTTGAGGAATACCTGAGAATCAAGAAAAAGGGACTGCTATCTGGAGAAGAGATCAGTTCAGTTCTCGGAGTCGTCTCCGGCCGGGCTCTGGGGAACGCGATAAGGGCCGTTAAGAAGGCCCAGTTTGTCGGACTTATAAGCACCGCGGAACAGGCGTCCGACTTCCTGAAGGCCTCGGATTATTAGTGGGAGGGCTGTTCCTGCACAAGAAGGCAAGAAGAAGTGTGCAAGCCGGAGAAGTAATTTAACATAATATATCTTATCAGACGTTATATACAAACACAGAATGTCAGTAACTTGTTGGTATCCATGTTAGGAAAGTGTCTCTTCCGGGGAGAATGCAGGCGTCTACAGCCCTGTCTAGGTATTAGGCAGGTGAAATAATCTATAATATCAGTAAGTTGTGATCAACTTATCGTACTCCCCCGAAGCATTCCATCAACTAGCTCCGTCGGCCTTACATACACAAGGGTTCCCTTGCCATGTCCATGCACAGACACCAGAATCTTCAGGTAATTCCCGGATGTGCCACATCTGAGATTTTCACCGCGTGAATCTTCAAGAATCACCGCGAGCCTTCTGTTCAGCTGGCGCCTCATGTAGGCGTCCCTCTTTACAGCGGCGAGGTCGCGTAGTACGGCAAGCCGTCCTGCTACGGCTTCCCTCGATGAAGTTGCCCTCATGCTTGCGGCCCTGGTTCCCGGCCGCGGAGAATAAGGAAATATATGGAGGTAAGAAAAGGGAATGTCCCTTATCAGATTTCGGGTATGGTAGAACTCCTCGTCGCCCTCCCCCGGAAAGCCTACAATCACGTCGGTGCCCAGGGAGAGATTGTCTATCTTTTCAGAAAAAAGCAGGACCCTCCTCCTGTAGTGATCAGCCGAATAGCGCCGGCTCATCAGCCGCAGTATTTCGGTACTTCCGCTCTGCAGGGGAACATGAAGGTGATTACAGATCCGCTGACTCTGCATTATCTCCAGAATCTCATCGCTTATCTCACCAATTTCCAGAGAGCTCAACCTGAATCTGACGAAATGGGTCGCAACCAGCAGTTTTTTCAGAAGAATGTTCAGAGTTGACTTTACCCTCAGGTCCTGACCGTAAGTGCCCAGGTGGATTCCGGTCAGAACGATCTCCCTGTATCCCTTCGACTCGATGGCCTGGGCTCGCTGAATCACCTCCTCGGGGACGACACTCAGCGAAGACCCCCTGGCCTGCGGGACGGAGCAGTATGAACACCTGAAATTACAGCCGTCCTGCACCTTCAGATGGGGTCGTGAACGGGAAGAAAGACTAAAGGAAAGGTCCGTCGACTTTCCGGTCAGCATCTTCGCTATTTCATATTTCTTCCTGTTCTCAACTACCTCCGCAACTCCGGGTATTGCCCTTACGTCATGGGGTCTCAACTGTGAATAGCAGCCGGTGACGATCACCTTCGAGCCTGCCCTTGCCGCCCTTCTGACCAGCTGTCGCGAATTATAGTCGCTCTTGGACGTAACGGTGCAGGTATTTACGATGCAGATATCGGGATTATCCTTTAGGTCAACGATGATAACACCGTTTTCTTTAAGTGTTCCTTCAATGACTGCGCTTTCAGCCTGGTTAACCCTGCAGCCCAGCGTCAGGAGTGCTACTCTCATAGTCACACGCGATCCAACTTGGAGTCGATGCTTACGCCTGAAAGTGAATGAAGCCGTGCCCTGTCGATCTTCACCTGTCTGAAGGAGCCCGCCCCCTCCCCGGAAGTCTTTACTGTGACAATCTTGTTCGTTCTGGTGCGCCCGACAAGCATCTCCCCGTCGGTTTCAGAAGGACCCTCTATGAGAATCTCCTGAACGGTACCTTCCAGCATCTTGTTTTTCCGGTAAGTTATGCCCTCCTGGACCTTCAATATGAGGTTAAGGCGGATCGACTTAACTGCCTCATCCAGTTGGTTTTTCATCTCATGAGCCTTCGTTCCCTTCTTGGGTGAGAACTTGAATGCGAAAATTCCGTCAAATCCGATTTCCTTCAGCGCCTTCACCGTGTCAGCGTGGTCCTTTTCCGTTTCTCCCGGGAAACCGGCAATTATATCGGTCGTGATCGCAATGCCGGGAACCTTGCTCCTCATGGCATCCACCTTCCCCTTGTAATCGGAAAAAGTATATCCTCTGTTCATCAATCTCAGTATCCTGTCGGACCCCGACTGGAGCGGCAGGTGTACATGTTCACACAAACTCCGCAGCTCCGAAATGGCACCGATAAGATCGGTGGAAAAATCTCTTGGATGCGAGGTGACAAACCTGACACGTTCGATATCCGTCTGATCTATCTTCTGCAAGAGATCGACGAATCCCATGTCGCTCCTGTAGGAGTTAACGTTCTGCCCCAGGAGTGTAATCTCCTTGTAGCCCCTTGCGACAAGATCTTTCACTTCGGCCAATATGCTGCTGCTCGGCCTCGACACCTCTCTCCCCCTGGTATATGGGACGATGCAATAGCTGCAGAAGTTGTCGCATCCGTACATGATGGATACCCAGGCTTTAAGCCGACTCTGTCTGTCGGCCGAAAATTCTCGCAGTGCTATGCCGCTGTTGTTCTCTTCTATATCAATCCGTCGCTCCGAAGAAACTGCCTCAGGCAAGCGGTAAATATTCTGGGGACCCATTATAAAATCGACGAAGGGGGCCTTCCTCAGAAGTTTCTCGCCCGCCTCCTGGGCAACACACCCCGTCACGGCGATCCGCAGATCGCCCCTCTTCCGCTTCAGCATTTTTGTCCTTCCCAACTGACTGAAAAACTTCTGCTCCGCTTTTTCCCTGATGGCGCAGGTGTTGAAAACTATGAGGTCAGCCTCTTCCGGACTGTCGGCATTGGAGTATCCCTTTTCGGCAAGCAGGCCCAGAATTTTTTCCGAATCATGGACATTCATCTGACATCCGTATGTATATATAAAGACGGCCCTCCGCATTTCTGAAATTTAACATTATTGGCAAAAATTCTTCAAATCTCAACCGACAGGGGGACGCGAAGCAGGCGGCCTTCCGCGGGGAAAGGCAGGAGCGTAATTACCGCATGGGTCGTATCTGTAACATCTTGAAATGCAGTGATTTCTTGCAATATTCCGGCCATTGCTTTAATATGAATATCATGTTTGGAATATTGAAAAAAATCATGGGGACAAAGAACGAACGCGAGATACACAGGCTCTTGCCCGTTGTTGAACGTATCAATGCCCTGGAGCCGTCCGTAAAGGGGCTTTCGGATGCCCGGCTTCGTGACAAGACGGAGGAATTCAGGAAGCGGCTGGGTGACGGGCGGACACTGGATGATATTCTCCCGGAGGCCTTCGCCGTGGTGCGGGAGGCATCGAAACGGGTGCTGAAGATGCGACATTTCGATGTGCAGCTCCTGGGAGGGGTAGTTCTGCATGAGGGCACGATAGCGGAGATGAAGACCGGCGAAGGAAAAACGCTGGTGGCAACACTGCCCGTTTACCTGAATGCCCTTGAGGGACGGGGTGTCCACGTTGTGACGGTCAACGATTACCTGGCAACGAGAGACGCCCAGTGGATGGGGGCCGTTTACACGTTCCTCGGCCTGAACGTGGGGACGATAGTTCACGGCCTCACCGATGAGGAACGACAGGTCGCCTACAATGCGGATATCACTTACGGTACGAATAACGAGTTCGGTTTCGATTATCTTAGGGACAACATGAAATACGAATTTTCCCAGTTCGTCCAGAGGGAACTCAACTACGCTATCGTAGACGAGGTGGACAGTATCCTGATAGACGAAGCCCGCACGCCCCTGATAATATCCGGCCCTTCCGAGGAATCCACGGACAAGTATTACAAGATAGACAAGATAATCCCGAAGCTGGAACTGGAAACGGATTATACAATTGATGAAAAGGCGCGGACCGTCATATTGACCGAAGACGGCAATATCAAGGCGGAACGGCTTTTGGGCGCCGGCAATCTCTATGACCCTTCGAACATCGAACTCGTTCACCACATACAGCAGGGACTGAAGGCCCACGCCCTCTTCAAGAGAGACGTTGACTATGTGGTAAAAGACGGTGAAGTGATCATTGTCGACGAATTTACGGGCAGGCTGATGCCCGGGAGGCGCTGGTCCGACGGGCTGCACCAGGCCGTGGAAGCTAAAGAGGGCGTCAAGATAGCCAGTGAAAATCAGACGCTGGCGACGATCACCTTCCAGAACTATTTCAGAATGTACGGGAAACTGGCCGGAATGACCGGGACGGCCTTGACGGAGGCGGAGGAGTTTGCAAAAATATACAATCTGGACGTGCTCGTCATGCCGACCAACATGCCCATGATCAGGAAGGACCATCCCGACTCGATCTATAAGACCGAGAGGGGAAAATTCACCGCGGTCGTGAATGAAATAGAGGAACTGCACAAGAAGGGGCAGCCCGTACTGGTAGGCACTATCTCCATAGAAAAGTCCGAACACCTGAGCGCCCTGCTCAAGAAGAAAGGAATCAGGCACTCGGTGCTGAACGCCAAATACCACGAAAAAGAGGCGGAAATTATCTCTCAGGCCGGAAGGAGCCATGCGGTGACCATAGCTACCAATATGGCCGGAAGGGGTACCGATATTATTCTCGGCGGCAACCCTACCGGGATAGCGAAAGAGATATTGGGCGACAAACCGGAGTTTACCGACGAGGAATGGAAGAAGGCCCACGAAGAAGCTGAAGGGAGGTGCCTGGCCGACCGGGAGAAGGTGGTGGCAGCAGGAGGACTCCGTATTATGGGCACGGAGAGGCATGAGTCGCGCCGTATCGACAACCAGCTGAGAGGGCGTTCCGGCAGGCAGGGCGACCCCGGTGCCTCCCGTTTCTACCTTTCCCTGGAAGATGACCTGATGAGGATCTTCGGCTCCGATAAGATATCGGGCCTTATGGGAAAACTGGGCATGGAGGAAGATGTGCCCATAGAAAACAAGATGGTGTCGAAGGCGATCGAAAACGCGCAGAAGAGGGTTGAATCGCAAAATTTTGACATAAGAAAACATCTGCTTGAATATGACGACGTTATGAACAAGCAGAGGACGGAAATATACGAATTCAGAAAGGAACTCCTTCAGGGCGAGAACCTGAAGGAGCGGATTCTGTCCATGATGGACGAGATCCTGGACGAACTCCTTTCAATCTACTGCCCGGAAAAAGTGGACGAATGGGATCTGAAGACATTAAGGGATTCGGTTTACAGTATTTTCTCGGTCGCGGTGGGAGATCTTCCTGAAACCGTGGAGGCCGTGAAAGAGGAGCTTTCGGCGGGCGTCAGGAAGGCTTATGAGGAGAAAGAAGGCGAACTGGGCAGTGAGATGCTGCGCTACCTGGAGAAGATGTTCATACTCCAGGTCGTGGACTCGCAGTGGAAAGATCATCTGCTCGCCATGGATCATTTAAAGGAAGGTATAGGATTGAGGGGGTACGGCCAGAGGGATCCCCTCGTGGAGTACAAGAAAGAGGCATTTGAAATGTTTGCGGAGATGTCCGCCAGGATTTCGACCGAGGTGGTCACCAGGCTCTTCAAGATCCAGATACAGAGGGATCAGGAGGACGTGTTGAGGAGGCAGAGCAGAAAGACGCGTTTGATTTACAACCGCGGGGAGGGAGGCGCGGTACAGACGGTTACGCGGGGGAAGAAGACGGGACGCAACGAACCCTGTCCTTGCGGCAGCGGCAAGAAATACAAGAAATGCTGCGGGGTTAATGACTAAGATATTTTTTATAGGTCTCGATTCCCTGGAGAAGAGCAGTAAACAGTTCCTCGCGGCAAAAGACACATCTGCGTTAAAATTCAAGTCCCTCAATCATGCCATGTACAGGACCGGGGAGAGGCCCGACCTTATAATAGTGGACAAGGACCAGAGGGCGGAATCCTCTTTCAGGGAATTCATAACGCGCTTCAGAGACATTCCGAAGATCGTGTTTTCGGAAACAAATTCCTTCAGGGGGTTCGCACCGTGGCTGAAATATCCACAGGTCTTTCCCGCGGTCGGTCCCTCTGTCCGGGAACTGGAATTTCTTATGAAAAGGGCATTGAAGGAGAAGGAAATCATAGACGAGAACTCGCAACTGAGAAGGAGAGTCGACGAACTTGCGAGGGAGATGGAATTTTTCGATGAGGTCAGCAAGACCCTGACGTTGTCGCTCGAACTGGACGACGTTCTCACGGCAATGATGAAGAAGGCGAAGAAACTGATAAAGGCCGAGACCTGGTCCATATTCCTTGTGGATGAGGAAACCGGAGAGATCGTTTTTGAGAAAACGACGGGCAGGAAGGAAGACAGGAAAAAGATCAGGAAGATAAGGCTGAAACTCGGCGAGGGTATAGCGGGTTGGGTCGCACAGGAAGGTATTCCGGTCGTAGTTCCCGATGTTTCCATGGACGAGAGGTTTCGCCCGAGAGTCAGCAAGGAGGCCGATTACAAAGCAAAATCTCTCATGTGCGTTCCTATCAGGAGCAAAGGCTCCACCCTGGGAGTCCTGGAAATCATAAACAAGACAACGGGCGAGCCCTTCACCAAAGAAGACCTGAACCTGCTCATGAGGCTGGTGGACCATGCCGCCATCGCCATCGAGAGGGCCTCTCTTTACCAGAGAATGGCCGAACTCTCCGTCACGGACGACCTTACCAAACTATTTAACACGCGTTACCTGGACAGGACCCTGACTATAGAATTGGCCCGATGCAGGAGGCACAGCTCATCGCTGTCCCTGATATTCATGGATATTGACCACTTCAAACTCATAAACGACAATTACGGTCACCTTGTGGGAAGCAAACTGCTGGTTGAAATGGGGCAGCTCCTCATAGCAAGCCTGAGGACTATCGATATAGTGGCCCGCTACGGAGGAGACGAATTCGTGGTCGTCCTTCCCCAGACGGCGCCTTCCTCGGCGGTGCAGATCGCCGAGAGGATAAGGAAGTCCATCGAACGGAACATATTTCTGAAAAAGGAGGGGTATTCCCTCCGCCTGACCGCGAGCTTCGGAGTGGCGTCATACCCTGAAAGTGCACAGTCAAAGGAAGACCTGTTGCGTCTGGCCGATGAGGCTATGTACAGGGTAAAATACCAGACGCGCAACGGCGTCTATGCTATAGGATAAAGAAATGGCACTTTTCAATTACGCGACCAAAGAAATAACCCTGAAAATAGTCTATTACGGGCCCGGGCTGAGTGGAAAAACGACGAACCTTCAGTATCTCCACTCTGTCCTCAATGCGTCCTCAAAGGGCAAACTGCTTTCACTGTCCACGGAGGCGGACAGAACACTTTTCTTTGATTTTCTCCCTGTGGAGCTGGGAAAGATAAGAGATTTCTCGGTGCGTTTTCAACTCTATACGGTTCCCGGACAGGTGAGATACAATGCGACAAGGCGTATCGTTCTCAAGGGCGCTGATGCCGTGGTATTTGTCGCCGATTCCCAGCGTGAAATGAGAGACCAGAACATAGAGAGCCGGAACAATATGAGGGAGAATCTGCTCGCCAACAATATTGACCCGGAGGAAATTCCGGTCGTATTTCAATACAACAAAAGAGACCTGAAAGATATCGCTTCCATTGAAGAACTGAACGGAGACCTCAACGTCGGCAATCACCACGTCCTTGAAGGCAAGGCCATCGACGGCACGGGTGTAGAAGACGCTTTCAGACTGATTTCAAAGCTTCTGCTCCAGCATATCTCGAAAAAACACAAGATTGCAATCGAACCTGCGGAGGAAAGGAAGGGGGCACCCCCTCCCCCTCCGCCCGTTTCTCACAAACCGGTTTACGGGAGGGCAGAACGAGAAGCGTCAGCCGTTCCTCCGGCGTCTGGGCCGTCAGTGGAAAAGATTAGACCCCGGACCCGTCAGGAGGAAACAATCCCTCTGCAGGATTCCAGGACGGAATTCGGAGATCGCCAAAAGAGAGCTGAGGCCGCCCTGGGAGGAAGCGGGGCTGCATCTGTTTCCCAGGCAAGTGTAGACCGCATAGCCGGGGAGGTCGAAAAGATCCGCGAAATCCTGAACTCGCTGAGGGAATCATTCTCGGCCATGAGTACTGAAATGAAGGCCCTGTCCGAGATCAGAAAGACTCAGGACGAAACCAACAAACTCCTTCGGGACCTCAGAGATTTTTTTGCCGGTCTTAAAACGAAAAGACGCTGGTTCAGGTTCTGACGGACCGCCTGCGGGGCGAAACCGGGCTTCACAGCAAATACTCTGCAAGGTTGATCTTGTATTTGTTCGGATCCATTGTCTTTATTATCGAGCGGAGATATCTGTCCTCAACGTTCTTCTCGGCAAGATCGATGACGCGGCTTTCCGTCCTGTTTCCCTTGTTGTCGGTTATTATCATCACCCGGGGTCTGTCGGGAAACAGCTGGTTGCTCTCATACACAAGCCCCAGTTCCCTTGTATTCAGCATGACCATAGTCCCGATCGGGAATACGCCTACCATATTGATGAAGAACTTGAAAAGCAGCGGGTCGAGCTGACTGCCCGCCCGTTCCATCATTATACTCAAAGCCTTGTCGGGCGACATGGGAATTCTCGAGTAGACCCTTGACGACGTCATGGCGTCATACTGGTCTGCAAGACTGACTATGCGCGTGAAAAAATCAAGTTCGACATTCTTTCTTACCCTGGGGTAACCGGTGTGATCAAAGTTCAAGTGATGCTCAAAAGCCACTATCGCCGATCTTATGGTCAATGCGTCAAGTTTCTTCAGTTTCAGCAGTGTCCTCACGCCCCGGACCGGATGTTTCTTGATGATATCCCATTCTTCAGGAGTAAAGTTTGTAGGCTTGTTCAGGATATCATAGGGGATGTCCATCTTCCCTATGTCATGGAAGAGAGCTACCATTCCGAGTTCGGTAAGCAGTTTTCTGTTCATGCCGAGCCGCTGGGCCAGTGCAATCGAAAGAATGCTGACATTTACGGAGTGATAATAGGTGTATTCGTCGTAATCCTTTATAGCCGTCATTCCCAGCAGAAGCTGCTCCTGTTCCAGTATCTGGTCAACCATCGTCTCCACTACCCTCTTGGCCTTCTTTATGTTGACCTTCTCGCCGCTCTTGATCTTGTTTATAACTCCCCTGGTGAAGGAAACGGCATTGAAATATGTCTTCTTGATCATCTTCCTCGGTTCCAGGGAATCGTCCTCCACAATCTTCTTTAATCTCTCCACAGATACATTATTGATTTCGGAAGTCATGTCTTCAATTGTTTCGAAGGCTTTCTCGGAGAAGGTTGATGCCACAAATGCCTTCGCAAACTTCTTTATATCCTCGGGCGTAATCTTGCCCTTGAAAACAAGGCTTCCCAATTCCCTTTTTCTGAATTCCCTTACCAGAAAGTCAAAATTGAGCAGGTACTCAAGGGAGTACCGTATCCTGAAGTCATTGATATAGAAGAATTCGCCCCTCAACTCAAGCACTATCATCCTCTCGGAACCGACAAGATGATTAATCATGGGAACGAGTTTGTCGATTACCGTCGTAACGGCTATATTGTTCGGATTGTGAATATGAGAGGTGCGCAAAACCACTGAAAGCTGATTGATCAGATCTTTCGCGGTCCTGAACAGTTCGACTTCTTCCCTACTGTCCATACTCTATCCTCTTGATCGCCGTATAAACGAATTCCTTCAGCATCTTGTTGCCGTCATTCCGGAATTTCTGAAGAAGGGGAAGGGCATCGGGATTGCCCATAAGACCGAGACAATATGCCGCGCAGGCGCGATTTTCGTAATTCTTCGCCCTTCTGAAAAAAGTCTTCTTCTTCAGGGCGCCCGTCAGAAAACCGTAAATCTCATCGTCCTTCCATCGCGACAGCACCTCGAAATACTCTTTCTTCTCATCAAAATCCCTGTCATTGAAATTCTTGTCCAGGATCTTGTTCAGGAGAATTCTCTTTGCCGCCTCGGACCGCACGTTGCCGAGTGCCCTCAGGGCAACGGACCTGACAGGGCCGTCCGGATCGTCAAGACATTCGCGAAGCGTCTGGAGAACGCCGGCCCCGCCGAGCTCTCCGAGTGCCCTGATCACCTCCTTCTTGACACGGATATCACCGTGTCTCACGGTCCTCAGGAGATAGTCCACCGCCCTCTTATCCCCGATTTTTCTGAGTATGTAGATTATGTTCCTGACCACGTACCACCTTGAATCATTGAGACCTTTGGCCAGTGTCACTATGTCACGGGATCCCAGATGTATAAGGGCTTCTATCACCGTCTTTCTGGCGTTCATGCTCTTCAACTCGCCCAGTACCTTCATGAAAGGAACGATCGCATTCTTGTCGAGCAGCCCGACAAATTCTTCAATTACTTTTTCCTCTATCTCCGGACCGCTGTCGAGAACTTCCCCCAGAAGAGTAACTACCGCTTCGCTGCCCGCATGGGGAACCACCTTTTGCAGATATTTTTTTGCCTCGTCAGTCAGCTTTCTGTCCTGCAACATCTCCGTCACCCGAAGAAGCAAGGCCGACGCATCGGAAATGTCTCCCCGTCCTATCGCAAAAGCAAGGGAGTCGCCAAAAAAGCCGACCAGGTCTTCAAGGTCCTCCCTCGTTTCGCAGAGGTAAACCATTTCAAAAAGTATGTCCGTCAGCTTGCCCGCCTTGTTCAAGGAATCCTTCTCAAGTTCTTTCAGCAGAAGCTGCAGGTCCTTGTCCGTAAGGGGGACTATCGATATATCCCCTACGTCAGCCCCCTCCTTGAATGCGTCCTGATACGCCCTGGACAGATCATCCTGCCCCGTCTCCTGCTCTTCAAGTGCCGCAAGGTTCTGCGAGTCATAATCTTCATCGTCGGCAAGCATGATCTCGTCGACCACGTACTCAATATTCTGGAAGTCTTTCTCCCAAAAGAGAGTGACGACGTCGTCCTCAAGAACATCTCTGCTGAAGTCCAGGGAAATGATTTTCAGAAAATCCTCCATCTCTTCGTAGGAAAGGCCCTTCTTGAATGTGATCTCCCGCAGGCCGTCTTTAAAGAAAAAGAGTGCGAGGTTGTCGTCCTTTTCGGGACTGTAGTATACCTGCTCGGAATCGTAAAGGACCTCGTTCTGTCTTATCTGCAGGCGCAATTCTTCTTTATAGTAGAAGAAGTCCTTGAACTTGCCGAAGTTGTCTTCCAGCGTGTTAATATAAACAGGGTTGTTCTCCGGATACATCCGTAAGATTTTTTTGGCCTTGAGGAATGACTGGACGATGTCTTTGACTTTTTTTAGTTCTTCATCATTCAACATGGAAGACCGTCAGGTTAGGATTATCTTTCTTTCCCTTGCATAATTTTTTATTATCATCATGGCGGAATAGAGTTTCTGCAGCCGTAGATTTCTGTTTCGAATTGCGGCAATGTCATGGGTAGGAAATTTTTCCGCCCTTATCTCGACCTGCACCCTGGACATCTCTCCGTAAAAGGCCCGCAGCGTCTCCCTGTCGAAGGATTTCAGGAAAATCGGGTTTACCGTAACATAGCCCCCCGCCACGTCCCTAACAACAGCCTTAAGGCTTTTCCCCCGGATATTAGGCATTTTCTTTCTTCCTGTACATGATCCGCGATATTAGTATACCAACTTCATAGAGGATTATTATAGGTAGCGCCATCAGGGTCTGGTTGAAAGCATCGGGCGTCGGCGTGAGAACAGCCGCTATAATGAATGCAAAAAGCACCGCATACTTCCTCTTTTTGGCCAGCGTCTGCGGTGTGACGATTCCGAACCGGGTCAGAAGGATGATCGCCAGAGGAAGTTCAAAGATGACCCCGAAGGCAAGAATGAATTTAAGACAAAAATCCACATAGTTCCCGACGGAGATCATGGGCGTCAGATGTTGGGTCTGGTAGCCGAGCAGGAAAGTCATCGCGAAAGGAAGGACTATGACAAAACAAAATGATCCGCCAATCAGAAAGAGGGCGGTGGAAGACGTTATGAAAGGCAGGACATATTTCTTTTCTTTCTGCAGGAGTCCCGGCGAAATAAAGCGCCATATCTCATAAAAAATCGCAGGCAGCGCACATATCAGTCCCGCCACAAAGGATATCTTCAGGTACATCCAGAACGCCTCGGCTGGAGCCAGAAACACCAGCGAGGTCGGCTT
>Ga0315550_1000806_pt1 | contig 19429 bp, 19 predicted proteins | sample SalMarSW160190MG_2_FD_203100 | JGI IMG/M metagenome (GOLD analysis project Ga0315550, IMG submission 203100) | Salt marsh sediment microbial communities from the Plum Island Ecosystem LTER, Massachusetts, United States - Salt Marsh Sediment SW1601-90 ... | reverse complement strand
GTTAGTAGAACCCCACATCACCTGAAACTTTTTTACCACAGAGTACACAGAGAAAAAACTAAACACATAGAGAATAAAAAATTTTTTATGTTGTTTAAAAAACAGCCCACAACACCAAATTAACCTCATGCAAAGGACACAAAGTTAAATTTTTTGTTTTCTAGCTAACAGCGAAAGGCTAAGCGCTTAGTTTAATGAAAAATCACACAAGGAGCACAAATACTTTTTTAGTTTTTTACGATTCAAGGAAGAGTTATAAAAATTTGAATTTTAATATGTATTTTAATTTTTGATATTTTATTTTTACCTAAAGCCCCTTGACAAATACAAAAAAAATGTTATAATACTTTTTATAACAAAGTACTTTGGAATTTGTCAGAGAGATGTTTGGCAAAAAAGGTAAAAAGGAGGTAATGTCATGCTATTTTTTTCTTTGTTTGTTTTTGTTTCTGGCTATTATTATCAGCAGAATGATGTAGGCGGTTATTCTCTTGGTGTAGGTGGGGCTCCTATAGGGTTAAATAATAGTGTCGAGTGCGGCTTGTATAATCCTGCTGCCTTTGCGAGTAACGAGAAAATGAAAATTTTCACCGGCTGTAAGTTAACGAAAGGTGAAAGATCTTCTGTTACTTGGCCAGAGGATACTTTTTCAATGGATTATAACTTCCCAGATTATTTGGGTGTTGCTTTTCCGTTCGGAAAGGATTTTTTCTGTGGGTTGTCTTTATCTGTACCTTATATGTATGTAAGCCAAAGTTTATTTGAGGGTACGATTGTTGATACATCTGTTCCTGAAGGATATAGAGAGGTTTTGTTTGACATAGAGGATGCTATAAGGTTCTACACTTTAAATCCTGCAATCGGGAAAACTATAAATGATAAATTTTCTGTTGGCGTGAACATAGCTCTTTTCTGGATGCGCTTGAGTTCGTCATTTGGAAGTGACGAGTATGAATATGGCAGCAGCAGCTATACTTTGGATAAGTACGGCATTGAGCCCTGTCTGGGTTTACAATATCAGGCAAATGATATTTTTTCTTTTGGTTTTCTTATTAAAAAAGGATTTGGAGAGGCTTATAAAGAGAATAATGATGGTTCGGTATCTTCTGTTGAATCTGGAGAAAGCTTGCCTCTGGTGGTAGGCTTCGGTACAGGAACTAATTTAAAAGATAGAGCATATATTAATCTCTCTGTGGAATATCTTCGATGGACATTGGCATATTCCGAAGGATATATGGAATCGGATGATTATAGGAATGTAATTAGATTACATTTAGGGGGACAATACAGGTTCAATGATGTGCTGTCTATTAGTGCAGGTTTTTATACAGAGCCTGCTCCGATAAACAGCATCTCAACTTATGGCCCGGACAGTTATGATCAGATGTTCCTGAGTGGAGGGGTCGGTCTTGATTTTGGAAGAGTGGCTCTAAACCTCGGAGCGGCAAGCAGCGCTCTCATAAAAAAGGATCCTTCTTTTAGAGAGGAGAATCATTTAAATGCCTCTTTGGTCTATAGATAAAAAAATTTAATTTCCTTTCTTTTCCGTTTCTTCATTAAAGCCCACATCTACTGTGGGCTTTAATATTAAACTTTTTTGGCAGGACTTAAGCGTTAAAACATCTTAACAATAATTTCCATTGCTGCTCCGGATATCAGAGGGAGAGTAAAATTATCGTCGATACCGAAAGGAAAAAACTCGACCAGAGAGGCAACAAGTGCTCCGGCAGCGAGTACAAGAAGAGAGGGTTGAGGTAAAAGAAGAGAGATGGATAAACATATCAGAAAACAGGCAAGGCTTCCTTCCATTGTTTTTTCAGTGTCGAGTCGATTTTTACCCCATCTTACGCCTATTATATGAGCAGCGGTATCTCCTAAAGCAAGAAAAAGTAATACCGCAATTGCTATCCATTTATCGAAAAAATATACCGAGAGGAAAGCCGCAACAACATAATGAGTGGCGGCTGTTAATGTGTTTTTCTCTTTCGGCCAGATTAATTTGCCGAAGAAATGATCGAAACAAGAACCTATTATTTGAATTTCGAGCCGCAGAAAATCGATGAATAAAAACAAGATTCCCAGCACACACAGACCTATAACCATTGGAAACCTGGGTAAAAAAAGATAAGAAATGGGAACCACAATAGTTGAAACATGGAGCAGTTTTCTTATAATAATGTACTTGTTTAAAGTTTTCATATTGGTAGAAATTAATCTCAATCATATTAATGTCAAGTTTTAAATTGACTCAATCTTTTTTTCTAAAATTAGATTTTTTTATAAAAAATCGTAGAATCGCCCCTTGACTTATGAGAGTCGTTTTTTATTATAAGATAACATATAAAAAATGCAAAAATTGAGGTCTTTTACACTAACAGTTGACGCTATAGGGTTTTTTCGGTATTCGAAAAAAGTGAATGTTTCGTATCTCTTATAAAAGAATGAATGATTTTTTAGTTTTAAAGGAGGGGAAAATTAATGGAATGGCTTATTAGAAAAAGATCCGGCAAAGTTGTTCCGTACGATAAAAAGAAGATAAGCGTTGCTATTTCTAAAGCTCTGAAAGCGATAGGAGCTAAAGAAGATCCTAATTCTATAACAAATCAAGTTGAGACTTCACTGTATATGAATTTCTTCAGAGCTGGTAATGTTCCTACGGTAGAGGAAATTCAAAATTATGTAGAAGAAACTCTTATGCTCCGAAAGTTGCCGGATGTGGCAAGAGCTTATATTCTTTATCGGGAAAAGAGAAACGAAGCGCGTAAAGTTGAAGATGTATTCAGGGATGTTGAAGGGATTATGGGTAAATATTTAAAGAAAGAGGACTGGAGAGTACAGGAAAATTCAAACATGAATTATTCTCTTCAGGGTTTAAACTTCTATGTTTCTTCGTCTGTGACCGCACGGTATTGGCTTGGTAAAATTTATAGTCCAAGAATTAGAGAGGCGCACAGTAGCGGAGATTTTCACATACATGACCTTGGTATTCTTGGTCCCTATTGTGTGGGTTGGGATCTGATGGATCTTTTGAAAGAAGGCTTTAGAGGAATGAGCGGTAAGGTTGAATCTTCGCCCGCGAAACATTTAAGAAGCGCGTTGGGTCAGGTCGTTAATTTCATTTATACTCTTCAAGGTGAAGCTGCAGGCGCGCAAGCTTTTTCTAATTTTGATACCTTACTTGCTCCTTTTGTGCGTTTTGATAAGCTGGATTATAAAGGAACAAAACAAGCTTTACAGGAATTTTTGTTTAATATAAATGTTCCTACCCGAGTCGGTTTCCAGACACCGTTTTCTAACATTACTCTGGACCTTAAAGTTCCAGATAGCTTTAAGGATACAAAAGTTATAATTGGAGGAAGGGAAAAGGACGCGGTGTACGGAGATTTTCAAAAAGAAATGAATATGATAAACAAAGCTTTTGCTGAGCTGATGATGGAGGGCGACGCTAAGGGTAGAATTTTTACTTTTCCTATTCCCACATATAATATAACGAAGGATTTTGAGTGGAACAACGAAGAACTTAAACCTATATGGGAAATGACCGGCAAATATGGTATTCCATACTTTAGCAATTTTGTGTCATCTGATATGGATCCTGAAGATGCGAGGAGTATGTGTTGCCGGCTCAGATTAGATAAAAGGGAATTAAGAAAAAGAGGGGGAGGCCTTTTTGGTTCTAACCCGCTTACAGGTAGCATAGGTGTTGTGACTATAAATATTCCTAGGCTCGCGCATCTTGCGAGTGACGAAGAAGATTTTTTTGGCAGGTTATCGAATATTATGGAAACCGCCAGAGAATCTTTAGAATTAAAGAGAAAAATTGTTGAAGATTTTACGGAAGAGGGTTTGTACCCTTATACAAAATATTATTTAAGACAGATAAAAGAAACAACGGGTTCCTATTGGGCCAATCATTTTTCTACTATTGGACTCATCGGGATGAATGAAGCCTGTGTTAATATGTTAGGAGAAGGGTTGATGAGCGAAAAAGGAAGAAGCTGGGCTGTCAAGGTTTTGGAATTCATGACAGAAAAGATCGCCGAAATTCAGGAAGAAACAGGCAATTTATATAATCTTGAAGCATCGCCTGCAGAAAGCGCATCCTATCGTTTAGCAAGGGCAGATAAGGAAAAATTTCCTGATATTTACACAAAGGGTACGGTTTATCCTTATTACACGAATTCCGTACATCCACCAGTGGATGAAGTGGATGATATTTTTGGTGTGCTTGAACACCAGGATCCCCTGCAGGCATTATTTACCGGAGGGACGGTTGTTCATATTTTCCTGGGGGAAGCTGTTGAAAACTGGGAAACAGTGAGAGACCTTACGAGAAAAATAGTTAATAGATTCACTTTACCTTATTTCAGCTTTACACCTACTTTTTCTATTTGCCCTGTACACGGATATATTTCGGGAGAACATTTCTTCTGTCCGTATCCGCATACTGAAGAAGAATTGGAAGAATTCGGTCAGGTTGTGGAATTAGACAGGATTAAATTAAAAAAGATGAAAGAGGGTGCTTATAAGAGAGTCGTGGAGCAAAAAGCTAAGAATAAAGAAAAGGGTAAAATGGAGGTTTTTTTAAATAAGGCAAAATAAGGGACAAGGAGATATTTTGATGGAAAATGTAATAGATGAAAAAAATGTGGAAAAAGAAAGAGTTTGCGCGGTAAGGGCTGAAGTTTATTCCAGAGTAGTCGGTTACTACAGACCGGTTCAGGCCTGGAACGAAGGAAAAAGAGAAGAGTTCAAAGAAAGAAAGTATTTGAAAACAGAAGATATCAGTAATTGATCAAATCTTTTTTAGGTACCAGTGTAATAGAATATCCTGGGAAAATCGCATCTGTAATTTTCATTGGCGGATGTAATTTACGATGTCCTTTTTGTCATAATTTAGATCTTGTTTTGCCGGAACTTATAGAAAAAGTTCCCGATATTCCAGCCGAACAAGTGATCGAAGAATTGAAAAAAAGAAAAGGTTTTATAGACGGAGTGTCTTTTACCGGAGGGGAACCTCTTCTTTTTCGCGGATTAACCGATTTTCTTACAAGGATTAAAAAGGAATTGGATTTGGAGATAAAACTAGATACCAATGGGACCCTTCCGGATAAATTAAGAAAAGTTCTTCCCGTTGTAGATTATATATCTATGGATATAAAAACGTCACCGAAAAAATATCCTTTAGCGACCGGTAAAAAAGGAAAGTTTGAAGATGTAGAGGATAGTATTGAAATAATAAAGAGGACAAAAAATTATGAGTTCAGGACTACGATGGTTCCCGGAATTGTAGAGAAAGAAGATATAAAACAAATATGTAAAAAAATTAAAAAAGTCAAAAAGTATGTTCTTCAGGGTTTTAGAAACGCAAAAACCCTTGATCCTGAGTTTTCAGAAATAAACCCATATCCCAAGGAATATTTGATGGAAGCTTCAGAGCTGTTAAGAGATTGCGCGGAGTCGGTGAAAATCCGCGAATAAAGAGTTGAACAATCTAACGAAGTTTGTCTTTCTATTTTTTCTTTATGCTTAAGATTTCAGGCAAAAGTTTACCACTTTTATAAATATTTTTATCGATAAAAAAGAAAATTAAAAAGTATAAAAGTAAATTTCCCATACCCAAAATAAAACCTGCAAGGTCTGTTTGCCAAATTTTTTTGCCGATGAGGATACCGCTTATAAGAACAAAGAGAGGAAGAAGAAAATTCAAAAAAATAGCTATATAGAAGTTTCGATTTTTTGTGCCAATTCGGACAATGTCTCCCGTTTTCGCCTCCAGGTCATTTATACAAACTATTTCTCTTTCTTTTTTGTCGATACGGCAAAATTTGGAGAATTCACAGGAGTCACAGCTTTCGGGTAATTCTATTTGAACTGTCGCTTGTTTTTTATTTATTTTGATAACTTTGCCTATTTCTTCCATAATTTATATTGACACGATAGAACTAAGTAGTTAGATAGTTAGGCCGTTGGATCGTTAGATCGTTAAAAAACCCAAACCAACGAAACAACAAATCAAAATATAAACCCTATATCCGAAAGCCCAAAAATCTATTTAACCATTTTTCTATTTAACTATTCAACTGATCCGAAGGATTTTCAATATCCAAATAAATCCGTGCTGAGGTAACGTTCTCCTGTATCGGGTAGGATTACAACAATCTTTTTTTCTTTGGACAAATCTTTTGCTATCTGCAATGCAGCCCACAGGGCAGCCCCGGAAGATATTCCGGCAAAAATTCCTTCTTTTTTGGCAAGATCTCTTGTCGTTTTATAAGCGTCTTCATTTTTAACAGTTATTATCTCATCGATTATTTTCTTGTTTAAAACACGAGGGATAAACCCTGCCCCTATGCCCTGGATTTTGTGCTGACCCGGTTTACCCCCGGAGATTACAGCCGACTCTTCCGGTTCAACAGCGACGATGAAAATTTTTCTATCCTTAATTTCTTCTTTTAGAACTTCCCCCACACCGGTTAACGTTCCCCCTGTTCCGACTCCTGCAACAAAAACATCTAGTTCCGGTACCTGGTTTAGAATTTCTTTTGCTGTTGTTTTTCTGTGTGTTTCGGGATTGGCTGGATTTGTAAACTGGTCCGGTCTAAAATATCCTTTTTCTTTTTCCAGTTCAGCCGCTTTTTCTATTGCTCCTTTCATGCCTTTTGTCCCCGGGGTTAAAAGAACTTCCGCTCCCAGAGCTTTTAGTGTTTTGATTCGTTCTTTACTCATAGTATCGGGCATAACGAGGATTAGCTTGTATCCTTTTACCGCGGATACATAAGCAAGCCCTATTCCTGTATTGCCGCTTGTGGGTTCTATTAGAGTGTCTCCCGAATGAATTTGTTTTTTTCTTTCCGCTTCTTCAATCATGTGTAGAGCGATTCTGTCTTTGATAGAACCGAGGGGATTAAAGAATTCCAATTTACAGTAGATTTCGGCGGAATTTTTAGCAGTAATTTTATTGAGTTTTACGACAGGTGTGTCTCCTATGAGTTCAAGGATATTTTTTGCCACTCTGCTCATTTTAAAATTTTGTTCTTTTTTCGAGACGAGGGTGTTCTGCGACGAAAACAGAAGTGTAATCGGGGATGTTTTCAGTTATCCAGGAATTAGCCCCGATGTTTACATGCTTGCCGATTTTTACAGGACCCAGTATTTTAGCTCCCGCTCCGATTACAACGTGATTCCCGATATCGGGATGTCTTTTATAGTCTTTTTTTATTTCTCCTTCTTTTTCCTTTTCGAAATGTAAGACACCAAGGGTTACATCCTGGTAAATTCTGACCCAATTGCCGATAACCGAAGTTTCTCCGATTACGACACCCGTTCCGTGATCTATAAAAAAGAAATCTCCGATTTCGGCTCCCGGATGTATATCTATTCCCGTCTCTGAATGAATGACTTCAGAAATTTCCCTGGCATATCCTTTTGCTCCGAATGTATATAGCAGATGTGAAACCCTGTGAATTTCGATAGCAAGAAATCCCGGGTAAGAACGAATTATCTCGGTATAGTCTTTTGCCGCGGGGTCTCCCGCGTAAGCGGCTTCGATGTCTTTTTTAAGTTTTTCTCTAATTTGCCCTAAATTATCTAAAACATTAGCGACAATTTTTTCTGCTTCTTTTTTACTTTTAACGTAAGGGCTTATTCCTTCAGCGAAAAGATTTCCCAGTTTTTCTATTGTTTCGATTAGCTCTTCACTGTTTTCTTTTTTTGTAAGTTTTCCGCAGTTCCAGTATGTTGGGAAAAGAACCTGTTTTATTAGATTTATTTCTTCAAAGGGATATTTTCTAGAAGAAAACTTTTGCTTTGTGTCTGTGAGAAATACTCCGCTATCTTTTTCGTAAGACAGAAGTAGCTCTTTGACTGTCTTGCTTTCCTTTTTTAAATCCATCATTTATCCTCCAGTTAAGATATAAATCAACAAACGAGAATTGTCAAGGCTTTATAGCCAGCCTTTTTATCACACAGAATCACAAAGAACACAAAACCCAGTACACTATTTTCTTCGGCTCTTTAACAAAAGCACAAAAAATGTTCTTGTAATATTGTTAAGTTGATGATTGTCAAGGAGTTGTCTGGGTTGTTGTTGGTTTTTAGGCTGCGTTTTTCGTGATTCGCGTAGAAAACCTTTATCCGGTGTCAAAATCACGCTTGACAGAAGGGTTGTTTTCTATTACAATGACGAAGGACGGAAACTTTTTTAAAGGGGGTTTGAATGATTAGAAAAAAGCATTGGTTTTTATTCGCTCGGTACGCGGTTGTTTTGTTTTTATTTGTGGTCAGTCTTTCTTGTTGTCGAAAAGAAGCAGAAGTAGAAGAGTCAAAAACTATAGATGAGTGTTTGGTCAAACAGGGAATTTTAAAATTTGATGAGTCGGTTCCGCAGCGTTACAGTGTAACCTCGACTATATATAATCGAGATATGGCGGAAGGCGTTGTAAGCAGCATGCAAATAAAAGGAACATTTACTCGTTACGTACAAGAAGAAGAAGTCTTTTGCAGGTGGAATGATGTTGTGCTGATATCCACCAGAGATACGTCTGGGAAATTTCCGGACGGAAAACCGCTGGATTATATGGAAGGATTTACTTATACTCTTTCCGAAGCAATCTTGAAAGAAGATTTTTACGAAGATTTTCCTACGGAAGACAGAAATTTTATGAAAACTCTTATTTGGGATGCTCCCTGGATAGAGGTGGCATATTTAGCTATGGATAATATTGAGTACAACAAGCCATATTTTTCTGATGATTTAGAAGGAAAGGAAGTGAAAGTACAAAATTTCGCGCTTTTAAAAACAAAAAATCTAAAGTTAAGCTGGACGGGTATAGCAAAAAGACATGAAGAGGAGTGCGCTTTGATAGAGTTTAAATCTCTTTCAAATCCCGTAGAATCAAAAACGGACATTTTGAGCGTGAAAGGAAGATCTTGTTGTTGGGGCAGTTTTTGCGTTTCCTTGAATGATCACGAGGTTGAGTATGCAGTGGTGAACGAAGACGTTATAATGGAAATGAGCCTTTCCGGCAATCCTCTCGGACAAATATTAAATATGCAGAGAGAAGTAATTTTTAATAAAACGAAATAATTTTCTTTACGGGCAGATTTTGCTACAGCAATTTCGAAATGAGGAGTAATTTATGAGTTTGTTTGGAGGGATAGAAGCTGGTGGCACAAAATTTGTCTGCGCTGTGGGTTCAAACCCTAAAGATTTAAAAGAGCCGTACCGTTTTAAAACGACAACCCCGACTGATACCATTGATAAAACAATTAAATATTTTAAGGAACAAAATAAGAAAGAAAAAATCGGAGCTATAGGTATCGGTTCTTTTGGCCCTGTCGATTTAAAAAGAGATTCTCCCACGTACGGATATATTACATCCACACCGAAAACTAAATGGCAAAACGCAAATTTTTACGGTAAGATTAAGGAAGCTTTTAATGTTCCCGTAGGTTTTGATACGGATGTAAACGCTGCGGCCCTCGGAGAACACCGGTGGGGTGCCGCAAAAGACATTTCGAATTTCATTTATATTACGATTGGGACTGGCATTGGGGGAGGAGGGATGATAAACGGAGAATTTTTACACGGATTAGTGCATCCTGAAATGGGGCATATTTTTATTCCCCATGATATAAAAGCCGACTCCTATGAAGGGAAATGCCCTTTCCACAAAAATTGCTTTGAAGGTTTGGCGTCGGGTACAGCTATAAAAGATCGTTGGGGTGAGTCGGGAGAAACGTTAGGGGAAGATCACCCCGCCTGGCGACTGGAAGCCAAATATATATCTTTAGCGGTTATAAACTATATCTGTATTTTATCTCCCGAAAAAATCATTTTGGGCGGAGGCGTTATGAAACAAAACCAAATGCTGCCGCTTATACATAGAACAGTAAGAAATTTGCTTAACAATTATATCAACACCCCCGAGATTACGGAACATATAGAAAGATATATAGTTCTTCCGGAATTGGGGGATAGCGCTGGCGTTCTTGGGGCTATCGCTTTAGCAGAGAGAGAATACAAAAAAAAGAAGCCAGGAGCCAGAAGATAGAAGTAAGAATCTCATCCCCCAAAATCCAGAATCCAAAAATTAGGATGAAGATAAACGCAGAAAAAACTAATTCTCACACAAAGACACAGAGAGCACAGCGGCACACACCACCCGACCATTTTTAACAATCTTTTATTCAAGCTTTTAATCTGTCGCCCCTCGGATCGGATATGGATTTACACATATAGCACTATTTTTCTCTCCTGTTTGTAATTATCTTTAATCTAAAACAAAAAATTTATGTTGTTTCCATTACCAAGAGAGCTAAAAACAAAAGGCAAAGAGCAAATGGCTTATTTGTTATATTTTTTTTCTTATTTCTTCCAGCGTTTCTTTTGCAAGGGGCACCATGTTTAAAAAAGTGCTGAGTGTTTCGCAGCCGTAATCGCTACAATATGCGCAGTTTTTAACATTTTGCTCGATCGCGCACGCTCTTACTGCACATATCTTGCAATATCCCACATGCCTCCCCTCCAAATTAATACATCCGTCGCAATTTATATCTTCTGTTTTAAATTCATGCTTATACTCTTCAGTCCACTGTTTTGCGATTTTCTCACGTTGCACGTTATCATCGTTTAGTGTCGCAACGAAAGCCGGACATTCGCTGCATACAATTCCACAAAAACCAATTAATTTATCCATGGTTTTCTCCTTTTTGAGGTTTTAAAAATTCGAATGTTTCACGTGAAACATTCTTAAATTAAAATTGAAATAGTTTTTTCTTTAAAAATCACTTCTTCTTTACAGGTGAATTTTTCTCCCTTGTACTTCCCATAATATAAGATTTTATCGGCTAAGCCCGGCGGGATTTTTTCGGGATCTACAGCTCTAACGAAAACCCAGTTGAAATCTTCTTCTAAATCGTCTTTTTTTCGGACAAATTTATTGATTATTTTCGCGTTTAAACATAGAAGCGAATTAATGTATTCGAGAAAGACAATGGGTTTGTTTTTTGATTCAGCAAAGTGGAGGGTTATGCTGGGTTTAAAAATTTTTAAAGGAATGCTCGCGATTCCCCCTCCGGCTCCGAAATCGAGAATTCTTTCATTGTTCGCTACTATCTTAACAGGCATTAGAGAGGGGAAAATGAGTTTTTTTAAAATTTCTTCTTTTGTAAGTTTTCTGGAAACAATGTTTATTTTCTTGTTCCATCTTATAAGTTCTTCAATATACTGTAGGAGAAGAGACTCCTTTGTTTCGTTAGTCTCTATCTCTAGTTTTTTTAGGGTTGTTTCGAGCAAATGTTTCACGTGAAACATTAGTAATTTATTTTAAGGGAAAGTTCTACTCGGGGTCTACCGGTTTTATCTAGGGATAAATCGCTTTCAAAGTTGTAGAGTTGCGCGTCCACATAGGCGTCAAAAACACCTATTGTCCAAACCAGAGCCATCCACCAGGCGATTTCTCTTCTCTGTTCGAGCAAATCGTCTTTATAGTTCTGTTGTTCCGTAGCTAGGTCGGTTGTACGGTTGATTTCATTCAGGTCTATTTGTGTTTGAATCCCGCTGTAAATCAGATATGCTTGAGCTCCTCCTATTATTATGCCTTTGGTGTATCTTTTTGTGTAGAATTGTCCTCCTCCCGGTACGAATGTGGTAAGGAGCATTGCTGTTGTTGCTGATTTTGCAATTATGAAAAGAAGGTAAGGCATATTATTTTAAAACGGCAATCGTTACCCCTTCTCCTCCTTCGTAATATGGAGGGGTTTCTATCTTTTTTATTCTTGGGTCTTCTGCCAGCTTTTTGTGAAGCATGTTTCTCAATATCCAGCTTCCTTTTCCGTGAAGGATTCTTACTGAACTATAATTGGCGAATACAGCTTTGTCAAGAAATTTGTCGGCAGTTTGCCACGCGTCTTCTTTTGTCATTCCTCTGACGGAAACTTCTAAGGGGACATCCATATCTACGTGGTAGCTTATATCGGAGAATTTTTTTGAAGGCGTGACTATCTTTGTGTCCTCTTGTTTGTCCTTGGAGGTATGGCTGAATGTTTTTTTGTATTTTTTGATCGATTGTTTGGAAGCTTTAGTTTCTTTTATTTCTTTAATTGTGCTTTCGACGGTTGAGCGCGCTTCGGTTATTATGTCCTCTGCTTTTTCTTTTGCTTCGCTTAGAATGGTTTTCTGTTCTTGTTTAACGTTTTTGATTTTTGTGTCGTATTCGCTTTTTAGTTTTGATAAATCTTTTTTTAGCTCCGCTATTTTTTGTTCCTGTTCGCGTAACTTTCTGTTTCGCAGAGAAAGTTCTTCTATTAGTTTCTCTGCTTCGAAAACCTCTGAATCGATATATTCTTTTGCTTCTTTAATGATTTGTTTGGGCAAACCGAATTTTTCCGCGGTAGCTATTGCTCTTGAGCCGCCGGGTATTCCTAGTTGTAGATGGTAGGTCGGACCGTCTTCGTATTCCATGGAGCCGTTAACTATTTTTTCTTGTTCTTCGGCATAAAATTTAAGGGTGCTCAAGTGTGTTGTGGTTATTACAAGACTTTGTTTTTTCTTTAGTTCGTTAAGTAATGCTATAGATAGGGCGCTTCCTTCAACAGGATCTGTATTTCCGCCAAGCTCGTCAAGAAGTATAAGGGTGTTCTCCTCGGCGTTCTTCACAATTTCTGTAAGTCTAACAACATAAGAAGAGAAAGAAGAAAGGTTTTCTTCCATAGATTGTTCGTCTTCGATGATGCCTAAAACATTCGAAAAATAACCTATTTCTGTGCCTTCATGTACCGGAATAGGTATTCCGGAGAAGGAAGATAGGATGTTTATGGCTACGTTTTTAAGAAGTACCGTTTTGCCTCCCGCGTTTGGTCCGCTGACTAGTAAAATTCTTTCTTTTTCTCCCAGTTCTAAGTCGAGGGGTTCTACGGTTTTGTTTTCTTCTAAAAGAAGAGGGTGACAGCATTTTTTGAGTTTTACAATGCTTTTTTCGGAAAAAGCCGGATTGACGCAGTTGAATTTTTCGGCGTAGCGAATCCTGGCATTGAGAGAATCTATTTCTGTTAGTGTTTCAATGTTTTTGTTTATAGAGGGAAAATGCTCTTTTGTTTTTTCGGTTAAGCTTTTGAGTATTCTCTTTTTTTCGATGCTTATGTCTTTTTCGATTTCTGAAATTCTATTGTTAAGAGTTACGACTTCGCCCGGTTCGACGAAGGCTGTATTCTGGGTTCGTGAAAGATCTACGATTATTCCTTCTATTTCGTCTTTTCTGTTATATTTAAGAGGGAGAACTGTTCTACCTAATCTTGTTGTTATAATTTTATCCTGTAGCAAATATTCTTTTTCTGTTAAGAATCCTTGTAATTTTTCTTCTATTTTCTTTTCAATGGATTTTTTTTCGCTGTGCAGAGATTTTAAAAGTGGCGTGGAGTTTTCTTTAACTTTGCCATTCTCATCGATAAATCTTTCGATTTCTTTGTATAGGGATAAAACGGGATCAAGATTTTTATTGAGATTGCCCAGTAAGTTGTTTTCGGTAAATATTTTTTTTGTTTCTTTTGCTATATTCAGGAGTTTGCTATAATATAAAAGTTTCTCTCCCGTTAATATTTTGTTTTGTTCCGGAGTGGAATCTTTTTGCAAAATACTTAAGTTGGGAAGAAGGGAACAAATTTGTGCTATTTCGGTGAGATTTTCAAAAGCGAGGGTTCTTTCTTTCCGTGAAATATTTGGCTTTAAATTTCTAATTGCGTTCTTTCCGGGTTCTGATTCAGCAAAGGCGGAAATTTTTTCTAAAAGGATATCTAACCCTACCATGCTGGAGAGGTTTTTCATAATGTTGTATTAAGTTTCTCTTTAAGAGTATGTTTTTGTTTATTCTCTGTTTCTTCAAGAGAGGTGATATCCCTCATTCTGTTTTGTAAGAAATTTTTTAAGGGAGGTCTTGCTATACGGGCAATGTTGTAAAAAATGCTTGTACTCAAATCTCTTTTCATTTCTTTAAACGGAATAAAACTTAGAATAAGCGAGAGGATAATTACAATAATTAATCCTTTAATAGCTCCTATTACAGCGCCGAGGAGTCTATCTATAAAGACCAGTGGGGTTTTATGAATGAGTTTTGACAATATCGAAAAAAAGATGCTTATGGCAAAGAAGTAAGCAAGAAAACTTACAACATATTTCATTCCGCCTATATTTAATCCTAAGGGAACATACATTGCGAGAACGAAAGCGAGTATAAGCCCAGCAATTTCAGAAATCTCGATTATAAAGCCCTTTATCGTTCCCCAAAGAGAAAAACCAAAAATAAGCAAAAGAGCCACCAGGTCAAATAAATGCATTGTAATGTATTAAATAATGGTTTTGAGTAAAAAATATACAGAACAGTTTGAAAAATAAAGACGTGTTATTTAGCGTTAATGTCTCCTTCTTCCTTTGCTGAGTTCTTTACGTTTTCTTTGCCTTTTTTCACTCGGTTTTTCATACCGCTGATGTTTTTTTATCTCGCTTCTAATTTTTTCTTTTTCGCATAAACGTTTAAATCTTTTAAATGCTTTTTCGAAAGATTCTCCCTCTTTAATTGTAACTTGCGTCAAAAAAACAACACCTCCTTTAAAAGTTTTGGCTTTTTGTTTGTTTTATATATTTCTTTACTTCATAAAAATATTTATTCTATGGAAATATAATGAAAAACAACTTTAAGTCAAGCCCTTTTAGGAGGTTTTTGGAGGATTCTTTTTTTTGTTCTTGACAATTATTCTTGCGAAAATATATTTATGTCATGTTTAAATATATTGGGTTAAGGCAAAAGTTGTTTTTTGCAGCCTTGTTTGTGGTCTTTGTATATGGGCAGCCGCGTATTCAACTTAGATGTAAAAAAGTCGATTTTGGTCAAGTCGAGCAAAATCAAACAATAACGAAAGTTTTCTTGTTTAAAAATGTTGGAAATAAAGATTTAGAAGTGAGACAAATGAGATCTTCATGCAATTGTGCTTCAGGGGAACTGGTAGTGAAGGATAGGGTGGTTCCTCCTCGGGGAACCGGTCAAATAATGCTTAATTTTAAAACAAAAAACTTTATTGGTAGTCTTGTTAAAAGTTACTACTTTCACACAAACGACCCGCAAAACGGAAAAGTTGAGATTAAAATAAAAGCAAACGTTAAACCTTCTTTTGTTGTTGTCGATTATTTTTATTCTGAGGATTCTGAAGATTGTTTTTATGTCAAAGAAAAAATCCTGGATAGATTAAACGAAAAATATGATTTGCGAATAAGGGGGTTTGATATAGCGGATTCTTCGAACTATAAATACCTGGTTTCGCTCGAGGAAAAGTATGGAGACAAAAATAGTGAAATGCCGGTTGTTGTCGTGGGGGAAAATATATTCAGAGGCGTTTATGAAATAGAACGATTCCTTGAGGTGGCAATTCTAAAAAGGATGAAGGCTCATGAGGAAAAGTCCCTGTCTGCCGATTCGGAAGGCATGAGTTTTAGTTTCTTGAAGGTTTTAAGAAAAGCGCAAATTGTATATTTTTTTGATAACAAATGCGGGGCATGCGTAAAAGTCGGGAAAGAAGTTGATTTTTTGGAGAAAAATAAATTTAGAGTTGCAAAGTATGATATTGGCAAAAAAGAAAATAAACAGTTGAACGAAGCCTTCTGTGAAGCTTATCAAGTCCCTCTGAATAAGAGGCTGACGACGCCCATGGTTTTTACCGGAGAGTATTATCTAACTTACGAAGATTTGAAAAAAACACAGTTGAGAGAATTTGTTTATGATCACAGAGAGAATATTAAGGCTATCCCATTGATGCAGATATTGTCATTGTCGGATAATGCGGGTTCTAAAATAAAAGAAAGATTTAAAAAAATGGGAGTGTTTGCTGTTTTGTCGGCGGGTTTAATAGATGGGATTAACCCTTGTGCCTTTGCCACAATACTTTTTCTTATTGCTTTTCTTTCTGCTGTGGGCAAAAAAAAGAGGGAGATTCTTCTGGTTGGCGTTACTTATAGTGCCGTTGTTTTTGTTGTGTATTTTCTTATAGGTATAGGGCTTATAAAGGCTATTGGGGCTTTAGCTGTTACAGTTATTATAGGCAAATGTATCCTTCTGTTTGTGGCTCTTTTTTCTGTGTTTTTGAGTGTTATGTCTTTTTCTGATTATTTAAAAATCAAAAAGGGAAAGACCGGGGAATCTAAGCTTCAATTGCCCAGATTTATCAAAAGGAATATTCATTCGATGATCAGAAAAAAAATGCAGATGAAAAATTTGTTTGCGGCAGCGATTGTAAGCGGATTTTTTATATCATTAAGCGAATTTGTCTGTACAGGACAGATTTATCTTCCGACTCTTATGTTTGTTAGCGAAGCACCATCTTTACGGATTAAAGCGCTGTTATATTTGTTTTTATATAATATAGCTTTCGTTGTCCCTCTTGTAGTCGTTTTTATTGCTTCGTATAAGGGAGTGAGTTCATCTGCTTTAAACAAATTCTGGAAAAATAAAGTCGAGACAGTAAAACTTATCAGCGCTTTATTTTTTATTTTCTTAGCAGGGCTCCTGGTTTTTTACGCTATTTTTGTTTAGCAAAACCCCCCTTGACATATTTTACTAATGGGTTATATATAGATGGTCGTCTATATGTTCAAATTAGGGGAGGTTTAGTGGAAATATTAAAAATTCTGCCTTTGTTGGCTGATGAAACCAGGTTAAGGATACTGAAGTTTCTCAAGGCGGGAGAGCAAAATGTTACCAAAATTGTTGAATCTTTAAAGCTTTCCCAGCCTACCGTTTCCCATCATCTTCGTAAGCTCGAAGAAGCAGGTTTGGTTATAAAAAGGCAATATAAGCGATGGGTTTTTTACGAAGTAAATAAAAATTCGTTAAAAAAATTTATAAAGAACTTTGGGGTAGAGTTAGATCTTTAAAACCTTTTGGATTTTTTTGGAGTGTAATATTTTAAAAGTGAGGTATTTATGGATGTTGTGAAAAGGGCGAGCTTCAAGGTCATTTCTTCTTCAACAAATTTTGCCATCAAGAAAAGAAAGTTAAGGCGCTGGTTAATTCGTAGCATGGAAAAACGCATATACGAAGATTTGATTAAAGAAAATCTCGATAACAGGCCCTTGAAAGTTCAAGAAGATAAGTATTACATGGGGAGATCTATTTTTAGGAGTATTGAGCGAGCTGTCGAAAAAGGTATTCTATCGAGAGAGGCAGTCGATGGTTTGATTAGGGTTTTTTTGGGGAATGTTTTCTTCGGAGGGTTTTATCATAGGTTGGCTTATTTGGATAAATATGGTGAACGTCCTCCCGTGTTTATGACTATATCCCCAGGGAAAAAATGTAATTTAAAGTGCAAGGGGTGCTATGCTGCCAGTAGTGCTGAATTTAAAGAGAAATTAGACTGGGATACCCTTACCAAAACAATTGATCAGGCACGGGAGTTGTGGGATATGAAATTTATTGTAATTTCCGGAGGAGAGCCTTTAATGTATAAGGATGACAAATCCGGAAAAACTATACTTGACCTTTATGAAAGGTACGACGACTCTTACTTTTTAATGTACACAAATGGAACTTTGATAAATGAAAAAACAGCTAAGAAAATGGCCGAATTGGGAAATGTTACTCCGGCAATCTCTGTCGAAGGAATGAAAAAAGAAACCGATGGCAGAAGAGGTAAAGGAGTTTTCGACGAGATATTAAAGGCCATGGGTAACTTAAAAAATGCAGGAGTTCCTTTCGGCTTATCGATAACGGCTACCTGTGATAATGTTGACGTTATTACTTCTGATCTCTTCAGGGATTTTTTCTTTAAAGAAATAGGCGCTATTTATGCCTGGATTTTTCAGTATATGCCTATAGGACGTAAGTTTACTCTCGATTTAATGCCTACTCCCGAGCAGAGAACCAGGATGTATGAATGGGAATGGCATTTGATGCGCAAAGAAGATATTTTTGTCGCCGATTTTTGGAGTACTGCTACAGGTTCTGATGGGTGTATAGCTGCAGCAAGACCCGGAGGGTATTTTTATGTTAATTGGGACGGAAATGTTATGCCTTGTGTCTTCGTTCCTTACTATGTGGATAACTTGTATGAGGCGTTTAGAGAAGGGCGTAACTTAAATGATATAATACATTCCGGATTTTTTAATGATATAAGAGAATGGCAGTATGATTACGGGTATAAGCAGCCGCCCGAGAAACACAAGAATTGGATTATGCCGTGTTTTCTTAGAGATAATCATAAAAAGTTTCTCGAGGTGGCAGAGAAACACAAGGTAAAACCTGCGGATGCCGACGCGGCGGTTGCGCTAAAAGATAAAGGATATAATGAAGGACTAATAAAATACGATGAAGAAATGCATAGGTTAACCGATCCTGTTTGGGATGAACATTATCTCGGTTCGGGATAGAGAATGATTTTTTTAAGGAGGTTTAATGTACGATACGATTTCGATTCTTAAGAATCTTACGAAAAAGAATAAAAAGAAAATTGTTTTACTGATTATGGATGGGCTTGGAGGATTGCCTTATAAAGGAAAGACTTCTCTCGAGACTGCGCGGACAAAAAACCTGGATGCTCTTGCCGCGAAAAACGAGTGCGGTTTTTTGGACCCGATTTTTCCCGGAATAACTCCCGGAAGCGGACCGGCTCATCTTGCTCTTTTTGGGTATGACCCTGTTAAATATCAAATAGGAAGAGGGATTCTTGAAGCGCTTGGTGTGGGTGTTGAAGTGGAGAAGGGCGATTTAACGGCAAGAGGAAATTTTTGTATAATCGAGAAAGGTGTTGTTAAGGACAGGAGAGCTGGGAGAATCGCAACCGAAGTAAACGAAAAAATAATTAAATATTTGAATAAAGAAATTTCAGAAATAGAAGGGGTAAAAATCTCTTTTACAAGCGGTAAAGAACATAGGTTTGTGGTGAAGTTAACAGGTGAAGATCTTTGTGGAGAAGTAACGGACACCGATCCTCAAACGGTCGGAAAAGAAATTCTTAAATCAAGTGCCATTTCAGATTCACAAGCTGCGAAAAAGACTGCTGAAATTATAAATAAACTAACGAAAGAAATTCAGAAAGCGCTCGATGGTATAGATGAAAAACCAAACGCGGCTGTTCTTCGGGGCATTTCGGGCTATCCGGATTTACCGCAGTTTCAGGAAACGTACAAACTTAAAGCCAGATCTATTGCAGATTATCCGATGTATAGAGGATTGACACAATTAATAGGAATGGATGTAGATAGGACACCTGGCTCAGTAGCGGAAGAGTTTGAAGTGTTTAAAAAATCATACAATGATTACGACTATTTTTATGTTCATATTAAAAAAGTAGATTCTTACGGAGAGGATGGGAATTTCGACGCGAAAGTCGAGAAGATAGAAGAAACAGACGGATATATTCCGGAAATCATGAGTATGTCGCCGGA
>Ga0315550_1000803_pt1 | contig 19465 bp, 18 predicted proteins | sample SalMarSW160190MG_2_FD_203100 | JGI IMG/M metagenome (GOLD analysis project Ga0315550, IMG submission 203100) | Salt marsh sediment microbial communities from the Plum Island Ecosystem LTER, Massachusetts, United States - Salt Marsh Sediment SW1601-90 ... | reverse complement strand
GGCACGTCGTGGCTGCCCGTGATCTCCAGCCAGTGCGCGGCGTTGTCGCGGGCCAGGGCCATCATCGTGCCCACGACCTGGCGGAACATGGGGCCCAGGTCCGTGCCGGGGTCCTTGGGGTCGTGGATCTTGGCCCCCAGGCGGCTCTGGCAAACGGCGAAGCCGCCCGTCAGCGCGGTCGTCGTCATCCAGATGTCGATACCGAAGCGCGAGACTTCGGGCGTCCAGCTCTCCTGGGCCAGGTAGTGGCGGACCAGGTCCGCCCCGACCCCGAAGTCGCCCCCGATCGGCTGGCGGATGCGGCGGCCGTAGAGCGCCCGTGTAACGGGGTAGGTCAGGGTGTTGGTGATCGTGCCGTCGTACTTGTGTCGGGCGTAGAGGGGCGAGACGAAGTCGTACCCGCCCTTGAGAATCGGCCCGGCCAGCAGCTCGATCCATTCGGGCACGATGGAGCGCAGATCCGAGTCGACGACGACCAGCGCCTGGACCTCCAGGTCGGCGGCCATCTCGAACAAGGTCCGCAAGGCCGCCCCCTTCCCCATCACCTCGGCCACGGCGGGGTAGGTCAGGCTGATGCGGGTCAAACGGTTGCGGGGGTGGACGAGCAGGATCTCTTCGACGTAGCCCGGCGGCTCGGTTTCCACGACCACTCGCTGGGTGTCGTCGGACGAGCCGGCGTCGGCGTTCACGAGAAGCGGCCGCAGATCGGGGAAGTACTGGACCAGGCCGGCCTGGGCGGCCCTGACGACGTGCCCGATGGTGGCCGCGCTGCGGAAGCTCGGGATGCCGACCATGATGTCGGCGCTGCCGAGGCGCTTGACCTCTTCTCGGACTGCGGGCGTCAGCGCGCTATAGGGCATCGAACTCTCCCCGCTGGCTCTTCTCAGCTGGACCGCAGCGGCCCTGCGACCCAGTCTCCGGGCTTGCCGTCGGCGCGGTAGCGACCGTTGGCTGGCTTGTAGGCTACCTCACGAAACCCCTGGGCGAACCAGGTCCGGCCCTGCGACGCGAGAGGGGCGCGGACGTACGGCGTCACCCGGACCAGGTCGCCGGCTTCCAGCGCGCCCTCGAGGAGCCGTTTGCGCTCCAGGAGAGGCAGGTCGATCAGCTCGGAGCCGTCGATGCGCAGCAGATCGACGGCCACGAAGGCGATCGGCCGGTCCGGGTCGAGGCTGGGCTCGGGCTCGGGCCGGCGCCGCCGCTGGCCGACCAGGAACCGGGTCGCCATCTCGGCCTGGGTGGGAGCGCTTGGCCTGGGGGGCACCACCCCGACGCCCTCCTGCGTGGCCTCGATGGTCAGGTAGCCGTCCAGGATGGCGTCCTCGGCCCGGACGGCCCGGGCGATTGCCTCGGCCACGGCCGCGAACTCGGGCGTGCGATCTTCGCCCTCCTCGCCGGACAGGGCGACGGTCATCTTCCCCGATGCGCCGCGAGTGGCCCGCGCCAGAGCGCGGGCGCCGTTCCAGCGCGGCTCTATCAGGGGATTCGAGACCGAGCGAGAGCCGTAGCCGCGGAACGGCTGGGGCAGCCATGCGTCCGGTCCTGCGGGGGCCGTGGGGGACGGCTTGCGGCGGAGGAAGGGCACGGCCGCTACTCGGAGTCCGGCGGATAGCCGCCCGGATGCGCTCGTCGCCACTCCCAGGCCGAGCCGATGATGTCCTCGATGGTGCCGTGCCGCGGCCGCCAGCCCAGCGTCTCGGCGGCCAGCTCGGCGCTGGCCACGAGGGCCGGCGGGTCACCCTCGCGGCGGGGTCCGATCCGGGTGGCGATGGGCCGGCCGACCACGCTGCCGGCGGCGGCCACGATCTGGCGGTTGCTGAATCCCGTGCCACTCCCCAGGTTGCAGATGAGGGGACGGCAGGCCCCCTTCGCGGGGCCGGTCCGGGTATCGGCCGGGTCGGTGGCCGTCAGGGCCAGCAGGTGGGCCTCGGCCAGGTCCAGGACGTGGATGTAGTCGCGGACGCAGGTTCCGTCGGGTGTCGGGTAGTCGTCGCCGAAGATGACGACCTCGCGCCCTTCTTCGGCCGCTGCCAGGACGTTGGGGATCAGATGGGTCTCGGGCGAGTGCTGCTCGCCGTTGAGGGCGCTGGCGCCGGCCGCGTTGAAGTAGCGCAGGATGACGCTCCGCAGGCCGTAGGCCTGGCCGTACCAGTGGATGGCGCCCTCGACCGAGCGCTTTGTTTCGCCGTAGGCGCTGATCGGCCGGATGGGGTCGGTTTCCACGATAGGCGTCCGCTCGGGCAGCCCGTAGGTGGCGGCGGTGGAGCTGAAGACGATGCGCCCCACCCCGGCGGCACGCATCCCGTCGAGCAGAGCGATGCCGCCGGCCACGTTCTCTCGGAAGTACTTCGCCGGGTTCTCCATCGATTCGCCTACCAGCGAACGGGCGGCACAGTGGAGGACGGCGTCGACGCGCTCGCGCTTCAGGAGGCCGGCTACGGCGGACGCGTCGCCGTAGGTGTGCACGTGCAGCCGTGCGCCCTCGGGTACGGCCGTGCGGTGCCCCGTCGAGAGGTCGTCCAGGACGGCCACGTCGTGTCCGGCGTCCAGCAGCGCCTCCGCCGTGATCGAGCCTATGTAGCCCGCACCGCCGGTGATGAGGATTCGCAAGTCACTCTCCTCTCAACCTGCGGAAGAGTCCCTTCCGCGGGGGCGAATCCGCTTCATCGGGCTTCTCCGTCTCGTCTTTGGCGACCATGTCCATGGCCTCGCGCATCGCGGCCTCTTCCGCGTTCTCCTCCGACGTGCCGTCGGGGCCGAAGGCCCCCGCTTCGATGGGGATGGGTCGGCCGGATGTCTCCTCGTCCGTGTCGACGGCGTCCGGCAGCTCGTCGTCCAGGTCGTCCGAGGTGGGGGAGGCGGCCGGAAAGCGGCCCTTGCTGGGCCGCGTGGCCGGGCGGGCGGCCGTCCCGGCCGCCCGCCCGGCGGCCTCGGCGGCCCCGGAGACGCGCGACGGCGCGGTGTCGGCCGCCAGCGCCGCGGACTCGCGCTCGGCTGCGGCGAGCTGCCGCTCGCTGTCCTCCGGCTCGGCCTGCGCCGGCTCCGCCTTCCCGGTCGGCGCCGGCGGCTCCTCGTCTACCTCGTCGGCGGCGTCGATGGCCTCGATCGTGGCCGCGCTCTCGGCTTCTGAGAACGGGTCGACGGCGCGACCCGGCCTGGCCGCCTCGGCCGGGCGTTCGCCGGCGGTGGTCTGCTTGGCCGGCGCCGGCCGCTGCTCTTCTTCGCCGGCCGCTTCGACGGCCGCCTCGACCTCCGCGGCTCGTGCCTCCGCTTCCTCCTGGGCCAGGGCGGCGAGCACTTCCGCGGCTCGCGCCTCGGCTGCCCGGATGGCCTCTTGCTCCATCCGCGCTGCCTCCGCCGCCCAGGCTTCGTCCTCGGCCTGAGCCTCCGCCTGGCCGTTCGCGGCCGCCGCCTCCCCGGCATCGGCCTCGCTGGCGGCCGCGCCGCTGGCCGGCGCGCCACTGGCCGTCTCGCCACCCCCCGCCTCGCCGCGAGTCGAGCGCCTCCGCTTCCCCAAGGCCTCCAGGTTCGTCACCTGGGCTCGCAGGCCGGCCTCGTCGGCCGCCGACCCCGTCTCGCGTCCCTCGAGCGCGGCCATGATCTTGCGGGCCGAGACGCTGTCCGGATCGACCTTCAACGCCCGTTCGGCGAAGGCGCGGGCGAGGCGCTTGTCGCCGCGCTGGAAGGCCACCTGCGCCAGGCCGGCCATGGCGATGGTGTTCGAACCGTCGATCTCGACGAGTTGCCAGTAGGCTTGCTCGGCCTGGTCGAGATCGCCGCCCGCCAGGGCCTGATCGGCCTGCAGCAAGATCTCGAACATCAACCAACCTCGTCCGGCGGATTCATCGATTCTGCACCCGCCGGTCCACCGGCCATGGCGCGCGCCATCTCGAGCAGGATCGCACGATCGTTCAGGGCCGGCTCGGCGACGACTCTTTCGGTCAGCTCGTCGAGGATTCGCCCGATCGCCGGGCCTGGCTTCAGGCCCACCTCCGCCCGCAGGTCGTTGCCGTCCAGCGCCAGCTGGTGCCGCCCGAGCGGGACCCTGGCTTCCAGCTCCTTGCAAACCCGGGACGCCAGCTCGGCCAGGTTGCCGGCACCTTCCTCCTGGCCGCTGCCCAGGTTGTCGGCCGCGCGCAGGGCCAGCAGGTCGTCGATGGCGCCCGGACCGGCCCGGCGGATGAAGCGCCGCACCGCGGCGTCGGTCCAGCCTGGCTTGTAGTCGAACATGTGGTGGCGGACCAGGTGGGCAACGCGCTCCTGGGTGACGCGCGTGGCGTGGATGCGCGACAGGAAGTCGCGGGCCATGGCCGCGCCAACCTTCTCGTGTTCGTGGAAGTGGCCCCCGGCCAGGGTCTGGGGCTTGCCGATGTCGTGGAGCAGGGCGGCCAGGCGCACGATCGGCCGGTTGGGGGCGGCATCCACGGTCCGCAGGGTGTGCTGCCACAGGTCCCCGCCGGCCGCCTTGTTCTGAGGCACGCCGGCCTGGCGAGCCAGCTCGGGGGCCACCATCTCCAGGAGGCCGGTTCGGGCCATCAGCTCCAGCCCCACCGACGGCCGCGGGGCCGCCAGCAGCTTTCCCATCTCCGCTGCGATGCGCTCGCCGGAGAGGTGAGTCGCCAGCCCGGCGTTGCGCTCGATCGCCGCCAGGGTCCCGGCCTCGATCTCGAAATCCAGCGTGGCTGCCAGCCGGACGGCTCGAACCATGCGCAGGGCGTCCTCGTGAAAGCGGAGATCCGCCTCGCCCACGGCTCGCAGGAGCCGCGAGGCCAGGTCGTCCCGGCCGCCGTGCGGGTCGACGAAGCCCTCTGCCGCGTCTGGCTTGCCTCCCCAGGCCATGGCGTTGACGGTGAAGTCGCGCCGGGCGAGGTCCTCCTCGATCGAGCTGCCGAACTCGACCCTGTCGGGCCGTCTGTGATCCGTGTAGGAGACGTCGCGCCGGAAGGCGGTGATCTCGTACAGGCCGTGGGCATGGCGGACCACGACCGTCCCGAAGCGGTTTTCGTACAGGGACCGGGGGAAGAGGGCCTGGATGCGCTCCGGGGACGCGTCCGTGGTCAGGTCCCAGTCGGAGGGTTCGCGCCCAAGCAGCGCGTCGCGCAGGCAGCCGCCCACGACATAGGCCGAATGCCCGCCCGCCCGGAGCGTCGCCAGCAGCTCCGCGACGGGCGCGGGAACCTCAGGCCTGGGCGCCGCGCCCCCCATGGTCTTGCCTCCTGGTTCAGTGGCCGAGGAAGAGGTAGGTGCGCCAGCTCTCGTTGCGCTCGTTACGCAGGTAGGGCGTGAAGAGCGAGTAGACGTCGCAGCGCGGCTCGAACGGGCGCCTTGTCAGGCGGAGCCGAGCTTCCTCCAGGAGTTTCCCCCCCTTGCGATGGTTGCAGGCCTTGCAGGCGGTGACGAGGTTGTCCCAGCTGTGGGCGCCGCCGCGATGGCGCGGCACGACGTGGTCCAGCGTCAGGTCGTTGGTCCGGCGGCCGCAGTACTGGCAGGTGTAGGAGTCCCGGGCGAAGACCTCGCGTCGCGTCAGCTTCACCCTGGGGCGGGGCCGGCGGATCATGTGCTGCAGGCGAATGACGGCGGGCGCATTGTACTGGGCCCGCGGCGTCCGGATCACCTGGTGGTCGTACTCGAGCACTTCCGCTCGCTCGCCGAAGACCAGCCGGAAGGCGCGTGGCAGGTTGCACACGTTGAGCGGCTCGTAGTTCTGATTCAGAACGAGGACCACGCCCTCCATGGCCCGCATCCTACCAGAGCCCGAACGCGGGGCCGTGGCGCCGCGAGGGGCCCGAAAGCGGCGAGGCCCCCCGCGTGCAGGGGGCCTCGCTTGTTGTTCCGGTATGCGGCTACGGGATGAGGTGGACCGGGTTGCCCCGGATGTCCACCTGCCACGTGGTCAGGTCGGTGGACATGTCGGTCCCGCCGGAGCCGATGTTGTAGCGGATCTTCCACCAGCCGTCCTGGGGCGCTGAATAGGAGGCAGGGAGAACGATCCGTATGTTCAGCCAGCAGCCGTCGTATTGCTTGCCGCCGCTGTAGGTCGTGATGGCCGTGCCCGAACCACTGGGGCAGGGAGACCCAGTGTGTGCGACGTTGATCGCGGTCCAGCTCATGCTGGCGGGGGTCCAGCTGCTGGCCGTCGGCTGGAGGACCTGCAGGTTGGCCGCCAGGCCGTTGGTGTCGCCCGCGTCCCAGAGCCGGATCTCGATGGTCTTGCCGGCGCCGGCCTGGGCGTCGATCCTGGCCAGGTAGAACTCCGAGACGTGGTTCCTGGGGAGCTGGGTATACGTTTCCATGGCGCCCATGCCGTAGATCTGGGCAGTCCCTCCGCTCGAGGACACATAGATGGCGAACTGGTTGTGGGCATTGGCGCTGTCCTGGCTGCCGTCGCCGGGATCCGTCGTGGTCCGCAGCCGGTACAACTTGCCGTCGGTTCCGCCGTCGATTACGCCGCCAGGGCTGCTGCTCGACAGGTCATACCAGATGTTGTGGTAGGTGCAGGGGTCGAGCGGATCGGTCGAGCTTCCCACCGTGCACACGGCGCCCCCCGTGTTCCCGTTCGCATTCGGATCGTGGAACTGCATGTTCGTGAACAGGGGGCCCGAACTTGCCAGCAGGGTGTGCGCGTCCGGGTTGTAGGGCTGGTTGTTGGTGTCGTAGAGCCGGAAGAAGGCGCTGACCGGGTTCGTGCCTGACAGCCAGTAGTCGCCGGTGCCGTCCCGGCCGTCCGTGCCGACGAACACCGGATCGAAGATGTGGACGTGGCCGTTGCTGGAGCCGGGCGGCATCCAGATTCCGTAGTCGTAGTAGCGCTGTGTGTCCCTTTGCGGGTTGGTGCCGCTCGCGGGGTACTTGAGATGCTTGGGCAGGAAGGCGTCCCCGCTCGACGTGGCGGCGCCCTGCGTCAGCATGGTGGCCCAGAAGCCCCGCGGCGCCATGTACTCGCCGTGGGGCCCCGAGAGGGTGATGGGGTCAGACGAGTCCTCCATTTCATAGTCGCCTCGGGCTCCGTAGTAGGCATCCGGGCTGCCCATCGGCACCGGCAGGATGTAGACCGCATGCGCATGGCGGCTGACGTCGAAGTGGTCCCAGCCCAGAGCCCGCAGGAAGAAGGTGGGGACCCTCGCGCTCACGGTGACGTCCATCTGGCGCGAGTCGCCGGCGTTCTGGCTGGCGCTGACGGTGGTGAAGCCGTTCTTGCCGCCCTCCGCCTGGGCCGCGGAGACGCCGCCCGCGACGTTACCCGGCAAGTAGACCACGCCCGCCAGGGCGGCCGCGTCGGCGGCGCGCTGGACGCGCAGCTCCTCGCGCCAGGCATAGGTGACGTCGATGGCGATGCCGACCAGGCCCAGGAGGACAACCAGCATCAGAGCGAAGATCGCGATGATCTGGCCGGCCTCTTTGAGCAACTCGGCCCCGGCCTTCTCCTCCCTGGTCGGGGCCGAGCTGGCGGAGGTCTCGTCCGAGGTGGCTCGCCGTAGGCGCAGCCGATGGATAGTCATGGTGGCGGCTCCTTAGTTGCCTGGCTCGAGGGCCATGACCGTTCGGTCTGTCATGACGATTTCTGTCAGACCCAGGGCGCCCGTGAATGCGCTCAGGGGCGTGAACAGTTGGTGTCTGTAGCTGATCGAGACGCCCAGCGAGTCCGCCGGCAGGGTGTGCGCTCGGGAACAGGCGGGCCAGCTCACGCCGCCCGGTGAGAAGACGAGGGTCAGCCCGTCCACAACGGGGCCGGGCCCTGGAGTCCATTCGTTCACCAGGGACTCGCCGCCGCTCGCGGTGGCCTTGTAGATGTGTATCCAGTCCACCTTGCTGATGTCGATGCCCGAGCCCTCGGAAGTCAGGGCCCGCTGGACGGAGGCGACGATCATCGGGTCCACCACGGCCTCATTGGGCGACTGGCCCGAGCCGCAGCCGTACGCGCCACCGCCGTTGACCAGGGCCGCCCCGACGCGCGCCCCCTCGCGGGTGGCCAGCACGAGGCTCATGTTGGTGCCGATGGCGACTCCGACTTCCGCGACGGACAGGACCAGGGTGAGGATGATCGGCAGGACCAGGCAGAACTCGACGAGCGCCTGGCCGGCTCCGCGCCGGCGCCGGGAGCGACGGATGGGCATTGTCATTTGACCGGCTCCATGCGCATGACGTTGGTCTGGGTGATCGTCATGCCGGTACCGGACATCCCGATCAGCGCGGGCAGGGGCGTGACCCAGCCGTACTGGTAGCTGATCGTGATGCCGATCGTGTCAAGCGTCGTGTGCCCGGACTCGCAATCCGTGGCCAGCAGGATGTTGCAACGGTCGTAGGGGGGATAGCCGGAGGTGGTCAGCGTGTAGGGCACCGTTATGACCGTAGCGTCGGGGAGCGTGACGGAGGTGGAGCCCGTGCGGGTCCAACGGTTCACCGCTCCGCCCTTGACGTTGCCCGCGCTGTCCGACCAGAAGATGTCGACGTGCTGGATGTTGTTGGAGTTGGCCGGGCCGGCCAGGTCCATCTCGACTCGGGCCAGGATGACCACGTCCGAGTAGTAGGCGTCGCCCATCTCCGCCGCGACCTGGACCGCGTCACGGCTGGTGAACGAGGCCGAGAGGTACGTGGTGAAGAGGAACGCGAACTCGCAGACGGCGACCACGAGGGTGATGAAGATCGGGATGACCAGGGCGAACTCGACGAGCGATTGGCCGCGAGACGGGCGGCGGGCGGGCGCGTCGGTCCTGCGCCGGTGGATGCGCATGAGCAGTACCCTCAGACGGCTTGCATGTGGGGTAGCAAGGAAGCCGAAGGTTACGGGGCCGGCCTTGCACCTGCCATAACTACGAGGCCCTCCGATGCGTGTAATGCGCGCAAGATGGTGCGTCCGCGCACACAGGTACGAATGCCCGGCCGGCCGGGGCTGGAACGTCCTGGGCGTGCGTGGGAGCTTCGGCGGGCACCTTACCCAGGGTCACTGCCCTGCGTTTGCCGCGGCCAGGCGGTAGCCGCCCGACCGGTCTGTCAGCAGGTGGACGGGGTGGTCCGGGTCGCGCTCCAGCTTCTGGCGCAGCCGGCGCACGGTCACCCAGACGTAGGCCGGGTCCGCGGCGTCGGCGTCGGACCAGACCTTGTGCAGGAGCTGCTCGGTTCCGACGGCGGAGGGCATGCTGGCGGCCAGGGTGGCCAGGAAGCGCGACTCGACGGGCGACAGCCGAACCGTCTGCCCTCGAGCCAGGGCCTCTCTCTTGCGGGGGATCAGGACCAGGTCGCCCAGATCGACCTCGGCCAGCGGGATCTGGTCGGCCAGGCGCCGCAGCACCCGCCTTATGCGCGCCAGCAGCTCGGCGTAGTCGTAGGGCTTGGTGACATAGTCCTCGGCGAAGCGGGCGATGAGGTCCGCCTTGCTGTCAGCCTCGGCGATCGCGGACAGCACCAGGATCGGCAGGTCCGCTCGATTCTTGATGCGGGCCGCCACCGCCTGGCCGTCCATCTCCGGCATCAGCAGGTCAAGGATGACCAGGTCCGGCCAGGCGGCTTCCAGCTGGTCCAGGGCTTCGCGGCCGCTGCTGGCGCGGGCCACCTCGAAGCCGTCGTCGGTCAGCCTCTCGGCCAGCGCCGCCAGGTGGGTGAGGTCGTCGTCGACGAGCAGCAGTCGAGCCTCGCTCATGGCGCCAGTTTACGGCGCTGCGCGGGCCCGGGAGATGCCTGTGCGGCGTTCCGTGTCGGCTGACCCGCCCGACCGCCCGCTGGCTGGACAGGATCGCAGGGCGGGAGCCGCCAGGACTGAAGTGGGGTGCTCGAGCCGAACGCGTGTCGCTAGACTCGGCCGCGTGATCAAGCCGACCGCTCGAACAGCGTGGCCGGCGGCCGTCGTCCTTTTCGGATTGGCGGCCTGCACGGTCCCGGCTGCTTCGGCTCCGGCGACGCCGACCGCGATCGCGGCCGATCCGTCGCTCTCGCCCGAGGCTTCCCCTCGGCGCCGGCGACCTACCCGCCGATGCCGGCCGACGGCGCGGTCACGTTCGCGCCCACTCCTCAGCCGACGCCCACCCCCGCCCCAACTCCCACGCCGGCCCCGGCGGCACCGGCCAACAACCGGTTCACCCCGAGCGGCATCATCGTCGGCGACCACATCTTCCCGGTGCAGGGCTGCCGCGTCTCACACTCGCACTATCACAAGTACTACCCCGCCACCGACATCTACGTCGTGGCCGGCTGCAAGTTCGTGGCGACCACCAGCGGGGTAGTTGACGAGGTCAGCTACACGGACAAGTGGGACCCCAAGGTCAACGACGGCGCGACCCGGGGCGGCATCTCGATCTCCATCATCGGCGACGACGGAGTCCGCTACTACGGCTCGCACATGTCGGGCATCGCCTCCGGCATCGCCCCCGGCGTTCGCGTCTCGGCGGGCCAGACGATCGCCTACACCGGTCAGACGGGCGACGCTCGCCGTTCGACCGCCCACGTCCACTACGGCATCTCCTGGCCGACCCGGGCCGGGATCTGGTGGGTGCGCCGGGGGATGGTCTACCCCTGGCCCTACCTGGAGGCCTGGCAGGCCGGCAAGGAGGCCTACCCGGCCGGCTCAGTGTCGGCCCTCCACGCCGCGATGGGCGACGAGCCGCCCTGCACGGCCGCCTGCTAGCGGGAGGCCGCCAGTTCGCGCGCCCGGGCGATCACCGCGTCCAGCATCTCGGGGGTCAGGCGCCCGGTGAAGGTGTTCTGCTGGCTGGGGTGATAGGCGCCCAGCAGGGTGAGGCGCCCGACCGGGACCTCGGCGCCGTGGCCGAACCGCGGCTTCGGGCCCCCCGTCCGCCTCCGCGCGCCGAGCGCGCGCAGCGCCCGGAGCGCACCGTCCCAGGCATACGTGCCCAGGGCGACCACGACTCGCAGCTCCGTCAGCAGAACCATCTCCCGGGCCAGGAAGGGCAGGCAGGCGTCCCGCTCCCCGGGGAGTGGCTTGTTGGCCGGCGGCGCGCAGCGGACCACCGGGGCGATGTAGACGTCCATCGCCGCCAGCCCGTCGCCGCGGTGGCTGGAGGTGGGCTGATTCACCAGTCCCGCCCGGTACAGGGCCGCGAACAGGAAGTCGCCCGAGCGGTCGCCGGTGAAGAGCCGGCCGGTGCGGTTGCCGCCGTGGGCGGCGGGCGCCAGGCCCACCAGCAGGAGTCGAGCGGCGGGATCGCCCCAGCCGGGCAGCGGCCGGCCCCAGTACTCCTGGCCGCGGTAGCGAGCCGGCGGGCTCGCGGCCGTTTCCTCGCGCCACTCCACGAGACGGGGGCAGCGGCGGCAGGCCGTCACCTCGGCCGAGAGAGCGGCGATCGAATCGCGTGGCATGGGTCGAGTCTAGCGGGCGCGCATCCGCGCCCTGCCGCCATCCGGGCACGGCGCATCTCGCGGGTATAATCGGAGCGCGAGGGCGGTCAGCGTGCTGCTGAGGCCAACGCCCCGCTCCCCGCCGTAGAAGGACAGGATCGAATGACCGCCCAAACCTCCACCTGGGCCACCAAGGTCGGCCTCGCCCAGATGCTCAAAGGCGGCGTCATCATGGACGTCGTCACGCCCGAGCACGCCAAGATCGCCGAGGACGCAGGCGCCTGCGCGGTGATGGCCCTGGAGCGCGTACCGTCCGACATTCGCGCTGCCGGCGGCGTGGCCCGCATGAGCGACCCGGCAATGATCGAGGGGATCATGAAGGCGGTCAGCATCCCGGTCATGGCCAAGGCCAGGATCGGGCATTTCGTCGAGGCCCAGGTGCTCGAGGCGCTGGGCGTGGACTACATCGACGAGTCGGAGGTGCTGACCCCGGCCGACGAGACCAACCACATCGACAAACACGCCTTCAAGGTGCCGTTCGTGTGCGGCTGCCGCGACCTTGGAGAGGCGCTGCGGCGCATCAACGAGGGAGCGGCCATGATCCGGACCAAGGGCGAGGCCGGCACCGGCGACATCGTCGAGGCGGTCCGCCACATTCGCACCCTGATGGCCGAGATACACCGCCTGCAGTCCATGCGCGAGGACGAGCTGTTCGTCGCCGCCAAGGAAATGGAGGCTCCCTACGACCTGGTGAAGAAGGTCCACGACGACGGCAAGCTGCCGGTCGTGAACTTCGTGGCCGGCGGCATCGCCATCCCGGCGGACGCGGCCCTGGCCATGCAGCTGGGCGCCGAGGGCGTCTTCGTCGGCTCGGGCGTATTCAAGAGCGAGAACCCGGCCAAGACGGCCAGTGCCATCGTCCAGGCCACTCTCCACTTCGAGGATCCCAAGATCATCGCCGAGGTTTCCAAGGGCCTGGGCGCCCCGATGCGCGGCATCGCTGCGGCCGGGGTGCCCGAAGAGGAACGGCTGGCGGTTCGGGGCTGGTAGCCCCGCGTAGCGGGACGCACGGCGATTGGCTGCCGAGGCGAACCCGGAGCGCGTGATGAAGATAGGTGTCCTGGCGCTGCACGGCGCCTTCATCGAGCATATGAAGGTCCTGGAGGGGATCGGCGTCGAGCCGGTCGCGATCCGGCTGCCCCAGCACCTGGACGGCGTCGCCGGCCTGATCGTCCCCGGCGGCGAGAGCACGACGATACGGATCCTTTCCGCGCGCTGGGGCCTGCGCGAGCCCGTCATGGAGCTGGCCCGGTCCGGGGCTCCGATCCTGGGCACCTGCGCCGGGATGATCGTCCTGGCGACCGAGATCGCCGGTGGTGAAGAGCCGGTTTTCCCGCTGCTGGACGTCACCGTCCGCCGCAACGCCTTCGGCCGGCAGCTCGATTCGTTCGAGACGGACGTGGCCGTGCCCGTCCTGGGCGACACGCCGGTCCATGCCATCTTCATCCGGGCCCCGATCATCGAGCGCACGGGCCCGGACGTGGAGGTGCTGGCCACCCTCCCGGACGGGCGCATCGTCGCCGTCCGGCAGCGCAACGTGGTCGCCGTGGCCTTCCACCCCGAGCTGGCCGGCGAGGCCCGCATCCACCGTCTGATGGTCACCATGGCTGCCGAGCACGCCGAGCCGGGCGAGGGAGCGGAGGCACAGGGGATTGAGCCATGGCAGCTCGAGGAGACCTCGTGAAGGGCCGCGTCCGCCTGGCCCGAATCACGGACCTGGCCGCGCTGGGAGAGTTGTCGCGGCTGTCGCAGCAGGAGCACGTGGACGCCCGGTCGCTCGGGCTGCCGGTCAGCGGTCCGCGGATCGGCGTCTTCAGCCTGTTCCGCCTGCCGCTGGGCGCCTTCCGGCCCAACGACCTGCTGTTCGTCTACGAGGACGAAGGCCGTCTGTCGGGTCTGCTGAGGGTCGAGCGCGACGCCTCACGCGACGAGATGACGATCGTGGAGCTGGACGCCATCGGCTCGGGCGAGAGCGGCGACATCCGTTTCCGCCTGGTGCAGCACCTGTTGCGGGACGCGCCCAGGCGCGGCGCCTTCCGGATCCACGTCGCCTGCGCCGAAGTGCGGGGCAACGTCGAGCTGTTCATGCAGGCCGGCTTCGCCCGCTACGGCCAGGAGAGCCTGCTGTTCCGCAATCCTCGCTCGCCGCTGCCCCAGGCCTGGTCCGAGAAGGACACTCGCGAGGCCGCGATCCGGCTTTGCCAGCCGCAGGACGCCCTGTCGCTGGCCCGGTTGTACGCGGCCGTGACCCCTCAGCCGGTCGTCCGCCTGGAGGCCTACCGCCTTTCGGACTGGGAGCGCCAGGGCTCGAGCGCGCGCGTCCCGCGGTCCAGCCTGGCGCCGATCCTTCGCTTCGCAGACGTCGAGGCCTACGTCCAGGACGACGAGGCCGGCGAGCTGCTCGCCCTGCTGCAGGTGGGCGTCGCCGTCGAGGACCAGCCCCATTACCTGCGAGTCGTGGCCCGGCCGGGGGCGGACGTCGCGCCCATCGTGAGCTTCGGTCTGGGCCTCATTGGATCGCATGTCGAGAAGAGCGGTAGCTGCCCCAACAACGGCGTGCTGGCGCCCGTTCGAACCTACGAATCGCCGATCGACCGCCGCCTCGAGGAGGCCGGCTTCGAGAATCTGGCGACGGTGACGCTGCTGATGAAGGAGGCGCTGGTCCGCGCCGAGGAACCGACCCTGGTCCCGGCTGTACGCTAACCCCATGCAGGAGGAAAGCAGCTTGACCGAACAGGGAGCAAAGGGCCGCCGTGAGTCGATCGACGACCTGGGCCTGCTCCTGTCCGCTCTGCCGCCCGACATCGTGGCCGCCGTTCGCGAGCTCACCGACCCGGCCGAGCTGATCGAGGTCGTCATGGACCTGGGCCGGCGGCCGGAAGGGCGCTCGGCCAACAACGAGATCGAGCTCCTCGAGCGGGAGGTGGGCGAGGCGGACATCCGATACGTCGTGGATCACATCGGTGCCTTCGGCGACGACAACCGGGCCGGCATCGAGCGGACGCTGCACCGCATCAGCGCCATCCGCAATCGGACGGGCAAGATCGTGGGCCTGACCTGCCGCATCGGCCGGGCGGTCTACGGCACGATCGAGATCATCAACGACTTCGTCGAGACGGGGAAGTCGATCCTGATCATGGGCCGCCCCGGCATCGGCAAGACGACGATGCTGCGCGAGGCGGCGCGCGTCCTGGCCGACGACCAGGGCAAGCGCGTCGTCGTCGTGGACACCAGCAACGAGATCGCCGGCGACGGCGACATCCCCCATCCGGCCATCGGCCGGGCGCGGCGGATGCAGGTCAAGACTCCGTCGCTGCAGCACGAGGTGATGATCGAGGCGGTGGAGAACCACATGCCCGAGGTCATCGTCATCGACGAGATCGGCACCGAGCTGGAAGCCCAGGCCGCCCGGACCATCGCCGAGCGCGGCGTGCAGCTGATCGGCACCGCTCACGGCAACAACCTCGACAACCTGATGCTCAACCCGACGCTCACGGACCTGATCGGAGGCATCCAGACCGTCACCCTGGGCGACGAGGAAGCGCGGCGCCGCCGCTCGCAGAAGAGCGTCCTCGAGCGCAAGGCCCCGCCCACCTTCGACGTCATCGTCGAGATCCTCGACCGCGAAAGGGTCGTCGTCCACTCCGACGTGGCGGACACGGTGGACGCGTTGCTGCGCGGCGATCCGATATCCGCCGAGCTGCGCTGGCGCGACGAGGGGGGCGTGCACCGTTCCCAGTCGCGCCCCAGGCCCTCGCCGCGTGAAGCGCTGGGCAGCGACCGGTTCGCCGGCCTGGTGGGCTCGTTCTCAGGCTGGCGCCAGGATCCAGGGTGGCGCGGACCGGGCTCGTACCGGCCGCCCGCCGACTTCCGGGACGTGGACCGCGGGCCTCGCTCGAGCTACCGTCCCGGCGCCGGGGGAGGCTGGCGAACGCCCGCTCGCGGCGCGTCCGGGGCCGCCCGCCGTCCGCGCGCAGGGGCCAGCGGCGGCGAGGGGCCCGGCCAGGGCTGGCCCGAACCTGGCGGCCGGCCGTCCGCCGGCGGCCCGACTGCCCTGCCCGGCGAGAGGCTGGCCGCGGCACCCTCGACCGAGGACGCCCCCGAGGGCGCCGCTCTGGCCCCGGAGCCCCGTGCCCGGGACCTGCGCGAGCTGGAGCGGCAACGCTCGTGGGCGGTCCAGGCGAACCGGGCCTTGAACGAGTACCGCGCCGAGGGCGTGGAGGAGGAAGCGGCGCCGGCCGCGGAGGGCTCGCCGAAGGCCGTGGCCGCGGGCGGCGCGCCGAAGGCCGGGGCAGCCGCGCCCAAGACCGCAGCTGCCGCGGCCCGGGCCTGGGTCGAGGACGACGAGGCCATCGCCGACGAGGTGCGCGAGCGAGCCGCCGAAGAAGCCGAGGACGAGGGAGGCGGCCCGGTGCTGCGCGTCCGCGACGACGGCGCCATCCTGCCCACGCTGCGCGTCCTGCCTCACGGCATCAGCCGCAAGCGCCTGGAGCAGGCGGTCAAGGAGTTGCAGCTGCCGGTTATCGTGGCCCGCGACCCGGACGAGGCGGACGTGGTCATGACCCTCAAGAGCGAGTACCGCCAGAAGTCTGGGGCACTGCGCGAGGCGGAAGACCGGGGCCTGCCGATCTACGTCCTCAAGAGCAACACCATCGTCCAGATGGAAGCCAGCCTGACCTCGATCTTCTCGCTGGAGGTGGACCCGCGCGAGGCGGCGCTGCACGAGGCTGAGGAGGCGATCGGGCTGGTCATGCAGCAGGCCGAGCCGGTCGAGCTATCGCCGCAGAACGCCTACATCCGGCGCCTGCAACACCAGATGGCGGAGCGAGCCAACCTGGTCTCGCGCTCCCGCGGCCGCGAGCCCTACCGCCGGGTGAGGCTCTACCCGTAGGCCTCGGGCGGCGGAGCACCGCGCTGGCGCCTGCCCGGGCGGCCGCGGCTGGGCTAGACTCGTCGAATGCACCCCGAAGGCGATCGCCCTCGCGGCTTCCTCCTGACCCTCGAGGGCCCTGAAGGCTCCGGCAAGTCGACCCAGGCCCAGCGCCTGGCGGATCGGCTGACGGCTGCCGGGCGGAGCTGCGTGGTGACCCGCGAGCCGGGCGGGACCGCCGTGGGCGAGGAGATACGGCGCATCCTGCTCCACCCCGCCCAGCTCGAGCCGGTGCCGGCCGCGGACGCCTTGCTGTTCAATGCCGCCCGGGCCCAGCTGGTGGCGGAGGTCATCAAGCCGGCCCTGGAGCGGGGCGACGTGGTGATCTGCGATCGCTTCACCGATTCGACCCTGGCCTACCAGGGCCACGGCGCCGGCCTGCCCCTGGCCACCCTGCGGGAGCTGGCCGCTGTCGCGACGGATGGCGTCGTGCCCGATCTGACGATCCTCATCGACCTGCCCGAGGAGGAGGGCCTGGGGCGAAAAGGGCAGGGCGAGACGACGCGTTTCGAAGAGCGCGAGAGCCTGGAGTTCCACCGCCGCGTGCGCCGGGGCTTCCTCGACCTGGCGGCTGCCGAGCCCCATCGGTTCGTCGTCGTGGACGGGCGTCTGCCGGCCGAGGCCATCGAAGAGGCCATCGCGCGGGCCCTGGAGCCACGCCTGGCGGCTGCCGCGGGGTTGACAGAGGGCACCGCAGACAAGGCCGTGGCCGCCGCCGCAGCGCCTGTCAGTGAACCGCACGGCGGTTCGTTGCGAATGGACAGGTGAGGGACAGAGTGGCCAGGCCTCAGCCGGTTCCAATGTCCCGTTCCGCCCGGGAGGGCGTGTCGGAGGCTGAGTTGATGCAGCAGGTCTCCGCCGGACAGATCGGCGGGCTGGAGACGCTGTACGACCGCTACCATGCGGTCGCGTACGCGCTTGCCCTGCGCATTACGGCCGAGACGGGCATGGCGGAGGACGTCGTCCAGGATTCGTTCCTGGGCCTGTGGCGGAACGCCGGGCGCTACGCCGAGGAGAAGGGGAGCGTCAAGGGCTGGCTGCTGGCCATCGTCCGCCACCGCGCCATAGATGCCATGAGGCGCCGCCGCAACGGAGTGGCCCTCGCCGACGAGACGCAGGAGCTGCTGCCGGCGGCCCTGACTCTGCCGGACGTCTGGCCCGAAGTGGCCGGCCGCCTGGACGCGGAGGGGATCAGGCACGCCCTGGGCCACCTGCCGGGCGCGCAGCGTGAAGTCATCGAGATGGCCTACTTCGAGGGATTGACGCAGACGGAGATCGCGGCCAGGACGCAGGCGCCGCTGGGAACGGTCAAGAGCCGGATGCGGCTTGGCCTCGTCGCCCTGCGCCGTGAGCTGGAGGGCTACGACGGCCGGGGTGCCGGAGGGAGGGCCCAATGAAGACGCTTACCTGCGGCATCGTCCGCGACATGGCCCCTGGCTACGTTCTGGGGGCCCTCGATCACACCGAGATGGCGGCCGTGCGGGAGCACCTGCGCACCTGCCCTCGGCGTCATCCTGAAGTCCGCGAGTTCGGCGGAGTGGTTCCCTACCTGGGCGAGTCGGTATCTCCGATCGAGCCCGCGGTCGGCCTCAAGGCCGCGGTCATGGCCGCCGTCCAGGACGATCTGACCGCCCGCGAGAAATCGGTGCCGCGACCCGATCGCGCTCCGCAGCTGACGGTCGTAGGCTCGGGGGGCGACGAGGCCGCCAGGCCCGGAATGCTGGCCGCGCTGCGCAGCAGGAGGGCCGCATCCTGGGCTACCCGGGCCGCGGCCGCGATCCTGATCGTGGGGCTGCTCGGGACGGTGGTCAGCCTGCGGGGGGCCCTGGACGAGGCCCAGAACAACCCCGACATCTGGGGCTACATCGGAGAGGCGGGCTCGCGCTCGGCTGTGCTGGCGCCGGTCGTCGGCGCTGAGGGCGCCGGGGCCGCGGCGCTCCTGCCGAGCCACAACCTCAAGGTCTACGTGAGCGGCCTGACCGCCACGCACGGCGACGAGGTGTACGTGGTGTGGATCAGCGTGGACGGCGGCGCCGCCCGGTCGGCCGGCTGGTTCACCGTCGACGAGAGCGGCAAGGGCCAGGCCACGATGAGCGATCTCAGCCCCTCGTCCAGCATCGTCATCTACGTCTGCCGTGAGGCGAGCAGGTACGTCACCCGGCCCACGGGCCCGGTCGTGCTGACCGGCACGATCGTCATGTGGGCCAGCCCGGCTTCCACGCCCACCTTCTGACGGCCTCCCGGCCCTGGCTCGCCGTCGGCGCGCGGCTGCGACGCGCCTGGTCCCGGCGTCTGCCTGCCGGACGTGGCCGGCCCTTCGGGCCTCTTCCTATTCGTTCGCCGCGGCGCTGACTACCGCTCTTCCGCCGCCAGCCTGCCGGGCCGCTGCCGTGGCCAGCTCCGCCGCCGCGAGCAGCTCTTCGGGGGTGCGACCGTCCAGCGGGAAGGCCGCCACTCCGGCTGAGACCGACACGGTCTTGCTCCCTACCGCCGGCAAGGAGCTGATGGCCTTGACCAGCCGCTCGACCACGATCTCGCCGTCCGGTCCTGGTGCCAGCAGGGCGAAACGGTTCGGCTCGTAGCGGGCGATCGAGTCGACCAGCCTGACCGAGCCGGCCAGGACCTGGGCTACGCGGCGCATGAGGGCGTCGCCGGCCGCGTTGCCTCCGGCCCGTTGGATCTCATCCAGTCCGTCGACCTCGAACAGGGCCACCGACATCGGCACGCCCTGGCGGCCGGCCCGGGCCACCTCCAGCTCCAGCATCCTGTCGAGAACACGGCGGTTGGCCAGCCCGGTCAGCGGGTCGGTGTGGGCCAGCCGGTCATACCATTCGGCCCGCTCCGATCCCAGCGACAGCGACAACGATCGCTCCACGGCCAGCGCCGCCAGATCGGCCAGTGGCTCGGCGCCGGCCAGCTTCGTCCTGGCCGGCCGCTCGCCCGCGAAACCGAGGGCCATCGCGCCCAGGCAGACTTCGGCTCCCTCGCGGCGCACGACCAGCGGCAGGAGCTGGGCCCTCTTGGCGCCCTGCAGCACCGCCACCTGCCCGGGCTCGTCGACGGGGATCGGCATTCGGGACCGCACCGCGGACGAGAGCGGGCCCTGGCCTTCGCCGACGGAGGCAACGGAAGCCACTTCCTGCTCCACGTCGCCCTTGAGGCCGAGACTGACGGCCAGCTCGAGGC
>Ga0315550_1000800_pt1 | contig 19493 bp, 18 predicted proteins | sample SalMarSW160190MG_2_FD_203100 | JGI IMG/M metagenome (GOLD analysis project Ga0315550, IMG submission 203100) | Salt marsh sediment microbial communities from the Plum Island Ecosystem LTER, Massachusetts, United States - Salt Marsh Sediment SW1601-90 ... | reverse complement strand
TCGATTCGTTACGTTCCGGCGAACCACATATTGTGGGACTGATTGCAGAGCAGTAAATCATTCATGCGCTTCCAATCGTTCTATGCGCTACGCGAACTTGGTCCAGGGCCGCTCGCGCGCTACGCTGTATATCAGCTAGCGCAGCGAAGTGGTTGGCTTCGTTGGCGCACACCCTCCTATGCTTGGGAGGAGAGACCGCTCGAGTGGTGGCTGCAAAGTCACATCCCATCAAGTTCTGAAGGATATGCCCAGTACCGTGAGACGCACACACAGCCATTCTTCTTTCACGATGTAAAGCGCCTCGGTATTCCTCTAAAAAACATTCTGGGTGGCGATGTTAAAGCGCTGGTGGCAGAAGCCGACTCGGTGCTCGATGGACGCTACCGCCTCTTTGGGCAACCCGAGGTTGAACTTGGGCATCCACCGAATTGGGGCGCCTTTGCACTAACCCAATCTAGCAGCGAAGTAGATGTTATCGGTCTTGAGCGCCACTGGACCGAGTACGCTCTGAATGAACTTCCACAAGATGTCAAACTCCTGTGGGAAATCTCCCGGTTTGGCTGGGCGTATTCATTAGCTCGAGCCTATGCGCTGACAGGAGACGAGCATTATGTTGATGGTTTCATGGCTTTACTGCGTTCCTGGCGCGAAGCAAATGCCCCAAACCAAGGCTTGAACTGGCACTCGGGTCAGGAGATCGCCATCCGCTTGCTGGCACTGGTGTTCTCGTTTTACGCCTTTAATCAGGCGCTCCGGGAGCGAGGTGGGGATCTAGAGGAATTGGCGATGATGATCGCCGCACACGCCGATCGCATTCCAGCGACGCTTCTCTATGCCCGGGCGCAAGACAACAACCACCTGCTTATCGAAGCGCTCGCGCTCTATACTACAGGCTTGCTTTTCCCGGAGTTCAGTGAGGCCAGAAGATGGAAGCGCAGCGGGCGGCAATTTATCGTGCAGGCGCTCAAAGGGCAGGTATTTCTTGATGGTGGGTATATCCAGCACTCGATGAATTACCACCGTCTCGCCTTACAAGCGGGGACCTGGGCTGTGCGCTTGGCTGAGCTCGAGGGCGACCCGTTGCCCGAAGCATCCGTGGATGCCGTGCGCAAAATGACGAATTGGCTCGCCGCAGCTGTGGATCCAGCAACGGGAAACGCTCCCAATTGGGGACCCAACGACGGTGCACTGCTGCTCCCCCTTAGCGCTTGCCCGTTTGGGGATTTCCGGCCCACGCTGCAGGCTGCTGCACTGACAGTGCTAGGTGATCCAATATTTCCACCGGGATCGTGGGATGAGCTGGCTCTCTGGCTTGGAGTGGAGGACACTCGAGACGATAAGTCAAGTGTTGCTGGCGATATCTCGAAGGATGATGTTAGGCAGCGCCGGGAGGGGTCTCGTCGGCACGAAGCTGCAGGAAGTCAGGGCGGTGTGCGTTGCGATGATTTCCATCAATCAGGGATCTATATTATGCGCGGTCAGAATTCCCGGGGGATGGTGCGTGTGGCACAATTCCACAGCCGCCCTGGGCATAGTGATCAACTCCACTTTGATCTATGGTGGGGAGGGATCAACCTGGCGCGCGATCCGGGGACATATCTCTACAACGCCGAACATCCTTGGAACAACGCATTTGCCGGCGCCTGGTGTCATAACACAGCCTTGATCGATGGGATCGATCCGATGCTGCGCGCGGGCCGATTCCTTTGGTTGAGATGGAGCGAAGCGAGGCTTCTTGGGCGTTGGCGCTCCACAGACGGACGCCTCGAAATCCTTTCGGCGCTGCATAAATACCGGAGTCGCGAAGACGCTGTCCACCAACGAACGATCCTGCGCATTGAAGATCGACTGTGGATGGTGGTTGATGATATTCTGGGGGTCGGGGAGGCTGAAGTCCGGATTGGTTGGAACCTCCCTGACATGCCCTTTGAAATGGATAAACGCACACTTTCTGTAGATCTGCAGGGATTAGATGTGAGTATCCGATCGGATGGGATCCAAGATCGATATGCGTTGTACCGAGCAGGCGAATTAATTGCCGGGGAAGGCTTTGTGCAGGATTCGAGCATCTATGGCTGGTACGCACCGACATATGCAATGAAGCAACCATCGCTGCTCTGGTTGAGAAGCGCCCATGCTCAGCTACCGATGCGAGGTGTTACAAAATGGGTGTTTGATGAGATGGACGTGGAGGACATCAACATCGGCTGGCTGGATCCAAAGATGGGGCGACCGGCACTTTCCTGGGTTGAATACCGGGGAATGAGATTGGAAATGTAGCGTGCACATCTTGCTGATCCATCAGGCTTTTGCCGCAATTAATGAGCCGGGAGGTACCCGTCATCATGAGTTTGCTCGCCAACTCGCCCGGCGCGGTCACAGCGTAACCATTATTGCCAGCCAGGTGAGCTACCTCACAGGGCGAATAGTAGGTGATGGGGGTTGGATAACGCGAGAGGTGGACGACATCGGTGTGGAGATCCTCCGCTGCAGGAGCTATTCCGGGTGGCACCGCTCCTTTCTGCACCGCATGATGAGTTTTCTCAGTTTCATGGTGGTCTCTTTCTGGGCAGGATTGCGTATAGAGGATGTCGATCTAGTGTGGGGCACGACCCCTCCGATTTTCCAGGCTGTGACAGCCCGATGGATTGCGAGATTGAAACGTAAACCCTTCCTACTCGAAGTTCGCGACCTCTGGCCCTCCTTCGCCGTTGCAGTCGGTGTGTTGACAAATCCGCTTTTAATCCGTCTCTCCGAGTGGCTGGAGCGAGGACTGTATCGTCGTGCAGATCGAGTGGTCATTAATTCCCCAGGATTTTTCGAGCACGTGCACTTGAGGGGTGCTCGGCAGGTGGAAGTGGTCCCGAATGGTGTAGATCTCACCATGTTTGGAAAAACAGAGAAAGATCAATCCTTGAGACGCGAATTAGGATTGGCGGAGGGATTTCTAGTCCTCTACGCGGGAGCTCATGGGATGTCTAACGACCTTGAAACGGTCCTGAAAGCCGCGGAGCTCCTGCAGAGTGAAGAAGACATCCATTTTGTGTTCCTCGGGGATGGTAAGGAGAAGACCAACCTGATGGCTCTTGCGCAGCAAATGAAGCTGCGTAACCTTCATTTTTTACCGTCAATACCAAAAGACCAGATCGCTTCGACGCTTGTACAGGCCGATGTTGGGCTGGCAATTCTTCTTGCGGTGGATGCGTATAAGACGACTTACCCCAACAAAGTCTTCGATTACATGGCCGCCGGTCTTCCCGTTGTCCTGGCTATTGACGGGGTCATCCGTCAGGTGGTTGAGGATGCGGGGGCAGGTCTGTTCACGCAGCCTGGAGACCCCGAAGCCTTAGCTGAGGCGGTGAAGCGTCTTGCGGCGGACCCTGTGCTCGTAGATCAACTGGGACAGGCAGGCAAGCGATGTGTCGAAGGTGATTTTGATCGCGAGCGGCTCGCCGCAAAGATGGCACTTATCATAGAAACGATGGCCGCAAATGGGAAGGGACGTCCCATCGATGGTGCGGCAGCGGACATCGAGTCAGGAGGGAAGAGTGACAGGTAAGCTTTTTCCCCCTGGTGTCCCGCTGAGTAAGCGACTATTTGATCTGATCCTGACGCTTCCTGGTCTGGTTTTGATCAGTCCCTTGTTGGGGCTCATCGGAGTGCTGGTCCGCATCGTTCTGGGATCGCCGGTGTTTTTCTGTCAGATGCGACCAGGCAAGGGCGGTGAACCCTTCATTGTTTATAAATTCCGCACGATGACGGATGCGCGGGGCTCTAGCGAACACTTGCTATCTGATGCAGAGCGTATGACAGGTCTTGGTAGATTTATGCGCAGTCTCAGCCTCGATGAACTTCCCGAGTTTCTCAACGTTCTGCGGGGTGAGATGAGTCTGGTCGGTCCGCGGCCGCTGCTTATGCAGTATCTCGACCGATACTCAACTGAGCAAGCACGCCGTCATGAGGTCCTCCCGGGAATCACTGGATGGGCGCAGGTCAATGGCCGTAACGCACTCACTTGGGAGGATAAGTTGCGCTATGACGTCTGGTATGTCGATAACTGGTCCCTGTGGCTGGATATTAAAATTCTTCTGACTACGCTGTGGAAGGTAATTATGCGTGAGGGGATAAGCCAACTCGGGCACACAACAGCCGAGGAGTTCATGGGCAGCGATGAACAGGAGTGACAGCGCCAATTATGTCAAGTAGCGATATGTGCCCTTTCGCTCCTTGCGAAAAAAACAAATCACGGGTACGATGAAGCAAGAATATTGGTGAAAAATCAAGTTGAGGAGGAATAAAATGAAGGAAACTTTGGAATTCTACGATGTGAAGTCGAAGACGAAGTTCTCATCAACAGATTGGCGGATTGAAACCAAAGTCTCAGACGATGGTAGGACTCGCTACTTTGCTGTGACGAAGGCCCCTGTAGGCACGCACGAAGCCTGGCGAATTGTGGGCAAAGACTTCGCCCTAAAGAATCAATAAGATCTCTGTTCCTAAATATGGAGATAGGTGGCTCTGCTGATGTACTGCAGCAGAGCTTACTCACTCCATAATTCGAGACGAACTCGCGAGCTGCCTTTGCGAAGGCGGCTCGTGTTTTATCTGTGGGCAATGGTATCATTGCCGCGAAATACTGATACCCAGTCCAAGCCGCAGGAGGTCCATGCACACGATGAGCCGCCCTGACCATGTATCGTTCTACCGTAGAATGCTGCAGATCCGACGTTTTGAAGAGACCGTGCTCGATCTCTTCCCGCGCGGCCTGTTCTATGGCACCACGCATACATACGTAGGCCAAGAGGCGAACGCGGTCGGAGTGCTCGCTTGGCTGCGTGAGGGTGATATAGTGGTCAGCAACCATCGCTGTCACGGTCATTTTCTTGCCTATGGCGGTTCGATGCACGCATTGGCGGCGGAACTCATGGGGCGCAGCACAGGGATTTGCGGCGGGCGTGGTGGAAGTCAGCACATACAATGGCGCGATTTCTACGCAAATGGGATCCTGGGCGGTACGGTTCCTCTGGCGGCTGGGATGGCTTCCACGGAAAAGCTCAAGGGGGGAGACGGGATGGTTTTCTCCTTCATAGGGGATGGAACGCTGGGTGAAGGTGTTGTTTATGAGACCCTGAATATTGCCGCGCTCTGGGCGCTTCCAATCCTCTTCATTGTTGAAAATAACCGCTATGCACAGAGCACACCCACCCGATTGAACCTGTCGGGGGAGATCCCTGATCGCTTCAAGGCTTTCGGGATCCCGGTTGAATCCATTGATTCGACGGATGTGGTTGAGATCCACGAAGCAGTCGAATCCATGCTCGAGTATGTGCGTGGCAGGAATGGTCCTGCGGCGTTTGTGGTGCACACGTACCGTTTTGCACCTCATTCCAAAGGCGACGACAGTCGAGATCCGGAGGAGATCGCCAGTTATCGGACTAAAGACCCTCTTCCCATCCAGGCCGAACGGTTGGAAGAAGCGACACGAAGAGAGGTACAGGAATCAGTTGAGACAGAGGTCGCGGCTGCCTTCAAGCAAGCCGAATCCGATCCTGTTGCAGACCCTGCGTCACTCACATCTCCGTTGGGAACAAGCCGATGACGACAATCCTCGAATCGCTCAATCGGGGCTTGCGAGCTTGCCTGGAGGAATCAGATCAGGTCTACGTGATCGGGGAGGACGTGCTCGATCCATATGGGGGTGCGTTTAAAGTGACGAGCGGGTTATCCACGGATTATCCCGAACATGTGATTACCACACCCGTGTCGGAGGCCGGCATCGTTGGTATTGGCATTGGCATGGCGATGCGCGGCCTGTATCCAGTGATCGAGATCATGTTCGGCGATTTCATCAGTTTAACGGTAGACCAATTGATTAATCATGCCGCAAAATTTAGGTGGATGAGTAATGACCAGGTGCGGGTACCACTGGTTGTGCGTACGCCGATGGGGGGGCGGCGCGGGTACGGTCCGACGCATAGCCAGTCCTTAGAGAAGCACCTGCTTGGCGCACCGGGTTTACGCGTGATTGCCGTGACGGCGTTGGGAGATGCGGGAGACCTACTGCGTAAGGCAGTTTTAGACGACGAAGACCCCGTATTGTTCCTTGAACATAAGGCTCTCTACGCAAAACAGATCATCGCCCATGATGAATTGTCAGATTTCGAAGTCGATGTGAGCGATGACCACTACCCAACCTACCGGCTGCGCATTGCCGGCGCCCCGGCACCGGTGATTACGCTGACAGCCTATGGGTATTCAGCAGAACTGGCGCGAGAAGCCGTAAAGCGTCTGGCTTACGAACATGAGATCTTCAGCGATCTCATCGTCCCTACACAATTATCCCCCTTTGAACTGGGCGACCTAATCTCCGCGCTGAGCCAAACGAAGCGCCTGTTAACCATCGAGGAGGGTACGATGACTCTCGGTTGGGGAGCGGAAGTCATCGCCGGTGTCCTCGAAGAACTTGGCGCTGGATTTCAAGCGCAGCGTGTCGCCGCACGGGACATGCCGGTACCCGCTGCCGGGCTGCTTGAAGTCGCTGTGCTCCCGCAGATCGAAGACATTATTGAGGCGGCCATTGCGCTTTCTGAGGCGAATTGAAGCATAATTTCAGCCGGAGTTTCTCTATTATTCCGCTGGCGATTTCTCGATTAGACTCATTCAAGAATAGCGTTCATAATCTTAGTACTTAGTTTTTATCAACGACTGTACTCTGCTCAACCGTGATCTCACAGAATAAGGAGGAGCATGCCTGATCCTATTGAGATCCTCGTACCACTCTTGAACCCCAACGAGCCTGAAGTTCAGGTTGTCAGGGTGCATGTTGTCGAGGGGCAAAAAGTTCAGGAGGGTGACCCACTGTGTACGCTTGAGAGTACAAAGTCGGTCACGGAAGTGACCGTAGTACGCGACGGCTTTATTATTGGCCTTGAGTTCATGGAAGGTGATCTGTTACGTGCGGGCGATAGGTTATGCTGGCTTGCGGGTGATTCGGTCTGGAAGCCACCCGAGAAGGAGACTTCACCATCAGACGCGGATGAAGGCACGATGCCCGATGGAGTACGGATCACGAAACCCGGTTTGCGACTAGTGCGGGATCACGGGCTAGATCCCACTCGTCTGCCGAAAGAAACGCTGGTAACAGCATCTGTAGTGCGCCGGATCCTGGCGCTGGAAGGCGGCGGAGATATGGAATTACCGAAAGTGGATTTTGATGCGGGTGCCATCGTCGTTTATGGTGGCGGTGGTCACGGAAAATCGGTCATCGACCTGGTACGTGTTCTAGGGCAGTATCACGTCGTGGGCGTGATTGACGATGGTCTTAAGAAGGGGACTGATGTAATGGGTATTCCCGTACTTGGTGGAGGAGATCAACTCCCCCTCCTGGCAAAAGAGGGTGTGCGGCTTGCCATTAACGCAGTTGGCGGAATAGGGGATATCACCAGTCGCATCCAAGTTTTTAAAAGGTTGCTGGAAGCCGGGTTCGGCTTTCCGACCATCATCCACCCTACTGCCTTTGTAGAGCCTACGGCGCGGCTCAGCCAGGGTGTGCAGGTCTTCCCGCATGCTTATATAGGGAGTGACACCGAAGTCGGGTTTGGGACTATTATCAATACGGCGGCTATCGTTTCTCATGATTGTCGCCTGGGAGCCTATGTCAACGTCGCTCCGGGAGCACTGCTGGCAGGAGCAGTAACACTCGATGAGGGCGTGTTGATCGGGATGGGTACGACATTAAACCTGAATGTCACTGTTGGTTCCAAAGCGCGCATTGGAAATAGCGCGGTTATTAAAGAGGATGTCCCCCCTGGAAAGATGGTCCGGGCGGGGGATATCTGGCCTCAGGGTGCAAAGGAATCATGAAAACCGTAAAAAAAGATCGATCCCAGAGACAGGGAAACACAGCGGACTCGGTGGGGGAGAGTATCCCGATGTCATCCCCTGATATTACAAATCTCGAGCGCGAAGCGGTCGCTGCGGTGATGCAAACGTCTCGTCTAAGCATGGGGCCAGAGGTCGAGGCTTTTGAAGCTGCCGTTTCTCGCTATGTGGGCATAAAACACGCCATTGCCGTGAGTTCGGGCACTGCGGGACTCCACCTCGCCGTCCGTGCGCTGGGGATTACTGACGGCGATTGGGTGATTACGACACCTTTTTCTTTTGCTGCCTCAACCAATGTTCTTCTCTATGAACGCGCCATTCCCGTCTTTGTTGACGTGAATCCTGATACGGGCAACATCAACACGGATCTTATGGCTGCAGCGGCTGCGGATTTAATCGCCGGCGGGAAGAAGGCTTCACGCTGGCTGCCGCGCCAAGGGAAAGAGCCCACGGGTATTCTGCGAGCACTGTTGCCCGTCGATGTCTTCGGACAAACGGCTGATTACGATTCGATCCAGGCGATCTCCGCTGAGCATGATCTACGGGTTATCGAAGATTCCTGTGAGGCGCTAGGTGCGCAGTATAAGGGCCGTCAGGCAGGGACTCTGGGGGATGTCGGCGTGTTTGCGTTCTATCCCAACAAACAAATTACTACTGCCGAAGGCGCCATGGCTGTAACTGATAGGGATGACGCAGCGGAACTCATTCGCGCGCTCAGGAATCAAGGCCGCGCCCCCGGCGATAAGTGGCTGGACCATACTCACCTTGGTTATAACTATCGTCTCGATGAGATGAGCGCTGCGCTGGGACGCGTGCAGATGAGCCGTTTGGATGAGCTGTTGCAGAAGCGGGATCGAGTCGCGGCGTGGTATGAGGATCGACTAGCCGAGATTCCAGGGGTTGAACTACTGCACATTACACCAACAACCTCACGGATGAGTTGGTTTGTGTTTGTGGTACGTCTTGAAGATGGGATTGATCGCAAGAGGGTCGCAGAGCAACTGGATGCGCAGGGCATACCCACGCGTCCTTATTTCACACCGATCCATCTACAGCGCTATATGACGGATCGTTTCGGTTACCAGCCAGGGGACTACCCGGTGACGGAGGATCTAAGCCGGCGAAGCCTCGCACTGCCCTTTTCTAGTATCTTGAGCGAAATTCAAGTGGAGCGCGTCTGCGACTGCCTTCGACGGGCATTGGAATCCTAAAGCAACACCACGTGGTACATAGGCATGTTAAAAGCAGAGGGGCTGACCTTTTGGTCAGCCCCTTCTATTTTCAAAGTCTCCTGGGGATTATTGTTCCCGTACTTGGCGCCAATTCAGCATTACGAAGTTCTTGCTGCATTCTTCAGATGTACTGATGAATACCTGGTCGGAAAGTGGAGAACCACCGCCGTCGTTGAGATAGACCCAGATCGTGCCGTCGCTGGCGATTGGGTGATCCGCAAGATTGAATACGTAGCCGGCAGGTCCAATGTCCGGTGCGCTCCCGCTGATTGTGTCGAGGCTGATCGTGTTGCCGTCTAATTCACCCTCAAGATGGATGCCAAGATCGACGATCGGTTGGTTCTCCATATTAAACACCTGACCTCCAACGCCCATCCAGTCGCAAGCATCGTCATTGGCGATGTTCGGAATTTGAACGGGATTTCCGGGTTGCACCGCGAACGGCGGCGGCAGCGGTGTTTCGGTTGGGATTGGAGTCGGCGTATCGGTAGGCACCGGAGTCGGTGTTTCCGTCGGCGCTGGGGTGCTCGATGGTGTCGGTGTCCACATGTCTGGGAGCGGTACGGCAGGTGTATGTGTCGCCGTGGGAGTGCCGAGATGCGCGGGTACCGTCGGCGGCGGGAATGGATTGTAGAAGAAGCCAACATCGATGTAGGGATTAACGAAAACCGCGGCAGCAGCCGCCCCCACACCAAGTATCGCAAGCAACACAATGAAGGTCAACAGATTAAAAAATATACTCCCGATCTTACTAGATCGTTTCCGAGGGAGCCTTTTGAAATTCTCATCCATGGTCTTCTTCTCCTACCTATTCCTTATTGAGCGATGAAGGTTTGAATATCGGCGGACGCTCGCTCCGTCGATAACCAACTCTCAACCGCTTGTTCACGAAGTGCTTGTCTGACACTATACGCCATCAGATGGTCTTCGCGTTCTGTGATTTCCAAGATGTGGTATCCAATTTCGCTCTTGACAACCTTGCTGATCTCTCCTGGTTGAAGGGCGAAGGCAGCCGTTTCCACCTCGGGCCATAGTAAGAAGCCCTTGGGGAACCATCCCAGATCACCGCCGGCAGGTCTTGTGCTGGCATCGATAGAGTATTGTCGAGCGAGGAGGTTAAAGTCAACTCCGTCTTGAAGCTGTGCTCGCAATCCCTCCGCTTCAGCCTCAGAGGTTACCAGGATATGCCGGGCGTGCACCTGTTCTGCGGTATCGGGTACCTGATCTGCTATATTAGCCACCATCCACGCAGCTTCGATCTCCTTGGTCAGTGCGGTCTGGAGAGTCTCCTGGGTGTAGCCGTTAAGCTCCATCCATAATTCGAATTCCCCCCGGTCCCCTGCGCTTTCAACCATTTGGTTCAACCTATCATCGATCTCGGTTTCTTCGACTTTAAAACCGCTCGCCCTTGCGCCCTGCGCTAGAAGCTCTAAATCGATCATGCTCTCGAGCAGTTCGCTCCGGTATGCGCCTAAGGTTGCAAGGTCTATGCCAGAATCGGTTTTTGAATATTCAAAGCGAATAACTTCGAGCTCAAAAAGCTCAAGCAGGATGCCTTCGCCATTCACGATCGCAGCAAGGGGTTCCGGTTTTGCCGTTGGGGGCGCTGGTGTAACTGTGGGAGATGGAGGGGATGGGTTGAGTATCGGCAGGGCAATGCGCCCGCAGCCTGTTACACCCAGGAGGCCTATGGAGAGTGCGACGAGCGCTCTGCTGTAAACCATGACGAATGGCATTATACTCACACCCATGAATCCCCTGCAATGGGTGAGTTTATTGTTTTCTCATCCGTTTCTTGATATGAAGGCGAAGACCATCGGTTTGCGCTTTGTTTCCGTGAAGAAGAACCGGGAAAGCTCATTTTCAATACGGTCTTCCAGGCCATCACTTAGATCTTTCTCGGCGACTTTCAATACAAGTTCGCGTGCTTCGTCGAAAAGGTCCACTGCCTCGCGCACGAAAACGAAACCCTTTGAGACAATCTCCGGCTCGCCAACAACGCGATTCTGGTCACAGTCTAGATCGACATGGATGATAACGAGACCTTCGCGCGCCAATGCCTCGCGCTCGCGCATGACTTTCGGACCGATGTCACCCACACCACTGCCGTCTACGAAGATATAACCGCCCGGAATGCGTTCACCGATCTTCATTTCCCCGTCAGAAAACTCGATCATGGTTCCATTCTGCACCACCGCGATTCGCTCCTGAGGGATGCCGATCTCGCGAGCAAGAGCGGCGTGTTGTTTTAGATGCCGCAGCTCGCCATGGATGGGAATGAGGTGCTTGGGTTTAACCAATTGCATTAGGAGCTTCATCTCATCCTGGTTGGCGTGACCGGAAACGTGTACGGGCAGGATTGAATCATAGATAACTTCAGCGCCAAGATCGAAGAGGCGATTGATCGTGCGATGAACCATCTCCTCATTCCCCGGGATCGGTGTTGAAGAGAGGACGATTGTGTCCCCAGGTATGATGTCAAATTGGCGGTTGCTTCCGTTTGAGAGACGACCCAGAATGGATGATGGCTCGCCTTGCGTACCCGTGCACATTAGAGCGACCTTCGAAGGTTTCATCTTAAGGGTTTGATCCAAGGGGACAACAAGGCCATCGGGAATATCAAGATACCCCAACTCACGAGCCATTGTTGAGTTGTCTACCATGCTTCTTCCGACGAATGCAAGTGACCGGCCATGCCTCTGCGCGGCGTTTGCAGCCTGCTGGATGCGCGATATTAAGGAGGCGAAAGAGCCAATTAATATGCGCCCCTTCGCTTGGTGGAAAACCTGATCGAAAGCCGGGTCAATAACAGTTTCGGAGGGGGTCCAGCCTGGTTCATCGGCATTGGTGGAATCGGCCAGAAGGGCGAGGACTCCCCGTGCGCCTAGTTCAGCCAGTTTACCGAAGTCCGGGGGCCAGCCATCTACTGGTGTATGATCGAACTTGTAATCACCTGAATGAACGATCAACCCCGCGGGTGTTGTAATCCCCAGTCCGACCCCATCGGGGATGGAATGGCAGACGTGAAAAAACTCTATTTTAAAGGGACCAAGCTGCAATTCATCTCCAGCTGCAATGGTATTGAGCTGTGCTTCCTTAAGCAACCCGCCCCGGCGGAGCTTCACTTCTAGCAAGCCGCGGGTGAGTTTTGTGGCGTAAATCGGAACGTTGAATTCTTCGATAACGTGCCGAATTGCTCCGGTGTGGTCTTCGTGACCATGGGTGATGATGATCCCGCGTATTTTGCTCTTCTTGTCTTCCAGGTATTTGAAGTCGGGGATGATGTAATCGATCCCTAACATGTCGTTCTCTGGAAACATGATGCCCGAATCGATAATGAGGACGTTATCCCCATATTCAATCGACATCATGTTCTTTCCTACTTCCCCCAAGCCTCCCAGGGGGACAATTCTCAATAACTTACTCATATGTAATACATCCTTTTCACTTTGATAAGTGTTTGTTGAATAGAATAAACCCCGTCGGGCGTCGAGCCTGGCGGGGTGTTAGCCATAACCAAGCAGATCGGGGGGGTCAATTCAAGCGAGTGACATCGGTGGCTTGGAAGCCGCGAACCGTGTTCTCGAGATAGAAAGCGACCTTCTCGCCCTTGCTCAGTAATTGAAGTCCCTCACCGGCGATGTCGCGATAGTAGACGAAAACATCTTCCCCATCTCGGGCATCAATATACCCGTACCCTTTGGATCCGTCAAAAGACCGTACGATTCCGGTTGTCCGTTTTGGCACGTACATCCTCCAAGCAAAGGTAAATTCTAACACACGGCCTATCCGCTGGTCAAACATAATATTAATTACCTCATAGCATAAGAATCAAACCCTAGTGACTGCTCGAGAACGATTCGCCCCCCATAGAGGTAAGGAACAATCCAGGTATCAGACCTATTGATGAGGGAATACATCCGCTTGACCGGGTCTTCTCACGGGGATATACTGCATACCAACAATCAATTATGGGCGAAGGTGGTCTGTTGCCCGGATGCACAGACCGCCAAGGGGAAGCCGGTGACCGAAGATTAAAACTCGGAAGTCCGGCGCTGTCCCGCAACTGTAAGGACGGGTTCATCCCGTCCAAGCCAGGATACCCGCCTTCGCCCGATGTTCTCAGCTCCTTCGCGGAAAGGATGGGTTGCTTATGACTGCTCCAACCTGAGGCCTTCCCGATAATCTCGCAGGGGAAGGTCGATTTCTTTTCACTAAACGTCATCTATATACTGAACCAGGCGCAGTGCACCGGCGCGACTGAGAGAGGAAGTTAAGATGTTTATAAACGCATCAAATCAACGCCCTAAAAAGGCGATTGCTCGTTTGATTATCACGATTCTTGCGGTAGTGATCATGGGGCTTATGATCGCAGCTTGCAGCGGTCCTTCTGCTGTCGACGGCATGGGCCGCGAGGTGGTTCTCCCGGGATCTGCGCAGCGGATCGTGTCCATAGCGCCATCCAACACAGAGATACTCTTCGCTGTAGGGGCGGGAGACCAACTTGTCGGTCGAGATGAGGTGTCGGATTATCCCCCCGAAGCGCTCGAAGTCGCCAGCATTGGTAGCACCTATGGTGAACTCAACACCGAAGCTATATTAGCGCTGGAACCCGATCTTGTCCTTGCAGCGACGATCACCAGCCCGGAGCAGGTGCAAACGCTCGAGACACTTGGTATTTCTATCTTCCTGCTAGCAAACCCGGAGGATTTTTCGGGCTTGCTTGAAAACATTAACATTGTCGGTGTTCTGACCGGGCATGAGACCGATGCTGAAGCTCTAGCAGATGAACTTGAGGCGAGGATAGAAGTGGTGACTCGCAGGGTGGAAGACGCGAAGCGTGTGAGCGTGTTCTATGAAGTAGACGGCACGGATCCGACCGCGCCTTGGACGACGGGAGCCGGAACCTTCCAGGACGTACTCATTGGACTCGTGGGCGGTGAGAACATCGCCGCCGACATCGCCGGGTGGGGGCAAATGAGTTTGGAAGAAATCGTCACCCGCGATCCTCAGGTTGTCATCTTTGGTGAAGGACCGTGGGTCCCAACGACTGTCGAATCCTTTTTGGAGCGATCTGGCTGGGGGGAGATTGCTGCGGTTGTCGATGGTCGCGTCTATGGGATCGACACGAATTGGGTCGATCGCCCCGGGCCGCGGCTTGTGGTCGCACTTGAACAAATGGCTTTAATGATCCATCCGGAGCTCTTTGAATAAATATGGGTGACTCGAGTGCAAACGCATTGTCGGAATCGATGAAACTGCAGAGTGCCAGACGTTATTCGCCTTGGGTATGGTCGGGATCGGCATTGGTCGTTATGCTGTTTGTAAGTGTGGCGGTTGGCCCGGTCACGATCCCCTTGCCGGATCTTGTGCGCATGCTGCTCGATCTGCTTCCAGGATTGCAGTTGGAGGCGGACTGGTCGCGGACGTTTGCAACGATCGTGTATCAGATCCGCTTGCCGAACACAGTCCTGATGGCCTTAGCCGGCATGGCTCTTGGGGGGAGCGGAGCTGCATATCAAGGGTTATTTCGGAATCCACTGGCCGATCCTTATATCATCGGTGTGGCCTCCGGCGCGGGTCTTGGAGCGGTGCTGGCTATGGCTGCGAACTGGCCGGTCAGTCTGTTGGGGATGGCGACGGTTCCGCTTGCCGCTTTCATCGCCGCGCTTATCACGGTTGGCGTTGTCTACTCCATCGCGCGCGTGGGCCGCTCCACACCCGTGACCACTCTGATTCTCGCCGGGGTCGCGGTCAGTTCCTTTGCAACAGCGATGACGAGCTTGATCATGTTGCTGTCGACCGATGAACTACACCGAGCGGTGAATTGGATGGTTGGCGGTTTTGCATTGGGTGGTTGGGAGCCAGTTTTAGCATCTTTGCCTTACCTTCTTATAGGATTGACCGTGCTAGCACTCCTCGGACGACATCTTAACGTACTGCAATTTGGCGATGAACAGGCGCGCCAAATGGGTTTGGATGTGGAACGCTCCAAGCTGATCATCGTCGTGGCGGCATCATTGGTCGCCGCAACGGCGGTTGCTTTCTCGGGCATTATTGCATTCGTAGGGCTGATCGTGCCGCACGTTGTGCGTCTGCTCTGGGGGCCGGATTATCGGCGCACCCTCCCGCTTGCAATCCTGGTAGGCGGCAGTTTCTTGTTAGCGGCTGATGTCGTGGCGAGGGTGATACTTGCACCGCGAGAGCTGCCGGTGGGGGTTATCACCGCCGTGGTCGGGGCACCATTCTTCCTTTGGCTCCTGTACCGAACAAAATGGAGGGTGCGAATCTGGTGAGAAACGAACTGCGCATCGAACAGGCAACCCTGGGTTATGGAATGGAACCTGTCCTGCGAGATGTGAATCTCTCCGTGCAGCCGGGCGAAATACTTGCCATTGTTGGACCCAATGGGGTTGGTAAATCGACGTTGGTCAAAGGCGCCTGCGGAAGCCTGCCGTTGCTAGATGGTGAAGTCTTGATCGGGGACCAAAACCTTAGCGAACTCAAGCCGAACCGGCGCGCATGCATGGTGTCGGTCGTTTCCCAAGCTGTGAATCTACCACCAGCATTCTATGCATTGGATGTTGTTCTGATGGGCCGCACACCTTATCTCGGATGGCTGGAGCAAGAGAGTGATCGCGATCGCCAAATCGCGCTGGAGGCCATGGCTCGTACCGAAACGATCGATCTCGCGGCGCGACCCATTGGTGAATTGTCCGGCGGTGAACAACAGAGGGTTCTCATTGCCCGGGCGCTGACGCAGTTGACCCCCGTGATGTTGTTAGACGAGCCAACGGCACATTTAGACTTGAGACACCAGGATAACTTACTTAAACTCGTGCGTGAGCTGGCGCTCGTCGATAACTTGGCAGTAATGATCACACTCCACGACCTAAATCTTGTAGCGCGCTTCGCAGATCGAGTGGCTTTGTTGTCAAATGGGCGGGTGCGAAAGATTGGTGCGCCAGACGAAGTCCTAACTCCCGATGAACTGGCCGATGTGTACGGGATTCGCATTCACGTGATGTCCCATCCGTTGGACGGCAAACCACTTGTTCTTTCTGGGTAATTCAAGACCTTATTCTCAAGGAGTCGAAAATGCCAACGATCGACCAGGCCAGAGATTGGTATGACGAGAGCGACCCGGTCCATGGGTTGAGCCATATCCTGAGGGTTCTAAATCTGGTGGAGCGGATGGGCGAAGAGCTGGGTGCTGATCTTGAAGTGCTGCGAGCAGCTGCACTGCTTCACGATGCCTCCGGCGCGCACCCTGGTGAGGGTGCGGATCGCCAGTCTCACGAGCAGATGTCAGCGCTTTTTGCTGGCGAGGTTTTAAAGAAAGAGGGTTGGGGGCAGACACGAGTAGACGCTGTCCAGCATTGCATTCGCGCCCACCGTTTCCGCGGGGATGAGTCACCGGAGACCTTGGAGGCGAAGATCTTGTTCGATGCTGATAAGCTGGACGTAATGGGGGCGTTCGGCGCAGCACGCACACTCGGCTATGCCTTGCAGGCTGGGCAGCCGTTCTTTGCTGAGCCATCGGAACATTTCCTGCGCACAGGTGAGACTGAGGAAGGTGAAGCTCACAGCGCCTATCATGAATACCTCTTCAAGTTGTGTAAGGTGAAGGACAGGCTCCACACCGGACCAGCCCAACAAATGGCTGAAGCACGGCATGCGGTGTTAACAGTATTTTTTGACCAAATAGCCATCGAGGCTCGTGGGAGAGGCTGATTTGTTCATACTTAATATGGACAAAGTACAACGAATTGACCCACTAACATTCCGCTGATATTATCCGCGCCGTGAAAACAGATAACGACCGCCCCCTAATCCTACTAACCAATGATGATGGTATTCGTTCCCCCGCTTTATGGGCGGCCGCTGAGGCGCTTTCAAAGATCGGGTACGTTACCGTCGCAGCCCCTCGGGAGCAGTCATCGGGAGCGGGGCGCAGCATGCCTGTCACCTCGGATGGCAAACTGGCTGAAGAACAGGTTGAGGTACGAGGGAAGAAGTGGAAGGTCTATGCAGTTGGCGGCTCGCCTGCGCAAGCTGTGCAGCACGGCATCCTAGAGTTGATGCCGCGCAAACCGGATCTTGTTGTCTCCGGAATTAACTACGGCGAGAATCTCACGACCGGAATCACCGTCTCCGGGACAATCGGGGCAGCACTCGAAGGGGCATCTTTCGGAGTACCCGCGCTCGCAGTATCACTTGAGGTGCCTGTGGAGTATTACTTATCACACTCCGACACAATCGACTTCCGCGTTGCACAGTATTTCACAACATATTTCGCACAGATTCTCATTGACATGCAACCCTTGGCGGACGTTGATGTGTTAAAAGTGGACATCCCCTCTGATGCATCGGAAACTACCGAGTGGCGCGTGACAAGCCTCTCGCGCCATAAATACTATATCCCGGTGGTGCCGCCAAGGGCGCGACTCGAAGATCCGTCAAATATCCACTTTAAGATTGAGTTAGATAGGGATAAAATTGAGACGGATTCTGACGTCTATGCGCTCCGCATTGATCGCAAAGTATCCGTCACCCCACTAAGCCTCGATTCAACCTCTCGCGTGGATTTTTCTGGCCTGGAAAAATCACTTAAAGCAAAAGGAAAACAAGGTTAAATTAAAGAAGGCGACGCCTGCTTGCCTCTTTTTACTTCTATACTGAGCGGGATAGATCAGGGGGTTTTCTTCTCGTGCTGATCCAGAAGCGTTTCCAACGTATGTAGTTCTTCTTCAATTTGATCGCGCTGGAATTTTGTTTGGGCCAGTAGTGCCTCAAAAGCGGGGCGTTGTTCGATGGGGACCGTCTCCACCAGACGCTGTGCACGAAGTATCTGATTCTCTTTCTGAAGCAGCTTCTCTTGAAGGCGGTCGGAATAACCTTTTTGGAAAGCTCGATCGGGGAGAGGGTTAGGTTGTTCCGATATCTCGCCGGTAAGAACTTCCGCTACGGTTAGAAGCAGTTCGGAAGCCTCAATGGGTTTCTCCAAGAATCGAACCGCGCCCAGGCTCATGGCGAATTCCTTGTCTTCAGGCGTAATGAAAGTTGCGGAAACGAAAATTATTGGAATGTCGCGCGTCTCCGGGTTGCTGCGCACTTCTTGGGCGAGTGCGTACCCATCGAGCCTTGGCATGAGGATGTCTGTAAGAATCAACGCGGGTTTTTCAGAGAGGAGGGCATTGAGAGCCTCGGCGCCGTTACGAGCTGTGATTACCTCATAACCTTTAAACTTCAGCGTAACCTCGAGTAACTCGAGAATATGAGGGATATCTTCTACGATGAGGATTGGACCTTGCTGTTGGTTCATATCATTGATTGTATCCCGAGTTCTGTGGAAGGCAATCCCCAGGGAAAGTGGATGTTGAAAGCTGCGCATTTGGAAACATGAGGGCGGGCAGTCTCGTTTAGCGAGTCCAGAGGGAGATAGTTTCGATATGGAACGTCTGGGGGAACAAGTCGATCGGTGTAATGCTCTCCAGTGAATATCCGCCTGCTTTTAAACGCTTGCCATCGCGGCTGAGCGTGGCTGGATCACAGGAGACATATACGATACGTGAGAAGGATCGCTCGAGAAGTGAATCGAGCGCTGCTCTTGATAAGCCGGCACGCGGTGGGTCGATGAGCACGGCGTCCGCTTGTGACTTGATCTGCGGCAACGCCATGCCAACCTCCCCCTCATAGAGATCGATGTGGGGAAAACGATCAAGATTGAAACTGAAGTCCCGGCATGCATGCGGAGATTCCTCGACAGCCACAACATGAGCCCCGGATTCTGCTATAGCGGCACTGAACAAACCCGCACCCGCATAGAGGTCGAAGACGGTTTGTCCGGGCTGGATGGACAGCAGCGCTGTTGCCTGTTGAACGAGCTCCGGGATCATCTCCGAGTTCACCTGGAAGAATGAAAGGGCGGAGACGCGGAATTGATGTCGGTTGATGTCAAAATAAAGATGATCTTGACCGGCGAGGATGAAATCTCCGCGTGGACTGGTCCACACTACGGATGTTGGGGATTCGATCGAGATCTCGAGGTCCGGCGCATCCGCCCCATGGAGAATGACCATCAGCTCGCCCTCGCCTCCGCTTCGCAGGGAGATTTCTTCTATTGTTTTAGTGGGGTCTAGTTCAAACTGAGACCAAAGATCGATTAGTTCCTGCTCCGGCAAGTGGCATTCCTCGACATGGAACACCCGCTTTCCATCGAAGGTGACGAAACCCAAGCTGCCATCCTCGGTGAGGTGAAAGCGTATGTTGTTCCGGTAATTCCATGGATTAGTTGAAGGGATGGGTGATCGCACTGGAGGATCCTCAAATCCGCCTATCCGCACGAGCTGATCGTGCACGATCTCCACCTTGATCTCA
>Ga0315550_1000799_pt1 | contig 19509 bp, 19 predicted proteins | sample SalMarSW160190MG_2_FD_203100 | JGI IMG/M metagenome (GOLD analysis project Ga0315550, IMG submission 203100) | Salt marsh sediment microbial communities from the Plum Island Ecosystem LTER, Massachusetts, United States - Salt Marsh Sediment SW1601-90 ... | reverse complement strand
TGCCCGTTTTGGTGCCGTCGAGATTCCCTTCATTGCCTGGCCGTACCAGGAGAAGGCCCTGTCGGCTATAGAGGATTCGGTGGGTCGATACGATCTTGCGTGTGAGAAATCGCGTGACATGGGGGCGACGTGCATGTTTCTCATCACGTATTTGTGGCGAGCGATGTTCCGGCGGTTGCAGACCTTCATTCTGGCTTCGTACAAAGAGGATTTGGTTGACAATGCAGGGGATTACGATTCGTTGATCCCGAAGGTGCAGTTTATGATCGAGCATCTGCCCGCCTGGTTGGCGCCGACGTACAATCACAGACACAACTGGTTGTCCTTACCTGATACGCGAAGCCTGTTCAAGGGGGAGGCTACTACGGAGCGGATCGGGCGTGCCGGCCGTGGGATAGCTTCTCTTTTGGACGAGTTTGCGTGGTTTGATATACGGATAGCGTTTGAGGTAGCAGGCGGTACGCAATCAACCGTACCGTCCCGGCACTTCAATTCAACACCGCATGGCGCTGGTACGGCCTACCAGATGATGCTGCAACGGACGCCGCACAGGCTCCGAATGCACTGGAGTGACCACCCGATCAAACAGGTAGGCTTGTACACGTCGAAAGACGGGAAGTTGTCCGTCCTGGATCAAAAGTATCGTTTTCCTCCCGACTATGAGTTCAAGCTGGATGGGCGGTTGCGTTCGCCGTGGTACGACAGTGAAGAGGTGCGGTATCCGACGGACGCCTTGCGGGCACAAGAGCTTGACATCGAAGTGGCCGCTAGCGGCGGCCCCTTCTTTAATCTTCACTCACTGGATTCCTTACAGCACGGGATAGGTGGTACGGCGACGGTTGCCCCGCCAAGGGAAACCGGGGAAATCGAGTTCGACGAGCTGACGGGGGAATTCAAGGGCTGGCGGCAGTGCGGCAACGGACGCTGGCGGATTTGGTGCGGATTGGATGTGAAGGGCCGGGCACCTGATGATCGAACCTATGGTGTCGGTGTCGACGTTGCCGTCGGCACCGGTGCCTCAAATTCGTGTGTGGTGATTGCTGATATGGCTACCGGCGAGCAATTCGCGGAGTTCGCCTGTTCTCGTACTCGCCCGGAGGAGCTTGCGGCAATGACGGTTGCGGCATGTTGGCAATTTGCGGGTAACAACGACAAGGGGGCACGATTGATCTTTGAAGCCAACGGCCCGGGTCGGCAGTTCGCTGCACGCATCCACGAAATGAGATACGAGAATGTGTTTCGCCGCAAGGCAGGGGTAGGCTCCGAGGACCCGGATCGTAGATTGGGCTGGTGGACGCGGCCGGAGAATAAGCACGACATGCTGTCTGACCTGTCGTGGGCGTTGGGAACCGGGAATTTCATCGTACGATCGCGGGAATTGTTGGACGAGTGCCGATATTATCGGTACATAAGCGACAAAGAGGTCGCCCATACACAATCGACTGTGACGTCCGACCCAACAGGTGCGAGGACGAATCATGGCGACCGGGTGATTGCCGCTGCGGTTTTGAATCAGATAATTAAGGGCAAGCAACGTCATGGCACTGAGCGTCAGCCGAAACAGATCATTCCGTGTGACTCGATTGCCGCACACTTACGGTCAATAGCTACGGATGAGATCGGCGAACTGCTGGAATTGACTTCCGCTAGAGGCTGGTAAGGTGACGTACAACCCTTGCCCCCTTGAAGGGAGCGAACATGGATGATAACCGAGCGGAACTGCTGATGCGGCAAAGCAAGGAGGAAGTCTACTCGCTGGATTTCCGGGAAATCCGCGACCAGGTGAGACACAACTACGAGTCGATGCGGAATCTGCGAGAGAACCGGAAACAGGCGATCCAGCAGTATATGGGCTGGTCGCATTCCGAGGCTGGGAGCGACAAACAGGTTCCGGTCAACATCATAGAGATGCAGGTCTCAATTCTGTCGAATTGGTTGGCGCCCGGCATTCCTCGGGTAAGTGTACGGAGCCGGAAATCGCGTTTACTACCGTCAGCCGCCCGCTTAGAGGCGGGGTTGAACAGGTGGATGGACGATACGAATTTCCATGCCTTTCTACAGCTTTACCTCAAAAACGCTATTTTCTGTATGGGCGTTGCCAAAGTTGGCTTAGTCAAAACCGGGGTGATCGAAATCGACGGACGGGCGGTGGAAACGACAGCGCCGTTTACGGATAACGTGGATTTTGACGATTTCGTGTTTGATTTCGAGGTGCCGCGAAAGCAGGAAATCGGGTTGTATGGCAACAAGTACAGGATGCCGTTGGACGCGGCGATGCGAAGCCAGGACTTTTTGCCGGATGCCCGTAAGGAGTTGGTCGAGCGCGAGTTGAATGCCGGCGCCGATGCCGGAGGCGGAATGCAATCCGAACGGATTGGCACCGGCGGAGGGGCCGGTGACTCACGTCGTTCCCTGGTGCGCTGCGTCGAACTTGTCGATGTCTTTCTTCCCTACCATAAGCTGATAATCACGTTTCCCTGGGATGCTCATACGTGGCGCCCGCTGTTCTGGCGTAAATGGAATGGGCCGAAAAACGGACCGTATCGGATACTGGGGTTCGATGTGGTTCCAGGCAAGGTCGTACCGCTGGCACCGGTGATGACTGCGATGCCGTTGCATACTGCGATCAATGCGGCATACAGGAAAATTCTTCGCCAACTGGAGCGGCAGAAATCACACTTCATTTACGGCGATGCGGAGGATGCTGAAAAGCTACTCAAAGAACCGGACGGAGCGGCACTAAAGATAGCTGATCCGGCTGGTGCGAAGGAAGTCCGCTGGGGTGGGGCGGATCAGAACTCTGTGGCGATCGTGACCCACTTGCGGCAATTGGCGACCTATATGCTTGGCAACCTGGACAGCTTGGGCGGTCTTCAATCGCGGGCCGATACCCTTGGCCAGGAAAAGATGATGGCGAGCACTGCATCTCTAAAAATTCAAGCGATGCAACATGAGGTGTATCACACTGTGCGCGGAATTGTGCGTGATGTTGCAGAGTACATATGGAGCGATCCGCTTGTTGATCTTCGCGGCTCGCGCCGGGTAGGTATCAGCGGACGAGAGGTTTCGCTGGCTTTTACGCCGGATACACGTGAGGGACAGATCAAGGACTACGACATCGACATCGAGCCCTACTCGATGGAACCCTCAACGCCATCGGAACGAGTATCCAGAATCGTGCAGGTTGTTCAACTGCTCGGCGGATTGGGAGTCATGCCCGACCCGGCGGCCTTGACGAGTTTGCTTGCCCGTTACCTGGATCAGCCGGAACTGGAGCAACTGTACGGCGCGGTAATGATGGAGGACATGCAACAGGGCGGACCTGTAAAGCCCGCTGAAACGACCAGAAACTACAACCGTACCAGTCAGGGCGGCATGAGCCAGACCGGCGGCGAGAACCAGATGATCCAGGCGATGCTGTCCGGTTCGCGGAGCGGCGGGAACAGTAGAGGTGGATAGGGGGTACTCCCCCATGTTTCACGTGAAACAATGATTTACTGCTATACTGATAAACGTGGTGTCACGGTAGAAATCGTTCGTCCTATGGGATTGGCGCCAAGCACGATCCGTCGCAAGGGGAAAATTTACCATCGAGATATCGCGGCGGAGCATAGCGACGTTTCAAGCGGGAACGCTTGGCGATGCGGCTTGGTGTCAACCGCGATGGCGGTGCTGCCGAAGCAGATAGGGCGATTGCGGCGTTATTTGCAATCGCAGGGCATCAAGAACCCTGAGATAAACGCCAGCGGGAAGCCGGTTTTTCGTAGTCGTTCGGAGCGGCGTGCCCACGCACGGGCTCGTGGTTTCGTCGACTACGATGGAGGATATGGCGATTAGCAGCACAGGTTTTTTTAGGGTTCCTGTTTGCTTATCGGACGTAGACAAGTAAAGTTCTAATGACAGCCGCCAACGAGGCGGTGGATATCTGGAGTTGTCGGAGTTTTGTAGTGAGTGAAGAGCGAAACGAAGACACGCCAAAGCCAGGGGGCGCACCCCCTGTGGATGGTTCGGCGATGGTTATTCCGCCGAATGTCGATTCCCCACCTGAACCGGTGGGAGGTGTGCAAAGTCACGGCGGCCTACCGGCTGAGCCGGTGGTTGCCGAAAATCGTGATCCTGAATTACTACGACAGGCAGCCGAGTACGGTCTAACGACGGCAGAAATCGACCGATTCGGCGACAATGCGACACTGCAAGCGGCCATGTCGGTCTTAGATCGACGGATTGCCTCGCTCGGATCAAGAGGCGCACCGCCTGGAACCCCCAAAACCGGGGGCGCACCCCAGGGGCAGCCAAAGCCATTTCCGGGAGTTCCAGAAAGCGCCCCGTCTCCTCCGAAGGACACGGGGGGTATTCCCTCCGGGATTGATCTGGATTTCGATCCGGATATTGTCGACCCGAAGGTTGCCAAGGCCATACGGGCTCTTCACGATCGAATTGCAACCACTGAGAACGAAACTCGCATCAGCCGGATGGAGAATGTTCTATCGAGCATGATCCAGCGCACCCAGCGGTCCTACGTTCAGGAATTCGACGGTTTGATTGCCGGGCTGGGTTCGGAATACGAAGACCTGTTTGGTGCCGGTTCGACGGCGACGTTGTCACGACAGGGTATGCAGACCCAGGTGGAAAATCGTATGCGCCTCGATCGCATGATGGGAAACATCTCCAAAGGCATCGAAAGTATGGGTCATGCGTCTCCCGCTTTGTCTCAATTGATGAAGCGAGCGCTGGCTGCCGAGTTCGGAGATCGTATCGCAGCGAAAGTGCGAGGCGACATCCGGAATTCGATGGAGGAGCGTGCGGGGCAAACGATCGCCCGGAGCGCCGGTCATCCGTCGGCAACGGGCGACACGGACGACCCGATCCTGTTCATGCGCCGCCAGTTCGAGAAGGAAGGTAAGCGTGTTCGCGCCAAGTCGTAGATGAGGGGCGTACCCCTCATGCTCCCCGGATGATTTCCGGGGGTGCTAGGGGACACTCCATCTATACCTGAAAGGAAAAACCAATGGCGAGAGGTTACGCGCAAACCGAACTGCTCGACATGGTAACCGGTACCTTGCGGGCGACGGACGCCAAGGGGCGTTTCTGGATGATCGCCAAAGACCCCGGATACCAGAGGTTGATGTGCAAGCGGCTGTTGGACGAGCAGCGTGTGGTGCTCGGCGGCGGCTACGGCGTCAACCGGCAACTGTTCGAGCATTTGCATAACAACACGGAGTTCGTTGGGCTTTACGAGTCCGGTGAGCCTCGATTCACAGACCACCTGACCGCGATGCACGTCGATTACGTTCATTCACGCAACCACTGGATGTGGGATACGAAAGAAGCGGACATGAACACCGGCCAGGAGGAAGAACTGTCGGACATCATTTCCGCCAGGGAAATCAACTGCATGATAGGTATGTTCCGGCGCCTTGAAGAGCAGCTGTGGGCTCACCCCACCGAAAACTCGACGAAGTACCCCTTGGGCATACCGGCCTACGTGACGTTCAACACCACAGGGACAACGGCTTGCACGTCGGACGGGTTCACAGGCGGTGTTCCGTATGGGTGGAGCGGCACGACACTTGCCGGCGTCGACGTCTCGGTCTACGACCACTATAGAAACTACCAAGACATTTACGTGACGATCAGCAAGGACGATCTGGTTTGGAAGATGGACGAGGCGGCGATCGAGATTGGCTTCGAGGCCCCGATCACGCGGGCGGAAGTCATCAACACGCCGTACGATGATTACGTCGTCATAACGAACAAGGAAGTGTTCCTGACGATCAAGAGGATCGTACTGGCGGCGAACGACAACCTCGGCCCGGACGTGTCGTACGATACGAGCCTGGGTGCTCCGAGTTTCATGGGGCATCCGTTCCGAATCGCATCGTACGTGACGCAAAATGCCGCGTCGGGCTCCGATCCGGTCTACCTGCTGAACATGGCAACGTGGTTTGCTTACGTGTTGAGAAACAACTACTTCCGTGGCACCGAGCCGCGATGGAAGGATGACGCCCCGGACACGATGGTGCGTTGGAAGATGTTGTCGTACAACTGGCTCTGTGTCGATCGGATGGCCAATGCGATCATCGCAAAGGCCGATCCGTTCACCTCGTAAGGAGAAACGAAGATGAAAGGTGTATACGCACCACATACGGAAGATACGAGTGCAGGGCCGAGCTTCAACATCTGGGGCGATTGCCCGTGGGAGGATGCCCAGTCAGATCCTTCGGTCGGGTATTGGCTCTGGGAAGACTTCATTCGTTTTGGAGTGACGCCGACGATCACGACGCTGATTGCGGGCTTGAACGGCCACACGCTCTTCGGGTCGGCCGGCGCAACGATTCTGCCGGACGACGCGCGCGGAGGAGGCCTGGTCCTGACGGAAGCGACGGACGACGAGGCGGTTGGTATCACGTTGGAGCAGCACCCGTTCTGGATCAGCCAGGGATACGGTCAACTGTGGTTTGAGGCACGGATCAAGACCAGTACGATCACGACCGCCAAGCAGGGTTGGGTCTGCGGTCTGATGGATACGACGTCGATGACTGCCGCCGTTCCCGTAACGGCAGACGGTGCCATTGCCGATATAAACTTCGTGGGTTTTCATCACCCCGAAGCGAACACCACGGCGTTCGACGCATCGTACAAGGCAGACGGTGTAACGGCCGTTGAAGTCAACAGTGACATCGGCGTACTGGCGGTCGACACATACATCAAGCTCGGCATGAGATTCGTTCCTCCGGATAAGAATCAGTTGGCCTACTACGTTAACGGCGTCGAGCAGGCGACGAAGAAAATCATTCCTGATGCGACGGGGACGGACTTCCCGGCTGACATCGGACTGGCACCGGTTCTAGCACAGACGCTTGCCGCTTCGACCTCGGCGTCACTGACGATAGACTGGTGGAGGATGTTCCAAATGCGCTAACGAGGGGAATACCCCTCGTGGAATTCAAGAGGGTATACCCTCTTGGGAGGTTTTATGGCGTTGGATCACGAAATGGTTCGTCGGCTGCGGTATATCTTCGTCGAGAAGCCTATTCCATCGGAGATCGCCGAATCGGTCGAACGGCTGTTGGTCTTGAACCGCAAGCTCGGCCACCACGGTATCCGCGACGAAACGGTCGCTCTTTTGGTGCATTTGCACGAGCTGAGGGAAGCACGACGGGAACTTACCCCTGCCGCCCAGGAGCCTCCAATCCTTGACACCCCCGGCCCTACACCGGGGGTGTCGGGGGAGGTTCCGCCCGCGGGTGATACGGGAAATGCGCCCTCCGACCCGGTAATTTCGGAAAGTGCTCCCCCTCCGGCGGACACAGGTACTCCGGGTGGCAATCCCCCTGTTAAACGGGGGCCGGGTAGACCACCCACCAAGAAGGCCACGGCGGTAACGGCCGACGCAAAGTAGCCGGATCGTATCTCGCGCTTTGCGTCGGCATTACCTTACGGGAGTGTGCGCATGGCGGAGTCTACGCTGAGCCTGGACTGGTCGGAGCTTCTGAACCGGATCGGGCAATATGCCGGTTGGGGACGTGAGAGCGATCCCGGCGTAGTGATCAAGCCGTCCAGCTTGAGCAACTGGACCAATGCGAAGTACATTCGGATTGACCAGATCGCCAAGGGCGGCTTGCGCCAATTTCTGAACCCTCCGCCGATAGGCGGCAGTTCCTACACGTGGGGTTTCCTCAAGCCTGAGACGACGGTGACGATGTGGGCGACCACGACGGGCACCGTAAGCGGCAACGGTTCCTACAGCAGCAGTACGGGCCTGACGACCATTACGGTGACGGCTGCCGCGTTTTACGACACGATGGTCGGGGCGAGCTTTACGTTCGACACTTCGTCCGTCGATTACGTCGTTCGCTCTGTCATTTCGTCAACCGTTATCGTCGTAGAGGGCGACGCCGGCGGAGAGGCTGCGGACGACACGTACACGATGACGGCGAACGGCTCCTACCGTATGCCTGACGACTTCGGCGGCATCTACGGCGATATGCACTTCGACCCCGATTCCGGTGTGAGGCTCACATGTGTCGAGCGACCGCTTGGCACCGTGCGGGCATTGCTCCAGCGTGACGATACACCCGGCACGCCTCGGTATTTCGCTTTGGCGACGATAGTTCCGACGGCCCTTCAGGGGCAGCGATGGAACGTGCTGCTCTATCCCATCGCGGACGGCAATTACCCCATGACCTTTCGGTTCGTTCCCAACCCGGATGCGATAGGCTTGAGCTTTCCGTACCCTTACGGCGGCCCGGCGCACGCGGAGACCATTTCGGCCTCCTGCCTGGCGATGGCCGAATTGGACTTGAACCGGGTGCGGGGTGAACGATGGCAGTATTTCATGGAGCGTCTGGCGGCGAGTATTCAGCTTGACCGCGAGATTTACCAACCGAAGCGGTTGGGAGTCATGGTCGACCGATCCGATAAGGTCGAGTGTCGAGGCTGGTCCGGTGTATTTACGACGGCGGCGGAAGCGTATGATCCGCGCTAACGAGGGGAATACCCCTCGTGCCCCCCGGAGGCTTTCCGGGAGTACGGATGGCATTCCATCCGTGGAGATAAACGATGAGTGAGCACAGTTTGCCTTTCGAGGCAGCATCCGCACCCTGGGGGATTGTCGATCCGGGGGACGGTGGAACTTTTCGGGTAGACAAAAACGGCATCTGCAACATCGTCACCGCTGCGGCGGAGACTCGCACGCTCGGGCGACCGACCAACCCGGGTCAATGGCTGGTGTTGTGCCTGGACACTGACGGCGGCGATGCGGTTATAACGGTCACCGGAGGCGTGAACCAGACGGGCAACACGGTGATCACCTTCGCTAACGCAGGGGAGTGTATCCTGCTCATTGGCGTCAAGGTCGGAGCGAACCTGCGCTGGCAGGCATTTGCTGCGCTGCCGACAGCCGATTCCGGGGTGTTGAGTTAGGAGAAGAAACATGCGCGGCGCGGAAAACGAAGCGATTGAACTGATTGGCAGCGATTTGGATTCGGCGGCGGATTGCACCGTTACGATCGCGGCCGATCCCGAGCACGGTTGGGTAATCGACGAGATTCACTACGGGATTAGCGAGGATGCAACCACCGTGGCCCTGATTAGCGTCACCTTCGGCGGCGTCGCCAAGTTCAAGACGTACGCGAAGTCGACGGGCAATCATCCGATACGATTCCGCAAGGGTCTCTATACGGGAACGAAGAACGAAGCGGTGGTCGTGACGGCATCCGATCCGGCGGGCACGGCGACGGCGCAACTGAACGTACTATACCATTAACGAGAGGGGTGCCTCTCGTACTCTCCGGAACCTACCTGGGGGGTCCGGGGGTGCGCCCCTGGGAGATAGGACATGAGTACACATCAACTGTACGAGCAACTGCACGACAAGCATGGATCGCCGCTGCCGACGAGTGGCAAGGCGTTATACGTGCCTGGTGTGGGTTACCTGTTGGGATGGGGTCCATCTCAACCAAGCAACGGAGAAACGGGTTGGGCAAAAGGGGCATTGTTCCTGATTACTGTTGCTGAGCGAGGCCACCTTTTCGTGAACACCGGAACTGTGGATTCGTGTGTCTTCGGTTACTATCACGCCACGATTGACAATGTTGCCACTTACGCTCTTCCAAGTCACCAGATCCGCATGACTGGCCTGGCGTCCTTTATTTGGTTACAAAACTCTGTTTCTTATATCGACTTTGGTCCCGATCAATCTGTGAGGTTGTGGTACAACACTACTGCAGGACTGCTGGAATGTGGCCCTAAGCTTGGCTCGTTATGGAGTCATTGCCCGTTGATCGGCCAGGCTGACATGTCGGGCTTCTACCACATTGTCGAAGACTTCATGGGTGAGTTCGACGTCACCACGCGCTGGACCGTTACAGAGGACGATGCGGCCTGCACGCAGGCACTGACGGCCACTCCGGGCGGCACGGTGCTCCTTACGAATAAGGCGACGACGGACGACAACGCCCAGCAGCTCGTTTACGACCGTGGCGGTGCGTACGAGATGTTCAAGCTGGCAACGGCTAAAAATCTCTGGTTCGAGGCGCGAGTTAAGTGTGCCGCCGGTGCAACGCAAAACGACGTGATCATCGGACTTGTCAACCAGGGCGAAGACCTGACCGGCGTGGCGGACAACATGGCCCACGACGGCGTGGTGTTCCACAAAGACGACGGGGCTACGACTATCAAATGCACGGCGTCGAAGGACGGAACGAACACGGGCCAGAACGCTAATGTCGGAACGTTGACGACCGGCTGGCATACATACGGCTTTTACGCGGATGGGAAAACGTCGATTACGCCGTATTTTGACGGCACGGCGGGCACGGCGCTAACCGCGACGATCTGCGACGACGAGGCCCTGTGTCCATTGTTCCTGATTCGCAACGGTGACGGGACGACGACGCAGACAATGGAAATCGACTACGTGAAAGTCGTACAACTGAGGTAACGAAACCATGAGCCAAGAACTGACGTTGAACCTGTCGCTGGCGTTCGCCAAGGGGAACGTGAGCGAGTCACTGGTTCCCGGCGAGAAGAAGCCGAGTGTGTCCGGTGACGCGGCGATCAAGCACCTCCAAAACATCGACACGAGCGCGGAAGCGATCGAAACGGGCGATCTTGGAACGCTCGGTTACATGTTGGCCTGGAACCAGGACGATACGAACTACGTCGAGATCGGCGATTACGTTGCAGAACGCGATCCCACGTTCGTCCCGCTCTGCGAACTCAAAGCCGGCGAGGTCGCCTGCTTCCGGGTCACGCAGAACATCAACGCACTTTACGCCCAGGCCAACACGGAGGCCGTTGATCTGTACTACATCCTCGTCGAGGCTTGATCGGGATGGCGAAGCTGAAATCGAAAACCCTTGTCTTTCCGCTCGCGGGCCAGAATAAGGCCATGGGCTATCAGCGCCAACCGCCGTTTACGACCATTGATTGTCAGGACGTGTTCCCGCGTGACACATCCTCCGAGATGGCGCGAGGCGGCTCGCGGCCAGGCCTGACAAACGTGTTCCGCGATCAGTTGGGGGACGGCGAACCGATCCGGTCACTGGCGACCATTCGGCAGTTGGGCCAGAAAGCCGGCCACTTTGGTGACGATTTTTTCGGTCAGACCCCCGACTACCTTGGCGGACCATGGGAGCTGATGTCGCAGAACTTCGACTATGTGCCACGAATAATGCCTCTCATGCCGGGTTGTGTGGTGTGGTACGACCGATACGGTTACCCCATCAACTGCGGCGCACTGGCCCCGGAACTTGAGGAAGAAGAAATCGACGAGGAGGTTACTTACTCGATATCTATCCTGGTTCCGCCGGCGTATCAACACGCTACGTACAAGAATTGGTGCGGGCCGTATGGGAAGCTGGGCATTGTGGCACGGTCGCAATCAAGGGTTTCTCCATGGTCAATTGACGGCGTCACCGCCTACATGAACTGCAAGGTAAATACGTTTCATCTGGTGTACTACGTAGCAGGTGATCTTGCGGGCTCTGAACTCGTAGCGATAAGCGGCCCCATAGTAAAGGCCGGCTTCGTTCTGCAAATGCTCATTTGCGAAGACAAGGGAACACCGGCAAATGGCACTATCGAGGCGCGTTTCATACCCTTGGACGGTAGTGAAACTGTTTCTTTGGAGTTGAGCCCGGAGAAAAAGTCACCTGGGACGGAGGCTGGGTTTTGGATCGAGTGCAAAGAAGCTGCACCGGGAGTCGCCCCAAACTATTCGGTCATCGAGTCTTTCCAATGGAACTATTCAACCGACACAGCCGAACGGGCCGGCACTCGGGTAGTGGCAGTCAGCGGCACGGATATCTACAACGAAGACGGCAAAGGCGGCATGTCGAAAATCACACCCTCGGGGTTGGCTGTAGGTGGCAATATCCAATTACAAGCCGCTGAGTTCTTCGGCAAACTGTATATCGCAAACGGCACGGAAAAGGTCTTAATGGTTGAACCGTATGCCGGTACGGAAGCTGAACAGGTGACGGACAGCCCTGAGTCGAATACGATTACGTCCTATCTGGGTCGGTTGGTGACGGCCGGTGGAAATGAAGTCGACGGCAATCCAAGCGGTAGCGATCCGTACAACTTTTACATGAGCGCACAAACTGATGCGACGAACTGGGACACTGGTGCGGGGCTGATGACCTCTGCGGTCAGCGGTAATACCAGCGGGGTCGATACCGGTCGATTCCCGAGTGCCATTACGGCTCTTGCCGCGCCGAGCGATGATTACATGTTCATTGCATCCGTTGACTCCGTAGCAGTCCTTCGAGGCTCCCCGCGACGCGGCGGCCCAATGGATCTACTCAGCTCGAAAGTCGGATTCCTAGGCCCGATGGCCTACTGCATCACGCCCGACGGGCGGACGTTTTTTCTCAGTCGCATGGGTCTCTATGTGCTGGAAGGGCCGGTCCCGCCCGTAGCGGTTTCGGAACAAGTGCTTCCGCTTGCACTTAAGCGAATCGACAGCCAAGCCAACGCCGTTTGCTTGGGCTACGACCCGTATCGCAACGGGATTTTGATCTGTGTCTCGCCATGGCGCGGCGGAACTGGGATCAACTACTTCTACACGTGGGACCCGCCCGGCTTTTGGCCCATCAGGTTCGCGGCTGAGCACCAACCGTTCTCGATGGCAACGGTATCGGCCGACCATCTCACCGCCGCGGGTCTGATTCTTGGGTGCCGGGACGGCTACATCCGGCGATTTTCCGGCAGCTCGGCAACCGACGACGGGGAAACAATCACCAGCTACGTTCTCATCGGCCCGATCAAGCTGGGGGTTGGTGAAGGCGATTCAGGGCTCCTCGTGCATCTCGATGCAATCATGGCCGGGACCAGCGGTGACGTGACTTGGTCTTTACATATGGGAGACTCGGCGGAAGAGGCGCTGGTCGCGGACGCTCAGGAAACCGGAACATGGAGCGCCGGTTCCTCCAACCGGGATTCACCCTTCGCTCGCGGAGCAACTTGTTTCCTGAAACTTACCGGAACGAACCGTTGGGCCATGGAGAGTATTCGCTTGTCGATCGAACCGTACGTGACGAGTACGAAGCTATAACCCCAAGGAGCTGTTGGTGAAAATCACATTTGAACCTGAAAGTGACGAGGAAAAGCAACACCTTAAAGGCGGTCTTGTCTGGCAGGGCGTGCAGGACGCTGTTGTATTCGGGCTGCTGAGCAATGGCGAGGATGGACTTGAACCGCATCAACTTGTTGCCGTGACGGACGATATGGCCCGCGCGTACATGATCGCCCTGATTCAGAGAACGATCATGCACTTGGCCGAGCCGATGATGGCGACAGTCGTACCGGCTAAGCGACAGCGTGTAGTCGTACCGAAGCTGAACGGGTGTGGTACGATTAAGTTTCCAGGAAAAGGAAGGTAAGGGGTAGCGTAACCCCCTTGTCTACAAGAACTATCTGGAGAGCACGAGGGGTATTCCCCTCGTAGGAGAAATGGCAATGACTACGGGAACATTTGTGCAGGAACTATTGTCGTTGATCGGTGAATGGTGGCTTGCTCTGCTGGCTGCGGTTTGGGCCATCCTATCGGGCGGATAAGGCGATTGAGCTATGTCGTTGGAACGTCTACGCCTTGGCGTAAGCACTATGCACGAGGTGCGCCAAAGTTTGGCGCAGACGGATACGAATTTCCAGCTTCTCGCTACGGCGGAAGCCGGTGGTGCCGCTGCCGGCAAGAGCTTGGGTTTCTCGTTAACCTTATTCAAAGCCGTTCCGTTTATCACGGATGTCACCGACGCGGACGGCAATCCGACGGTCAACTATGAGAGCGGAACGGTTCCCGACGACAAGGTTGTTTCCAGCGTCGAGTACCAATCCGGCGAACTGACGGTCACGGTCGAGGGTGAAGTCGACGGCGGCCCGAACGGTTTTACGCCGACGGTGACGATCACCGGCTCAAACGTCTCGGACTCGCCTGTTGCCTGTACGCTCTCCGCGTTGGGGACAAACACACGGCGCTACAGTTTTTCTCAAGCGATCACGCTCACCGGCGAAGGCGACGTGTCGGTCGAGACCGAGGACGGGGCGTATCATACCGTGGCCTTCAGCGAGGCCGATGCTGCGCCTGACATTACAACCTTGACGCACGGTACGGTTGCTGAGCATCAACCTACGCAAACACGAGTCAAGAACACGGACACGGTCTCATTCAGCGCCACCTTCCCGGCCGGGGCCTCGTACTTCGTGCTCGAAAACTTCGAGTTGCACGGTACGACGGCGCAAGAGTACGCGATCGACCCGACGGACACTTCGATCGACGACACATTCACCGTCGCGGGTTCCAACGGGTCGGTACACAACATCAAGGCGCATCTGAAACTCGCGTCCGGGGCGACGGGCAACTCCCTGGAATCGACGAACACCGGGCTGTTCCACGACAGCGATGCGCCCACGCTCGCCAACGTTGTCGTCAGCAACTATCCAGCGGACCAGACGGCATTGAAGGACAACGAGACCTGTGACTGCACGGCGGCCCTGACCGGCTCTCAGGGTGACAACGGCTTAACGACGGACTGGTCGTCCATCTTGTATTCCGATAATTCAATGAGCGAGTTGTCGATTCCGAGTACAACCACGTACGCCGAGACCAAGACCGTCACCCGCATAGGAGGCGACTACCGGGAAACGGGCGAATTCCCCAACTATATCATCGTTGTGAGCAAGAGCTACAACGGTACGCACACGTCGAAGTGGGCCACCGTGCGGATCGCTCATGTACTCCCGACGGTCACGGTGACGGAATCCGCAAGCCGGATGCGATCCAAGACCGGCGCAGCCGCCACGCACACGATCACGATCACCAGTAACCAGTATATTTTTCCTACGACGCCTTCGCTGGCCAGGGATTCGGGGGACGACGGCCCGGCGTTGAGTGCGTTCAGCGGAGGACCTTACATTTGGACTGCTACGCTCACGTCGGAAGAAGATGACACGAAGAATACGGCGGCGACCGTCTATACGTGGGAAAGCCTGTCGGCAATCAACCGGGCCGGGAAAGAGCAAACAACCATCAGTGGTGACGCCACTTATACCATCGGCGGCTTCGAGGAGCGGGAAATCGCATTCGCGCGGTTCGAGGAGTACAACGCGATCGGGACGATGGCAACGAACAAGGACAATGCCAACTTGATCGACTGCCGCGTGGACCAGTACGGCAAGACGCTCACGTACTACGAGGATACCGATCCACACACTGACGGCTACACAATCACCGATAGTGATGGGAACTTCGACGCCGATGGAGACTACGTGCGGGTACTCGATAGCAATATCTACGACGCGGCGGCTTACAATGTACAGATTTCGGAGGCGATAAGCTAATGGCTACGCTCCAGGACTTGATTGACGGTGTTGATGCCCTCTTGGGCACGCTTGCGTCTGCCGCCGATCTCGGTTCGTGGGGTGAACCTGCGGACTACTCGCTTATTGTAAGGCAGGATCAACCTCCCGATTCCGGTAGCTCTCAGTACAAGGTGGAGGATTTGCCGGTCGCCCAGAACACATATGTCGGTCGCCTCGAGGACGGCATCACGACTCGGACTTTCGCGCAGGTGTTGAGCGACATCGGCGGTGCTGCATCCTCTCATACGCACGACGGCGATACGCTTCAAGTCGACGGCATAAATTCGGACGGCGGTGCGTTTTCATTCACGACATCGGGAGCCGTCACGTTCAGCCAAGCAGTGCAGATCGGCCTCGACAAGAAAGTCTATTTTGGCGATGCCGATGTCTACATCTTCAGCGACGACGACGGCGATCTGAACGTGGCCGCAGATGGCACAATCACCGTGGATGGTGCAACGCAGACCATCATCGGCCACGGCGGTAACATTGAACTCGGCGACGGCGACCTGCACGATATGACACCTCAGACGACACTGAAGGTAAATGCCGGTACGGCTGCCAAATGCTTCAATGATATTTGGTCGCAACAATTGTATGGGCTGGAACGGTCATCCGATCCAACTGAACCGGCAGAAGGTCAGTATGTAATCTGGATGTCTGATGGGACCGGCAAGGGCGACGATGGGGACGTGATGATTGCCAGCAAGGCCGGCGGCACGACGAAATACGGAACGTTATTTGACCATAGCGGCGGTGCCGCTTGGTAGGAAAGTGAACTTGTCGACATGAAAATCACCCTTGAATCCGATCTTCCGAACGAGAACTTTACCGAGCCGATCGTGTACGAGCAGATCGCCACGGCGGGAATCGTTGCCACCATTGCTGGGATTGTCGGACAGGTCAACGATCCGATGGTCCACATGCACGGCAACATGTGGGATGTGCATCGACTCTTCGGTGAGGCGCGGGACAGAGCCCTACTAGCGGCTTTGCACCGATTTGGCGTGAGAAACACCGATGCCACTGTCAGTTAATCACGTTGGATTCTGGCCTATCGACCCCGGCGTCACACCCGTCCCGGCGGATTGGACGGAGGATGAAGCCTACCGGGATCGGTACTTTCAGGGCGTGGCGGATATAACCGGCGCCGGCGGCACGGCTCCTGCCGACGGCGGGGCGGCCACACATCTGCACACCACGAGCCATACACACTCCGGCGACGCACATACGCACACGTTTTCCGGTGCTGCCGTAACTCCGGTCGGTGGTTCCGGTTGCGGAGTGGATTTCCTGGGCGTTGTGTGTAGCGGCTACGATCACACACACGGCAGTGCTACGTCAAACGCCGCGACGATCACATATCAGAACGATACAACCCCTACCTCTTCCGTTGCCATGAAGCCACCCTATCTGCGGGTGGTGGTCATGTCGCCTGACGACGCTCTCCAAGACTATCCTGACAACGCTCTGGCGTTTGCGGACGGCGTGTGCCCTACCGGCTATTCGCCGGCTGACGGTGACGGTGGGACGGTCAACGCCGTCGATCGGTGGCTGATCGGCCAAGAGGCTTCCGGCGAGGCAGCGGGGACGACGGGTGGAGCTTCTACGCACGCCCAGACGCAGGCGAACCATACGCACCAGGATTCCGTACATGGTCACACGAGCAAGCGATGTGCGAATTCAAGTACGCTCGTGCGGCGATTGGCCGGCGTAACGGAGGCACCGTACAAACGGGACCACCATGATGTTGAATTGGCAAGCAAGGCTCTTTCCGATGTCAGCACCGATGCCACGACGGTCAATGACGCATCCAGTGAACCGGCCTATACGAAGTTGCTTTGCATTCAAAATACTAGCGGAGCAGCAGACACGCCGACGGGGATTATCCTTGGCTGGAAAGCTGCCGCTGCGGCAATCCCGTTCGATTGGAGCTTGTGCAACGGCACGAACGGCACGCCGGACCTGACGGGCTCTCAGATCAAAGCTACGGCCACGGTTGGAGACGTTGGGGGCACGGGTGGCTCGAATGAGCACCTACACGCGGTAGATTCTCACAACCACACGCACACCTATCCGCACAACCACGAAACCTACGAATACGATGTCAACACGACGCTCGCTGCAACTGGTGCGCAGGCAACACTGAGCGCGGGATCGACAAAAGATTCACACGTTTGGACCATTGGTGGAACGACACCGACGATTCAGGCGACGGGCTTTAATACCGACCTTGCGGATGGCCGCTACCTCTGGCGGGAGTTGCTGTGGGTGAAGTACACGCCACCATCGACACCGACCGTGTGGATCAAGGGTGATACACGGATAAAGGGTGGTGCCTCGGTGGCGGCGTAGAAGGTGAACACCGATGCCACGAAAACTGACGAGTTGCGTGAATAAAGTGAAGCGGACGGTCAAGCCGCGCTCCGGCCAAACGAAAGAGGCGGCGGCCTGGGCTATCTGCGTAAAAAGCACGGGTTTGAAGCCGCATCGGCGCAAGTCGCGCCGCGGGTAGGAGAATGTAGATGGGACTACTATCGGACCCAGGGTATAAAATTTCGGAAGTCTTCCAGATGGGCCTTCCGCAAATAGCTTACAATTGGTTTATACGGAGACCGCAATACCAGGAGGAATACGACTGGTGGATACAGAAGAGTGAAGAGCAACGCCAGGCCGGTGAGACCGAGATCACCAGAATGCAAAATGCCTCGGAAGCGGGCTTTGAAAATCTCGGCATCCAGTCGCAGTCCGATTGGCAGAATCTCATTAATGCAACGAACCTTGCGGCAGGCGAACTCAGACAAAATGTCGGAGAATCATACACCGACATGGGCAAATGGTTAGGCGGTGAAATCGAGCGACTTGGAGAGGAAACCGGTACGGCATGGGAGACCTTCACTACAGGTGTCACCGGTCGGGCGGAAGCCCGTGCGGAACAGTTGAAGGAAGACTACGGCCATCGCACCATGGAACTGATGGGCATGTGGGAGACGGGTGCGGAGGGGATTGAAGGAGGCTACCGCGAGCTGCGTAACGAGGCGATGGGTCTGGTCGGAACGCTTGGTCAACAGGCTCAGGCGGATATCACCAGACGATTTGAGCTATCCGGGGCTGAGCAGCAAGCAGCGCTGGCCGAGCGAGGCCTGGGTAGTACGACCCTGCTGTCGGATGCCATGCGGGCAAACGTGATGGAGGAGTCTGCGGAACAGCGCCGGTTGTCCGACATGCTCACCGGGCAACGACTTGGCGTACTTTCCGAATTCGGCCAAGCGGAACTCCTTGCCCAAGAACGCCTGCTCGGAGCTGGAGCGGGTCTCTACGCCGGCGTTACGGGCGAGGCCCTGGCGGCGCAGGAACGCGGCGGGTATTTCCTGACCGAACTGGAAACGGAATTAGGTGTCGGGAAACTTGAGGCTCAACAGCGTTGGGAGGAAGCGGGGCTGGCTGGTGGTCTGTCAATACGAGCGGCTGAGACCGAAGCGATGGCCGGTCTCGGTCAATGGCAGACCAATCTGGTAACCGGACTTGGTGCCCAGCAAATTCAATCACGGCAGGCCATTGGTCTTGGTCAACTTCAAGCGGATCGAGATATAAGCGCTTCGCACCTGAACTGGCTTGCGAACACGCAGTACGAGCGGCCGATCTTTTAACGAGAGGAGTGCCTTTCGTGCTCTCCGGAACCGGGGGGCACGCCACCTGGGGGTGACTGATGACGATCACGATTGGACCACCGAGAAGTTACCATTCCGAAATCGGCTCGTACATACTCGGAAACGCAATACAAGAGTATCGGGAATACGTGCGGAGAAGGGAAGCCGAAAAGGCTGCGAAAGAGGAAGAGGAAGCATCCGGGTGGAGCGGTGCGATTAGCGGCGCAATAACCGGCGCCCAAACAGGCGGTTCCGTGGGTGGTCCGTATGGAGCGATAGTTGGAGCCATCGTCGGTGCTGCGGGTGGTTATACCCTGGAGACTGAGACGGAGCTGGGGGAAAACACTTCACTTGTCATGGGGGCGATTGGTGGTGTGGCTAGTGGCATTGGTGCATTGGGCGGATTGGGCGGAGGGGCTACATCAGGGGGCGGCTCAACGGCCCCCGGTATGTTTGGTGGTGTAGGTGGTGCCTCTGCTCAAGCGGGCAGGGT
>Ga0315550_1000797_pt1 | contig 19523 bp, 14 predicted proteins | sample SalMarSW160190MG_2_FD_203100 | JGI IMG/M metagenome (GOLD analysis project Ga0315550, IMG submission 203100) | Salt marsh sediment microbial communities from the Plum Island Ecosystem LTER, Massachusetts, United States - Salt Marsh Sediment SW1601-90 ... | reverse complement strand
CCCGATCGGCCTTCGGATGAGCAGGAGGCCGAATTTATCGAATATGTCCTGATGGGCGATGCTGCTGTCCCCTGGCGCGAATTCGAGCACCCGACCTATGGCAAGATTGAAATTGGAGGCGAGAAAAAAGAATGGGGGCGTTTACCGCCTTCCTTCTTGCTTGAGGAGGAGCTTCACCGCAATATGGCTTTTACGCTCTATCATGCGGATATGATGCCGCTGCTCAAAATCAGCCAGGTGAATGTCGAGAAGCTTGACGAAAACTTATTCAAGATTTGGATAACCATCGAGAACCAGCGTCTGATTCCAACCAGAACAGCTCAGGATGTGTCTAATCATATCAGTTCACCGGATATTGTCTCAATTCAGGGCGGTGACATTCGTGCCCTCTCTGCCGGCCTGGTTACGGACCGCTACTTCAAGCGCGTCCGGGCCGTCGAACGCCGACCCGAGCGGGTGGAGCTGAGCACTATCGACGGCATGAGCGCTGTGCGTGTACAATTTGTCATCGAGGGGAAAGGCGAATTTACCGTTACGGTCGATTCGGTCAAAGCCGGCCGCCTTCAAACAAGCCACTCGTTACCTTAAGACGAGCCGATTACAACTTGTCATTCCTGCGAAAGCAGGAATCCAGAGCAATCGAACCATTTACATTTTTTTTTGTTATAGGCTCTCAGTCATTTGACACTTAAGACCTGACAAAATCCAGCAGCGGCAGGATTGTCTATGAAAATATAGACAAATTTCAAAAAAAGTCTACTTATTTATAGACTCATGGCCAAGGCCGTTTTACTCCATAAAAGCGAAATTTTGCAGTAATTGAATCCCGACTACCGGCGATAATTTGTTATAATACCATATATAATATGGCGTGCGGAGCACACCTGCTGATACTGGTATCGGCTGCTTGGGAATTCTGTAAAAAACGAATAATGTAATCCAGCATCCCTTGCTCGAAACAACCTTTGGATACGATACCTGTTCTGAAAAACTCTGGATAAAAGTGAAAGGAGTAGAGATGAGCAGAAGTAGAATTTTAATTCTAACATTGACCCTGTGGATTTCTTTGATGATGTGCCCGTGCTGAAATTGCAGGGCTTTTTTAAAGAATTGACTTATCGGTCCTGAAAAAACCAAAAAAACTGCGTTTTTTGGCTATTATTTACATATTTAATTTTTTTGTAATTGCGTAAGGATTTTTTCGAACTTCCGAAGTTTTTTTTATTATATTTTATAAGAGATTTTTCTTTGACTTTTAAGAAAAAATCTACGATAATACAAATGCAGTTGGGAGGGCCGCATTGCGGTTCGTTGGGTTTTACCCACCTGGCTGCTGTTTTTTATTATGCATCTCTTGTATTTAGATGATTCTGGTTCCGCCGCTAACGCGAACGAAGATTACTTTGTTCTCGGCGGTATTTCTGTATACGAAGCTCAAGCTCATCATTTTACACAAGAAATGGATAAACTTGCTGAGACCATTGATGCGGGGAATCCACATAATGTCGAGTTTCATGCCTCAGAAATATTTTCACGTCGCACACCTCCTTGGAAAGGTATGAGTAGAAATGAAGCTAAAGGTATAATTAAAGCTGTTCTTGAAATTGTCAAAAAGTCTTATGATTCAGCCAAAGCTTTCGCATGCGCTATTCATAAAGCATCTTTTCCTGGGCGCGATCCTGTCGAATTAGCTTTTGAAGATTTGTGTAGCCGCTTTGATATCTATCTTAACCAATTGCGGGGAGATGGTGACCGACAGCGCGGCATATTGATTCTCGACGAAACAACTCAAGAGACGACTCTCCAGAAAATGGCAAGAGAGTTCCGCATATTGGGAACCCGTTGGGGAATTATCCGAAACCTTGCAGAGACCCCCTTGTTTGTGGATTCCCGGGCTTCTCGTCTTGTCCAAGTCGCCGATAACATTGCCTACGCAGTATTTAGGCGATATAACGCTTCCGACGCTACATATTTTGACATTATTTCTCCAAAGTTCCACTCGTCCGAAGGAGTGATTCACGGGCTATCGCATAAACAAACGGTGAATCCCGAATGTATGTGTCCTGCATGCTTGAGCCGCCGGGTATCACACCAGAAAGAGGATGAAGGCCAAAAAACTCTGGACTTTGACCAAGACGATAACTAATCATTGTTACGTAACGCTTTAAACGCATTTGGCTGAAGATGCCTAAACCCTTATAATAAGGAAACGACTGGATATCTCCCCAGAGGTAGTGTGGGCGGCAATATCTATTTGTCGGTACATTCATCTGTTGCCCGCTCAGGAGTATGCTGAATCCTTGTCGCGTTCTTTACCTGTTCGTCCTACTCTTGTGTATATACCCGAACGAGCAAACGCCGAATCCGCCAAACGGCTGGCTTTGGAGATTGGCTTTTACGACCTTGACTTGCCGTGGATGATTCGTGACGTTATTGAAGTAGTAGATAGACTCGATTGCGCGAACCTCTAACTCGAAGATTACCACTCGGATATTATTAGAAGCTACTTTAAAGGATTGTTAATTAAAAGCCAATTTGGAGGATTGGAACACTTCGATAAATCCCATAAAGACGTAAGCGAACAGTTCGTAACCACCTATACTAACCAACTCCTTGGTGAGCAGGTCTTGCGGATTACGGTTGATAGTGTGTCCATTCCTTACAAAGGGACCATGCCGTTGACAGGTCGTGGAGGGAAAAGGGCCGGAGATGAGCGAAGCCAGTTGATTAACAGTCCATAAAAAACAAACCTGATCCCTTAAAAGGCCTAATTTATTTGATTTATTTACCCATAGGATATAAGGTTTCAGAAATGAAACAGGATGCAGAGGCCTTTGCGCTTTGATGTGGTCTTAGGAGATACTTAAATGAGAGCTAAATCTGCAATCGCAGCCATCTTACTGATTGTAATTCCTCTTACCGGCTCATGTTCGAGAAATGTAACCCCCTCCGGCCCCATACCTCTACCCCGAGCCCACGCCCACAACGACTATGAGCACGACCGCCCCCTGCTGGACGCGTTGGACCACGGCTTTACCAGCGTTGAGGCCGACATTCACCTCGTCGACGGCGATTTATTCGTCGCTCACGGCCCGCACGAAATAAAGCCTGAGCGAACGTTGCGCTCGCTCTATCTTGAGCCTCTGAGCACGCGCATCGCCCGAAACGGCGGGAGGGTCTATCCTAACGGCCCACAGTTCACCCTGTTCATCGACATCAAGACCGAAGCCGTCGCGACCTACAAAGTGCTTAGCGAAATGCTGGCCGGGTACGAAAGCATTTTTACCACCTTCGACTCGAACGGCCGGACCGACAAAGCGGTCATTGCCATTGTCTCCGGCAATCGACCACGCGGATTGATGGAATCAGAACCAATCCGTTATGCCGGCTGCGACGGCAGGCTTGTGGATTTGGATTCCGACGCACCGGCTGCACTCATCCCCATTATCAGTGATAACTGGACAATACATTTCTCATACGACGGCACCAGCTCTATGCCTGCTGAAGAACGTAGAAAATTGAAAAAAATCGTCCAAACCGCCCACAAAAAAGGCCAACGCGTCAGATTCTGGTCGACACCTGACAGACCCACACAGGCACGCCAAACGCTCTGGCGGGAGTTGCTGGCCAGCGGCGTTGACCTGCTAAATACCGACGACCTCCAGGGCCTCCAGCAGTTTCTGCTCCAGCACACGTCAAAATAAGCAACCATTAGCAGGCCGAAAGTCAAATATTAAAAAACCCGTTATTGACGAGACAACCCTATTTAACTATCCTGTTCTTATGTCATTCCCGCGAAGGGCCTGCCCTGAGCGCAGCCGAATGGGCGGGAATCCAGACTATCGTTTTTGTAGAGAGATTTTGCAATGCTCAAAAGAACACATAATTGCGGCCAGCTTCGCCTTGATGATGCCGGTAAAAAAGTAACGCTGGCCGGCTGGGTTCATTCATATCGAGACCATGGAAATCTGGTATTCATCGACCTGCGCGATAGAGAAGGTATGACTCAATTAGTTTTTGACCCTGAAACTCAACCCCGGACCCACGAGCTGGCAAAGACAGCCCGCTGTGAATGGGTAATAGCAGCCAAAGGTGTTGTCCAGCCCAGAGGTGAGGATATGGAAAATCCAAAGCTGCCCACAGGTCAAATCGAAGTCGCTATACAGCAGCTGGAAATTCTCAATATCTCAAAGACACCAACATTTGAAATGGACAACGCCGATAAAACAAACGAGGAGATTCGCTTAGCCAGCCGATATATCGATCTTCGCCGGCCCCAAATGCAGCAGAAACTGCACACTCGCCATCGAGTGACAATGGTCGTGCGGGATTATTTCGATAAATTGGGTTTCTGGGAGATTGAAACGCCGATGCTGGCCAAAAGCACGCCGGAAGGTGCGAGAGATTTCCTCGTGCCCAGCAGACTTCACAAAAACTGTTTCTATGCACTGCCCCAATCACCGCAGCTCTTTAAGCAAATTCTAATGGTAAGCGGCGTTGATAAATATTTCCAGATAGTCCGATGTTTCCGTGATGAAGACCCCAGAGCCGACAGACAGGCCGAATTTACACAAATCGACGTCGAGATGAGCTTCATTGATACTGATGATGTCATCGACGTCCACTCAAACTTGGTAGCCCGGCTCTGGAAGAAAATATTGAACGTAGATGTCGCACTGCCGATGCGGCGGATTTCCTATAAAGAGGCGATGGCTGACTACGGCATCGACAGGCCGGACTTACGTTTCGATATGAAATTGAAAGACATTTACGATATCGCCAAACAAAGCTCCTTCAAAGTGTTTACTTCTGTGATCGAAAACGGCGGGATAGTGAAAGGACTTTGCGTCCCAGGCGGTGAAAAATATTCCAGAAGCGATATCGAAAAAACCTTAACAAACTTCGTGGCCGACTACGGCGCAAAGGGACTGGCCTGGTCGAAGCTCAAGGCAGAGAATAATAATCTCTCTCTGCTCGGCGGCGTTGCCAAGTTCTTCAGCCACGAAGCCCAGCAGCAGATAATCGAACGCTTCGATGCAAAAGATGGAGATTTGCTCCTGTTAGTAGCCGATAAGGAAGCCGCCGCCAACAAGGCCCTCGCTCCTCTGCGGTGCAAACTTGCCCGTGACCTGAAACTTTATGACCCGAAACACTTCGAGTTCGTATGGGTAGTGGACTTTCCATTATTTGAATGGAATGAGGACCAAAAACGCTACGATTCACTGCACCATCCGTTCACTTCTCCCATTGAGGATGACCTGGACAAGCTTGAGACCGACCCCGCCAATATTTGTTCACAGGCCTACGATATCGTCGTCAACGGTTCTGAAATAGGCGGCGGGAGTATTCGTATCCATAACACGAAAGTTCAACAAAAGGTCTTCGACCTGCTCAATATATCGAGAGACCAGGCACAGCAGCGGTTCGGTTTCTTTTTGAAGGCGTTGGATTACGGCGCCCCGCCGCACGGCGGAATAGCCTTCGGACTCGACAGGCTGGTTATGCTGCTGACCGGAACGGAAAATATCAGAGATGTCATTGCATTTCCGAAAACCCAGCGCGGCCAGTGTCTTTTGACCGATGCGCCGAGCGAAGTGGACCAAAAACAGCTCGATGAGCTTAACCTGCGAATGCAAAGACACTCGCACATAATCCGGCAAAAAACCGATGAGTAGCAATATTAGCTGCATTGTAATCCGAATTTCAATTCAAGAAAAAGGCGAAAAATTGTCTTGACTATTACGATGGTATTGTAGATAAAAAATTATATCTGGAGTGGAATTTGACATCAGTCTATAAGTTTTTTTAGGGAATAGCTTATTTTTTAGGTTGTCGCTTTTCAACATATTATTCGGTGCCAAAATGGCCTTTTTGCATTTGGTACACTTCAAGATGGAAACCATTAGTTATTTGGAATAATTCTATGTTGGCTGCTTTACAAAACTGGGAAAGGCTGGCTTGGTTGTGCGGGGCGGCCGTATTGGTTGGGCTTATAGGCCATTTTTTTATCTTTGGATTGCTGCGGGGCCTTGTTAAACGCATTAAAAGCACTCTGGATGACTCATTTGTCAAGTATTGCTTTAGACCTTTACTGTGGATAATCATTCTTATCATCGTCCGGCTGGTATCGAAATTAACAGCGTTTCAAACTCAGGTGACTGATTTTCTCAATCACGTTCTCGGCTTGATGCTTATTGGGCTGGTATCATGGTTATTAATCAGGTCAACTTATGTGTTAGAAAACTTTATTCTCACCAGTTTTAATGTTGATGTAAAAGATAATCTCAGGGCCAGGAAAATACATACCCAATTCAGGGTTATTAAGAGAATAGTAATCGCAGTTGTGGTTATTGTGGCCTTCGCGACATGTCTGATGACTTTTGAAAGGATTCGTCACTTGGGGACAACCATTTTGGCCTCGGCAGGTATTATTGGTATTGTCGTAGGCATGGCTGCTCAGCGAACTATTGCAACATTTATTGCAGGCCTTCAGATTGCTATTACCCAGCCTATTCGTGTGGATGACGTTGTTATTGTGGAAAATGAATGGGGACGCATCGAAGAGATAACTTTAACCTATGTGGTAGTGAGAATCTGGGATTTAAGACGCTTGGTTGTCCCTATAACCTATTTCATTGAAAAGCCTTTTCAGAACTGGACACGTGTTACAGCCGACATCTTGGGTACTGTATTCATTTATGTTGACTATACCGTACCTATCGAGTCTGTCAGAGCCGAGCTTCAGCGTATCTTGAAAGATTCGGAATTTTGGGACGGCAAAGTCTGCGTCCTGCAGGCTACTAATACATCTGAGCGTACGGTTGAATTAAGGGCTCTTATGAGCGCTGCGGATGCCTCGACCGCATGGAGTCTTCGTTGCCAGGTCAGAGAAAAGATGGTTGATTTCATTCAGAAAAATTATCCGGATGCTTTACCCAGGCTCAGAGCCGAATTCCACCAGTTAAAAGATTAAGGAACAAAAATCACTTATATTCTTATATGTTTGTATGCTTGTTTATGTTTTGCTTAAAGTAAATTTTAGTTTATGCGGATTAACTTAAAACACATCTGGCAAAAGCTTTTGATGCTTCTGCGGTTATCGCCCCTGTCCCTGGCGAAAAAGTGCAGACTTACCTTTGGGGCCGCGGTGGTCTTTGTCTTAATCATTGCCCTTCTTCTGCCCTATATCTGGATGGGTCAGCTTATCAAAAAAAACCTGCTCGATACAGGCAGAGCAAGGTCACAGGCACTGCTCGACCGGCACTTCCAGTTAAAAGACCCCGGACAAACGGCTCTTGCACCATTAGACAATAACGGGCAGGTGATGGATGTAAACAGCCCCGATATGCGATGGATTCGCTTCGAAAAAAACGATGAGGGACCCCGCTTTGCGGGAACCCAAAAACAGCTCCAGCGGTTGACCGACGAGCAGAAACAGATGATTGAATCTCTAAAAGCCGAAGAGACCGCAGACGAAAATATCGCATTGACCGAATACAACGGTGCCGTCCAGAGCACTTATGTGCGAATCTTCAGGGCAGCTGATAGCTGTATAAAGTGCCACGACCCGCAGGGTTCTGCCGGTGCATTTTCACCTAATGAGTTGATAGGAGCCGTAGTCATTCAATCCAGAGACCTTGTGGGCGAAATCAGAGATACGAAATTTATGAATCTTCTCTTCATTTTCGTTGCCGGCCTAATCGGCGGCATCGGCGCCATCGTTGCTTTCTACTGGATAACTCAGAGTGTGATTCTCCGGCCTATCCGGCAGCTGCGGGCAATTGCTAATAATGTCACCGAAGGAAATCTCGATATCAGAAGCGCTATAAAAACCGGCGACGAATATGAAAAGCTTGCAAATGCCTTCAACGATATGCTCGACGGACTGCAGGCTACTCAGGAAAAACTCCGCCAGGCAAACAAGCAGCTCGATGCAAAAATAGCCGAGCTGTCGGAGCGAAATATCGAGCTGTTCAAAGCCAACAAGGTAAAGGGTGAATTTTTGGCCAATATCTCACACGAGTTTAGGACTCCCTTAAATGCGATTCTGGGCTTTGCACAGGTCCTGCGGGAAAAGCCGCATATTTTGAAAAAGGAAAAGGCTCAAAGGTACGCTGAGAACATTATCACCAGCGGAAACAGCTTGCTGAATATGATTAACGACCTGCTCGACCTGGCTAAAACTCAGGCCGGTAAAATGGAGCTGCACATAGAAAAAACCTCTGTCCAGCAGTTATGTAAGGCTCTGGTTTCGTCTTTCTCACTGCTCACAAAGAAAAAGAAAGTCAAAGTCAAGCTGATGGTCGATTCCGACATACCGATTCTTTCAACGGATGCCGGCAAGGTCCAGCAGATACTATACAATTTTCTAAGTAATGCCGTAAAGTTTACACCGCAGAGGGGCAGAATTGAAATTCGGGCCAAAATGATGGATGAAAAGACAGTCCGGATTGCGATAAGCGATACCGGCTGTGGCATTGCCGAGTCTGACAAGGAAAAAATATTTGAAAAATTTCGCCAGGCTGATGGCTCTATAACCCGCGAATCAACCGGCACCGGCCTGGGACTTACCATCAGCACTGAATTGGCCGCTATGCTCGCAGGCAGCATCGGAATGGAAAGCGAGCTCGATAAAGGCTCAACCTTCTGGCTCGATATCCCTGTTACGCTCACCAAAGAAGCTTAGTGCGAATTGTTCTTTAACAGGTTAACCCGTATGATTAGGAGATAATAATGCGTACGATACCGATGTGGGTTCCCGCCTTGCGGGGTCCCTCACTGCTTCTTGTTCTGTGTGTAAGTCTTGCGGCTCTCTCTGCTGTAACTACCGGACAGACCCATCCATTTTCCGTTCACGATATGCTCACGATGGACCGGCTCTCCGACCCACAGGTTTCACCGGACGGCAAATGGATTGTCTTTGTGCTGCGAGAGACTGACCTCCAAGAAAACAGGGGGCGGACCGACCTCTGGCTTCTCGGTGCTGATGGGATGGGCCTTCGCCGTCTGACGTCCCATCCGGAAGGGGACTCTAATCCCCGCTGGGCTCCTGACGGCCCGCCGAAGGCGGGTATGATAAAGGCCGGCGCTGCTGGCTCGGTATTCTTTATATCCACCCGCTCAGATTCGGCGCAGGTGTGGCGAATCAGGATTGACGGCGGAGAAGCCCAACAGGTTACAGACCTGCCCCTTGATGTCGGAAATCTTCTTGTTTCACCCAATGGAAAGCACATCGCCTTTACTATGGAAGTCTTTCCGGACTGCAAAACTGTGGCTGGCACAAAAGAAAAACTCGACGAAATCAAGCAACGAAAAACAAGCGGACGAATCTATGAGCGAATCTTTGTTCGGCACTGGGATACCTGGAAAGATGGTCGGCGCTCACACCTGTTTGTAATGCCCGCTTCCGGCGGCGACCCGGTTGACCTGATGTGGGGTATGGATGCAGATACTCCTTCCAAACCATTCGGCGGCCCGGAAGAGATTACGTTCACTCCTGACAGTAGGGGCCTTATCTTTTCCGCCCGCGATGCGGGCAGGGCCGAACCTTGGTCGACAAACTTCGACCTTTACCTGTCACCTGTTGATGGTTCCGAACCGCCGACGTGTTTGACAGAGGAGAATAAGGCCTGGGATACTAATCCGGTTTTCTCTCCCGACGGCAGGACATTGGCTTACTTAGCTATGGCCAGGCCCGGCTATGAATCTGACCGTTTCCGAATTGTCCTGCGTCCCTGGCCAAACGACCGCTCACCAATTAACCAATTAACCACTCACCAATCAAAGCAGCGGGTTCTGACGGAAAACTGGGACCGCAGCCCATCCTCGTTCTGTTTCTCGGCGGATGGCAAAACAATCTACGCCGCAGCAAATAATGTGGGCCAAAAATCCCTGTTCTCCATCAATGTAAAAACCGGTGACGTCCGAACCGTTGTAAAAGAGGGCGGCATAAGTTCACCCGGCGTCGCGGCGGACAGGATTATCTTTGGCCTGAACAACCTGCGATCTCCTGTAGAATTGTATTCGGTTAAATCCGATGGCAGCGATATGCGCCAAATCACCAATATCAATGCCGAAAGAATCGCCGCTGCTCGTATGGGTGAATATGAGCAGTTTACATTTGCCGGATGGAACGATGAAACGGTCTATTGCTATGTCGTCAAGCCCGTGGATTTTGACCCCGCCGGAAAATACCCTGTGGCCTTTCTGATTCACGGAGGCCCTCAGGGCTCCTTCGGAAACAGCTTTCATTACCGCTGGAACCCACAGGCCTACGCAGGAGCGGGCTATGCTGCGGTTATGGTGGATTTCCACGGCTCTACCGGATACGGCCAGGCCTTCACAGATTCCATTCGGGGCGACTGGGGCGGCAAGCCTCTAAAAGACCTGCAGAAAGGTCTGGCCGCCGCCTTAAAACGTTATCCCTGGATGGACGGCGAAAGGGTCGGCGCGCTTGGCGCCTCTTTTGGCGGTTATATGATTAACTGGATAGCAGGCAATTGGCCCGACCGTTTCCGCTGTCTGGTGAACCACGACGGCAATATTGATGAGCGGATGGCCTATTTCGACACCGAGGAGCTCTGGTTCCCCGAGTGGGACCACCTCGGTACCCCCTGGGACAATCCCGCCGGCTATGAAAAGCACAATCCGGTAAACTTCGTTAAAAACTGGAAGACCCCGATGCTCGTTATCCACGGTGCATTGGACTTTCGAGTAGCCGATACCCAGGGGCTCGGCACCTTTAATGCCCTCCAGCGCCTCGGAATTCCCAGCAAGTTGCTCTACTTCCCCGACGAAAATCACTGGGTGCTTAAGCCGCACAATTCAATCCTCTGGCATGAAACAGTGATAGACTGGCTGGACCGTTGGCTGAAGTAGCCGGCCTTGCAGTCCCGCAACAAAATCAGCGCCGAGGCGAAAACGGTAAAACAGTATCGAACAGGCCCCAACGGAGGGAATTTTGGTGCGGGACAAAAATGATTATTGATATTATAACACACATCCGGTAGCGGATAGTGTCAGTCCTTCAAATGTTTGAGATAAGCGCGTGGAGGAATCTATTTGGACCACTTTTCCACCAAAATCGCAAAGTCAACAAAGTTCACAATGCCGTCACCGCTGAGTTCTGCTTTAGCACTCGCAGCCGCGTGTTGTAACCACTGGTTGGCCAGAAGGCTAAGGTCCTCAAGACTAACGACCAAATCACCACTGAGATCCCCGCGCACTCCGTAGTTCAGGGCCGCTCGTACATTTATCAACCCCCATCCGTATTCTTCATCCCAACCCCGAGGGCCAATATCCTTGGCTGTTTTTTCAATGGCTTCCCTGACTTTGTCCGGATTGGTCACGCCGTTCGATATCAGTAAAGCTGCTGCTCCACTAACGTGAGGCGCAGCCATGGAAGTTCCCTGATAGAACCAGTATGCAAAATCATTTGGGTCTATTCCGAAAGTCTGCTGAAGTATTCCATCCGGGTAACCGTCGCCGTTTTGATCCACGAGCATGTCACCTCCTGGTGCTGCTATGTCCAGGTAGCTGCCGGTGCTGGAATAGTATGCTCTGGTTTCGTCATAGCGAGTTGCTCCCACTGCGATGCAATAGTCATCATAGGCTGCAGGATTAATTGTGGGGTTGCCCTCGAGAAATTCGTTCCCGGCAGCACACACGACTGTCACACCTTGGGAATAGGCATAGCCGATAGCATTTCTTAAGGTGACTGACTCTCCCTCTCCACCTAAGCTCATATTGATGACCTTCGCTCCGTTATTCGTAGCAAAATATATTCCTCTGGCTATGTCAAAATAACTGCCTGTTCCCAGGCGGCTTATAACTTTAACCGGCATAATGGAACAGCCAAATGCCAATCCTGCAACTCCCATGTCGTTATCTGTGCTCTGTGCGATAGTACCGGTCACATGGGTCCCATGTCCTTGATCGTCATTGGCGTGTGAGTCGTTATTCACAAAATCATAGCCGGCCACAAAAGATGTGCCGGCCAGATCCGGAGCTTGTTTGTACGTCTCAAAATCTTCGTATGCAACACCTGTGTCCAGCACCGCCACTATCACATTAGGATCGCCTGTTTGGATATCCCACGCTGCTTCTGCACTAATCCCACCTGAAATCTCGTCGTTCAAATTCCATTGGTAAGAATAGAAGCTATCATCAGGTATTAAAGATATCCTTGCATAGTAGTTCAATTCGGCATAGTCAACCGCATCTTCTTTCTGAAACACATCCACAGTTTCAGCGGCCGTTAGGGATTCAGGAATCTGAACCAGTTGCACATTACTGAATAGGCATCTATCTACTGCCGAACAGCCGTGCTCCCGGATTACCGCGTTTCTATAATCCTCAGTAATGTCATCTTCAAACTTGACGATTATTTCCCCCGTGCTCCACATCGGCGATTCAGAGGTGATTTCGGTTGAGCTGTAATCGGCTTGAGGCTCATTTGCGCCGGCGCAAATCGCCAAACCGGGCATAATCATACCTGCAACCAACGATAATCCCGCCCACATACCGTAGGTTACAACGTTAATACGCCAGGTAGTATAGCTATTCATTTTATCGCCTGTTCAGAAAAACTTTTGTCTGCACATTTCGAACCTATCGTTAATACTTTGATAATGCACAAAAGTTCGCGCTTGGAATGGCAAAGATTCTTGTAGGGTTCCCGCCTTGCGGGGTCCCTAACATATCTTAACAACCGGCAATGGAATTATTTGACCTCTTCCGTAGTCGTGGTATAATAATCATTTGTTGTTTCAAATGAAAAGGGGCACTGATGGCTAAAAAATGTGTAAGAGCGATTTTCCCCGGCTCGTTCGACCCGATAACAAACGGGCATCTGGACGTTATCGACCGCGGTATGAAAATCTTTGACGAGCTTATCATCGCGATTGGGCGAAGTCCGGTCAAAAACCAGCTCTTCACGCCCGAAGAGCGGGTGGAGATGATAGCTGAGCTAATCCGCGAAAGACAGATGACCGGTGTCTCGGTAGAAAGTTTTGAGGGACTGACGGTTGAATACGCCGCCAACAAAAAAGCCGATGTCATCCTGCGTGGCCTGCGAAGCCTTACCGACGTCCAGTATGAATTCCAGCTTGCTATGACCAACCGTGCTGTGGCGGGCATAGAAACAATCTTTATTATGACCAGCGAACAGTATGGCTTCACCAGCTCAACCTTGATTCGAGAGGTCGCCTCTTTAGGTGGCCCGCCGAAGGCGGGTCGGATCCCAGCCGGCGTTGCCGGCTTGTCAAATTTAATTCCGAACAGTATTTACGAGCGATTGAAACAGCACCTTAAAAAATAAAACGGATACTCGATACTGAATGTATGGTAGCCTTAAACGAATCCTGAGAAAACGGGATGAGCTTGGAGATGGCGGACATCGAGTATCGAGTATCGAGTATCGAGCATCGAGATATGTTTACTATTAGTGTCGAAACGAGCTTTTGGGCATCGCACCAGCTGGTTTTACTGGATGGCTCAAAAGAGCCCGTGCACCATCATAACTGGTTGGTTAGCGCTGGTCTCAGCAGCGACGAGCTAAACAGTATGGCGGTTGTGATGGATTTTCGGGAGCTTAAGGCGATGCTCGATGATATCGTCTCTGAGTTTGACAATGTGGCATTGAACGAAATCAGCTATTTTCGCCAGAACAACCCATCAGCCGAGAACGTAGCCAGATACATATATGAAAAACTTCGGGCCAAACTGCCCGAAGGCGTTAAACTCCAAAATATCAGGGTGGTCGAGGAGCCGGGCTGCGCGGCAAATTTCAGCGAATCACAATGAATCGGGAAATCTGCCTACAGTAACTTTCTAAATTTGACGATTGTTTATTCAGGTTTTTTGGTATAATATAAATATTGGAGTTCGATACAGGATGCTCGATGCTCGTAGAAGAAGAAAAACGGGTATCGAGAATCGAGAATCGAGTTGATTATGCAATGTCAGATTTGTCACAAAAATGATGCGACTATTCACCTGACCGAGATTGCCGACGGGATCCGCACCGAGATGCACATCTGTGAGCATTGTGCGGCCGAGCAGGATATAGCGGTCAAGAGTCATATCCCTATAAATGAGCTGCTTAGCAGTCTGCTTGCCGTCCAGCCGACAGATGATGAGCTCTCCGGCCCTTCAGAGCGGAATCTCGCCTGCCCGAACTGCGGCTTTACCCTGGCTCAGTTCCGAAAGCAGGGGGTCCTGGGTTGTCCCCATGATTATGAGGTTTTTGAGAAATCCCTGCTGCCGCTTATACAAAAAGCTCATAATGGCAAGACAACGCACTGCGGCAAGCTCCCTTCAAAAACACCACAGGACACAAAGAAACAGATAGAGCTCTTAAACCTCCGCCAGCAGCTGGAAGCTGCCGTGCAAAGCGAAGATTACGAGCTGGCTGCCGTATTGAGGGACAAAATAAATCAAGCCGAAAAATAAAGGGACTACATACTATACATAAGAAATACGAGATATGAAACTAACAGACCTAAGTAACGATATAAACGAGTGGTTCAACGGCTCGGGACCATTGGCCGATATCGTTGTGTCCTCGCGGATTCGGCTGGCCAGGAACATCGCCGGATACAAATTCCTCAGTCATTGCTCAAATAATGAAAAATCTGAAATACTTAAAAAGCTAAGAGATGTCCTTATGTCTCTTAAGCTTGGCGATAAAATCTTCTATATCAGCGTGGACAAAGCACCCACTCTCAGCAGGCATTTCCTGGTGGAACGCCATCTTATCAGTCGGCACCACGCCTTCGGTAAAGGCCCGCGAGGCGTCGTCATCGCCCGGAAGGAATTCTTCACGGCTATGATTAACGAGGAGGACCATTTGCGGCTCCAGGTGCTAAAGGCCGGCTGTCAGCTCTCTAAATGTTTCGAACAGATTAACAAGATCGACGATATGATAGAGAAAAAGGTCGACTATGCCTTCAGCCCTCGTTATGGCTATCTGACGGCCTGCCCGACCAATCTGGGCACAGGGGTTAGGGTCTCGGTAATGCTCCATCTGCCGGCCCTGAAGATGACAGGACAGATTGAAAAGTTCTTCAACGCCGCAAGGGATATGAGCCTGGCCGTGAGAGGTCTTTTCGGCGAAGGCACCGAAGCCGCAAGTGACCTGTACCAGATATCCAACCAGGTTACGCTCGGCGTCTCGGAGTCGGACATCATCTCGCAATTTGAAAATGCCGTCATCCCTGAAATAATCGAATACGAAAACGCTGCAAGAAATCAATTGCTCTCTAAGCAGTCTGACGTCCTCGACGATAAAATCTCCCGGGCGATGGCACTCTTACAAAACGCCCATCTGATAAGTTCCCAGGAGGCCCTGTTCCTCCTGAGCCACCTGCGATTGGGAATCAATATGCACGAGTATATGGGGGCCTCAACTCCGGCAATAGATAAGCTTTACACGCTCTGCGGCACCCCCAGGGGCCCGGATAAAACAGGCCGGCTTTCAATTGCCACCATAAATCGGTTGTTCATGCTGACCCTGCCGGCCCACCTCCAGTTAAACTACGGAAAATCCCTCGACCCTACTAACAGAGACGTTCTTCGGGCCCAAATCATCCGCTCTGCCCTTAACCAGGACACCCCGCAAAAAAGCTAAAAATGTAGTCCGTAGAATGGGCAATGAGTTTGCCCATGCAGTACTACTTCTTTTACCTTAATAATCAATCGCAGGAAAAAGCTCATACGTAAAGCGCGTACGCGCTTTACGTATGAGACATATGAACATAAAAAATTATTTAAACCAATATAGATTAATAAATGCACTTACAGTTAAATTACGGAAAGCCTTTTGACCCAGCTCACAGAGACGCCATTCGGGCAAAAATCATCCGCTCAGCCCCCAATCAGGACACCCCGCAGAAAAGCTGAAAATATAGTCCGTAGAATGGGCAATGATTCTGCCCATGCACTACTACTTCTTTTACCTTAACAATCAATCGTAAGAAAAAGCTCATACGTAAAGCGCGTACGCGCTTTACGTATTCGCTGTGTGAATGCGAAAAATGATTTAAACCAATATAGATTAATAAATGCACTTACAGTTAAATTACAGAAAGCCTTTGGACCCTACTAACAGAGACGTTCTTCGAGCAAAAATCATCCGCTCAGCCCCAAATCAGGACACCCAGAAAAAAAGCTAAAATTTCGCCCTGCCTGATTTTTTTTGATTATTTTTAAGCCCCTGCGCGTATAATATTATATGGGAGTAATGCGGGCAGGACTTAATCTGGAGGATTGCAGCAGTTTGTATAACTGATGCCGTTTCTAAAAAGTGAATATAATATTTTATACCCACCGTCATTCCGACCGAAGGTACGACAGAGTCGTGCCGAAGTGGAGGAATCTTTTTGAATAGCTTCGCCAAAGGCGAATCAAAAAGTTAAACTTATTTATTGGAAATGGCTCTAAGTACCCGATTTTTTCTGCTCACTATAAAATTCTAAACTATAAAGGAGCTTTATTATGAGCAATAACAATAGTACTAGCAAAAAGACTTTTTGTTGTTTTTATGGGATTATTGTCTTGTTGTTGATGGGAGCGCATGCTGTAGCCCTTGGCCAGACCAAAACAAAGGCTCCGAAAGATACAAATTTTGAGAGGGACCTGTTAGAGCAATTCGAGCAAGATTTTGCCGTTGCCAGGGATCAGTTGGCTTATGAGCAATACCAAAAAAGGGGATCTGAAATCTCCCTGTGGATGAAAGATGCCGCGTTACCGAGTCCGGATAACGCGGCCCTCCTGTATTACCAGGCATTTCTGCTCCTCCCCGAACAGGATTTGGCCACCTCAATGCTAATAGATAATATTCTTAAAGGTGCCGAACCCGATAAAAGGATCAGAGTTTACTTGGGACACTGCCAAAAAATGCTCCGACTTACCGAATTTGCTACTCAGATGCCACAATGCACTTGGGGAATAGGGCATGGATTCAGCGCGGGCGATTTGGCGTCCGAATTGCGTCGTCTCAATTTTATTCTGGCAGTGGATGCGAGGACACTCGCTGCCGATGGACATTACCGTGCAGCACTGGAGCGCTGCCTGACGATACGAAGATTAGCCCGACACCTCGGCGACGACAACGTATTACTTTATTCGATCTCGATGTCGTACAATAGTTTGGCCCATCGTACAATTCAATATGTGCTCGGTGTTATGCCGCAGGATGCCGATCTACTAATGTGGTTGCGGGGTCAGCTGGTCACTGTCCAGGGAGCACCTTCGTCCTTTGCTAAAATATTACAGACGGATTTCGAATCTATCCTTCAAGGTATGCGAGCAAATACCGAGCTTCTTGGAGAGATCAGAAGTCTGATTGTAAAAAAAGCTGAGAGTGAACAGGCCAAGGAGAAAGCCCAAAAGTTGACAGATGAAGAGTTGCTTGTTCTCGCCCGGAAGCCTTATGCACGATTCTTAGATTCTGTCCTTTGGGTCATAGACGGTGACATACCATACGAGCAAAAGTGCACAGAAATTCAGAGACTAACGGAAAAACTGAAGGAGGAATATGGTAGTGATCCTGCTGCAGGGCACGTAATACTATGGTCCGGCGCGCAAGCGAGGCAAATAGCTGGGTGGTACAACGTCCAGGTTCGGGAAACGGCCTGCTTCAACGCCCTGAAGACAGCCATAGAAATCTACCTTGTAAAGGCAAAGACTGGAAAATTGCCGGAGAAACTCCCGGTTTATCTGCCTAAAGACCCTTATACTGGTAAAGACTTCGAGTATGAGATAACGAATGAGGGCTTTGTACTTCACTGCAAGGGTGAAGACCTCTACCAGCGCTTGTGGCGATGGCTCGAATTCAAGGTCAAAAAGTAGAAAATAAAAGATGGATGTTAATATGAAGACGAGTAAAACGGGTTCTAATACAACTGTTCTTGTCATAGTGGTTATTACCTTGATTGTCAGCTTTTTTGTTGTGAGAAATAAACATTCAATGCGCACTTTCCGGGGTAGTACGGAACAACTTGCACAACAGCGGCGGGTACTACTATTATACCACACCGACCATGAGGCGTTATTGAAGGCCGGCAGGCAAATCCTGAGCCAGGGTCCCAAAGATACTATGAATTATCGGTACTATGGAATTATTTATCTCGGCGGCTTTCCGGTTCCGAGGGGAGTGCGTATCCCCAAAGTCATCCGGAAACTCAGAACATATGACACACGCATAAATTTCACCGGCTACCTGTTCCTGGAAATGCAGGGAGGCGTAACAGGTTTTGGGGCAAGGATCTACCCGGAAGGCTTCAAAGCCCCAAGCCGTTATTTCAGTTATGGTGACAGAGAGCTTCTTCCCGGCCTGTGGTATTACGATTATGGATACCGTCACATTCCCCAATATGACAAAAGAATCGAAACAATCATACAAAAAGGCAAATGGGAAGAACCCAACCAAACCGACCTCAGCCAAAGCGCAAATTATCAGAGTTCGCATTGAGATTAAAAAATAAAGATCAACTGCAAAAAAGTTGGTGAGTATTAAGGGCCATTTTGATGTATGCCATATAGTTTTTAACGCTTTAAGGCAACAGCATGTATTGGTATAATGTCATTGCTATCGGGGAGGATAGGGCAACCCGCCGAATCGACCCGAGCGCCTCGATAGCGGCATCAGCATGTGTGCGGTAACCTTTGTGGTGCCGCCCACTTATAACACATATATGCTGTTGCCCACAATGCGATAAATCCGTCTTATTCATGACTAAAAAAAGTGTTTTTTTGCTCGTTTTTTTGTTGACTATTGTTTGAAAAATGTTAAAATACCCGCATGTTAGCCAGCAGGCAAACATAAACCGCCAGCAGGCGATAGAAATAGCGGAGAACCGCACTATTCGTCCCGTACCAAATATGCTGTTGCCGTAATTTGGTGCTGGACACGCAAAAAGCATCATTTGGCAATAAAGTCAAGCAAAGCAAAGTTTTGAATTTGGATCATTTAGATTTTTATATTGTTTCGAATTTCGTGCTTCGAATTTCGTGTTTTTCGTATCGAGATACGCTTCACGATTCACGCTTCACGAAATTCTCCTCTACATCTGTCGAGAACCCTCTACAAATCAGCTACTTTTTATGCAAAACAAACCCAATTTTCCGAAAAGTCAAATGAATGTAAATTCATATAATACAACGGACTATGAAAATATTGCCAATTGGACACTTGGTCAAAACAAACCCAATTCAAACCCAATTGTCGAAAGAGTAAAATTGATGCAAAGTCTGTATTTACAAAGGATTACAGAAAAAAAGATGATTTCACAGTCCGAATAAACAAACCCAATTCAAACCCAATTTCAGTAAAGCCCAAAATGAACGCAAACGCTTTTTCACAAAAGGATTATGAAAATGAAACCGCCTTCAGCCTCCAAAAAAACAAACCCAATTCAAACCCAATTTGTAGTGAGCTTGTCGAACCTATATCGAAACAGCTCGTAGCGGCCAGGCCCAGGTGGCCCGAATCTGCCAAAATGGCACAACAAATTGATGTCCTA
>Ga0315550_1000794_pt1 | contig 19555 bp, 14 predicted proteins | sample SalMarSW160190MG_2_FD_203100 | JGI IMG/M metagenome (GOLD analysis project Ga0315550, IMG submission 203100) | Salt marsh sediment microbial communities from the Plum Island Ecosystem LTER, Massachusetts, United States - Salt Marsh Sediment SW1601-90 ... | reverse complement strand
TTGGCTATGGGAAGGCCGAGTCCTGTCCCTCCGAAATATCTTGTAGTGTCAGATGATGCCTGCGCGTAGCTCTCAAAGATGCTGGCATGTTTTTCCTTTGTTATACCTATTCCCGTATCCTTTACGGCAAATTCCAGATTTACCTGGTTGTTTTTGCTTTCCAGTTCCCTGATAGTGATGGTTATACTTCCCTGGTTCGTAAATTTGAGTGCATTTGAAAGAAGGTTTGACAGTATCTGGTTGAGCCTGATCTGGTCGCCGACAACCTCATTCGGAAGAGTTCCCTCTTTTTTGATATCAAATTCAAGGTTCTTGGTCTTCGCCCTGAATGAATACGATCTCCTAATTTCCTCCATGAAGTCGTTCAGGTTGAAAACTGTTTCTTCAAAGATTATCTTGCCCGATTCCATCTTATTATAATCGAGCACATCATTTACAAGTGTCAGGAGATGATTACCCGAAAACCTCAGCGTTTTGATATAATCCATCTGATCTTCACGGGGTTCCCCCTGTAGTAAAAGGTTAGTAATTCCAATTACCTCATTTAGAGGTGTTCTTATCTCATGGCTCATTGTTGACATGAAAAGCTGCTTGGATTGTGCTGCCTCTTCAGCTTTCTCACGGGCTGTTACAAGGTTATCAAGCATTATCTTCCGCTGGATTGCAATAGCTATCTGGTTTGCAATAAAATCAAGAACGTACAGGTCGTCCTGGGAAAATTTATCTTCATTGTTATAATCCTGAAGACACATTACACCAATAACACTGTTTTCCACCTTCAGGGGGACTCCCATCCATACTTTACAATCTGTGCCAACAAGTTCAATATCTCCTGATTCTTCGAGCAATTTGAGATCGTTTTCTTTCAACAGTACAGGCTTTTCATTCTTTATCACCCAGCCTGTAATTGTTTTTTTAACGGGAATCTCCTGGAAACTGTCTTTTTCATCGGCAAAGAAGGGAAGGGAGAGTGTTTCAGATTCCCTGTCATAAAGTGCAATAAAGAAATTATTGGTATCCCATATCTTACTCAACTCCTGTACTATAACAGGGTATATCTCCTTGATGTCCATTTGCTTGAGGGCAGCGGAAGAGATATTATATAGTATCTCCTGCAGCAGAAGATTTTTCCTTTCTATGGTGTTGTCATGGTAAATACCAATTATTGCCACAGGTTGATTATTCACTATGATAACAGTCCCGATAAGCGAGACGTGAATCCTGTTGCCATATTTATCTTTTCTTATTGTCTGACTTACCACCTTATGTGGCTGGGCGGTGAGGGCTTCAATTCCTATAGCTTCATTTTTCTGGTCATCGGGAACGACCAGGTCATCAATATTCTTGTTTATGGCTTCTTCGGTAGTGTATCCGAAAAGCTCCGTAAACTCCTTATTAATTATTGATATTTTACCGTCAAGATCAGTAAGGACAATTGCTTCGGGTGCAGAGTCAATCAGGTGTTCAAGGAATGCTTTTTCCCTTATTATCTGATCCTCATATGTTTTGTGCTTGCTCAGGTCTATGAGAGTACCTCTGTAACCTATTTTCCTGCCCTCATGAAATACGCCGAAAGAGTGGGCTATAATAGGTATAACAGAACCGTCTTTTTTCCTGACATTATATTCATGACTCTCAACCTCCCCTGGTAAGCTTATTGATTCAAGATTTGTCACCATTTGTTGATAACTATCGGGGAATACATCTGAGATAAGTAGTTTCTTTTTAAGATCCTCCCTGGTTAATTCAAACAGATCCAATCCAAGCTGATTCCCATAGGTTACTCTGCCTTGCAGGTCAACCTCGTAAATTATAACCGGAAGCATTTCCGCAAAAGTCTGGAATAAGGTAGTCTGTCTTTCTATATCATCCCTTCTCTTCTGATGATGGCCGGGTTCCCATGTTATCACAATATTGCCGGATGTTAGAACAAAAGCCATATAGTAACCTTTAGAATCATCGCCTGTTTGGGAAACAGCCAATTTATGTGCATCACCCGTTATATGGACATGATGGAGTAATTCCACGAGCTTTTTCTGCTCACCCAGAGGTGTTTCATCGAGGCTCTTTCCGCATACCTCATTTTTATCGACAAATTCAACCTCTTCCGCCTTCGTGTTCATGTCGATTATGTAGAATTTGTTATCCTTACCTACACTGAAAAGGGCGAGATAACTGCTGATAGTATTGAAAATCTCTTCCAGGACAGCTCCCTGACTCTCTCTGATCGTAATATTGTTTTTTGTGCTGATTGGGGAGTAAATAGTCATAAGATATTTTTCATTATCCAGCAGGATCGTATCGGCCGAGAAGAGAAAAGGTTTTTCCTCCCCGGTTTTTGTTCTCAGGGTTATTACAAAATCTTTTATTTTCTTCAGCTTCGACAGAAGTTTTATATATTTGTTGCTCTCCTCAATATCAGCAAAGAGTCCTATATCTTCAGGGGTATGTCCGAGGATCTCATCCTTTTGAAAACCCAGGACATCCAGGAAGGTGGAGTTGATATCCACAAATTTGCCGGTTTCCAGTAATGTAAGAGCCATGGGATTAGGAGCGGAATGGAAAGCCTTGAAAATCATGTTATTGGGAGAAGATTTCTGCTCTTTTATTTTTGAGCGAAGATTCATTAGCTCTTTCTCGAGACTTTTATTTATCTCGACTAATTCTTTGTATTTCTCTTTATAATCCATCAGGCAATTGTTAAAATTCCGATTTAAAAATAACAAAAAATGACCTGTATTGCTTATCCTTTAAAGCAAATCAATATTTACTTTAAATATTTTATTCCTTTTTGATTTTAATAGTATAATATTTACAATAGCCGGAAATTCCACACTGATCGCACAGAGGATGTCTGGCCTTGCAAATATACCTGCCATGCAATAAAAGCCAGTGATGAGCTTTATGAATAAGATCGGCCGGTATATACCTTGTCAGTTGTTCCTCTGCATGCTGTGGTGTTTTGGCATTCCTGGTAAGGCCTATTCTTGCTGAGACTCTGAATACATGAGTATCCACAGCCAGCACAGGTTTATGATAAACAACCGAAGCTATTACATTGGCAGTTTTTCTTCCCACTCCCGGCAGCTTCTGCAGCAGAAGCGGATCGGAGGGTACTTTGCCCTCAAATTCACCGTAAAGCATTTTGGCCATTCCGGAAAGATGTTTAGCCTTGTTGTTGGGATATGAGCATGATTTAATATATTCAAATACTTCCTCCTGCTTCGCTTCTGCCATCGACTTTGCATCAGGGAACCTCTTCAAAAGAACAGGGGTTATCATATTGACCCTCTTGTCGGTACATTGTGCCGAGAGAATGACTGCAACAATCAGCTCAAACGGATCCTGGTAAATCAGTTCCGTCTCAGCTATTGGCATACTGACATTGAAGTATTCAATAATCCCTCTGTATCTTTCCAGTAAAGTCATTCCTGTAAAAATCCCTTTAATAGGGTAGGAAAGTTAAGGATTTTTATCTTTGCATAATTAATTCGGTATGATATGAGAATTGTAATTATCTTCCTGCCGGTTGATTGTTGGCGGAGATTTAATAGCTTTAACCTGAATTAAATTTTCACTTTGGAAAAGATAATTATAAATACTGCAGGTACAATATCCAAAATTGTCATCGGTGCAGAGTGGAAAAAAGTCCTGCCTGTTTTGCCCTCTGATAGCACAGTTATAGTTACCGACCATAATGTTCACCGTGTTTATGGAAAAAATTTTCCCGGTTACCCTGTACTCAAAGTAAAACCCGGAGAGGAGAGTAAGAGTCTGAGGGAAATAGAGAAGCTGTCAGAAAAACTTTTAAAGGCAGGAACCGGACGTTCCGGATTTATCCTGGCAGTAGGAGGGGGAGTGGTCTGTGATATTGCCGGGTTTCTTGCCTCCGTATTCATGCGGGGAATAAGGTGCGGGTATGTTTCGACAAGCCTGTTGTCACAGGTTGATGCAAGCACTGGTGGAAAAAACGGGGTCAATCTGGGAAAGATCAAGAATGTGATAGGCAGTTTCAGGCAGCCTGAATTTGTAATATGCGACACTTTAATGTTGCAGACACTTCCTGAGCAGGAATATCTTTCAGGCCTGGCCGAACTGATAAAAACCGGACTGATAGGAGACCCTGTAATAATCAATATGCTGGAAAATAATTATTCTGAGGTTATTGCAAGAGATAAGGAGATTCTTTCCAATCTTGTTACCCGGGCAGTTAAGTTTAAAGCATCAATAGTATCACAGGATGAAAAAGAGAGCGGCTTAAGACGAATACTTAATTTTGGCCATACATTCGGACATGCCCTGGAGCTGCATGAGTCCATAAAACATGGCTTTGCGGTGGCATCAGGCATAGAACAGGCTGCTGTTTTTTCAAACTTCAAAGGACTTATCAGTAATGATGAAACCAGTAGAATAATCGATCTCCTCAACAGATATAAGCTCCTGAAGGAGTACAGGATACCGGTCAAAAAAATGGAAGAGCTTACGCTTCATGATAAAAAGAGAGCAGGCACCGATATACATTTTGTTTTCCTTGAAGGTATCGGCAGAGGAGTTATCGGAAAAGTACCGCTTAAAGAAGTAATCGAATTTTACAGGCAGCATAAACGAAAAATTTAACAGTTATGAATTCATTTGGGTTAGTTTTCAGGGTATCCGTTTTTGGAGAATCACATGGTAGCGTAACAGGAGTGATTATCGACGGTTGCCCCCCCGGAATTGCAATTAAACCTGAAGATTTCATTTCAGATCTGAGCAGGAGAAAGAGCGGGTCTGCTGGTACTACAAAACGGAAGGAGGGAGACTTTCCCGAGATTCTCAGCGGAGTCTTCAACGGTTTCTCAACAGGGAGTCCAATGACAATCCTCACTCGTAACAAGGATACTGATTCTTCCGCCTATATTGAATTTGCTGATATTCCACGTCCCGGTCATGCCGACTATACAGCAAATATTAAATACTATGGATTTGGTGATTTTCGCGGCAGCGGACATTTTTCGGGGCGAATAACCTGGGGACTCGTTATTGCGGGGGTCATTGCCAAAAAATTAACCACCCAAATGAAGATTTCAGCAAAACTTATCTCAGCCGGAGGGTCTGGTAATATTGAAAATGCTGTAAAAGAGGCAATTGCTAAGGATGACACAATAGGTGGAATTATCGAATGCAAAGTAAAAAATCCGCCACAGGGACTGGGAGAGCCATTTTTCTATTCTATCGAATCGGCTCTCAGTCATATAATATTTTCTATTCCGGCTATAAAGGGTATTGAATTCGGTTCCGGATTTGCATCAGCCTCAATGAGTGGATCTGAGCACAATGATCCGTTCATTGACGAAAGTGGAAGAACAGCTACAAATAATGCGGGTGGCATAAACGGAGGGATAAGCAACGGAAACGAAATCGTTTTCAGGGTGGCTATTAAACCAACCTCTTCAACAGGTATTGAGCAAAGAACGTTCAATTTTAAAGAGAAGGAGATGCAAGACCTTAAGATAACGGGAAGGCATGATACATGTATCGCCCTGCGTATGCCTGTGATTATAGAGGCTGCCGCTGCAATTACAATTGCCGACCTTATGATGATTGACCGGGGGATTTTCGGGATAAGGAAATAAACCCCTAAAGCCTTAATGCCTTAATTGCACCTTTATTACCAGGGCTTTCTTCGTTGACCTGGTGATCCTGAACCTGTTATCTATTCTGTCTCCAATAATCCAGATTATCTTGCCTGATGTTTCCATTATAAATATCTTTTCTTTATCAATAATGGAATATTTACAGTCAACAAAATAATCGCTCAACTTCTTTTTTTGTCTCATACCCAGAGGGTAAAAATAATCTCCTGACTGCCATTTTCTTATAGCAAGAGGAAAAGAGAGCTTTGATGAATCGAGGCAGGCCGTTTCCTGATCATCAGGGATAGGTTCACTGCCTGATAATCTGAGAAACTCTGCTGAGATAACGAATGGCACTTTTTTTAATTCAGCAATATTTCTTATTTCATAGTACTCATTTTGCTTGTCTTTCAGCCCGGATATTATTAACTCACCCCTGTTCTTCAGGATCATGTGTGAAATGGTATAAATCCGGCTGCCTGTTTCTCCGTTAATAATATTGAAAAGATCTTTCAGCGTAGTGTCTGTTATTCCAAAGGGTCTTATGAGCTCATAAATGAGAGTCCTGTTATTGAGATATGGTCGTAACTGTTTAATATCAAGAATGATGACGTTGTCTTTTTCCCTGATTACCTTTTGCCTAATTTCATTTATATAGCGGGTAACAATATCATTTATACCGCTTAGCCTTAACGCGGTTTCATTCAGTGTGGTCTCGACAGAAGGATTTATATCTTTAAGAACAGGTATAACCTTGTGCCTTATCTTGTTGCGGGTATACTTTGTTTCCGCATTCGATTTGTCCTCACGGTAGATGATGTTGTTTTTGTTACAATATGTTTCAATTTCGATTCTTGTCGCAAAAAGTAAAGGCCTGATCATCCTGTCGGTCAATGGTTTCATGCCTGTAAGTCCCGCAATACCCGTTCCTCGGGTCAGATTAATAAGCATGGTTTCAATATTATCGTTCAGGTTATGTGCAAGAGCTGTAACGTTAAAACCTTTCTCGTTCATAATATCCTCAAACCAGGTGTATCTTAATTCCCTGGCAGCCATCTGGATTGAAATTCCATGCCTGGCAGCATATTCCTTTGTGTAAAAGCGTTTTGAATAGAAAACTATATTATGATCTTCTGCATATTTCCTGACCAGCATTTCATCCTTATCAGCCTCCTTACCTCTCAGGGAAAAATTACAATGGGCGATGCCTGTTTCAATGCCGGCCTTTAAAAAAAGATCAGACATCACCATTGAGTCAATACCTCCACTGACAGCCATAAGTACTCTGCCACCCTTTTTAACCAACTGGTTTTCTTCAATATATGTCAAGAAATCTTTCAGCATGAAGGTTTCTCCTGATGATTACTGGTATGTTAACAGTGAAGGTGCTCCTGGTTCGAAGTTATCAGGCTTTAGCAACTGTTCTCCTGATACGAGCATATAATTGACACTGGAATAATCAGGCAGATTTGGGAAATAACCAAATCTGATCTGTATTGTGTTAAAGATAAGGTTGTCATTTCGTATCCTGATCCCCAGTCCAATACTTGATAATACCTCTCCTTGCATTACAAATTCATTTGTTCCGAACAGTAATCCAAGATCGGCAAATCCAAAAAATGCAAATCTGAAACCATAGAAATTAATGGGACTGAAGAGAACTGATTCAAGGTTAATCGCAAGTCTTTGTCTTCCTCCTACAGAATCATTATTAAAACCCGAAAAACCATCTTCACGGACAAATGCAAGAGATTCATCGGAGTACCTGTCAAATCCCCTTGTGTAATCGAGTTTGATAAAATTCCTGATTCTGTATCTCCCGAGGTAAGACAGATTAGAAATAAAATCTGTCTTCACTGAAAAAATCCCCTGTTCAGTCTTACCTTTGTTAAAAAAGGTTGCTATGCCTGCTGATGTGTAGAAGTACCCGATGCTTTTTATTGACTGACCCAGCGACATTTGTGCTCCGGCATATATCCTGCGCTTGAATTCATTGATCTCTCTTCCAGCTGTAAGGTTTATTAATCCTCCGTATGGGATATCTTCAGTTCTTCCGTATCCGTATATGAGGTTCGTTTTGTGATACTTCTGAACGGAAAAGGATGCCGAACCCAGGAATATCCTGTACTTCTGAAGGTAATGATAGGAATCAGGCATTATGTAGGGATGGTTGAATACATTATTGTTAGTATACCTGGCGCCTATAATCAGCCTGGTTACAGATTGTCTGTTCAGAAGAAAAGACCGGGCAATCCAGTAGTCCTGAAAATTGTATTTCAGGGGTTCAGGAACAGGCAGGGTATCGAGATCTTCAGTGGTGAACATCTCCCTTACCGATATACCTCCGGCATATTTTGTCGTTGAGCTTATGAGTTTGCGCTGAAGATTAAAACCGAATGTCTTTTCACCAAGCCCGTAAAAATAAAAAAGCCTCAGGTTTATAAATGATTTTGCAATGTTATTAATATTATATTCTAAACCAAAGCCCGGGGAATCATGAAGATCGGCGTTATAAGGCATATTAAGCCTTAATTCATGACCCATGCCAAAAATATTTTTTTCAAAGAGGGAAGCGGAGCCTTTTTTTATGCTGCTGTAATTGAATGAGGCGGCGAGAGAATAAATATCCTTTGTTATAACCACAATATCAACCTCCTCATCAGAAACCGGGATTACAATTATCCTCGAATCATCAATATAGGGCAACTGCCTGATAATCCTTTCATTATCACTGAGGACCAAAGGGGAAAGAGTATCTCCCTCAGAAAAGAGGAGATTTTTTCGGATTATGCGTTCATTAGTGTTAATATGAGTTGCATTTAAGAGCTTTTCTAATTTATTAGGATCAAAAGAGAGAGGATTGTTAATGTTGGAGCCGAAGACATTAAGCCTCCTGATTTCAATATTTCTGATTTTCCTGCCGGAATAGGCCAGGTAGCTAATATCACTTGATCCTGTAATCTCTTTTTTTGAGGATGGTTCATGAGATACAATCAGGAAATTATACAGTGTCCTGGTTATCAGTTTTCTTAATGCCTTAGCTTCCAGAGAGTCAAATAAGAAGAAAGCAGGGTCATTTGCCGGAATACCGAAAGGTAAAGGAGAATCTGGAATATTCAGAGAGGAACCCGACACAAATGACTGGTTTATATCGCTGATTCTGATCAATGAATCGGAACTTATCCGGAAGATTGTGGTTTTATCTGTCTGGTTTTGGGAATTCAGGTGGCTATTGAAACACAGAAATGCTAACAGAATAAAAACACGGTTGATCTTCTGTATATTTCTTTCAAACTCCACATCAGGTTTCATTTGAATTTTTTTCGAGAACATCATCTGAGTTAAACTGAAATCCCAGCCGTTTACCGGTGATTACCCTTGAATGCTGGATTTTAGCCTCTGCCTGCCCTACAGTTGCAATTTTTACAGTATCATATGGAGGTACAAGAAGATCAAATTCAAGTGCATACTGAATTGCTGTTGAAATTATCACTTGTAACGAATGCTTGTTTATTGCTTCATTACCGTAGTTGCTGAAAAGCATTCCCATCTGCCTTTTACCTTCAACAAGATATTGATTCTCATGGTTAATGAATATTCTTGCTATGAGGTAGCCGAGGTCATCCTGCCTTGAATATTTGATCGAATCAAACAGAAAGTTATAGATATGTATTATTCCCGAGTATGCATTGTATTTGTTTTTCTGAATGTAGGCTGTCTTCCATGCCGGATGTTCCCTGTCGAACTGGAAAATATTTGAATGCATGCTGAAAAATAAAATATCGCCAGCTATCTTTAACTGGGCATCAAAACTGCTCCTGTCGGTATATTCCAGCTTTATTCTTGGATCAATATTGCCAAGACTGATGTTTCCGTCTTTAGCAAAATCTTTCAGGATCTCTTTGACAATACCGAATGATTCCAGTGTATTGTCATAAACCTTCTGTTTGAGAACGGATTTCTCTTTAAGAGTGTTTATGATCGTTTGTTTCTTTTCATTGAGATCTGTCATGGAAAGGTCAGTTTAAGCACCTAATTTAATAATTTTCAAAGACAATACCGCAGGTATATTCTATTTAATCGATATCCTGAAATTAGTATGATATGGCATAGAGCACCCTTCTTTTTGATGGTTTGCCTGAATAAATACACTTGCCATCCTCTGCGGGTGAATCAAAGGGGATACACCTTATAGTGGCTTTTGTTTCATTTTTTATTTTCTCTTCTGTTTCTGCTGTTCCATCCCAGTGAGACATGATGAATCCGCCCCCATCATTCAGTATTTTCACGAATTCATCCCATTTATCAGGATAAAATGTATTTTTCTTTTTGAATTCATCCGCTTTGCTGAAAATATTCTTTTGAATTTCATCAAGAAGGGTTACAACATAATCAGCAATATTATTTACCGGCAGGTTTTTCTTCTCTAATGTATCTCTGCGGACAACCTCAACAGTTCCTTGTTCAAGATCACGGGGACCAATAGCCAGGCGAACAGGTACACCTTTAAGTTCATAATGGGCATATTTCCAGCCGGGGGTGTTATTGTCACGGTCGTCATATTTCACTGAAATACCTTTAACCAGCAGCTCATCACGTATTTTATATACTGTTTCGGAGATACGACCTAACTGTTCGGCATTCTTAAAGACGGGTATAATGATCACATGGACAGGTGCCAGGCGGGGCGGAAGTACCAGCCCGTGATTATCGGCATGAGCCATAACAAGCGCTCCGATCATACGTGTTGATAAACCCCAGGAGGTTGCCCAGACATAATCAAGTTTTCCGTTTTTATCAGTGAACTGAACATCAAAGGCCTTGGCAAAATTTTGTCCCAGGAAGTGGCTGGTTCCAGCCTGGAGGGCTTTACCGTCCTGCATTAAAGCCTCAATGGCATAAGTATCAAGGGCTCCGGCAAAACGTTCATTTTCAGATTTATAACCCTTTATAACCGGGAGTGCCATGAAATTTTCAGCAAAATCAGAATATACATTGATTATCTTTTCGGTCTCTTCAATAGCCTCTTCACGTGTCGCATGGGCAGTATGCCCCTCCTGCCAGAGAAACTCGGCAGTTCTGAGAAAAAGTCTGGTCCTCATTTCCCATCTTACAACATTGGCCCACTGGTTGATGAGTACAGGCAGATCCCTGTAGGAGTGTATCCAGTTCTTGTACGAGTTCCAGATGATAGTCTCCGAGGTGGGTCGTATTATCAGTTCCTCTTCAAGTTTTGCTTCCGGATCAACGATTAAACCCTTGCCCTTCTCGTCATTTTTAAGCCGGTAATGAGTCACTATGGCACATTCTTTTGCAAATCCCTCAACATGTTTTGCTTCCCTGCTGAAGAATGATTTTGGTATGAAAAGAGGGAAATAGGCATTAACATGACCTGTTGCTTTAAACATTCTGTCTAGTTCCGATTGAATTTTTTCCCATATTGCATAGCCGTACGGCTTGATAACCATGCATCCTCTCACAACTGAGTTCTCAGCAAGTTCTGCCTTGATTACCAGGTCATTATACCACTGTGCATAATTTTCATCCCTGTTTGTAAGAAACTTTGCCATAGTTTTGGTACACTATTTGATTTATTATCTTTGAATAGAAAAGAAAGCGTAAAAATAGATAAAAACTTTAGTTATCATTAAAAAAAACAGGAGGTTCAACATGAAAGCAAAATTTTACATCGGAATAATTTCAGCCCTGCTGCTAGCGGGTTCACCGATGGCAGCTCAGTTTGCTGATAATAGTGGCTTCAGAAATGATAACGCCCGAATGGTAATCAATAATTACTATTACGATGATTGTGATTATTACTTCGCATCACGTATAAACAGGTTTCACAGGTCATATGCCGCTTTTGACTATTATTCTCCTGTGTTTACTGAAACTTACTGGTATAATTTCCAACCATATTCGTGGGGCATAAGCATCTATGGCGGTGGTGGATTTGGCTTTGGATCAGGGTATAGTTACAGATACCCTGTTTACAGTTACGGGTGGTATGATCCTTACTACGGAAGTACCTGGTACCGGGATTACGATCCTTTTTACTACAGCTGGTACTCACCTGTTATAATCAATATAAATATCGGACCCCGATGGAGGAATTACTACAATTACAACAGGCCTGTTTACCAAACACATTATAACTACCAATATAATTATGCAGCCAGGTATTCCTCAAGAGATTTTCCTGATCGCTACAGATCCGGGGAATCTAACAGATCAAAATCAGGAGATGTTTCAAGACGCACCGGAGCTTCTTCAAACGGATCACGAAGCGGAATTGACAACAACAATGGTAACAATGGTAACAACGGTAACAACGGTAACAGAGGCAATAACAACAATTCCAATAACGGAAACAATAATAACAGCCGGCTTGACGGTAATAGTGGTAATTTTGATGACAACGACCGCAACACCGGTAATAACGGAAATAACAGGCACAGCCAGGATGACGGCAATAGCGGGAACTTCGACAATAAAGGTAACGCAACCGGCAATAAGGAGAGGGTAGCACCTGTTACAGTTCCGGCAAACAGAAGGATTGAACAAACCGCACCTGCCAGGAGCCAGACTAAGAGCCCTGCAAGGATTGACAACACTCAAACAACCAGAACCCGGAGTAATGATGTGAGCAGCACGCCGTCACGGACCCAGGTAACAAAGAGTACAACTTCCGCACCGGTAAGGAGTACGGGAACTGTTTCGCGGAGCAGTGCAAGTTCAGGACGGACCATAAGCTCCCCATCGAAAAGCTCAGCACCCTCAAGAAACAGTACAACAATTTCCAGGGCACGAAGTTCATCATCCGGAAAAGGAACATCAGTATCCAGGTCAGGAAGTAGTTCTTCAAGATCCGCATCAAAGTCATCGGATTCTTCATCAAAATCTTCCTCAAAGAGAAGCAGGAGGTAATAACCTGTAACATTAAATAAAAAGAGGCATGCAGAAGCATGTCCTCTTTTGTTTTTATAGAAGCAATAGGTTAAAAAATGTATTATATTTGATAAACCTTTAAAATAGGTATGGAGTTATAATTCACTATATTTGGCAAATCTTGATCGTTATATGAGGCAATTTGGTACAATATTTGCACATATTTAAGAAATGAACAAAAAGAGAGGGAATCGAAGATGAAAGCAGTAAATTACATATCAATTCTGGTACTCCTGGTACTGGGTTCCTGTTCATCAGGGCTCTACTCAGGCTTTGAGTATGATGACCTTTACTATCTGCCTTCTGACAGACCGGCAACCAGAATTAAATCTCCCGTAACAAATCAGATCGCTGAAGGTGATCTGAGGGCCGATGATTATTACGATAACATTTATTCTGCCGATACCCTGGTATCAAACGAGTATTCTGATGCAGTCAGTAATGACGAGGCGATAATGAACGATTATTACGGCAGCAGGGATTACGGATACTATGATAATTACTCTTACTCAGGAAGATTAAGAAGGTTCTACGGTAATTATTTCTACCCCTACTGGAGAGATCCCTTCTATTACAGCTGGGGATTCCCCTCAATGAGTTTCGGTTACGGCTATCCATACTACTCCGATCCATTCTTTTATGATCCCTACTATTACGATTACGGATATAATGGATACTATGGAGGATTTTATCCCAGATACTACTACGGAAGTTATTATGGCGGTTTCTATAATCCTTTTTATTCTTCATACTATAATCCTTATTTCAGTAACTGGGGTTATTATTCAAATGCATCTTATAACAGAGATTCAAAGAATTATGCAGATTATGGAAGAAGGGAAAGGCAAAGTGTTTATTCTACAAGGTGGAACAGCAATATGCCTTCCGCTGCATCCTCGAGACGTGGCGACAGTTACCTGTCAAAAGGAACAACCGCCGATGCTGCAAGACGATCATCTGGTGTCACAACCCCTGCTGCTGCTGATTCAAGGAGAACTGTTTCTACAACATCCGATGGACGTCAGGTGTTGAATGCTGCAGATTCCAGGACGGGAGAAGATGTTACCAAAAGCGCAAATACATCCCCGGGCAGGAGCTCTGCCACCAGAACAACAACAGTTTCAAGACCTGAATATAATTCAGTGAACAGAACCTATACTCCGAGCTATAATAATCCTCGTATGAGTACCAGGCCCTCTTATAACAACAGCAGGGTAAGCACAGAGAGATCATCTGGTTCATCTTACTCAGGTACAAACAAGAGTACTACATCAAGAACCAGTTCCTCAGTTTCAGCCGGACAAAGCAGGACGTATAACAGTTCAGGAAACAGCTATTCAGTTCCTTCAAGGAGAAGCTCCTCATCAGGATCATATAACTCCTCTTCAGGTTCAAGAAGCTCCTCATCAGGATCATATAGCAGCAGATCTTCAGGTTCCGGATCAGGAAGCAGTTCCTCATCAGGATCCTCATCCAGTTCCTCTTCTTCTGGCAGATCATCTTCAGGTTCATCAGGCGGAAGGAGATAAAAGTAAATGAAATTTATGCCTGTAAATTAGTTCATTCTGTTAATGGAGTGGTGGGATTGGTCTAAGTAAAAACTGACAATTATGAAGAAATTAAGTTTGGTATTTGTTATTATGATCGCAATGCTCTCAACGAGTTTTGCCCAGAATGCCGATGATGCATTAAGATATTCACAACAGTTTTATACAGGAACAGCAAGGTTCATGTCGATGGGAGGGGCATTTACAGCCCTTGGCGGTGATATTTCCTCATTAAGCCAGAACCCTGCCGGCCTTGGTGTGTTCCGCTCATCAGAGATAAGCATTACACCACAACTATTCCACATAAAAACCATAGCGGGACTAAACGGTGCAAATTCATCAGATTATATCTATAATTTTAACCTGGCCCAGGCAGGAATAGTAGCAAATATAATTAACAACAATTCCGAATCGGGACTGATCTCCCTGAATATAGGCTACTCTTTCAACAAAACAAATAATCTTAACCAGAGCATTATCATTGACGGTATAAGTGATAACAGCTCATTGGCAGATCTCTGGACCGATAATGCAGAGGGATTATTCAGGGATGAACTGGCGGAATTTGCACCCGCTGCATATCTTGCATGGAATGCATGGATCATTGATTCACTTCCCGGTTCAAATACCCATTACGGAACAGTTTACTCCAATTATGGTGACAATCCTCCTTCAATATACGGGCAAAGCACCCGAAGGCTTGTTTCTTATGAAGGATATACCGGGGAACATGCGCTTTCTGCAGGTGTCAACCTCTCTAACAGGCTTTTTGTAGGGGCAACATTCGGAATCAGTCACCTTAGCTATACCAGTCAGTATGAACATCTTGAGATTACTGATGCAATATTGCCGTCACAATTCGAAAACTTCAATTATACATTTTATTACAGTAATGAAGGTACAGGTTATGGACTGAAAATAGGCGCCATCTACAGGCCTGTGGAAATGCTCAGGCTGGGTTTTGCATTCCACTCACCAACATTGTACAAGATAAACGAATACGTTTATGACAATATCACTTCGAATTTTTCCGATGGAGGTAAATATAGTCCTTCCAATGAACCATTAAGATACAGCTACGCTCTTACAACACCTTTCAGGGCTATGGCCGGAGCTGCAGTTCAACTCAAAAAACTGGCTCTGATAAGCGTTGATTATGAGTTTATTGACTACAGTACAGCCAAATTCTCCGATACCGGTGATGATTACAACTACAGCGAAAAAAATGCAACCATCAAAAGTACATTGAGAGCAGCTTCTAACCTTCGCCTTGGAGCTGAGGTACGACTAAACAGACTATACCTGAGAGGGGGATATGGCTACTACGGAAAAGTTTGGGCAGATGAAGAACTCAACAGGGACCTTGATTATAACTCGTTTTCACTCGGAGCAGGATTCAGGGAACAGAATGTTTATGTCGACCTTGGATTCAGCACCATTATGAATCCTCAGCAATATGTTCTTTACAGTTCAAGCGTAGAATCACTAATATCAGATATGAGCATAACCAGGAACATGTATACAGTTACATTTGGTTATAAATTTGGTTTCTGATGCTTTGTTTGACTTTCTTTTAGAGGTATTTGTAAGCTTCAGGACCCATGTTAAATACCAGATCCATAATGCTCAGTCCGGCTACAAAACCTGCGTCATAATCGAAAACCTGTATGTATCTTTTTTGTTGATAGTATGATGTTTTCTTCGGATTTATTTTATACCTCAAATCATTTTCATATATACCAATAAGCTGAAATTCAGATGTGTATAAAACGGGTGTTTCGATTTTCATCATTTTCAGAATTGCCTTCAGGAGATACATGTTAAGATCAAGCAGAAATTCATAATCGGATAGAATTATCTTTTCAATAATCTCAAAATAATAAATAAAATAGGGGGATGATTCATACGAGGAGGATAAAGCCCGCAAATGGATATGCTGCCATCTTTTTGAATAATCGATCCTTATTTCTTTAACAGGAGTTTTATGGAAGCTTCCCTTATAAACCGGCACGGTCAGAAGCTGCGGCCCGCCAGCAGAAAGAATATAGCAGCGGTTCCGGTATGATTGCTTAAGATAATTTTCTTCTCTTTCAATGAATACCGTTTCAGCTTTTTTTATATATGAAAAGTATTCTATTGGCGGCAGGTAAGCAGTAGAGAGTAATATTTTACCTGTCATAGTTCATCCTGTTGATCATGCTTGCTGAGAAGCCTGCACCAAAGCCGTTATCGATATTTACAACGGTTACTCCGGCAGAACAGCTTGTCAGCATGGCAAGCAGTGCTGACAGTCCCTCGAAACTGGCTCCATAGCCTACACTTGTCGGTACTGCAATTACAGGTTTATCAACAAGCCCTCCAACCACACTGGCCAGAGCTCCTTCCATTCCGGCAATAACAATTATAACACTGCAGCTCCTTATCTCCGGCAGTTTATCCACTAGCCTGTGAATGCCTGCAACACCAACATCGTAGAACCTTATTACTTTATTGCCAAGCAGTTCAGCAGTAACGGCTGCTTCCTCGGCAACCGGGATATCGGATGTTCCTGCTGTTATGACAGCGATATTGCTTTCAGGGCAATCAGGTTTTTTTTTCTGATATGAAATGATCCTTGCTTTGTCGAAATATACTGTTTCGGGAAGCCGGGCTTTTACTGCATCATACATCTCCCGGCTTGCCCTTGTTCCTATTACATTATTCTCCTTTTGGGCCATTACCCTGAATATTTCCATTACCTGTCCGGTTGTCTTACCGGAACAGTATATTATTTCAGGATACCCTGTTCTTATTTCACGATGATGATCAATTCTTGCAAATCCCAGATCAGAATACGGGAAAGTCTTCAGCTTCTCAAGAGCCTCTTCAGTGCTTATTTTTCCTTCACTTACCTCTTTAAGCAATTTTTCCAGTTCTCTTCCCGTCATAGTTTTTCTTTTTCAGGATCCATGTTGCCGGTTCTGTAACCTTCAAGGTCCAAAGATATGTATCTGAATCCTATTTTTTTCAGATCACTTATAATATATTCTTTGTGCGGGTCATTAAAAATCCTGTCAACATATCCCGGAAGACACTCGATTCTTGCTACATCGCCATGCACTCTTACCCGTGCTCCCGGGTAACCTTTCTCAAAGAGGAGATTCTCAGCTTTATCAATCATTTGAAGCATCTCGTCGGTAACCCTTTTATTATAGGGTATGCGTGTCAGAAGGCACGCCATAGCCGGTTTATCCCATATTGGCAATCCTGCTTTCTTTGCCAGTTCCCTTATATCACTTTTTGTAAGCCCTGCTTCTGCAAGAGGACTCCTGACATTCAACTCGTTAATTGCCCTTAGGCCCGGTCTGAAATCCACGGAATCATCTGCATTCGTCCCGTCAAGCACAAATTTAAATTCATTTCTCCTGGCGTAATTTACTACTTCAGTGAAAAGGATTTTTTTGCATAAATAACACCTTTCTATAGGATTATGCCTCATGTTCTCAGGGAATTCCAGGGCGATTATCTGATGGTCAATCCCATGTGCCTTCATGAAGTCGACCGCATCACTGATCTCTCTGGCAGGGACATATAGTGTTCTGATAGTAACAGCCATGAACCTTTTAAGGCCCAGGGATTTCGCCCTGTATGCCAGAAATGAACTGTCGACACCGCCTGAAAAGGCAATAACAAATGAATTCAGATCTCTTAATATTGAATCTAATTTTATTGACTTATCTTGCATAATACTTTTAACTTTTACCTTTTTCTTTTTTCCCCCACGCTTCGCTCTGGGTCTTCGCTTCGCTTCGACTTTTTCCCCCACGCTTCGCTCTGGGTCTTCGCTTCGCTTCGACTTTCGTCTTTTGCCTTGCGCCTGTCACCTGCCGTCTGGTAAAAAATTGTGCCATAATATCATCATACACTTTTTTTACCGGTATCCCCTTTTTTGTTGCTATTTCCCTGCATTCATCAAATTCAGGCTTGCAGGATACTTCATTTCCCTTATAAAATGAGCGTTTAATAGTCACATCACCATAAACTGTCCTGGTTTTAATAAATTTTCTTACAAGCGTATCTTTTCTGAAAGAGAAACTCCTGATGCCTGTAGTGGTGGATTCCCTGAAAATGATCTCTTTTATAGTATCTTCAAAGCCTTTCTCACAAATGATATTCAGCATATTACCGGGTCGGCCTTTTTTCATGATAATATTTGAAATAAAAACATCAGAAGCACCTGCATTAAATAGCTTTTCTGAAATATATTCAAAGAATTCAGGATTCATGTCATCAATATTGCACTCTAACTGGAGAGCATTATGACCCGGTTGATAGTCACTTGTTTCCCCAAGAAATACCCTGAGCATATTGGGAACGTCAGGATGATCCTTTTGACCGATACCATATCCCGTCTTTTGTATTGTAAATGACGGCAGGGCATTAAAATATGTTCCGAGAGCCGCTAAAATTGAAGCTCCCGTTGGAGTTGTTGCCTCAAAATCTACTCCTCCTTTTCTGACAGGTATCCCTTTCAATATTTCGGTAGTTGCCGGAGCCGGAACGGGCAGTCTGCCGTGGCTGCATTTTACAAAACCGCTGCCAAGCTCAACCGTGGAAACCATTACAGTATTAACATTAAGGGCATTATAACATATTGCAGCACCCACAATATCAATGATTGAATCCAGAGCTCCGACTTCGTGAAAATGGACTTTTTCGATTGGGATTTCATGAACCGTTGCCTCGGCAACAGCCAGTTTCATAAATATTTTTTTGCTCAGCTCTTTTATTTTATCGTCTAGTCCTGAGTTATTTATGATCTTTTCAATTTCAGTAAGATACCTGTGTGATTTTTCGGGTTTTGTCTGTATTACAGTTACTTTTGTGCCACTTATCCCGTGTCTCTGGTCTTTTTCAGCAACAAGTTTCCAGCCTTTCAGATTAAGTTTGTTCAACTCCCTGACAAGGAAAGATTTCTTTATGCCAAGGTCTATCATCGCACCAAGATTCATGTCACCGCTTATACCTGAAAAACAATCATAACAAAGTATTTTCATTCCAAAGAAAGTTTATTTATATAAGACAATTAATATTCAGCTTTGTTTAGCATTCAAAAAATATAAATTTACTGGTTTCTTAATGCTAAGATACTATTTAACTTAAGTTCATTGCAATTCCACATGATTAAAAATAAAAGCAGTAATATGTCCCGGTAGTTTTCCATTTTCATCACAGATTAATAAAAAAAAGTTGTATTTTTCGGTACTTATTATGATTTTACCTTAAGAAAAAGATAACGGAGCTAATGAAAAGAAGGGATTTTCTTAAAAAATCAACAGGAGCAGGGCTGGCTGCAGGAGCCGCAATAAGTTTCGGGCGTCATGGAAAATTGTGGGCAAATACGGGAGAAAGAGTTAAATATGATATGGTTGCAGTTATGGGAGGTAATCCTGATGCAATGTTTGA
>Ga0315550_1000792_pt1 | contig 19558 bp, 17 predicted proteins | sample SalMarSW160190MG_2_FD_203100 | JGI IMG/M metagenome (GOLD analysis project Ga0315550, IMG submission 203100) | Salt marsh sediment microbial communities from the Plum Island Ecosystem LTER, Massachusetts, United States - Salt Marsh Sediment SW1601-90 ... | reverse complement strand
TGATACATATCGGCACCAATCCCGATGACCCCGACGACCTGGGAGCGGAGGTCGAATTATACATGGGGCCGGAGCAGGAAAGGCATGTTATCACCGAAACGACAGTGGTCTTTCTGCCGCCCAATTTCATTCACGGTCCCTGGAATCCTCTCAAGACCGAACGACCCTGGATATTTATCGAAATCAACCAGGGAGTCGAACATACCGAGAAGCTCTATCCGCAGCTGATGAATGAGGAACAAAGAGCCAAGCTCGACTGGAAATTCTGGCATGACGAGAATATGTCCGAAGGGTACAGCAACATGCCAAGTCCGCAGTAGCATTGTAACCAAATGTTACATTCACAAGGAGAACAAAAATGCTGTTAAAAGATAGAGTGGCGATTATTACCGGTGGTGGTAAAGGGATGGGACGCGGCATGGCTTTAAAATTTGCGGAGGAAGGGTGTAAAGTGGCCATCGCCGATATAGATATCAATGAAGCCAACAACACCATATCTCAAGTTAAAGAGAGAGGAAGCGACGGACTGGCGCTACAGTGTGACGTCACCGACGGCAATCAGGTACGGGAAACGGTCCAGAAAGTAGTCGAGAAATTCGATAAAATTGATATCCTGGTCAACAACGCCGGAGCCATAGCCCCCCATAAGCCCATCGAGGATATTACCGAGGACGAGTGGGACAAAGTGCTGGCTTTGAACCTGAAAAGCCACTTCCTTTTCTGTAAATACGTCGTGCCTTACATGAAAAAAGCCAAATACGGCAAGATAGTCGGCATTTCTTCCATAGGAGGTATCCAGCCGCCCGCCCACGAGATTCATTACAATACCGCTAAAGCGGGCATCATCGGCTTTACCTATGACTTGGGCAAGGAACTGGCACCCCTGGGTATCACCGTAAACGCCATTTTGCCGGGACCTATCCGTACGTCTTTTTACGAAAGGATGACCGGCACCATGAACGATAAAGAGAAGGACAATTTCTTTAACGAAGGTCTGGGCAGGAAAGTACCCATGCAGAGGCCGGGAACCCCGGAGGATATCGCCGGAGCCGCCCTGTTCCTGGCATCCGAGCTTTCGGCATACATTACCTGCGAAACGCTTTGCGTCACCGGCGGACTACCGCAACTTCCTTAGATACTGAATGAATATAATCATTACCAGGAGGCAAAATGACACTGAACACGGGTAAATTCCTCAGAATAAACCTGTCCACGTCGGAAATAAAGACCGAGGAAGTCGATAATAAAATAGCCACGGACTTCATCGGGGGGAGGGGCTACGGCGTCAAGTATCTTTACGATGAGCTTAAACCTAATGTTGACCCCCTCGGGGAAGACAATAAATTAATATTGCTCACGGGTCCGCTGGCAGGGACATCCGCCCTGGCTGTTTCAAGGTGGATGGCGATAACCAAGAGTCCGCTAACCGGGGCTTTCGCCAGGTCGGTAGGCGGAGCGGACTTCGGGGCCTGGTTGAAATTTACCGGTTACGAGTTCATGATTCTCGAAGGTAAAGCCGAGAAACCGGTTTATATTCACCTGACCGAAGACAGCTGCCGCATCCATGACGCCGCGGAGCTGTGGGGTAAAGATACGAGGGAAACCCAGAAAAGTTTGAGCGAACAATACGGTAAGACAACCCGCTGTGTATGTATCGGCCCGGCCGCCGAAAATCTGGTGAAATACTCGGGGATTTTCAGCGATAGAAGGTCGGCGGGACGTTGCGGCACCGGCGCGGTGATGGGCTCTAAAAATCTTAAAGCCATCGCCATTAACGCCCAGCGTACCCTCACTTTAAGTGACCCCGAGACATACAACCGACTGGTTAAAGAACAGGTGGACACGATACTGGCTAATAAGGGCTACGAGAATCACAAGGAATGGGGCACGACTCAAACCCAGGATTTTACGAATTTAATAGGAATCTTCCCCGTAAAGAACTTCCGCTACGGTCAGATGACCGGCAGGGAGAAGATATCCGGAGAGAATTACCGAAAGCTAAGGACGGGAGATATCGGCTGCTACTCCTGCCCGGCACGCTGCGGTAAAGTACATACCGTCACCTCGGGTCTATACAAGAATGCCCACAGCGAGGGACCGGAATACGAAACCATCTGGGCGTTCAGCGGCCCGATAGAGAGCACCAGTATCGAAGCCTGCATCGCGGCCGACCAGCTCTGCGACGACCTGGGGCTGGATACCATCTCCACCGGCAATACCATCGGCTTCGCTTTCGAGCTTTACGAAAAGGGTATCCTGAAGAAGTCCGACGCCGACGGACTGGAGCTTACCTACGGAAACTATGAATCCATGATTGCCCTCATCAAGAAAATAGCAGCACGTGAAGGCATCGGTAATATCCTGGCCGAAGGAACCAGAGGGGCCGCCAGTATCATCGGCAAAGGAGCCGAAGACTATGCCATCCACGTTAAAGGACTGGAGTTACCGGCTTACGAACCGCGGGGAGCTAAGTCCATGGGTTACAACTACGCCACCGCCAGTATCGGTGCCAGCCACTGCTATGGATATGCCGCCCAGGACATCTGGGGGGCTCCCGTCCCCAGGACTACGAACCGTTTCGAAGAGGTGGAAAACGCCGACGTCGTTATTTTTAACCAGGACGAAACCGCCAATAAAGAGACCGGCATTATCTGCGGATTTGCCGGTGGCTGGGGCTGGGTCCCCGACCTTTTCGGTAAGATGCTGACGGCAGCCAGGGGAATTGGCGAATATACCGATAACGACCATTTAAGACTTGTCGGCGAACGTATTGTTAATGTAGAGCGGCTGATAAACATGCGAGAAGGGCTTGGCCGACAGGATGATACCTTACCCAAGAGAATGCGTACGGAACCTCTCCATACCGGGGAGGCCGAGGGGGAGGGGCAAATAGTCCGGCACCAGGACGAGTTCCTCGACCGCTATTACGAGCTCCGGGGATGGTCCAAAGAAGGAGTGCCTACATACGATAAACTCAAAGCCCTGGGTCTTGATAACATTTAAAATACCCATAGATTGATACTCTCGTCGAAAGGGGGTCTTGCCCTAAAAGTCATTCTGAGGAGCAAAGCGACGAAAGAATCCCGGGGTGGAGCAATAAGTTGATATTAACATACGCCCCTCCGAGACCCTCACGCCCACCTACGGTGGGCTCAGGGTGATACAAAAAGGTACTTTTAAGACAAAGTGCCGAAAGGGGGAAGAGTAAAATGGCTTTGAAAAGAGATATCTACCGGGCTCTGGAAGACATCGTGGGACAGGATAATGTCTCCGACGAACCGGCCATACTGGACTCGTACGCCTGGCGGTCGGGATTAATCGCGGGTCTGGAGAAGTTCGTGCCCAGGTTTGAAGCCGTTACTCTCCCCGAAAATACCGCCGAGGTACAGGCAATCGTCCGGCTCTGCAATAAAAGCGGCATAAAGTTCAAGGCATCCAGCACGGGCTGGGGGCCTTACTGCGACCCCAGCGGGCCGGGCGTTATCAAGCTGGACCTGCGCAGGATGAACCGGATTATAGAAATCAACGAAAAGAGCATGTATGCCGTTGTCGAACCATTCGTTATCTACGCTCAGCTCCAGGCCGAGTTGATGAAAAGGGGCCTTAACTGTAATATTACCGGCGCCGGCAGTAATTGCTCGGCGCTGCCGCTGGCGGCACATTCCAACCTGGGACACCTCAGTGTCAGCGGCAGCTACGGCGAGAGAAACCAGCTGGCCCTGGAATGGGTAACTCCCGACGGGGAGATAGTCAGAACGGGTACGCTGGGGGCTTCCAGTGAGTGGTTCTGCGGTGACGGGCCGGGGCTATCGCTGCGGGGTATCGTACGCGGTAATACCATGCCCCTGGGGGGACTCGGAGTATTTACCAAAGCCGCCCAGAAGGTCTATCACTGGCCGGGACCTGCCGTCTTCCCCATCGAAGGAGTATCACCACAGTACCGGCCGAGCTACCTACCGCCGGGTTTCATGATACGCTATTTCTCGTTCAAGTCACAGGAGCTATTGAGGGAAGCTGTACACAGGGTCGGCGAGAGCGAAATAGCCTTTATCCTGATGGGTTTCAACCCCGCCATGATGTCGGCTAACATCGCCACCAACAACACGGAAGACGTCGAATACCTCAAGCAGTTTACAAATATGGTCCAGGGACCGGGGTTTATGATAATAATCGCCGGGAACTCACCGCGTGATTTCGAATATAAAAAGACGGCGCTGGAGATGATTATTAAAGAGACCGACGGGAAATCGCTTAAGCCTGTAGAGGACCCCAAAAACGCCGGAGGTTTTCTCTACCGATTCATCAGGGTCACCGGTTCCATCAGGGAAACATGCCGGGCCACCGGGACATTCGGGGGCGAGGTGGGCGGCACCGATGTATTCAACCTGATGAGCAAATATATCGGCGAAGCATCCAAGGTAAAGGGTCATTATATTGAAGAAGATGCTTTACTCGACGACGGTACCGACCCGTTCGTACAGCTAATAGAACACGGACATTGCGGTCACGGTGAAATGCTTATCCGCTATTTCCCGAGGAATCCGGCTTCGGTACAGGCCAACTTCGAGGTTTTCATGGCAGCCAACCGTACCGCTGTCAAGGGCCGTTATGGCGTTCCTCACCATGTCTGGAGCGACCCCATCCATGACATGTACGGTCCCGAAACATCAAATTATACCAAATGGCACAGGAGAATAAAGAAGACCTTTGACCCAAATAACGCATCCGAAGCCAGTCATTATATCACGGCGGTAAAGTAATCTATCCTAAGGAGTGCTAAATGGAAGTCTATGATAATGCGGAAGCCTTAATAGAAGTATTTAACGCTTACGGCGTAGAGCATTTATTCTTCAATCCGGGAGTCGATAACGTGCCGGTACTGGAAACCGTGTCCCGATACCAGGCAACCGGTAAACAAAGTCCGAGAGGAATACTCTGCCTTGACGAATTCGTCACGTTGACGGCAGCCCACGGTAATTACATGGCATCAGGTAAACCGCAGGCAGTCTCGGTACATTCGGAACTTGGCACGCTTCAAATCGGCGGCGCCCTGCAAAATGCGCAGTGGGGAAAAGTCCCCGTTATCATCTTCGCGGAAATACAGGGTCCGACCGAACGCGTTAACTGGCGGCAGGAACCATTCGACCAGGGGAGCATGGTACGCAACTTCGTCAAGTGGGACCATCAGCTTATCGATAAAGAAGATATCCATGATGCGTTACAGGTAGCTCTTAATATAGCTACCACCGAACCGTACGGGCCGGTCTATCTGGCTGTCCCCAGAGAAGTCCTCTGGCACAAAGCCGATAAATCTTTAGATAAACCGAAAACATTTGTAAAGTCCGATACCCGGAAAATGGAAGCCAATCCAGTGATTCTTGATAAAGCCGCGGATATACTGATTAATGCCGAAAATCCGCTGATAATAACCGGTCATTCGGGGAGGAACCCGGATACCGTACCGAAGCTCATAGAACTGGCGGAAACGCTGTTTGCCAGGGTAGTAACATCCGATACAAGGATGAATTTCCCGAATAGCCATCCGTTGGCTGCCTACCTGGCGGCCCACGTCGGGTTCAGCAATCCACTCCTGACAAACACCGATACCATTCTCGTTATAGATTACGATTTGCCCTACGCCGCACCACCCATGGGGCCTTCAGCCGAAACTAAAATCGTACATATCGATATCGACATGCAAAAAAATGGCGCGCTATTATGGGGACGAAAGCCCGATATCGCCATCGAAGCCGATTCCGGTCAGGCAATACCGGCGCTGACCAAAGCGATAAATCAGAAATTAACGGATGAGAGGCGCGCACAACTAAAAGAACGTTTTAAGCAACTGGAAGCAGAGCATGATAACCTGGCTGGCGAATGGCAGTCCCTGGCGGAAAGCCATTCCCAGAAGAAGCCGATATCAGCCCACTGGCTGAGCCGTTGCATCAGCGAAGCGATAGACGAAGATACTATTATAGTTAATCAGACAATTTCACCGGCCAGGATAGTAGCGCATTTAGTTCAACGCAGTAAACCGGGTACGCTCCTTTCCTACTCCGGGGGGTGCATCGGCTGGGCGATAGGAGCTGCCCTGGGCGTGAAACTGGCATCACCGGATAAAACGGTGGTCAGCCTGATGGGTGACGGCGCTTTTATCTACGGCTGCCCGGAATCATCGCTGTGGTCTTCAGGCTTTTATAAAGCTCCATTCTTATCAATAATTTTCGATAATCAGGGGTATGGTGCTATTAAAGGTCTTTTCCGGGAAAAGCATGATGTCGATAACATGGGGGCGGATATCTATACGGCGCCCGATTATGCCAAAATAGCCCAGGCATGTAATGCTTTCGGTCGGACAGTCGAAGACCCGGCCGATATTAACCCGGCCCTTAAAGAAGGACTGGAACAGGTGCGAAGCGGTCAGCCAGCCGTGCTGGATATCAGGCTGGAGCCCGTATAAATCAAGACTTATAACGGTATAGTATATCGCAGTTCATACCCGTCCCAGGCACGGCGTTCTTCTTCATACGGCGCCGCTTCAACGCGGGTGTTTTTATCCAGAATCATGGTCAGGCGGTCTTTACCGTACACGGGCCATTTTCCGATGCTCTCGCAAGAGGGGTCACCAGTGCGGGCGAAAGCTATCGCTGAATCCTGTATCTTCACAGCCAGGGATTCGACTTCAGGTCCCGAACCGGATAAATCAGGGTCGAGATTGCCGAAAAGGAAGGGATTGTCCGAGCCGTGCATGGCCCCCAGAACACCCCCCATGGCGGGTGATTTATAGGTGAACAGGTAATTATAAGCAGGCACGCCGTTATCACGCTGAGCTTCAACGAGGTTGATGGTGGATATCCGGAACATCAGGTCCATACCTACGGTCCCCATGATATCAGCGGAGTCAGCCTTTGAGCCGCGTTTTTTCAGGGCGTCTCGATAAGTATTTACCACTCCCGGCACCATATCAGGCGGTAACAGTTTATTCAGCCTTCTAAGCAATTCCGCTTCGTCCATGTTGCGTATGGCAGGGTCCATCAAATTAGCCGCTTTCAATTCGTCAAGTGTGTTGCCAGCCATGGTAGAAACGTTTTTAGCAGAACCCTTCCTGATTGCCTCGATAGGCCATTCCGGAATGACGCTACCATCAAGAACCGGTTGAAATGGTGTAGCCCTGGACTCAGTCTCACGCACCATCATGCTTAATCGTTGCTGGCCTTCAAGAAGCTGCTGTGGGGAAAGGTTACGCAAAGCGTCGGCATCCTTGCCCGTAAGGTCCAGTATTTTAAGGTATCGTTCGGACATTTTTACCGAACCGTCCAGCGGGCCGATGACATTGGCAGCGCCGCTACGGTTCATCGCCTTGTGGAATTTACCGCTGGCAAGGGGCATACCCAGCAGAGTGCCGACACTCATGCCGCCAGCGGAAAAACCGAAAATAGTAATATCATCGGGATTACCGCCGAAAGCAGCAATATTATCGTGCACCCATTCCAGCGCCGCTACCTGGTCGAGTAAGCCTTCGTTGCCGGTAGCGGGTATTTTCCCGCCGGTAATTTCATTGAGGTTTAAGAATCCCAGCGCTCCCAGGCGGTAGTTGATACTGACGAGGACGATATCACCGCGTTTAGCCAGCGTTCCGCCCTCTAAAACCGCCTCGCTGCCAGCCCCGATAATAAAAGCGCCGCCGTGTATATAGAACATGACGGGACGCCGGGCATCATCCAGTCCGGGCGTCCAGATATTAAGGAACAGACAGTCTTCATTCTGGGGTTCCTCAAAGGCAGGCATTCCCGGCATGGGGATGGGCATGGGATTCTGGGGGCCAATAGCTCCGTAATTTTTGGCGGGGCGTACTCCGTCCCACGACTTGGCAGGCTGAGGAGGCATCCAGCGCAGTTCTCCTACAGGCGGAGCCGCGTATGGTATTCCCCTGAAGACATACAGGTTATCTTCATAGCTTCCTTCAAGCTTACCACCAGTCGTTGTAACCACCCTATTGCTGCCATCGTTCATTGTTTACTCCTAAATATTTATTATCATAATGGTTTACCACCGATGATATCAGATATCTGTCTGAAATACCAATAATAAAAATTATCACAAAAAAATACAACAAATGTAACTTAAGTTATTTTATCTATTTCGTAATACAATATATAATTAAAGTGGATAAGCTATATTGCACACATTATTAATATATTTATTACGTTATCATCATATTATAAATGGTATTATTGTGCATTAAGCTAATATGTTTTAAGGTTTTATCCAAATGAGATGGGGAATGGTAGTTGATTTGAGAAAGTGCGTCAGGTGCTATGCCTGCATCGCTGCCTGCCGCATCGAGCATTTTCTACCCATCGATGTTTCCTGGCCGAGACTGGTAGCCATGGAAACAGGCGGTGAGCACCCTACCGTATCGACTTACTCGGTGAGGTGCAACCAGTGCCATGACGCACCCTGCGTTGAGGTATGCCCTACCGGGGCGACGCAATTACGCGACGACGGCATCGTCTATGTCGACCAGGACAAATGCGTCGGCTGCCGTTATTGCGTTATTGCCTGCCCTTACCAGAACCGCACTTTCGTCTCCAAAGACAAGGACAAAGGCTTTTTCCCTGGGAAAGTCCAGACCGACTTTGAGAAAGCGGGTAAAGAGTTATATCCCCACACGCACGGCACCACGGAGAAATGCAATTTCTGCCTGGAAAGAATCGACGCCGGTCTGGCCAAGGGACTGAAACCGGGCATTGACCGCGAGGCTACACCGGCCTGCGTCAACACCTGCCCTGCCCAGGCACTTACTTTCGGGGACCTGGACGACCCTGACAGCGAAGTATCCCGCCTGATACGGGAGAACCAGGGCTTTCAGCTCCATCCGGAATATAACACCGACCCGTCCGTGTACTTCATCGACGGTAAAATAGGAACCTCCGGTGAAGCGCCGACAGCACGACCGGAAAAGGAGGCGGCGCTTACTTAGCGGCTAAAATATGGAAATACATCACTGGATGCTCAGCTATACCCGGCAGACGGAGTGGATAGACCGCCGCGGCCTGATTCTCTGGATAGCTTTCTATACCGGTGGTCTCGGCGGGGGTCTTTATCTGGTATCGGTGTTTTTCAATAGCCTGTGGGGAATGTTTATCAGCTGGCTGATTATCGCCGTGATCAAGGGAGGCGCCCACCTGCTTTATCTGGGCAAGCCGCAGCGCTTCTGGAGAATCGTTTCCCGACCCCAGAGTTCCTGGCTGGCCCGGGGGTTCATCTTCGTGATACTGTTCGTCATCTTCGGAGCGGTGCAGCTCATGATTTCCTACTGGCTGCCGGGGACTGCCGCCGAAGTTGCTTTTAAAGTCCTTACCGGGATTTCAGCACTGGCGGTAGCCGTTTACACGGGTTTTGTGCTGAACACAGTAAAAGCGGTACCATTCTGGAACTCTTCTTTGCTGCCTTTACTCTTCGTCCTGTGCGGTGTTCTCGGCGGTTTCGGGATATCCGTAATCATGGCCCTGAACGGCGGAAACATAGACCTCGCCGCCGCCGAGGCGGGGAGTCGATGGCTACTCATCGCTAACGCTCTGCTAATAGCTATATACCTATGGCGGGCAGCCAAACGAGAAACAACCGGAAAGCAGTCGGTCATGGAGCAGATACGCGGTAGTAACGCCCCCATTTTCTGGATGGGTATCGTGATAATGGGCATCATAATACCGCTGGTAATTGCCTTTACCGGCTATGCCGTCGCCGAGTTGCCTTCGGCACTGCTGGTCTTCGGCGTAGCCTGTGAAGTCGTCGGCGGGCTGGCGCTCCGCTACTGCGTGCTCAAAGCAGGGGCATACAGCCCCTTAGTGGCCCGGGCTGAATGATTATGAGCGAAACCAGAGTAATCAAAACCACCTGTAAAAGTTGTCATGGCGGCTGCGGCGTGCTTGCCACCGTCCAAGACGGAACCATTATCCATATCGAGGGTAATCCGGATACCCCGACGCAGGGCACCATGTGCTCCAAGGGGCTTTCCAGTATCCAGCATATAAATCATCCCGACCGCCTCAAATATCCCCTCAAGCGCACCGGCAAGCGGGGAGAAGGTAAATGGCAACGTATAAGCTGGGACGAAGCGCTGGATACAATCTCCGGTAAGATGAAGGAGTCCATTGAAAAACACGGGCCGTCATCCATAGCAATATCCCAGGGGACGGGCCGGGGTTATAACCGGTACACCCACCGGTTGGCGCGTTCCATAGGCACCGCCAATATCATCACTCCCGGCTATATCTGCCACAGCCCTAGGCTGGGCCTGTACGGGCTGGTAACCGGGTACGGCCGGCTTTACTGCGACTATCACGGCTGGGGAGGCGAGTACCCGAAAACTCAGATATCCTGGGCTAAACAGCTGGAAATCAGCAGCGCCGACGGTGAGATGGCGGTTTGGTTCCTTAATTCGCTCAAATATGTCAAAAACCTGATTGTCATCGACCCGCGCGAAACGGCCTTATCATCGCGGGCAACATTATGGTTGCAGATAAGACCGGGCTCCGACGCCGCCCTAGCGCTGGGTATGATGAATGTATTCATGATAAGGAGTTTGTAAAAGACTGGACGTATGGTTTCGACAAGCTCCAGGAGAGGGTGGCGGAATTCACCCCGGAACGGGTATCCGAGATTACCTGGATACCTAAAGAGGATATTATAAAGGCGGCCCGGCTTTTTGCCGAGGATACCCCGGGATGCATCCAGATAGGCAGTTCTCTGGAAAGGCAGGCCAACTGCGGCCAAACCATAAGAGCCATAATATGCCTGCTGGGCATCACCGGAAACGTGGAGAGACCGGGCAGCATGATGAGCTGGATTCCCCCGGAGACCGGGCAGATGGAGGACTTCTTTAACGAGATACCATTGACCGACGAGATGCGTGAAGGCATCGTGGGCAGCGATACCTATAAGCTCGGAGCAGCCCGTACCGCCCACTCCGATACCGTCGTCAAGCAGCTTCTGGGTACTGACCCGGTAATAAAAGTGTGGTTCAGCGTCGGCGGACAGCAAATAGTCCACCTGGCCAACACAACAGAAGTTGCCAGAGCTATCGCTAACGTGGAATTCTTGGCCCACGCCGACCAGTTCATGGGACCCATGGCGGAGCAGGCGGACATCGTTTTACCCGCCGCCCACTGGCTGGAAATAGACGAAATCTACGATATGCACCCGCGTTTTATGATTGAAGCTCATAATAAAGTGGTGGAACCCCCCGGTGAAGCCTGGGCGGATAACAAGATATTCAACGAACTCGGGAAAAGGATTGCTCCACGGTACTGGTTTGAAAACGTGGAAAAAATGCTGGACCACCAGCTACACAAAGCCAATATTACCTGGAAGGATTTCAGCGAAATGGGCGTACTGGCGCGAACCGGTAAAGACCAGATATATTACAAATATAAGACGGAATACTGGCGAAAAGGCGGCGGTTTTCCCACTCCCACCGGTAAGCTGGAGCTGTTTTCCACGGTACTGGAAGGACTGGGCTACGATGCTCTGCCCTATTTCCAGGAACCGGGAGAAAGCCCCTATTCCACACCGGAACTCTATAAAGAATACCCACTGGTGCTTTCCAGCGGGTACCGGCAGCCTTTCTATTTCCTGTCACAGTACCGTAATCTACCCTGGCTGCGTAGTTTCCAGAGAGACCCGGTGGTACAAATACATCCCGACACGGCGAAAAAATACGGCATAGAAGATGGCGATTGGACCTGGATTGAGTCGCCGAGGGGTAAAATCAGGCAGAAAGCCTATCTCTTCCCCGGCATACATCCCGGTGTGGTTATGGCTACGGCTAATTGCTTTGACCCTGAAGAGCCGGGACCCTATCACGGACTATTTACATCCAACCCTAATGTACTTACTTCCAACGACTACTGCGACCCCATGTACGGTTCACCGGATTTGACAGCACTATTATGTAAAGTTTCTAAGGCAAAGGATATTAAATAGCATATTTCGTTCAGGAGATTACTCATTTGCATTTCTCCTTCCGCGTCCCCCTCTCCAACCCTGAATTATTACTGACTGTAGATTTACCGGTTGGAGAGGGGGATAAATTTTGAGAGGGGGCTTCGCCCCCTCTCGCTGCGCACTCCTCTTTATAGACTGATGAGATAAGCTATTCTATTGAAACATTATCACATTTCCGGGGGCTCTGCCCGCTCCAGGTCCGCACATCCCCTTTTATAAATTGTCCGGACAAGACTGACTACTCAAACATAATAATGTTTCGCAATGCCTCTCCCTTTTCCACCGCCGCGATGGCTTCATTTATCTGGTCCAGGGGGTAGCGGGCCGTAATCAACTCGTCCAGTTTTAGGATTCCTTCTTGATAGAGGTTTATCATCTTGGGAACATGAGTTTCCAGGTGGGTTGTTCCCATATAGCTGCCGGTAAGCGTTCTTTCACCCATGATAAATGGAAACGTTTGAAAAGAAATACTGTCCTTGAAATTAGGCAGCCCTACCATAACGGTCGTGCCACACGGTCCGCACATACCGAAGCCCTGTTCCATGGCTTTAGCGCTGCCAACCGTCACGAATACGTAGTCGGCTCCCCGGCCTCCTGTCATTTCCTTAACCGTCTCGATAGCATCCACCTTGCTTGAATTGACAGTATGGGTCGCTCCGAAAGTCTTGGCCGCTTCCAGCTTGGCATCATTGATATCGACGGCGATAACCGGGTAGGCCCCCGATATGGCCGCGCCCTGGACTGCATTTAATCCTACACCACCGACTCCTACGATAACACAGCTGCTCATCACCTCGACTTTAGCTCGGTTAACTACCGCTCCGAATCCCGTGATAACACCGCAAGCCAGTAATGATGCCTGTTCTAAAGGCATGTCATCCGGTATTTTCACTACCTGTGATTCGTCAACGATGGTGTACTCAGCAAAACTGCCTGTTTTGAACATCTGCACCAGGCTCTGTCCCTTCTTGTTCTTATAAGGACTTTCCTTATCCCGAGCCCACACTGCTTCGCACAGGTGCGTCCGTCCCGTAGTGCAGAAAAAGCATTTCCCACAGGCAATCAGAAGGGATACCACTACCGGGTCGCCCGTTTTTACTTTAGTAATCCCTTCGCCTACCTCTTCTACATACCCCGATGATTCGTGCCCGCCAACCGCCGGTAAAGGAAACGGCAGTTCTCCGCGGAAAACATGGATATCGCTGTGGCAGACGGCCGTGGCCGCCATACGTACCTTTACCTCGCCCTTACCCGGAGGCGCAATATCTATATCCTCGATAACCAGTGGTTTTCCGAATTCATAACAAACTGCAGCTTTCAACATATCCTCCTTGATTACTTAACACGGTTTTACCAATACCAGCAGTAGTCTAAAGCTCTTTTCTAATTGATGTCAAATATTTTAACTTTTATTTTGTTTTGTTTATTTTAAGATGCTCTCCCCCCTGACCCCCTCTCAAACAGATACATATTCAATGCTCATTCTTCAATCTGTTTGTGAGGGGGAGGATTTTTTAAGAGGGGGCCTCGCCCCCTCTTTTATTTACTCCCCTCTCCAGCCAATGATATTTGTGGTGTTTCACCAGTGTGTCCGGCCGGAGAGGGGTCAGGGGTGAGGTACGCACCCATAGACTAAATGCAAATAGAACCATATTTCATCTACTGAAAACCGGTTTGACAGAAACAAGGCAAAAAACTATGATAGGTGAAAAAACAGGAGGGTATCAATATATGCCAGACTCGAAGGTGTTACAAATAGTAGCGACCAGTTGTAAAGCGGATATGGAAGATAAATTCAACCAGTGGTATAACGATATACACATACCGATGTTGATGAAATACGACGGACTGAAAAAAGCCAGCCGGTATCAGCTGATGGGTGAAAGCAACGACCACTCCAAATACCTGGCTTTTTATGAGTACGAGAATGAGAAAGCCCAGACTGATTTTAGCATCAGTCCGGAATTTGCCGCGGCTATGGAAGAAATGCAGGGAAGCTGGAAAGACGGCGGCATTGATGTAAAATGGATGGCCAATTACAAATTAATAAAAGCCTGGGAATAGTAGTTTCTTCAGTGGAACTATACCAAAAGAAGAATATTTGTCTTTAGTAAGTCGATTCGATTAAAATAGAGGAAATTAAGGTACTAGAATATAGTTCTAGTGATGTTTACCAGGTGAAAAGGTTAAATGACAACCAGTTGGTGGGATTCTTCGGCTACATTTAAAAGATGTACTATTGAAAAGGTGTCTTTTGTTCTCTTGAATCAGGTCGACCTTACGCTGACACTGGTGGCTATGCACCTGGGCTTTGATGAACTGAATCCTTTCGTAGGATTTCTATTGGAAATACCGGCTCTGCTGGTGGTGGCCAAGGTAATTCTACCGCTGTTGGTTGCCTGGCTTATGCCCGGCAGACTTCTCTGGCCGTCTATTGCCCTGCTGCTCGGGGTAGCTGTCTGGAATGTTAAAGAGTTGATTGCTTATCTCGTATAAAATTCTCGGGTAATGTAATCTATCTGCTGCCAACCCTTACCATCGATTCCTCTTTCTGATACAGATCCCCCATCGTTTCCAGGTAAATTCTGGCCACGCTGACTCTAAGATGTTTGGTAATGTAATCCGGGTCGGATTTAAGTTTGCTGTACATGCTGTTGAGGTGGTGTTCAACGGTCTTGATATCGATGAAAAGTGTCTCGGCGATGGCGGAATTTGTGTATCCCTGGGAAAGTAAGCTGAGGATTTCCAGTTCTCGGGTGGTCAATTGCTTTAAAAACGGACATTCGGGTTTTCCGGCAAACATAAAGGTAGCCAGCGGTGGGTCGAGAATTACCTGGCCATCATAAACAGCCTGGATTGTCTGGCATAGCTGGTCGACCTTGTCCAGTGATTGTTTCAGGAACAACGCCATACCGCTTTCCCCGCTCAATGCCAGCCTTCGGAGCAGTTCAATATCCTGGGAACTGTAGAATACAAGTAAAATAACTATCCCCATTTCGGGATAGTTATTTCTTATCTGTTCAAGCTCTCCGACAATCGCGCTGTTAAGCTTCTTGACGCTTAAAAGCAGAACATCGGGATGCAGCTCCGATACGTTTTGCCTGATACCCTCTATATCATCAGTCGAAGAAACCTGCAACAGTTCAATATTCTCGCGTGTCGGTAAAACATATTTATATAGTTCCCGATATAATTCCTGTTCCTCCACTATATATAATCTTATCGTGTCCGTTTTTGTCTGAATCATGGTTAGACCTTTCGTATGTTTTATTTTTATCCGGTAAATTAGATGAGATAACTTTCTTTATACCGCGTTATATCACTTTTCTTACCTTTTTCTAACTTATGAGATTGTAACCCACATATATAAAGAGATAAATAAAAATTTATAAACTTTCCATTAAATAATCATTAATATTCCGTTATATTTCTGCCACCTGGCGAATATTCGCTTTTGATTGTGCCACCGATACCCTGAATTGACAATACGTGTAGCCCCTCAAATTATCTCAGGGATTTCCACGTATTGGTACTGGTTATTTTTACTAAAGAATTATTAAAAAAACGACCCACCAAGATTGGTGATGGTCTGCTAGCGAGAGTAAAGCATCGGAGGTAGATTTGAATAGTCCAAGCTAATACCTGGGAGGAACCGTGATGCATACAAAGATGAAACAGCAAGATGAGAACCAGAAGGGCATCACCGGAATCGAAACCGCTATTATCCTTATTGCTTTCGTTATCGTAGCTTCCGTGTTTGCCTATGTCGTGCTTTCCGCAGGCCTATTTTCCACACAAAAAGCCAAGGAGGCTATTCATGCCGGTCTGCAAGAAGCTCAATGCACTATTGAAGTTAAGGGAAATATATACGGCCTAATGCAGGCCAGTGTTCTTCAGGAAGTCTATTTTACGGTGGGTACCACCACCGGCGGCGATTCAATCGACTTTACCGATACTTCATCCAACAATAGCAACCTTGTAGTCATTTCTTACAGCGACGCCTACCAGATATTCCCCACAGTAAACTGGACATTAACCAAGTTAAATACGGTCGATGCCGATAACATGCTTGATAATAACGAATTGTTCATGATAACCGTCGACCTTTCCTGTGTAAGCGCCAATGCCACACCTGAACAAATGCCCGGCCCCTACCATACTTTCGAGCTGGAGGTTAAACCTCCGTCCGGTGCCGTACTCGTCCTCGAGCGGACGCTTCCCGCCAGAGTTGACCAGATTGTGAATCTGTATTGACGAAGCAGTTTATCAGGGCTGGGACAATACGTATGAAAATAACAAATATTACCGGAAAGACCGGCAATCATATACCGAACAGCGAAGGTAATAAAAAAGCATTACCACTGGTTTTAGGCTTTATTGCCGGACTAGCAATGACAGCTTGTCCGGCTTTATTACCTGTAGCCAACGATGCCTTATTACCGCAACCTGCTGAATTAAATCCTGCGCCGTTTGCTCCGGTTATGCGGGACGGCACAACCGCTTTTGTGTAAGTAAATATGAATTTAAGGTGTAACCATTAACATAAATAAGCACGAAAACGGAAGGGGGTGATGTCTAAAGTAATAAAAAGAGACATTAATAATGAAAAGAACACATCTATACTTGACCAATTACCGTTTATTAAGGAGGAAAAATGCTAAAGAAATTCTTAAATCGTGAGAAGGGCATCACGGGTCTGGAGACCGCCATCATCCTGATTGCTTTTGTCGTGGTGGCTGCCGTCTTCGCTTACACGGCACTTTCCGCCGGCCTGTTTTCCACGCAGAAAAGCCAGGAGGCCGTCTATTCCGGACTTAAAGAAGCCCAGAGTACTCTTGAACTCAGGGGCGGCGTTATCGCCGTTGCCGAAACTCCCGGCAGTGCCGGTACGATAGCCCAGTTGAAGTTCACCGTAGGCAACGTCCTTGGCGGTGAACCGATTGATTTCACAGAACCGGTCGATACCATTGACGACGGAAAAGCCGACACTACCGGTTCTCCCAACGTAGTCGTAATCAATTACCAGGACCAGTACCAGGCAGTGGATGACCTCTATTGGGAAATTTCCAAGCTGGGGAACGCTGACGATGATGACCTGTTAGAGGCCAACGAGAGGTTCGAAATAACCGTCGGTGACGATGGTGCTGCCGGCAATGGTAATCTTATCGATGCTCTAGATGCCGCCCATCCTCTGTCAGTAAAAACTACCTTTAACCTGGAAATACTGACACCGGCCGGAGCTACCCTGACCATTGAGCGGACTACGCCCGCCTGGATAGATACCATTGTCAACCTGCACTAATTAATTCCTAATCCAGTTCAACAAGATTAAAGGAGGAAAAATGCTAAAGAAATTCTTAAATCGTGAGAAGGGTATTACCGGTCTGGAAACGGCTATCATCCTTATTGCCTTTGTCGTGGTCGCCGCGGTTTTCGCTTACACCACCCTTTCCGCAGGCCTCTTTTCGACCCAGAAGAGCCAGGAGGCAGTGTATTCCGGACTTAAGGAAGCCCAAAGCACCCTGGAACTCAAGGGCAATGTCATCGCTACCGCCAACGGTTCCGGTGATGACGCCGTCATCCAGCAGATAAGCTTCACCGTATCCAACGTCCTCGGTGGTGAGGCGATTGACTTCACACCACCTGCCGAAGATGGCACCGCTACGGGATTGGCGGCTGATGACAGCCCCAATAAGGTTGTCATCAATTACATCGACCAGGAACAGACGGTGAACGACCTGTACTGGACCATTAGCAAGCTGGGTGGCTGCGATGACGACAACCTGCTGGAAAATAACGAGAAATTCAAGATAATAATCGGTGGCGACGATGATACTGCTGTCCCCGGTAACCTTATAAACGCCCTAACAGGTAATGAACTCGGTATCAATACGGAGTTCAGCCTGATAGTTCAGACACCCGTTGGCGCCGTTCTGGAGATAGAACGCACCACACCGGCATTTATTGATGCCATAATGAACCTTCGCTAGTTTTTATAATCCCAGGTTACGGTGGGGTGGGGAGAATTATAGCCCCCACCCCACCTCCAGAATATTAAGAGGGAACTGCCCGCTTTAACAGGCTGTGGAAAAACTTAATGGCGGAAACGCGAACTACTTTTGAATGAGTGACGGAGGACTGTTTTGGACAAGGCCGTAACTACAGCTCTACTTATTATAGCGGGGGTTGTTTGTATGATATTTGTCTTTAACAGTGTTTATCCGATGGTAAACCGTTCCAGCCAGGCCATGGTAAGCATGGCCGAACAGGTTGATGAACGGATGAAAAGCCGGATAAACATTGTTCATGCTGCTAATACGGCCAACCGCACGTCAGTCTACCTGTGGGTAAAAAACATCGGGGTACAGAGCATCAAGGTAATCGATGACTGTGACCTTTTCTGCGGACAGGAGGACAACTTTGAACGCATTCCCTATACCACCGAAGCCGAAGGCGGTTACCCTCAATGGGACTTCGATATTGAAAACGATATCGAGTGGCAAACCAGCGCCACTCTTAAAATTACGGTCAGCTATACCAGCGACCCGGGAACAGGGACATATTATACCAAGTTTATCTTGCCCAACGGAATATATGACGAATATTACTTTAGTATGTAACGGAGAAATATATGGAGACGATAATTGTCTCTTTAATATGTATAGCCCTGATAGTCTTTGGCGGCATGACAATGTCCCAGGGATTTATGACAACTGTAGACACCAGCACAGCCGGTCTGGAGGATGTCAGGCAGAGGGGTGAAACACTGATGAGGACGGAATTAACTCCGGTCAGCTCAAACCTGACAGCAGCAAATACACTCGAGGTTATACTGGAAAACACCGGTCAGGCCAAGCTGGCTGATTTTGATAAATGGGATTTCATCGTCCAGTATTATGACGATACCGGCGTTTATTATTCCAAATGGCTTCCCTATACCGCGGGAACACTCGGTGATAACGAATGGGAAGTTTCGGGGATATCACTTAACGGAGAAACCGAAGTATATGAACCGAATGTATTAAACCAGAGTGAATCGATATTACTGATAGCGCAGCTCGATCCTGCGGTAGGAGACAATACCACCAATATGGTGGTCGTTGCCACTCCTGACGGCATTACGGCTTCTACCTACTTTACTCAATAGTGGTAGAGACCGCAGCTACAGGATGAAAAAGGAGATAAAAATAGAGAACATCACGTTCATTAAGGAGTTTAGGTCATGGCGACAATCGTCGTCTGTATCATTTGCATAGCCTTGATTATGCTGGGAGGCATGACATTGTCACAGGGGATTTTAACCTCAGCCGATACCGCCGCTCTCAGCTTCGACCAGATGATAACGAGAGAAGGAGACCTGATGAGAACATCGGTAACCGCATTACGTGCCGAGTACCTTTCATGGTCGGACCTGCTGAGGGTCACGGTAGATAACAGCGGACAGTATAAACTGGGTGACTATGATAAATGGGACTTAATCGTCCGCTATGATGATAGCGGCGGTTCTCGATATTCGGAGTGGTTACCTTATACCGAGGGAACACCCGGC
>Ga0315550_1000790_pt1 | contig 19585 bp, 12 predicted proteins | sample SalMarSW160190MG_2_FD_203100 | JGI IMG/M metagenome (GOLD analysis project Ga0315550, IMG submission 203100) | Salt marsh sediment microbial communities from the Plum Island Ecosystem LTER, Massachusetts, United States - Salt Marsh Sediment SW1601-90 ... | reverse complement strand
AGCGCGTACGCGCTTTACGTATGATAATTATGGATTTCCCAAAAGCTAAATTCAAAACAAAAGGACAATAATAAAAAAAGGTTTTTCTTGAAAATCACACTTCTGTAGTGCAGCTTTACAATAGATTAGCAAGCGAGCGAGAACATCCCGGATTCATGGCTGAGCATTAGATCGTTTGAAGCCGTGCTAATCGAACCGTGAAACTGCTACCGTTTCTTATACAGAAACCATATAATCAGCAGTTGTAAGTAAAAAAATGGAGAACGTTGATATGCATAAGCATAAGGAATCTGTAAACGCCGCTGAAAAAGAGATGCGATTAGGCAAACTTGAGTTTGCAGCTATGAATAACCCTATACGCCGATGGTTTCAAAAGCATGTCGAGTTTAGGATATTCAAAAAACATCTCGATAGATGCGGTATTGATTTACACGGCGGGGTCATTATGGATGCCGGCTGCGGTTCCGGATACAGCACCGAGTTGATTGTAAACGAATTCCGTCCTTCCCGTGCTATCGCATTTGACTATATGCCGGAGCAGATTCGACTGGCACGAAAACGAAAACTGGAAGTTTATTTTTTTGTCGGCGATTTAAGGCAGATTGAGGCCGGGAGCGGAATATGTGATGCCGTATTCATATTTGGTGTATTGCACCACATCCCTGAATGGAAAAAGGCTCTTTCCGAAGTGGCAAGAGTGCTCAAGCGAGGCGGCGTTTTATTGGTGGATGAACCCAGGTATCAATTCACATGGCAGGGGCTGGAGTCCGGATTCAGAAACGCAGGCATGGACATTCTTCAGGTCTCATCTTTCTTCTTTCACTACTTCCATGTCTATCTATGCAGGAAGCTCGATACGCAATAAACTTAATAACACATTCTATTAGTTCGTGATTTTATAACGAATGCATCAGGTCGTGTTTATTATGTGGGAAACTATACAATGGGTATGTAGCATGTTTCCGGCACACCTTTTTCAGTTGATGGTAATAGCTTTTGTGGTTATATTGTTCTTGTAATGGCCGATTATAAGCGAATATTTGAAGTGCTGAGTCTGCTGTTGGTTTCATCGTTTGGTTTTGCCGCGGAGCAGCCGGCGCTGCAGCCCATAGTGGAAGCCGAAGAGGAGGTTTACCGGTTCGAGCCGGCCAATAATGGTGCCGGGCCGATGTGGTGCCGGGGCTCAACGTGCCTGGTGCGTATCGGCGATGATGTTTTTGCCAGCGGTATCGAGACGCTTAAGGACTTTAAGCCGCTGAATAATTGTCGCTGGATGCTCTTTCGGCGGGACGCCAGCGGCTGGCAGCAGGTGCAGGTCGATGAGGTTGGCCGCACTCGTGAGCCTTGTCCGCTCGCCGGTTTTTCCGACGGCCACCTGTTTATGTCGGTTAACCCAACCCTCACGACTGACCCGAACGCCTACGGCGGTCCGGCGAGGCCGGAAATCCTCGAATTCGCCGCGGACAATCCCAAAACCCCGTTCAAAACCATTCTGCCGGCCTGGGACGGCACGCCCGCGTTCACCGAGCACTCCTACCGCAGCTTTGCCGCCGACGGCCCTGGCCGCGAGCTGATACTGTTCCAGAACGTCGGTTACACACACGCCGAGTGGGCATTTCGAAACAGCGCAGGACAATGGGTAAGCAATGGGAAACTGAAGTGGCCCTGGGGCGCCGAATACGACAAGCCGCAGCCGATTCGTGTCTGCTACCCCAACGTTGCGTTGAAGAACCGCGCTGTGCACTTCTGTGGAGTGAGCGATATCGTCGAGCCTTATCTAAAGTGGCGCGCGTTCAAGCAGAAACTCACCGGGCGCAAGTGGGACTATGATTTCCGCAGACTCTTCTACACGTGGTCGCCGGACATCCTGACAGGCGAGTTCAGCGATTGGGTCGAGATTGCCAGCCGTGACAAAACATGCGGGTGGCTTATGCCGGGCGACCTTTGGGTGGCGCCTGATGGAGCGGCGCACATTGTCTGGACCGAGCGCGCCATCGACGAGCGGCTGCGAGAAAAATTCTTTCCCGACGCGGTGCAGAGCCACGCCTTAAACTATGCGATTGTCCGCGAGGGCAAAGTAGTGATGCGCCGCACTTTAGTGCCGGCTGAGAAGGGCAAGTCGAAGGAAATTCCTGCACTGCCCCGTTTCCAGGTCACGCCCGAAAATCGGCTGTTTGTTTTCTGCTACATTAGCGGCACCGACGCTGCGGGAAAACCAGTTTCGCAGAACCGTATCATGGAACTTCATAGGGACGGCTCTAATAGCCCGCCGACCCGGGTGCCGTTGCGGCATCCGATGAATAGCTACTTCACCGCGACGGTGCGCGGCGGCTCGCCGCCGTCGAAAGTTATCAACCTTCTCGGCACACGCGCTGGGGCCAGAAGCATTAACTATGCAAGAATCCGTCTCTACGAATGAACCTTGAAAAAATCGTTTCGGCAACTGTTGACTACATAAATGTAGCCTTTGACAATCACAATATGATTTAATGGAGGCGTGGACAATCGGCCGGATTAATTAGTATCTGTTGCGGAAAATAAAAACCGACGATGTCACCCCTGCGAAAGCAGGGGTCCAGAGCGAAAAAACTGGATTCCCGCTTGCGCGGGAATGACAATGGGAAAGTGGAGAGATTGCCGCGTCGTCCCGCACCAATTAGGCATGAGCCTAAGGCTCAATTGGTGCGCGACTCCTCCTAAGAAAGTAAACGGTTTTCGTATTGCGAGGTTTGAGATTGCCACAGTCGCCTGCGGCTCCTTCGCAATGACATTTTTGGTCCATTTTCTTCTGCATACTTGCTGAGAATCGGGTCAGGTGCTCGCAATGACAACTCCTCAAATTATATACGAAAGAGTACTAAGGCCAAGATTTGGCCAGAAGCATTTCTTGACAAAGCGATAATACTACGGCTAAAGTGGAATCCATATAATCAGTAGAAAGATTGAGGTATATAAAATGGCAGAAGTCATATCGGAGAATAAATCAATACCGCTGAGAGGTTCTGTTCTCCTATTTCTGGCGGTGAACTTATTTATCTCTGTAATGACGGGATGGAACTTCCTGGGCGTCCGCGGGAATTTTCCCTCATGGTTCGGGCCGGTATTTCTTGTGGCTATCGGGCTGTTTATCTGCATCATCTGCTTTTACATCTGGCAGCTCCCCCGCAACTTAGAGTTTGTTAAGCCCCCGGCCGGACATCAGGCTTCTCTTATCTGGGTGCTTTTAGTGCTTTCGGTGATATGCACCTCGGCCCTGCACCAGTTCGCTCCATTTCGCCCTGACGCGATTATGATGTGGCCGCAGATTCCACCGCGTCTCAATATCCTGAAGTACAATTTCATATTGACCGCAGGTTCTTTATTTATAGTTCTTGTGCTGGCTGTAATGTATTCCCTAGGCCGTAAAATTCAGGCCCTCACCGGCCTGGTAATCCTCGCTATTATTATGCTCGTGCCGAATGATAACTGCCCAAATGACTTCAATCTTCCCTGGATGCAATGGATAGGGGCCTCACCGCTGATGTTTATGCCGAACTCGGTAGTTCTGCTGATTGGTTATTGTGGATTGAATGGCATTTGGCCGCGTGTTAGTATACTCCTTATGGCGGGGATTAATGTTTGCGTGCTTTTACTGGGTCTCGGACATTTAACGAGACTCATCTGGTGAAAATAAATTACGGGTAAGTATAGTAGGTTAATGAAAGTTTTATTATGTATCCACGCTTGTTTGAGATACCCTTCCTCCACCTGACCATCGGCACTTTCGGTCCCATGATGGTGCTCGGGTTCCTCGCGGCGCTTTTCATGATGAGACGATTGAGCCGGCGTGCGCGCCTGGACCCGGCAATGATTACCAACGCAGCCATGTACTCACTGATAATCGGTGTGGTGGGCGCACGGGCCTTCTTCGTAGTCCACTACTTCGACCAGTTTCGCGAGGACCCTCTGAATATTTTTGCTACGTGGCACGGCGGCCTGGAATTCCTGGGTGGAGTAATCCCGGCGATCGGCTTTTTGTTGTTCTATCTCCACCATCATAAATTGCCTGTTCGCCGCTACCTGGACATAATGGCAATTGGGCTGATGATGGGCCTGGCATTTGGGCGGATAGGGTGTTTTTTAAATGCCTGCTGTTTTGGCAAACCCACGGACCTGCCCTGGGGTGTTCGCTTTCCCTATGGGTCCTTCGTGTACATCAGTCAGATTAATCCCGACCCAAAGAGAAATAGATTGGAACCCCACCTCAAGCTGCCGCAAGCTGAGTACGTCAGCTTCTATGACAAACACGGCAAATGGTACCCAAAGCCCTTGGAGGAGCTAACAGAGCCCCAGAAATATGAGGTGACAAAAGGCAGGTATCGCTGTCTTGCCGTCCATCCCTCTCAACTCTACTCATCCGCCAATGCTCTGTTGTTGTGTGGTATTCTGTATTTTTTTTGGCGCAGGAGCCTGGGGAGGACCGGTTCGGAAAATGCTTCGAAACTATTCGGCCGGCCGGGCTCGATGGTCGGGCTCATGTTTGTCCTGTACGGCTTGGCTCGATTTCTTCTGGAATTTATCAGAGACGACAATCCGTACGAGCTTGGAATTCTGACCATTTCACAGATTCTCGGGATAGCCATGCTCGTGCTGGGTGTTGTTTTGCTTGTGGTTTTATCGCACATGAAATCCGATACGTCGGATGGCAATGAGGCTGCCTCGGCAGACACAATTACCGAATAAGAGGCGAATAATATGATTATTTATAATTTTTTATGAAGAGCCAATTTTGAAAGATAAGTTCGGGAATTCTTATAAAGATTATTTCAATTCGGTACCGAGATGGATTCCAAATATAAGCTCTCGCGGAAAGGAAGCAAAATGAAAAGATTGATTTTTGTGATAATTGTCGTCTTATTGTTCCGCCTGTCACTGGTTGATGCAGCCGACCAGGAAAGGCCGATTCTAAAAGAAATCGGCGTATCACGAGGGATTTGCGTATTGCTCGGTGAGGCGAAGTGTGAGCTTGCCGTAAAGCTTGCCCGCGAAAGTGAGCTGCTGATTTACGTTCAGCTACCGCGGGCACAGGACGTCGAAACGGCACGCCGAACGGTTGATGAGGCGGGACTTTATGGAACACGTATCTTCGTAGAGAAGGGTTCGTTAAAGCATTTGCATCTGACCGGCAATATAGCCGATGCACTCGTCGCTGTGGGTAAGGCAGCAAGCATCTCTGAAAAGGAGGCGCTTCGAGTGCTTCGGCCCGGCGGCAAGGCCTTGCTGGGACGCAAGGTTCTCATCAAGCCTTTTCCCGAAGGAGCAGATGACTGGAGCCATCCCTACCACGGCCCCGATAACAATCCCCAATCGAGAGACCGTATAATTGTCGCGCCTTATCTGACACAGTTCCTGGCCGAGCCCCGCTATGCGCCGGTGCCTCAGGTGGCAGTTGCTTCGGCAGGCCGGGTATTCAAGGCATTCGGACACGTGGCCTTCAAGAAACGTGAGGAGCCGTTCCTCAACAAGCTCGTTGCGTTCAATGGTTACAACGGTACGATTCTCTGGCAGCGCGACATAACGCCCGGCATAATGGTCCATCGCAATACGATGATTGCAACGCCCACAACGCTCTACGTGGCTGATGACAGCTCGTGTAAAGTCATCAACGCAGCGACCGGCAAGCTCGAGGATGAGATAATTCCTCCGTTAGATGTAGCCGGTGGAACGTTTTGGAAGTGGCTGGGTATGGAGGACGGCATTCTCTATGCGTTAATCGGAGAGCAGGAGCAAAAAGACCCCACCATGCGCTGGCGGCGCGAAAAGCATGGCTGGCCGTGGAACCCGATATCAAAGGGCTTTAATCAGCCTGACGGCATCAGGGACAGCGAGAAGGCGTACTTGACCCATCCGTGGGGCTTCGGTCGCAATGTGCTGGCCATCGAGCCGAAAACGAAAAAGGTCCTGTGGAGCTATCACGAGGTCGAGCCGGTTGACAGCCGGGCCATGTGTATGAAGAACGGGCGAATCTATATCTTCCGCTTCGGGGCGTACCTTGCATGTCTGGATGCAACGACCGGCAAACCAATCTGGCGCCGGAGGCCCGGCAATGCCCCTGAGCTTTTCGATGCCCTCGGCAGTTATATGAATCGGCAGGGCGCAAGCTTCAACTGGCGAACGACGTGCTATATGAAATGCAGTGACGATGCGTTGTACTTTGCCGGCCCACAGGTCGGCAGGCTTCTTGCTGTCTCGACCAAGGACGGCGAGGTATTGTGGAGCAATCCCTATGGTAATTTCCAGCTTGTCTTAAGGGATGACGGGCTCTATGCAATTAGCGGTCAGAATGACCAGGGCAGCCTCAGCAAGATGTTTAATCCACTCACCGGTGAGGTATTAGCGGAGTTCAGAACCGGCCGCCGGGCCTGCACTCGACCGACAGGCACTCTGGATGCTATTTTCTATCGGGCTCGGGGCGGCTCGACTCGCTTCGACCTGGCCGGCAGCAACCCACAGCTGGTTTCGCCTATGCGTCCACCGTGCCATGATGGTGTTACTATCGCGAACGGCTTGTTGTACTGGTGGCCGTCTGTCTGTGACTGTCTGCTTACGCTATACGGTGTTACCTGCCTGGCGCCGGCCGGCGACTTCAATTTCACCCCACGGGCAACTGAGGCAGAGCATCTTGAGAAGGCTGCCGGCGATGTGACGAATGTTGCGAGTCTCCCTGTATCGTCGGCTGACTGGCCAACCTTTCGGGCGGATAATATCTGCAGCGCCACAACGCAAGCAGCTGTCCCCGAAAAGGGTGAGCTGCTCTGGTCTTATGAGCCGCAGATGCCTCCGGCTTCGAGAGCCCCGGCTCCTACGGCCCCGGTCGCAGCCGGTGGGCTGATATTCATCAGTGGTCCCGACGGTATTGTCCGGGCGCTGGATGGAGAAACGGGCAAGCTGCGGTGGAAGGCCTATACGGGCGGGGCGGTCCGGATTCCGCCGACTATTTGGCAAGGGCGGGCTTTGGTAGGTTCCAGTGACGGGTGGGTCTATACATTTGAAGCAGCGACGGGGCGGCTGCTCTGGCGTTTTCAGGCAGCTCCGGCGGAGCGGAAGATTCCTGTTTATGGTGCGCTGCTTTCCACCTGGCCGGCGGCCGGCGGAGTCGTTGTCGAAGATGGCATCGCTTATGTAGCGGCCGGCATCGTGAACTATGACGGCACGTATGTCTATGCACTGGATGCGGCAACCGGCCGGATAAAGTGGCAGAACAATACCTCCGGACATCTCGACCCTCAAGCCCGCTCCGGAGTAAGCGTTCAAGGCCATCTTTTGCTTAACGACGGCAGGCTCTATCTGGCCGGCGGCAACGCTGTCTCGCCGGCAATTTACGATACGAAGGATGGCAAATGCCTAAACAATCCCGAACTGGTCCAAAACCTCACGCAAAACAACGTCCTCTTATCGAACAGCCCGCGCGGCTGGGAGCTTTCTTTGTTGGGAGACCATGTCGTCTCTTGTGGCAAACCTTTCTATGCCGACCCGAGGTACGATGTCTTTGACCCTACTGTCTTTAGCAGGGTCTTTCTCGCATCGAGCTCCGGCCGAGACATCGTCTGGGTAAGCAGCCAGAAAAACAAGCGGATTTTGTGCTTCGACCATATAGACAGGAAGGCCCTGAACCGAAGTATGGCGAATCCGCAGAACCAGTTCCTTGTTGACTGGATGAGGTTAGGCATCAGGAAGAAACCTTTGTGGGCTCACCAGTGCAATCAAAGCGTCGCTGTCGCAGTATGCAGGAATGCCGTGGTGGTTGCTGAAAAGTCAAAGATTATTGCCCTGAATCTGAAGGACGGAAGTCTGCTCTGGTCTGGCGAATTGCCGTCACCTGCCGTTTCCTGGGGCCTGGCCATCGACAGCAACGGCCGAGTCGTAGTTTCTCTTAAGGATGGGACCGTTCTGTGCTTTGCTCGGGACCGAGGCGTGTGATAAGGCGCCAAATTAGGGCGCCGGTTTACCCGGTTATCAGAGCATCAGGCCAAATCTCTCCTTTCCCTGGTCTCCTTTTTTCCTGATACTCTGGTCTCCCGGTTTCCTGTTACTCTGCTCTCCTTGCTCTCCGCCTTTTTTCGCCAGGCAAGAAGCTCAGCAGCGAGTCGTTTCTTAAGCTTGCTGAGCCGTTTTTGTCGAGCGAGATTGTTGAGCTCATACGGGTCTTCTTTTAGGTCGTACAATTCGACTTCATCCGTTGTCAGGTGATGGATCAGCTTGTAGCGTTCCGTGCGGATACAGCGGATATTCAGCCGATGCCGTGTCGGAGAAACAAAAGAGGCAAAGATGCGCTCACGATGGGTTCCCGCCTTGCGGGGTCCCTCACGATGGGTTCCCGCCTTGCCCCGGTACAGGCCCAGTAAGCTCTTTCCCTCAATCGAGTCGGGAGTGGCGATGCCGGCAGCTTCACAGATGGTCGGAAAGACATCTATAAGACTCACCAGGTTATGGTTTTCTGCACCGCCGCGTTTGAGCCTCGGATAACGCATAATCAGGGGCAAACGGATACCCTCTTCGTACATCGTCTGCTTGCCCGAGATGCCATGTGCCCCAAGAGAGATACCGTGATCTGCCAGGAAGATGACGAGCGTGTCCCGGGTCAGCTGCTGCTCATCGAGCTTGTCGAGGATTCGCCCGATTTGGACATCATCGTGGGTTATGGTGCCGTAGTAACGGCTTCGGACGTCACGGAGGCCTGCGGGTGTCCTGGGGAAAGGCACCATTTGTTTCTCATCGCGCAGGTTCTTCCCATGCCAATCCGTGTAGTATTTGAACGGCTCTGAACCGTTCATCGGGCGCGGCATGAAATTAGGAGGCAGCTCGATGGCCTCGGGCTTGTACATTGCGGCATATTTGCCGGGCGGCGTCCATGGGTCGTGCGGTGTCATGTAGCTGATGAACAGCAGAAAGGGCCCGGCGGCACGCCGGGTCTGATCATGCCCGCCTTCGGCGGGGTCAAGCCGGCGCGAGTGGAGAAATTGCACCGCTGCTTCGGTAAAAAGCTCGGAATCAAACTGCTCGATCCGGCGTTTGTTAGCTCCCCCGAAATCCTTCACCATCGGTTTGAAATGACCGCCGGAACCCGGGCCACCCCCACCGATGTACTTTCCCGTGGTAAAGCCTCGCTGTGATGGCAGCCCGTCGTTGTGCCACTTACCCGTATAAAAAGTCTCATAGCCCGCCTGAGACAGCAGCCGGGCAAAGTGTTTGGATTCCGGTCTTATCGGCATACCGAAAAAATAACACCCGTTCGTCCAGCAGTCCTGGCCGGTAAGTAGTGCCGCCCGGCTCGGCGTACATATCGGGTTCGGCGTAAACGCCCTTGTAAAACGTACACCTTCCCGCGCCAGCCGGTCCAGATTTGGCGTCTGTAACAGCGGATGACCTGCGATACCAAGGTCCATATACGCCCAATCGTCCGCGACAATCAGCACGATATTAGGTTTCCTGGTTTTGCTCGCTCCGGCAAAGACCGAGTTCAGGGAACCCGCAAGGCGGGAACGTGATAAGGATATTGCCGCTGCACCTGCCATAAGTTGCAGGAAATCACGCCGTGGGAGTTTGTTATACGTATCTAACACTGCATTTCTCCAATGTCTCCAGGTCCAACCCGTAAGAATATACGACTGACGCCGTTCTCAATAATTTATTGTATTTACAGAGGTGACACAAGTTCTTTTAGCTACATTTTGCACCCTTTCGGATTGGAGCCGGATTTTTGGTTGTTGCCGAAGAACAAAGCCTATATATTAGGTCTTTAGAGTTGCCATGAAGTGGATCATGTTAAGGGCAGGACAATGGTATCAAAAATAATCCTAATGTTTGATATTGTGCTTCTAATCTCGATTTGTGGCTCCTGCCGGGTCACAGGGCCTGCCGATGTAAAGAGTTCAACTGATACACTTCCGGCGATAGAGTACACTCAGAGCACAAAGATAGTGCCACAATACGAAGTCTTTGAAATCACCTTCAGGCACGAAAACGACTATGTTAATCCTTTTTTTGACGCAGCTATTGATGTTGTCTTTACTTCCGGCTCGAAGAAGCAGATTCGAATCGGTGGATTTCATTACGGTTCTTCATCCGGAGCGAGAATCCATACCAGCACGACCCAGACCGACAAAGGCCAAAGACAGCAGGTGGTTTATGACTTTGAGAAGCAGGATTTGTGGAAGGTGCGATTTGCTCCCCGGGAGCTCGGCAAATGGAAATACAAATTCGTGTTTAAAAATATGAAGGGCCAAGAGGCGGTTGGTGAAGGCACCTTTATCTGTGTGAAAGGGCGAAAACCGAATCCCGGCTTTGTCCGGAGCCATCCCGTGAATCCATTTCGATTTGTGTTTGACGATGGAAGTCCATACTTTCCTATTGGTCTTCAGGACTGCTGGGGTGACAATTCCGCTACCGGCTCAGTTTTAGACCAATGCTCGATGGAGGGACCTTTCCGTACGGACCTGAAGGACCCGCCGCCGCTGCCCGCCGGGCCTATGTTCGTGCGTGGGCCGTCCTGCAACCCGCAAAACGCCGATGTATATTTCCGGTATTTCTCGCAATGCGGATTCAATCTGTATCGCTTCTCGCAGCAGAACTGCTCGTACCCGCTCGATCGCGACCTGGACAACTACCTCGTCCAGGAAGCTATTATGACAGATGAGCTTCTGCGGTGTGCCCGCAAGTATGGCTTCCGGATTTTTTACGGAATCTTTGGCTTTCGAGAGGCATTCAATGACCAGCCGTTCGACGAAGTAAAAATGTCAAAAGTCAAAAGATTCATAAAGTACAGCGTTGACCGATGGGGAGCGTATGTGGATTTCTGGGAATTTCTCAACGAGCAAAAGGCCGATGACCTTTGGTATGAAATTATGGTTCCCTATCTAAAGTCACTTGACCCGTACCGGCATCCCGTCACCACAAGCTGGGAAAGGCCCGAGCTTGCCGGTATCGAAATCAACGCACCACATTGGTATCAAAGGGAAAACGAGCTTGAATCCGACATGGTGACAGTTTCGAGAGCGGAGAATTGGAAGAAATATAATAAGCCCGTAGTCGTCGGTGAGCAGGGCAATCGTGTTGACAGGCGAAAGCCGCGGCCTCCGGGCGTCGGTGGTGTGTGGGACGAGGGTTCAGCTCTGCGGATGCGAATTAGAAATTGGACGGCATTTTTCAACGAGATTGCCTTTGTCTTTTGGAATACCAGCTACGCCCGGGACGGCCACTATATGAATATCTGGCTTGGCCCAAAGGAACGGGAATATGTAAGGGCAATGCAGGATTTTGCCTATCGCCTCGACGGGGACATTCGTATGGTCGGCCTGAAGGTCTCACGTCCGGAGGCTGTTCGGGCTTACGGCCTTGCCTCAAAGGAAAGGGCCGGAGTTTATCTGCATCACTTCAGCGACCATATCAATCCTGTAAAAGGTATGACTATTACTCTGGACGTGCCGAAAAGTGCAACGGGATACTGGTACTCACCCGAGAACGCTGCGATTCTCAAAACCATTAACGTCTCATCCGGAACAAACACTCTTGACGTCCCGGAATTCACAGTGGACCTTGCTCTTCTTATCACGCCGGATGGACCGCCGGATATTGATAAGGACGGAAAGCCCAACAATCTTGATGACGATGATGACCAGGACGGCGTACCCGACCAAATCGATGCCTTCCCCCTGGAACCGGAAGAGTGGGAAGATAAAGATATGGATTGGATCGGCGATAACCTTGACGCCGATGATGATGGAGATGGTATCGGAGATGACGAGAATAAAAATAACATTGCTGATTGCCAGGAGCTGGACTTTGATGGTGACGGTGTGGACAGAGCAAAATCTGTCCCCTGGGACGTATTCCCATTGGACGCTAAAGAATGGCAGGACACGGATGGCGACGGCATAGGCGATAACGCCGACCCTGATGACGACAACGATGGCTATACTGATGAAAATGAAAGGAAACACGGAACGAATCGTCTGGACAGTTTGAGTTTTCCAGCCGGCTCATAAGGTCCGCCCTGACCTTATATTAGCGGAAATTTTGCTGTATATGTGGGTCAATTAAAATAGAAACGAGAATTGTGGAATCAATTAATCGTCGTGATTTTTTAAGAATGTCTGCAACAGCAGCAGGCGGGTGCTCGAGTGTAATAACCGGCTTTAGTTTTGGTCGCTTATTAGCTGCCGAGCCCAGCTCAACGTCTGAGAAACCACCGGATGTTCTCGTCAGAGGGCTTTCCAATATCCACTCCAGACATCCGTCGCTGCATTTCAACGCCGAACGATTGGAGCAGCTGCGTCAAAGGGCGATAGGGACACACCGTCTTTATGCCGAGATGCTCTTTGATTGGGTTGATCGGAATCGGAAGTGGTCGCCCTCAGATATGCCATATCCCTCGGGCAGGGAAGTTGCCCTGGAGCAGAGCGGAGCTTTCGTTACCAACGTTGCACTGGCATTTATTCTAAGCGAACGCAATGACTACTTGCAGCTCTGCCGGAGGTGGATTGGCCAGATGTTAGAATATCCCAGAGATGAGGTACGCAATTATGGCTTCGGCATTTATGCCGCAGGGCTGGCCAGAGTGTACGACTGGCTTTACCACTATCTCATGCCCCAGGAGCGCGAAAGGATTAAGACAAATGTGGTGAACGTCGTTAGGAAACTATATCAGGGTTCTATCCCCGGTACCGGCAGAGAACTATGGTGGGCAAAGGCCTACATTCACCACGATCACTGGATTCCCGTAGGCGGTTATGGTGAGGCAGCTTTGGCCCTGCTGGGTGAAGTGAAGGAGGCGAGTAGATGGGCTGCCAGTGCCAAGACTGATTTTGACTTCGCCCTATCCTGGCTTGGTGAGGATGGCGCCTGGCACGAAGGGGCTGCAGATTGGTGTTACGCTATGGCACCGTTATTGTGGTTCTACAGTGCCTGGCAAAGTGTTGTCGGTGAGAATCTGCACGATGTGCCGTGGATACGGAATACCGCCAAATATCGGCTCTACCATTGGCTGGGCGATGACAGCTACATATATCTCAACGATTCCTTCCGCAGCGGTCGTTACAACACCAGCGGTAGTGCATCATGCCACCTGCTGCGGCGGTTGGCTTCGCTGTTTCGAGATGGTTACGCCCAGTGGTTAGCAGACCACGATGAGGCTTTTGATATGAAGCCCGGACCCAAGGGCGTTTATCAGGCACCATACGAGAGCTTATCCTATACCGGTGAACCAAAAGAGTATCCGCACACTCAATCGCAGTGCGTTGCATGGAACGTGCTTTGGTATGACCCAACCGTGAAGTCCTTGCCGCCCACGCACCTTTCCGGCGCGCGGCATTTTAGAAACCAGGGTGTTGTGATTATGCGGACAGGGTGGGAAGATGATGCTGCAGTAGTTTCGTTTTCCTGTGCACCGTTAGCTGGTCAGCGTTGTGCAGAGTATATCCGCGGCGGTGAGCAAATCAGCTCCAGCAACTACGGGCACGCCCATGCGGATTATAATGCGTTTACCCTATTTGCCCGGGGAGGCTACTTCATCATTCCACCGGGATATGCGCGACGCAGCAGTACATTTCAAAACGTGGTGAGTGTCAATGGAACCGACTTTGTGGCTGACCCATCCCTCAATATGCGAATTGTGGGATTCCGAGAAGAGAAGAGATTTTCTTATGCAGTCGGAGATGCCACCGAGGCCTTCCCACCACATTTGGCAGTTCAACGATATCGCCGCCACGTTCTTCTGCTTGACTGCAAATGGATGATTGTGTTCGATGAGCTAAGATTAAGCAACATAGCCAAAAGGGCGTATAATCACTTCACCTGGACAGTACACAGTGACCCAGCGACCCATCAGCTTTCAATTTCCGGGAGTAAGGCTGTATGGAAAGCGCATTCGGACGATGAGTCAACACTTATCATGCATTTGCTGGAACCTCAGGACTTTGCCTGGGAACGTGCTCTGTTGCAGTCCATACAGAAAAAGAATATGCTGGAAGCACTACGTTTGAAGCGGTCTGAATGGTACTCTAAGCAGATGCGCGTACTCTCTGCTTGGTCGTGGCAAGATCGCCCGGAGACGCCCGTACTTTTGCGGCATTCAGGCTTTCTTGCGGTGGCGTGGAGAAAAACGGCTAACAAGTTGGCGGTCGGTTTTGCCCTTTTGCCAGGTGTGCCGGCAGACCTTGCTCATCCTGATTTATTAGACCGGGAGCTATTGCTGTTTGGCCACGACCTGACTCGACCTGATTCATTTATCTCAATCAAAAACGGCAGGGTTCAGTGATGTTGAGCCTGACGAAAGGAGAGGACATATTTAATGAAGCCCCGACAAGAACAGATTTCCGACAGGAACGACTTGGCGAGGGGACTGCCGATGTTTACCGCATCGGCTCCGGAGGTCCTTGCTAAAGAAAAGGCTGCTCTGGCAGAGCTCAAAGGCAAAGGCCTTCTGGTGCGGTGGCGAGGATATTTTAGCAAGACAGGCCCCGGCTGGCTTCAAAGCGCCCTGGTGCTCGGCAGTGGAAGTGCAATGGCCTCGCTTTTTGCCGGTGCTTCCCTTCAGTATAAATTGCTTTGGGTCCAGCCGTTGGCGATGGCGCTGGGCATCATTCTGTTTGCAGCCATGTCGTATCAAACCTTATCCACCGGGGTCCGGCCTTTTGATGCAATGAAGCGCTACATCCATCCTGTTGTTGCATGGAGCTGGGCGATTGGGGCGCTATTGGCAACGATAATTTGGCATTTGCCCCAATACGCACTGGCTGCCGGCATGACCGACGACATGATTAAGGCTGTGACGGGCTGGGGGCCGTCGTCATCCGCGGCGCAGACTGCACTATTAATTGGAATCGGTCTGGCTGTCCTGGCTATATCGACAGCGGTTGTATGGACATACAGCAGTGGACATAAAGGTATCAGGCTATACGAACGCATATTGAAAGGTCTGGTCTGGATGATTATCCTCGCATTCACGATTGTAATAGTGCGCCGGGCAATAGAAGGGGGCGTGCAGTGGGGTAAACTATTCAAAGGATTCTTACCTCTGCATATTCCGACGGACGTGCGGGGAGTTTCTATTGTAATGGCGGCATTTAGCGCAGCTACCGGTATAAACGCCACGTTTCTCTTTCCTTATACTTTACTCGCACGCGGCTGGGGCAAGGAACATCGAGGCCTGTCCAGATTCGATTTGATTACCGGCATGCTGCTGCCGTTTTGTATTGCGACGTCTCTTATGGTCATTGCGACCGGCTGCACCATTTATGACCCCGTGCAATTTGCTTCGGGCTCTACGAAACTATCACCCATCGAAGCGGCAGCAATGCTTGAATCCGCGGGCTTGAGTATGTTCTTTTCGCGGATAATTTTTGGCTTAGGGATACTGGGAATGGCACTGAGCTCGATTACTATGCACATGATTATCAGCGGCTTCGCCGTGTGCGAGGTATTCGGAATCGAGCCGGGCGGTTGGCGTTACCGGCTGGCCTGCCTGCTCCCGGCACCAGCTGTAATTGGTGTAGTCCTTTGGAAATATATAGGGACCTGGATTGCAATTCCCACTTCGGCTATATGCGGCCTGATGCTGCCCATTGCCTTCATTGCCTTCTTCATTCTCAACAACAGCAAAAAGTATCTCGGCGAAGACAAACCAACGGGCGTAAAAGCACTGGTGTGGAACATCGCCATGCTTATCTCGATTGGTGTCACGGTAGCTAGCATAATCTATTATCTCGTTTCGCTGATATAGATAACAAAAATAGTTGCATTTTCGAGGCAGATTTGATATATTAGCCTGCCAAAAATCTGGTGATGTTTGCAAACGAAAATATCAAATAAGGAGACAACAATTATGAAACGCCTTACCCGTCGTACTTTCATGAAACGTTCATTGGCCGGGGGCCTCGCCATGACTTTTGCGCCTTACGGGCGTGTGCTTGGTGCCAATGATGATGTTCGCGTGGCCGTGGTGGGTTTTCGCAGCCAGGGTAGCAATCATATCAAATGGTTTAGCAAAATCCCCGGCGTCCGAGTGGTGGCGCTCTGTGATGTGGATAGAGATTTTATCGACCGGGAAGTCAAGAAGCTCAAAGAACGCAATGAAAAGGTCGATACTTACGTTGACTATCGCAAGCTGCTGGACGACAAAAATATTGACGCTATTATTACAGCCACACCCAACCATTGGCATTCACTTGTTACTGTCTGGGCCTGCCAGGCCGGCAAGGACGTGTATGTTGAAAAGCCGGTCTCACACAATATCCGGGAAGGCCGCAAGATGGTCGAAGCGGCCCGCAAATACAACCGAATTGTGCAGACAGGCACCCAGAATCGCTCAGACGAGGGGCTTATGCAGGCATTTGAGTATATCCGTCAGGGCCGGCTCGGAAAGATTCTTCGAGCACGCTGCTACTACTTTAGCCCGCGAGGCCCTATCGGCAAAGTAGATGGTCCTCAGCCTATACCCGAAAACGTAAATTATGACCTGTGGATGGGACCGGCGCCTATGGCGCCCTTGATGCGCAAGAACCTGCACTACGACTGGCATTGGCAGTGGCCTTACGGCAACGGAGAAATCGGCAATAATGGCATTCATTGCATCGACGTGTGCCGCTGGGCGCTGGGCTATTCCACCCTGGCCCCGCGGGTGATTAGCTTTGGCGGCAAGTTTCTCTGGGACGATGACAGGCAGACGCCCAACGCTCAGGTAGCGTTCTTTGATTACAAGCCGGCACCAATTATCTTTGAGATGCGTAACCTGCCGCGAAAGAAAGGGGATTCGGCCATGGATGCCACATACCGTAACATTCGCACCAGCGTGGTGATTGAATGTGAGGGCGGTTACTATGCCGGCGGCTGGGCTTACGACTATGACGGCAATAAGCTCAAGCAGTTTAAAGTCACGGGGGGCGGCAGTCACCACGCAAACTTCATCAAAGCCGTGCGCAGCCGTAAAGTCAGCGACCTTAACGCCGATATCCTCGAAGGGCATCTTTCTACTGCATTGTGTCACATGGGGAATATTTCCTATAGGCTCGGCCAGGCGGCCTCACGCGATGAAATAGTGCAATCGACCAGGTCAAATAAAGAATTGCTGGATGCGTTCGAGCGTTTTCAGGAACACCTCTTACTCAATATCGTGGACGTACAACAAACACCACGGATTCTTGGACCATGGCTGACAATGGATTCCGACAAGGAAAAGTTCGTGGGCGAATTCAGTGACCGAGCCAATGAACATCTTTCCCGCAGCTACAGAAAACCTTTCGTTGTGCCCGAACGGGTGTAGTTACTTGTCTTATTTGGAAGATGAGTCAAAAGCTCTGGGCGGAGCCCCCGTTTTCATAAAAACGTTAATCGAGAAATCAAAAAAGTAAAATGAGGTTCACGGCCTGCAGAAAACTGCACCTTAAACGAAAACGACACTTTAGGGACGTGAACTAATCCAGGAAGCTTGTTTGCCGGCCTCGAAGCTGGTATCGAAACTGGATGCTCGATATTGGATGCTCGAGGAAAAACCTACTTTCAAGCTTCTATGACAAGCATCGATACGAGCCCCGTCCCATCTTCGACGGTCGGGACGAGCATCGACAACCTTAAACGAAAACTGCACCGCTGCGACGCATCGCGGCCAGAGCCACGTCTCGGCAGGAGTCGTAATCTTCGATGGTTTCTTAGTTAGTATCTGTTGCGGAAAACAAAAATTGACGATGTCACCCCTGCGAAAGCAGGGGTCCAGAGCGAAAAACTGGATTCCCGCTTTCGCGGGAATGACAAATACTGTTTCCACAACACGAACTAGTTGGCCGAGAGGCCCGCGCGGAGGCTGACCTTATCGGCGGTCGGGAAGTCCGCGGGAACTTCCATCCGGGTAACTCGTCCTGTGGCGGCCCACTCGGTACCACGCAGGAAGGTAACGATAAATCCGACACAGCGCAACTGTTCGGGGCCGTGACCGAGGACCGTATGGAAAACTCTTCCTTTGCCGTACCGCACAGTGAACAGGATTGGCTCATGCTCGCCGGTGCCCTTTTTTGCCGGGTCGGCATAGGCGGTTGCGAGAACAGCCATATTCTTGGCGGGTCCCCGGAGTTTACTGTAGAGCTCGTCCTTTGCGTGCATCCATTTTTCAGGAAGCCCTGCTGTGATGGCGTGTAAACGGTCTCGAATCACAACCTGGAATTCATGCTGCGGCCCGTGGGTCCCGCCGCGGCCGGGAGAGTTATCGAGAACGATTTTGCCGTCCCGGTAACGAACCATCGGCCCGGACTTTTCGTCCCGGCCGCCCCATCCGCCGAGCGCTATCATCTCGTTCCACTCTTTCCACTTGGGAAATGCGTTGTTCGCGGCGTGGTAGATAACCAGACCACCGCCGTTTTTCATATACTCGACCAGCGCGTTTTGGGTTTGTTTGGGCCAGTCTGCGCCGGTATAGTTCGAGACAATAACATCGTACTTTGCAAAATTCGGCCTGAATGAATCCATCGGCTGCTTTTCGGCGGGCGTGGTCGCTACGTCCACCGCAAACAGGCCGTTCTCTTCCAGTAAACTCTTGAGAACGGGCGTAGTGCTTTTCCAATCGTGGTTGTTCTGGCCGTCAACAATCAAAGCTTTCAGTATCCTCTTATTTGCTCGACTGAGGTCCTGAATGCGGATATTGCGCCACTTGATTTTTTTATCTGCAACTTTGGAACCGTGCACCTGTAAGGCGATAAAGCCGGTGGAGGTCATATCGTCTTTCAGGTCCGCGGCGGGCACATCGTTAATCCATGTTCTTATTCTGTCACCGATAGCCTCGATGCGGTAGTGGTTCCATTGATTCTGCTTGAAGGCTTTTTGCGCCTCGGGTTTGTCTTTGAGCGGATAGAGCCAGCCCCGGCGGGCCTCGTCATAGATACCTGCACTCCAGGCCCGGGAGGAGGTGTCTATCTCGACCTGATAGCCGTGGACGCGGTAGTTCTTGTAGTGCTTGAAGCTGTGGCTGCGAATCTGAATGCCTGAATTCATCCCGGGTTCGACAAGGAACTCCAGCTCCAGAATGAAATCGGTGTACATCTTCTCGGTGCAGAGGAAGCTGTTGGGCGTATTGAGAACTGTGGCTCCTACTATCATTCCATCTTCGACAGTGTACTTTGCCTGGCCGTTACGCTGTATCCAGCCGTTGAGAGTTTTGCCGTCAAAAAGGTCTTCCCAGTCTGCGTCCGCAGCGAAGGCCGTACCTGAGAGCGAAATACACGTCAGGCCGTATATGAGTAATAATGTTGTGAGTCTTTCTGCAGCAGCAATTCTCTTCAAAAAGTTTTTTCCGGTTGTTGAACATTCTATTTTCATAATACTCTCCTGAATAAGATTCCCTGAGACCGAAACATAACGTGGTCTGAAACTTGTTCTCATTGCACTATAGTACCAAGATTCAAATATTTTTGCAAATATCCTCTCTGAGTGGGTGTGGCCAGATTTTCCGGCAAGTGATTTTAAGTTCATTTTGGCCTTTGAAGAAATTGGCCCATTCGACCCATTCGGCCATGCTCAGGGCAGGCTGCGCTCAGGACAGGCTTTGATTGGGTTTGAATTGGGT
>Ga0315550_1000789_pt1 | contig 19602 bp, 21 predicted proteins | sample SalMarSW160190MG_2_FD_203100 | JGI IMG/M metagenome (GOLD analysis project Ga0315550, IMG submission 203100) | Salt marsh sediment microbial communities from the Plum Island Ecosystem LTER, Massachusetts, United States - Salt Marsh Sediment SW1601-90 ... | reverse complement strand
GTGTCGATCTCGAAGGTGCTGCAGGTCCAGTCCGAGCAGCTCCGCATCGAGCGCCGCCAGCGCGCAGAGGAAGCCGCGGCCAAGGCGCCGATCAAGATGCTCTTCCCGCTGGTCGGCTGCATCTTCCCGTCCCTCTTCGTGGTCATCCTCGGCCCGGCCATCATCTCGCTGGTCAAGACGTTCGCGCTGGGCGGAATCCCGGGGTGAGCCGGGCCCGGCTGGTCGCCCGCAACACCAGCCGCGGAACCCTGCTTGCGGAGAGCCTGGAGGACGGTTCGTCCTTCTGGGCCAAGTTCATGGGCTTGATGGGCCGTTCACGGCTGCCGCACGGCCACGGGCTGTGGCTCCCAGGCGAGAACGGGATCCACATGCTTTTCATGCGTTTCGCGATAGACGTCGTCTTCGTCGCGCCGCCGGAGGGTCGCGGCAGCGGACTGCCCGGGCAGGGCCACAAGGGGCCGGATGGGCCGCGGCGCGTGCTGGCCCTGCGTCGCGCGCTGCCCCCCTGGCGGGGAGTGGTCTGGCGCGTCGGAGGGGCCAAGGGCGTGCTGGAGCTGCCGGTCGGCACGATCGACGAGTCCGGCACCCAGATCGGCGACGAGATCCTGGTTGAGCTGCCGGCCGGCGGATAGGCCGCGCCAGAGCCCGCAGAACAGCCGGAGAGTGCCAGGGGCTCAAAGGGGGGCGCCGCGCCCCCTACAGCGCCCTACGCGGCCTCAGGGCGCCCCAGGAGGCGGTCAGCGCCCCACCCACGGCCCATGCCCGCCCGCCCGCACAGCGGGACCTGGCGCCCCAACGCGCTCCAGGCCCCCAGGCGGGCTCAGGGCCGCCTCAGGCGACCCGTCCAGGTAAGCCGCGGGCTAGCGACGGCAGGTAGGCTCGGTCGATGGCAGCCCAGACTATTCCCGGCGGCCTGGCTCGCTTCGGCGGCGCGTTGCTGGACCTGGCCCTCCCGGCCACCTGCGCCGGATGCGGCCTCGAAGGCGAGGCGCTGTGCCGGCGCTGCGGGCGGACCCTGCGGCTGAGAGAGGATCTCCCGCCGGGCGTCCCACTCGGCCTGCCGGCCGCGATGCCGGCCGCCCTGGCTCAGCTCGAGTGGTGCGCGCCGTTCTCCGGACCGGTGCGCGTGGCGCTGCACCGCCTCAAGTACTCCGGGGAGCGGCGCGCCGTCCCGCGGCTGGCGACGGCCATGGCCGCCCGCTGGCGGGCGGCGGGGGCGGGCGGCGACCTGCTGGTGCCCGTCCCGGTCCACGCCGAGCGAGCCCGGAGACGAGGCTACGACCAGGCAGCCCTGCTGGCCGAAGCCGTCTCGCGAAGCCTGGGGCTGCCCTGTCGGCCGATCCTGGTCAGGACCCGCAACACGGCCCCTCAGTTCGAGCTGGGGCGGCGCGCCCGCCGCTCCAACGTGGCCGGCGCCTTCACTCTGCGGCCGGATGCCGGCCCGCTCGTCGGTGGCCGCTGGCCGATCCTTGTCGATGACGTAGCCACGACCGGAGCCACGCTGCTGGCCTGCGCGGAGGCTCTCTACGAAGCCGGGGCGGTGGCGGTTTCGGCCCTGACTGCCGCTCGGGAACGTTGATGGCGGCCCGGCCTTCGGGCCGCGCACGGCGCCACCCGACTTCGCCACCTGACTCCCCAGAACGGCGGAGGCGGCCTGGGGCTGAGCGCTCCTATACTGGCCCTGGCTGGGCCGTCGCCGGCCGAGGCGCCCGTCGCGTCCTCGCCGGCCGGCTGGATAGCTTATCAGGCGGAGGTGAGCGGTGAGGACGGTCGTCAAGGGCAAGAACATCGACGTCCCGGAGCCCGCCCGCAGGTACGCCGAGCGCAAGATGCGACGGCTGGAGCGCTTCCTGGACGAGCGATCGGCAGCCGTTGTCGAGCTATCGACCGAGCGACATCGCAGCGCCGCCGATTCGCAGATAGTGTCGGTGACCCTGGTCGTGGACGGCCGAACCCTGCACAGCCACGCCGCAGGGCCCACGCACCAGGCCGGCCTCGATGCCGTCGTGGACCGCATTGAACGTCAGGCGATCGACCTGCGGGAGAAGCCTCGCAGCAAGACACGACCGAGCGCCGCCAGGGCCCTTCGGCGCGTCGCGTCTCGAATCGCCGCGGGCAGCACGCCGACCAGATCCGACACCGAGCCGGCCGGCTGGTCGGCCGGGCAGGCCAGCAGGTCGGCCGGGCAGGTCGGCCGTCGATCGCCCATCGTCAAGACCAAGCGCTTCGCCATCGAGCCCATGTTCGAGGAGGACGCCCTGGCCAGGATGCAGGAGCTGGGGCACCTCTTCTTCATCTTCGTCAACGCCGAGAACGAACGCGTCTGCGTGCTCTACAAGCGCAAGGCGGGCGACTACGGCCTGATCGAGCCCATGATCGCGGGGGAGTACACCGCCGGCGACGGCGGCGGCAAGGACTAGGCGCCATCGATCGCCCGACTGTGAAGCCGCCATTGCCCGGCGGGCGCCGGGTCGGCCCGCACCTGCCGGTCGGCTCGGGCTTGCTTCGGGTCGCCGAACGGGCGGCCGAGATCGGCGCGACGGCGGTTCAGATCTTCACCGACAACCCCACCTCCTGGCGGCGCCGTGAGGTTCTCCCGCCGGAAGTGCCGCTCTTCCGCGAGAGGCTGGCCCAGCTGGACATCGAGCCCCTTGCGATCCACGCCGCCTACCTGGTCAACCTGGCAGGGCCGGACGACATCTTCTTCGGCAAGTCCATCGAGGTGATGCGCCACGAGCTCGCCTGGGCCCCTGCCTACGGCGCCCGGTTCGTCAATGTCCACGCGGGCTCGCATCGCGGCGCCGGTCTGGCGGCCGGCGTGGCGCGGCTGGCCGATGGGCTCGCCCGGGCCTCGAGTGAGGTGCCCGCCGGCCCGGACGCGCCGTTGCCGGTCGTCGAGAACTCCTCGGGCGGCGGCGCTTCGATCGGGGTGACGATCGAGGAGCTGGCCGCCATCGCCGAGGCCATGGCCCGGCGCGGCCTCGACCGCGTGGGCTTCTGCCTCGACACGGCGCACCTGTGGGGCGCCGGCTACGACATCTCGACGGCCGAGGGGATGGAGCGGGTGCTGGGCCGGTTCGACCACCTGATCGGCCTGGATCGGCTGGCCATGATCCACCTCAACGACACCCACCTGGGGCTCGGCTCACGCCACGATCGCCACGCTCACCTGGGCGAGGGGCAGATCGGGCCGGCGGCTCTGGCCCACCTGCTGCGCCACGACTCTCTGGCGGGCGTCGCCTTCTACCTGGAGACGCCGCACATGGAGCAGGGCTACGACGCGGTTAACATGGCCCGCGTCCACGACCTCGTTGCGGGACGGCCCCTCACTCCCGCTCCGGTCGTGCAGGAGCAGGCACCAGCGGCACCGGCGGCGGCACCGGCGCAATCGCCCGGCGCCGCGGGAACAGGGAGTTAGCGGGGCGCTGCCAGAGAGGCTAGCTGTCGCGAGCGGGGCGGCGCGAGGGCAGCGGGCGGAGCGGTCGCAGGGTGTGCCCGCCCACAGCCGACATGACCGGGCCGTCGCGCCTGTCGTCGTAGCGGCGCGGCTCCACCATCCGCTCGTCCGTGCGAGCGCCAGAGTAGGTCCGGCCGAAGCGGCGCATTCGAACGGCCAGGTAGTACTCCATCACCTGGCGGACCTGTGCCTCGGACAGGACGTCATCGGCCCGCAGGGCGTACTCGACGCGAGCGGTCGGGTTGACGGTGCCCAGCGCGACGGCGCCCAGGTACTGCGGAGCATCGGCATCATCGCGGATCTCGCGCAGCCCCCGGGCGAGCTTGGTTGCGGTCCCGAGCGACGGCATCCGGTCTCCTCGGATCAGCCGGGAGATGGTGGAGTGGTCCACGCCAGACTGCTGGGCCAGCTGCCGCTGCGACATCTTCTTCGCCTTGAGCTGGGCTCGCAGCCATTCGTTGAAGTCCCGCCCGTTCTGTACGGCCATGGCTCGATACTTGGCTCCAGGTGCGGGCAGAATGCCCGGATACTGGAACTATCGGTGCGCCCGGCCGCGGCGTGTATGACTCTTTGGTACCTCGCGGGCCGAGCCAGTAGGGCACCCGCAGCTACGGCCCAACTACGTCGCCGGGGCCTGCCTGGCCGCCGGGGCCACCTCCTCCACCTTCATTCCGGCCCCACGAGGCTTGGACGAAAGCACGTAGGCGATGGCACCCAGGACCACGATGGAGAAGACGCTGATGGCCCGGTCCAGGAGGACGATGGCCGCCGCGTGGGTGGGAGTGGCGTTGAAGATCCGGGTCAGGAGAGTCAACATGCCCGCCTCCACGAGGCCCAGGCCGGCGGGCGTGAACGGGATGGCCGTCAGCAGCGAGCCGATGAGGGCCACGAACATGGCGCCCGAAAGGCCCAGATCGACCTCCGTGAAGCCTAGCGCCCGGACCACGAAGTAGAGCCGCAGGGCCTCGGTGATCCAGACGGCCACCGTCATCACCCCCAGCAGCGGCAGGCCTCGCAGACCTACGGAGCCGAAGACTCCTTCTTCGAAGCGCTCATACAGGTCCGAGACGCGGCTCGGCAGCGGCAGGACGGCGATCACCCGGCGGCCGAAGTTGCGCATCACGACCAGGGCCACGATCAGGCCGACGATCACCACCACGCCCAGGGCGAAGATGATCTGGACCGATGGCGGCAGATCGTTGAGGCTGCCGCGGAAGCGGATGTAGCCGGCGGCGATGCCCAGGGCGGCGATCGCGATCAGGTCCAGCATCCGCTCCATGAAGACGGTGCCCAGGGTCCGGGTGGCGGACACGGGGCTGTTCAGCTTCAACAGATAGGCCCGGTAGAGATCGCCCAGCTTGGCTGGCACGACGCAGTTGACCAGCCAGGAGATGAAGATGATCTCCGTCCCGTCCCTGACCCGGATCCGGTAGCCGGCCCCCCGCAGGAGCCTGGCCCAGCGGCCGCCTCGCAGCGGGAAGCCCAGGTAGTAGATGACAAAGGCGACCAGGAGCAGCAACGGGTCGGCCCGGGCGATCTCGCCGGGAACCTTCTCCATGTCGCTCCAGTTGGCGGCCACAGCCACGGCGATGATGGCCAGCGGGACGGTGATGGACAGGATGGTCCGAGGCTGGCGCATCCGCCGCAGCAACGACATCTGCTCCGGTGGCGGGACCTCCACCGGCTCCTCGGGGTGGATCAGGGCCTCCACCTCCTCCTCCAGGGCCTCGCCCATGGGATGGAGGCGGTGTTCGGGCTGATCGGTCACCGGCTCACTCCCGTGCTGCTCGGGGCGCGGCGCCTGCCGTTGCCTCTCAGCCTTTGGATCATCTTGGCGATGGGCGTCCAGGCGCGCACGTAGAGAGTAGCGCGGCCGGGGACCAGCTCTGTCGAGGCGAAGGAGGCCAGCATGCCGGCTGGGGTTCCAGGGTCGCCCCTGACGATAGTGTAAGTGACGCCGACTTCCATGACGCTGTGCGCATCTGAGGCGCACAGGCCGGGCAGGCCGTGCCCGGCGGCGAACTCGGCCGCGCGCTCGTTGGCGCTGCCGCCCAGGACCCGGGCGTTGTGGACCTCGATCCAGTCGACTCGCTCGGCGATCTCCCCAAGGGCCGTCCCGGTCTTGCGACCGAAGCCCCGCATGCCGTCGAAGGGGTGTGGCACGCCCACCAGACCGCCCTGCTCGCGAATGGCGGCGATCGTCTCCAGGGCCGTCAGCCCGGGCGGGATCTCGCGCTCCAGGAAGATGCCCAGGATGTCCCCGTCGGCCGTCTTGATCTCCTCGCCGACGATGATCGTCAGCTCGGGCGGGGCGGCGTCGCGGGCACGCAGGGCGCCTTCGATCCGGTCGTGGTCGGTGATCGCCAGGTGAGTCAGGCCGCGGGCCGCAGCCGCGCGAGCGACGGACGTGGGATTGGCCAGCGAATCGAAGCTGGTGCTGGTGTGGCAGTGCAGGTCGATGAATGCCCGCCGGGCGTCCCGGGCCTCGGGCTCGGCCGGGGCCGCCATCAGCCCTGCGGCCCGAGGTAGCGCTTGTAGAAGTCGAAGTGCTCCAGGGCCAGGCCGGTACCACGGGCGACGCAGTTGATCGGATCGTCGGCAACGTGGCACGGCACGCCGGTCACCTGCGTCAGGAGCTTGTCGATGTTGCGCAGCAGCGAGCCGCCGCCCGACATGACCATGCCCTTGTCGATGATGTCGCTGGCCAGCTCGGGCGGAGTCTGCTCCAGCACCAGGCGGATGGCGCCGATGATCTGCTGGAGGGGCGGCTCCATGGCCTCCATCACCTCGGAGCTGGTCATGGGGATAGTGCGCGGCAGGCCGGCGATCAGGTCGCGACCCCGCACGTCCATCGTCATCTCGCGCTCCAGCGGCAGGGCCGTGCCGATCGCCATCTTGACTTCCTCGGCCATCCGGTCGCCGATCATCAGGTTGTACTTCTTGCGGACGTAGCTGGCGATGGCCTCGTCTATCTTGTTGCCGCCGACACGCAGGCTGGTCGAGCAGACGATCGAGCCCAGTGACATGACGGCGACCTCGCTGGTCCCGCCACCGATGTCGATGATCATCGCCCCGGAGGGGCCGCTGATGGGCATCGCCGCGCCGATGGCGGCGGCCATCGGCTCCTCGATCAGGTACGCCTTGTCCGCGCCAGCCTTTATCGCAGCGTCGCTGACGGCTCGCTTCTCGACGCTGGTCACGCCGGCCGGGACGCTGATCATCACGACCGGCTTGCCGAAGCCGAAGCGGCGAGTCTGCTGGACGCGGCCGATGAAGTGCCGCAGCAGCGCCTCGGTGATGACGTAGTCGGCGATGACCCCGTCGCGCATCGGCCGGATGGCGGAGATGGTGGACGGCGTGCGGCCGATCATCTCGCGGGCCTCCTCGCCCACGGCGACGATGTTGAGGTTCTCGTCCACCGCCACGACGGAGGGCTCCTGCATCACGATGCCCTGACCCCTGACGAAGACCATGATGTTGGCCGTGCCCAGGTCGATACCGATCTTCATGCCGTTGCGCTAGGTCCCTTCCGCGAGGCGCTCGATCCTGGCGCCCAGCTCGGTGAATTTCGAATCGATCTTCTCATAGCCGCGGTGAACGTGGTGTGCACCGCGAATGCTGGTCGCGCCCTCGGCGGCCAGGGCGGCAAGGATAAGCGAAGCCCCGGCTCGCAGGTCGCCGATCTCGACGTCGGCGCCGTGGAGCCTGGACGGGCCGCGGATGGTGGCGTGGCGCTGATCCACCACTTCCACGTCCGCCCCCATCCGGCGCAGCTCCGAGAGCCACTCCAGGCGGTCCTCGAAGATGGTCTCGGTGACGTGGCTGGTGCCCTCCGTCTGGGTCAGCAGGACGCAGGTGGGCGGCTGGAGGTCCGTGGCCAGGCCTGGGTAGGGGGCCGTCTCGATGTCGCAACAGCGCAGCCGGCCCGGCTCGGAAGCGGTGGCGTCCACCACCAGCGCGTCGCCTTCTCGGGCCACGGCCACGCCGACGCGGTCCAGGATCGCCAGCAGGGCCTCGATATGGCCGGCGTGGGCGTTCGTGATCCTAACCTTGCCGCGGGTCACGGCGGCGGCAACGGCGAAGGTGCCGGCCTCGATGCGGTCGGCGATGACGGCGTGCGATGCGCCGCGCAGGCGGCGCTGCCCCTCGACTTCGATCCGGTTGGGGGCGGTCCGCTCCGCCCGTGCCCCCATCTTCTGCAGGAATTCGATCAGGTCGTCTATCTCGGGCTCCTGGGCGGCAGGCTCGATGACGGTGTGGCCCGCCGCCAGCGTGGCCGCCAGCAGGGCGTTCTCGGTACCCATGACGGTGATCTGGGGGAAGGTGACGTTGCCCCCTCGCAGCCGGCCCGGCGCCTTGGCGAAGTAGTAGCCGTTGCGGTACTCGATCTCCGCGCCCAGGGCCCGCATGGCATCGACGTGCAGGTTGACCGGCCGGCGGCCGATTCGGTCGCCGCCGGGGTTGCTGATGATGACCCGCCCGAAACGGCCTAGCAGGGGCCCCAGGAGGATGAAGCTGGCCCGCATCTTGGCCGCGGCCTCGAGCGGCACGAAGAGCCACTCGGTATCGCCGCCGGCGACCTCGTAGACGTTGGGCTCGGGATGCTCGACCGTCACGCCGATGTCTTCCAGGACGGCCGTCATCACGTGCACGTCCTCGATCTCGGGCACGTTTGTGAAGCGGCAGCGCTCGCCCGTCAGCACGGCGGCGGCCATCAGCTTGAGGGCCGCGTTCTTGGCGCCGCTGATGCGCACCGAGCCGTCGAGGCGGCGGCCGCCTTCGATTCGGAAGACCTCCCGGGCGACCGGCTCAGGCTTGAACTCCCACTGGAAGGGCTTGGGGCCGGCCACTGCCTAGACTCCCGCTGGACCCTGGCCGGAGCCTTCGCCCCGGTGGCGGGCCGCCTCACGCGACCCCCGCTGGCGGCGAGCGTCGCGCTCGGCCAGGCGGACGCGGATGATCGCCCGCTGCAGGGCCGCGCGGGCCATCTCCAGGTCGGCCGGCTCAAGGCCCGCCTCCAGGACCCGCTCCGCCTCGCGACGGGCGCGCTCCGCGCGCTCCAGGTCGATCGTGGAACCCATGTCGGCGTGCTCGGCCAGGACCACCACTCTGTTGGGCCGGACCTGGACGAAGCCGCCGAAGATGGCGAACTCCTCCTGCTGGCCGCCGCGACGCAGCCGCAGGACGCCCTGGCCCAGGGTGGAGACCAGCGGGGCGTGGTGCGGCAGGATGCCCAGCTCGCCCTCGATCCCGGGCACGACCACCTCGTCGACCTCTCCCGAGAAAGCTCGCTTCTCCGGCGTCACGATCTCCAGATGCAGCGGCATGTCTATGCCTCCAGCGAGCGGACAGGGCCACGCGGGACGACCGTTCGCCGCGAGCCGTGGCGACCGCGACAGCGCATTGGCGACCAGGGCCGGCTTACGGGCATGTTGGCGACCGGCCGAAGGTCGGTTGAGCGCAGAGCGGCGCCGCGGCGAGAAGGCGAACGGCCGATCGACGTCGTCATTTCGCGAGCCTCGCGGCGTTGGAGCGGACGTCATCGAGGGTACCCGCCAGGAAGAAGGCCTGCTCGGGCAGATGGTCCACCTTGCCCTCCAGGATCTCCTTGAACGAGGCCACCGTGTCGCGGACCGGCACGTATGTGCCCGGCCGGCCGGTGAAGACCTCGGCCACGTGGAACGGCTGGCTGTTGAAGATCTGCAGGCGGCGCGCTCGGGCGACGGTGGACTTGTCCTCGTCGGACAGCTCGTCGATGCCCAGAATGGCGATGATGTCCTGCAGGTCGCGGTAGCGCTGGAGGACGCGCTGGACCTCGCGCGCCGTCTCGTAGTGCTCCTGGCCCACGACAAGCGGATCCAGCACCCGGGAGGTGGAGGTCAGCGGATCGACGGCCGGGTAGATGCCCAGCTCGGCGATGGAGCGCTCCAGGCGAATGGTGGAGTCCAGGTGGCCGAAGGTCGTGGCCGGCGCCGGATCCGTGTAGTCGTCGGCCGGAACGTAGACCGCCTGCAGCGAGGTGATCGAGCCCTTCTTGGTGGAGGTGATCCGCTCCTGCAGGGCGGCCATCTCGGTCGCCAGGTTCGGCTGGTAGCCCACCGCCGAGGGCATCCGGCCCAGCAGGGCGGACACTTCGGCCCCGGCCTGGGTGAAGCGGAAGATGTTGTCGATGAAGAGCAGGATGTCGCGGCCTTCGGTGTCGCGGAAGTACTCGGCGATCGTCAGGGCGGTCAGGCCCACCCTCTGCCGGGCCCCGGGCGGCTCGTTCATCTGGCCGAAGACGAAGGCCGTCTTGGTGATGACGCCCGAGTCGGTCATCTCGTCGATCAGGTCGTTGCCTTCGCGCGAGCGCTCGCCCACCCCGGCGAACACGGAGTAGCCGGAATGCTCGGCCGCGACGTTCCGGATCAGCTCCTGGATGATGACCGTCTTGCCCACGCCGGCGCCGCCGAAGACACCGATCTTGCCGCCCTTGATGAAGGGGCAAACAAGGTCGATGACCTTGATGCCGGTCTCGAACAACTCGGTCTCGGTCCGCTGCTGGTCGAAGGCCGGAGCGGGCCGGTGGATCGACATCCGTTCGGTCGCCGCCACCGGGCCCTTGCCGTCGATCGCCTCGCCCAGGACGTTGAAGACGCGGCCCAGAGTGGCCTCGCCGACGGGCGCGGAGATCGGGCCGCCGGTATCCACCGCCTCGACGCCCCGAGCCAGGCCGTCGGTGGTGGTCATGGCCACGCTGCGGACCCAGTTGTTGCCAAGGTGCTGCTGGACCTCGCACACGATCTTGGCCCCGTCGCCCCGTTCGATCTCGATGGCGTTGTAGATCCCGGGCATGTGGCCTGCCGAGAACTCGATGTCCACGACGGGACCAGTGATCTGGATCACCCGGCCCGTCCGGCTCCCGGCGGTCTTGCCGGCGGCTTTCTTGGGGGCGGCTTTCTTGGCGGCGGTCGCCATCGTCTTGTCGGTGCCTCCTGGTCTTGCCGCTAGCGCGCCTGAGCGCCCGAAGCGATTTCGATCAGCTCTCTGGTGATGGTGGCCTGGCGGGCCTTGTTGTAGCTCAGGGTCAGGTCGTCGATCAGCTCGTCGGCGTTCTCGGTGGCGTTCTTCATGGCCACCATCTGGGCCGAGAAGAAGCTGGCCGTGCCCTCCAGCGCGGTCTGGTAGAGCCTGGTGCCCAGGTAGCGCGGCAGCAGCTGGTCCAGGACCTTGCTGGGCGAGGGCTCGAAGATGAACTGCGAGCCGAGGATGCCCCGCGAGCCGGTAGCCGGCCTGACCGGAAGCAGCTGCACCCGGTCCGGCTTCTGGACGAGGGTCGAGACGAAGCTCGAGAAGATGACGTCCACCTGATTGTAGGTTCCCGACTCGTACTCGTCGGCGATGAGCCGGGCCAGCGGCAAGACGTCCTCGAAGCGTGGCCGGTCGCCGAAGGCGCTGAAGTGGGCGATGATCGGGACGCGGGCGCGGCGCATGGCGTCGCGGCCCTTGCGGCCGATGGTGATCATCTCCAACTCCCCCTCCGCCTCGACTATCTCGCTGGCGGCCAGCCGGATGACGTTGGAGGTGAGGGCGCCGGCCAGGCCGCGGTCGCTGGTAACCAGGACGATGAGGCGCTTGCCCTCGGGCCGGCGGCTCAGCAGCGGATGCTCGTCGCTGCCCATGACCGCCGCCAGGTTGCCGATGATCTCGTCCAGCAGGTCCGAGTACGGCCGGGCGGCCAGGGTCGAATCCTGGGCGCGCCGGAACTTGGACGCTGCCACGAACTGCATCGCCCGGGTGATCTGCCTGATGTTCCGGGAAGCGGTAATCCGCCTCCGGATGTCACGCTGGCTGGGCACGTCTCTCCATCATGCGAGGAAGGTCCGGCGGAACTCGTTGACGGCCTTCTCGAGCTCTTTGGCCGTCTTGTCGTCGAGATCCTTCGATGTCGCGATCTTGCGCAGGATCGGGGGGTAGTTGGCCTCGAGATGGCGTATGAACTGGGCATCGAAGTCGCGCACCCGGGGCGAAGGCACGTCGTCCAGGAAGCCCTTAGTGGCCACGTACAGGATGGCCACCTGCTGCTCCAGCGGGACCGGCCGGTACTGCGGCTGCTTGATCACCTCGGACAGCTTCTCGCCCCGGACGAGCTGGTCCCTGGTGGCCTTGTCCAGGTCGCTGGCGAACTGGGCGAAGGCGGCCAGGGAGCGGAACTGGGCCAGGTCCAGCTTGAGCGGCGCGGCGACCTTCTTCATGGCTTTGGTCTGGGCAGCCGAGCCCACTCTCGAAACCGAGATGCCGATGTTGAGCGCCGGTCGCTGGCCGGCGTTGAAAAGGTCCGTCTCCAGGAAGATCTGGCCGTCGGTGATCGAGATGACGTTGGTCGGGATGTAGGCCGAGACGTCGCCGGCCTGGGTCTCGATGATCGGCAGGGCGGTGAGCGTCCCGCCGCCGTTGTCGTCGTTCATTCGGGCGGCGCGCTCCAGAAGACGGCTGTGGAGGTAGAAGACGTCGCCCGGATAGGCCTCCCGGCCGGGCGGCCGGCGCAGCAACAGGCTCATCTCGCGATAGGCCCAGGCGTGCTTGGAGAGGTCATCGTAGACGCACAGGGCGTCCTTCACGGTCCGGCCGCCCAGCGTGACGCCGTCCTCCATGATCTCCTCGCCCATGGCGCAGCCGGCGTACGGGGCCAGGAACTGCAGGGCGGCCGATTCCGCCGCGCCGGCCACTACCACGATCGTGTGGTCCATGGCCCCGTGCTGCTCCAGGACGGCCACCACCTTGGCCACCGTGGAGAGCTTCTGGCCGATGGCGACGTAGATGCAGACCAGGCCCTGGCCCTTCTGGTTGATGATCGTGTCCACGGCCAGGGCGCTCTTGCCCGTCTGGCGGTCGCCGATGATCAGCTCGCGCTGGCCGCGCCCGATCGGGATCAGGGCGTCGATGGCCTTGATGCCGGTCTGGACCGGCGTGTCCACCTTCTGGCGGGTGATGACGCCGGGGGCGATGCGCTCGGCGGGCCGGGTCCGCGTCGTGGCGATGGGGCCCTTGTCGTCCAGCGGCCGTCCGAGCGGGTCCACCACGCGGCCCAGCAAGGCCTGGCCGACGGGAACCTCCACCACGCGCCCGGTGGTCTTGACAGTGTCGCCTTCCTTGATCGCGGTGGCATCGCCCAGGATGACCGCGCCAACGGTCTCCTCCTCCAGGTTCAGGGCGATGCCCATGATCCCGCCGGGGAACTCCAGCAGCTCCGAGGCCAGCGCGCCCGAGAGTCCGTAGATTCGGGCGATGCCGTCGCCGACCTCGACCACGGTGCCGACGGTTCGCGTCTCGGCGCCCTGATCGAAGGTCTCGATGGAGTTCCTGATGATGGTGACGATCTCGTCCGACCTGATGGTCATGCTTTCTCCGTTGGGCCGTCTGCGGCGGGCCCGGTGCGGCGGCGCTGCGGCTCCACGTCAGCTCGCTGGATTGGCCAGCCGCTCTTTCAGCCGCTCCAAGCGGCCCCGAACGCTGGCGTCGATGAGTTGGTCCCCGATTCTGACGGTCAGCCCGCCGATGAGCGACTCGTCCGTGGCCGTCGTCAGCTCGACCGGAGCTCCGGCGAGCTTCTCCACCCTGGCCTTGACCGCGACCGCGTCGCCGCCCGAGAGCGGAGCTGGAGTGGTCACGGTAGCCGCCACGATGCCCCGCGAGCGGCGGAGCAGGGCGTCGTACTCGACGGAGACGGCCGGCAGAAGGTAGAAGCGGCCGCGGCCCAGGAGGATCAGGCACAGGTTGAGGGCATAGGCGGAGACCCGCCCTCCGAGGGCCTTGCGCAGCGCCTCGCGCCGCACGGCCTCAGAGATGGCGGGGTTGTCAAGGTCGCGCGTGGCCTCCGGGTCGGCGGCCAGCGACGCCACGAACGCCAGGTCACGCTGCCAGGCTTCGACGGTGCCGTCGCGCTCGGCTAGCTGCCAGGCGGCTTCGGCGTAGCGCCGGCCGCTGCTCCGGCGGGGCATCAGTTGGGCCTCCCGGCCCGGCCGCCCATCTCTTCGTCGTCGGATTGCTTCAGGAAGTCCTCCACCAGGCGGCGCTGCCGGGCGCCGGTCATCGATTCGCCAACGACCTTGCCGGCGGCCGCCAGCGCCAGGTCCGCGACCTCAGCTCGCAACTCGGCCAGGGCGCGGTCGCGCTCCGCCGCGATCTCGGCCACGGCCCGCTCGCGCATCCTGCCCAGCTCCTCGCGCGTGGCCGCGATGTCCGCCTCTCGCAGATCCTGGGACGCCTTCTGGGCGGCGGTGACGATCAGCATGGCCTCACGCCGGGCGTCGCCGATAGAGCGGTCGCGCTCGACGGCGGCGGCGTCGCGCTCCTTGCGGGCCTGCTCCGCGTCCGCCAATCCCTGATCGATACGGGCCTTGCGCTGGGCCAGGATGTCCGAGATCGGGTCGAAGAACAACCGATAGAGGACAGCCAGGAAGACGAGGAAGTTCAGGGCCCCGACGATCACCCAGAATAGGTTGATCGAGAGACCCGAGGCCTCGCCACTTCCAGCGACCTCGGCCGCGGGCTGGATCGTGGTCGCGGCGCCGGCCGCCACGGCTCCGAGCAGATACACCAGATTGACTCCGTCCAGCAGCCGCTACTTGAGCGACAGCAATAGGCCGAGGACGATGGCCAGCACGCCCAGCCCTTCGGCGAAGCCCGCCAGGATGATTGCCAGACCACGAATCTGGCCGGCGGCGTCCGGGTTGCGCCCGATGGCGGCGCTGGACATGCCGCCCAGGATGCCGATGCCAATGCCGGGCCCGATGACGGCCAGGGCCGCGAGGCCGGCCCCGATGTATTCGTTGATCTGCATGGCCGGGTGATCTCCTTGCGCTGGACTGGTTCAGGCGGTAGTGGGCTTGGCGCTGGCGCCGCCGGGCACCTCGTTCTTCGCCGCATCGTGCGCAGCCGGCTCGTGCTCCTCGCCAGCGTGGCCTTCGACGGCGATCAGAATGAACATCAGGGTCAGGACCGAGAAGATAAGGGCCTGGATGACGTTGAGCAGGGACTCAAGACCCACCATGAAAGCCGGCACGACGGCGATCGTGAGGCCGGTGATGACGGCTATCGCGACCTCTCCGCCGTAGATGTTGCCGAAGAGTCGCATGGCCAGCGTCACGGGCTTCACGAACTCGAGGAACAGCTCCACGATCCCGACGTACATGGCCACCAGGCCGGTCGCGATCCCGTGCCGGAACTCCCCAATCGGGAAGAACTTGCCCAGATAGCCGCGCACGCCAAGGCGGTGGAAGCCCTCGCCCTCGAAGATGAGGAACGAGGTGAGAGCCAGGCCGACGGTGATGTTCACGTCGCTGGTGGGCGCCCGAAGGTCCTCGACGCGGCCGATGGGGGGCACGAGGCCGCTCCAGTTGCTGAACAGGATCAGCAGGAAGAAGGCGGCGAAGACAGGGTAGTAACGATGGGCTCCCTCGCCTCCGATGCCCACGGTGAAGTCGCGCCCGAACTCGTAGACCCACTCAACCGCGTTCTGCACTCTGCCGGGCGACGCCTTCATGCCGCGCGTGACGGCGAAAGCGAGCAGCAGGACCGTGCCCATGACCAGCCACATCGTCAGGATCGTCGAGCTGATGCTGGGGTGGAAGTAGAACATAGGTGTCGGGCCGCTCTCACCCGAAGGCGCCAGGTCCCAGACCACGGCCGGCGGGGGCAGTTCGACGATGCTCTCGATGTAGCAGGTCGGGTAGGAGCAAGGCTGGCCCTCCTGGCCGCCCTTGGGGAAGGGCGGGACGAGCTGGAGAGCCAGGAAGTCCAGCACGATGACGGCCGCGATCAGGAGCGCCAGGTTGCGAACGGTGTGGTGGCCGCCCTTGCGCTGCGCCCGGCCGGCGTTGCCCTTTCCTTCGCCTGTCGCGGCTGCAGCCGCTTCGGGATCGCTGCTCACTCCTGCTCCATTGCAGGCGGCCCGGGGGCCGCGTTCACTTCTTGTCTTCTTCATCGAGCTGGGCCAGGAACCGGGAGATGAACCGCCAGCCGGCGATCGCTCCCGTGGTGGTACCCAACCCGAAGCCGATCAGGGCGATGATCGGAGAGGTGCCCAGGCGCTCGTCGAGCCAGTCGCCCCCGAGCACGCCTGCCAGAACCGCGATCAGCAGTACGAAGCCGGTCTCTGAGAACAGGGCAACGTACGCCGACGCTTTCCCGAACTCGTCCATGGCACTCCCTGACGGGCGGCCTGAGTTTAGCAAGCGGCCCCCGACCGCGCCCATGCCCCCCTACCCGGACACACGGGCCGAGCCTCCCCTCCGAATCGGGACCGGGGCGGCTCCGGGCGGGCCTTCGGTCAAACCTCGCTACTCCTCCTGGAGACCAGGGACGGGGAAGCGGGAGCAGAGGTCGCGGACGATGGCGGCCAGCTTGGCCTGCTCGGACGGATCCGAACGGGTGACGATGGCGTTGACGATCGTCTCGCCGATGACCCTCATCTCCGGCTCGCGGAAGCCGCGACTGGTGGTCGCGGGGGTTCCGATGCGCAGGCCCGACGCCGTGTTGGGCGGGTTCTTGTCGAACGGGATGGCGTTCTTGTTGACCGTGATCCCGATCTCGTCCAGCAGGTGCTCGGCCTCCTTGCCGGTCACGCCGAACGGGGTGACGTCCATCAGCATCAGGTGGTTGTCCGTGCCGCCGGAGACGATTCGGGCGCCCTTGTCGGCCATGGTCGCCGCCAGCACCGCGGCGTTGGCGATCGTCTGACGTTGGTCCTCTCGGTACTCCTCGCTGTCGGCCAGGCGCAGGGCAACGGCCTTGGCGGCGATGACATGCATCAGCGGGCCACCCTGGACGCCTGGGAAGACGCTCTTGTCCACGGCCGCGGCGAGCGTCGTCTTCTCCAGCTTGGGGAAGTTGGCCTTCAGATCGGCCGGCAGGTCGGCCAGGCAGAAGACCAGGCCGCCGCGCGGGCCGCGCAGTGTCTTGTGTGTGGTGGTCGTGACGATGTCGGCGTGGCCGAAGGGCGTGGGATGCAGCCCGGCCGCGATGAGCCCGGCGATGTGGGCCATGTCCACGAACAGCAGGGCGCCGTTCTGGTGGGCGATCTTGCCCATCCGCTCGAAGTCGATCGTGCGGGGATAGGCGCTGGCGCCGGCGACGATCAGCTTGGGCTTGATCTCGGCCGCCTGGCGCTCGAGGGCGTCGTAGTCGATCTGCTCGGTCTCGGGGCCGACGCCGTAGGCGTGAACCTCGAACCAGCGGCCGCTGAAGTTGACCGGCGAGCCGTGAGTCAGGTGGCCGCCGTGGGCCAGGTTCATGCCCAAGATCCGGTCGCCGATCTCCAGGACGGAGAGATAGGCGGCCATGTTGGCCTGGGCGCCCGAATGAGCCTGGACGTTGACGTGCTCGGAGCCGGGGAAGAGAGCCAGGGCGCGCTCCTGGGCCAGGCGCTCGGCGACGTCCACGTACTCGCAGCCGCCGTAGTAGCGCTTGCCGGGCAAGCCTTCGGCGTACTTGTTGGTCAGGCACGAACCCTGCGCCTCCATGACGGCGGCGAAAGTGTAGTTCTCGCTGGCGATCAGCTCTATCTTCCAGCGCTGGCGGTCGGCCTCACCCTGGATGGCCGCCCACAGGTCCGGGTCGACTTCGGCCAGCCGGGACCAGGCGATCCCCTCTCGGCTCGCGATCGTCATCGGGCGCTCCTCGTGCTCGGTGCCCGTCAGGAACGCCGGACCGTCCTCCGAGCGTGCGAGACGGGAACGTCCCTATTGTGGGGGATGAGGGGCGGTCGCGTCCGGGCGGCGCGATCACAGCTCGACCGTCTGGCGCGCCCCGCCGCTGCTGGTGAACTCCGCCAAGGACCTGGGCCGTCGGAGACGGACCTCCGCCGCGCACTCGGCGTCGCCGTTGCGCCACGACATCTTCAGCCGGTCCGGGCCGGGCACCAACACCGTAGGTGGACCACGGATGGGGCCGGCGCAGGAAGATCCGGTCCAAGTCCGCCTCGGCGGGGAGGCCATCAGGCCAGATCTTGTCGAGGCTGTGCCCCGTCGGGTGCTCGCAACAACAAGGGAAGCGATGAGGGGCGTCGGAACGTCCGGCGGCGGTGCCTACTGGCGCGCGGCGGCCTCGATCTCCCCCTGGTCGATGGCCCCGACCCGCAGGACGCGGGGCTCGGGGCCCGAGCAATCCACGACCGTGGAGGGGACGCTGCCCCGCGCCGGGCCGCCGTCCAGGACCAGGGCCACGCGCTCGCCGAGCTGGGCGAGGACGCCGGCGGCGTCGCGGGCGTCGGGCTGGCCCGACAGGTTGGCAGAGGTGACCGGCAACGGGCCAAGGTCGCGGGCGAGGACGCGGGGGCAGTCGTGATCGGGCAGGCGAAGGCCGATCGTTCGAGCGCCGCCGGTGAGGACCGCGGGCAGGCTCGCCCCCGGGGCCTGTTCCAGGACGAGCGTCAGGCCGCCGGGCCAGAAGCGCTCGGCCAGGGCCCGAGCAGCCGGGGTGAGGACGCCGACGCCGGCCGCCTGCGCCAGGTCCGCCACCAGCAGCACGATGGCGCGATCCAGCGCCCGGTCCTTGGCCGCGAACAGCCGCTCCAGGCCGTCAGGCGCGTCCAGGGCCACTCCCACGCCGTAGACCGTGTCGGTGGGCATCGCCACCAGCTCGCCTCGTCGCAGCGCCTCCACGGCCGCGGCTCGCCCCGCGGTGCCGTCAGGGAGCAGCCGCGCGGTCATCGCCGCTCCACTTTGATCCCGCCCTGGAACATGCCGTCGGTCGCCGTGTCCGGCCCGGACCCGGGGACGGTCACTCCGGCTGGGTGCCCCGCGCCGCGCGCCGCCGGGGGGCGCCAGCCGCCAAGGGCGACACGCTCGATCACCTGAGCCGCCCCTTCCTCGTCCACTGCCGGGGCCACAAACCGGGCCACGGCCTGGACCGCTTCCGGTGCCGTGGGCATGGCCACCCCGTGGCCCACCTCGCGGATCATCTCCAGGTCGTTGAACTGGTCGCCGATGGCCAGGCACCGCCCCAGCGGCACCCCCAGCCGCCGCGCCAGCCAGCGCACCGCGCGTCCCTTCGAGACGCCCGGGGCCAGGAACTCGAGGAAGCGGGGATGGCTGAGGGTGACCTCGGCCCGGCCGGCGAAGCGGGCCCTGCCCTCCTCCATCACCTCCAGCTGGTGCTCGCCCTCGCCCAGAGCCACGACCTTCGTCACCGGGCGCTGGGCCCGGGCCATGATGTCGTCCACGATGCGCAGCCGGTCGCCGACGAAGGCCCGGTACTCCTCGATGCGCGTCTCCCGCGCCCCGACGATCATCCACTCCAGGTAGTTGAAGTGGGCCATCAGGTCGCGCTCGTGGCACCAGCGCACGATCTCCATCGTGACCGCCGGCGCCAGCGTGCGATGGTAGAGGAGCCGGCCCGGACGCTGCCACCCAGGCTCGGGCATGGAGCGCACCAGCGCCCCCTGCTGAGCCACGATCGGCCCGGTCAGGCCCAGCGTCTCGGCGAACGGCGTCGCCGAGGTAGCCATCCGGCCCGTGACCAGAGAGACGGCGATCCCCCGCCGCCGCGCTTCCGCGATCGTCTCCAGGGTTCGCCGGCCGATCACCAGGTCGTCGCCGACCAGCGTGCCGTCGATGTCCAGGGCGATCAGCTCGATCGGCAGCTCGGGCCTGGGTGAGTGGGGCATCAGCTGGCTCTCGGGAAGGCGGCCCGGGCCGCGCCCGCCGCCGTGCGCTCGATGTGGGCCAGGCGCGGCTTGCCTGAAAGGTCGTCCTGGATCCGGCACGTCCACTCCGCGCCCAGGTCGGCCACCAGGGCTTCCCCGACCGGCCCCTGGTCGAAGCCGATCTCCAGGAGGGCCGTCCCTTCGTCTGCCAGCGCCGAAGGCAAGGCGGCCACCAGCCGCCGGACGACGTCAAGTCCGTCCGGCCCGCCGTCCAGGGCCAGGCGCGGCTCGAAGGAGGCAGCTACCGGCAAGCCTTCGATAGCGCCCGAGGGTATGTAGGGCAGGTTGGCCAGGATCAGGTCGAGGGGGAGCTGGCCGGCCGGCAGCAGGTCTGCCTCGGCGAAGGCCACGTCTTCGGCGACCGCATGGCCGACGGCGTTCTCCTTCGCCAGGCTCAACGCTTGGGCAGAGCAGTCGGCCGCCAGGATCGAGACATCGGCCAGCATCCGCCGCCGCCGCA
>Ga0315550_1000788_pt1 | contig 19613 bp, 20 predicted proteins | sample SalMarSW160190MG_2_FD_203100 | JGI IMG/M metagenome (GOLD analysis project Ga0315550, IMG submission 203100) | Salt marsh sediment microbial communities from the Plum Island Ecosystem LTER, Massachusetts, United States - Salt Marsh Sediment SW1601-90 ... | reverse complement strand
ATCCAGCGGCCCGTTCTGCACTCTACTTCCCTGAACTCAGTCAACAGGAGGGATTAGAACCGCATAAAGTCCTCGAAGTCTATGTCTCTGGAACATTGCACCCAAATATTACCGTTGACATTACCGAGTTCTTCAATCAGAAAGTGGCTGCTTTGAGCAAACATCGAAGCCAGATCAAAGATATCACTGCCCTTGAGGAGCGGATGCGAAAACGCATGCTCGATCCCGATTGCCCCCCGGATGATCCACGTTTCATCGAGAAATTTCGACGGATAGTGTTGCGTCAATAATTGAAAAGCAGATGATAAAAACCTACCTGAACCAGGCGCAAGCAAATCTTGATCAGCTCATTTCCTGGCGGCGGGATTTCCATCAGCACCCTGAGCTAGGTTTCGCTGTGCATCGTAGCGCTAAGATCGTCGCCGAAACTCTAGGGGAGATGGGTTTGAGTGTCCAGACTGCCATCGCGGAGACAGGAGTGGTCGGCACGCTTGTAGGTGGAAAGCCTGGACCAACCCTGCTTATCCGCTTCGATATGGATGCTTTACCGATTCATGAAGAAACTGGCGCTGCTTATGCATCCAAGCAGGATGGAATAATGCACGCATGTGGTCACGATGGCCATATGGCGATTGGTTTAGGCGTTGCTCAGATCCTTTGCTCACACTCTGAAAAACTTCCTGGCACGATTGCATTCATTTTCCAGCCTGCTGAGGAAGGGCAGGGTGGGGCTAAACGTATGATCGCCGAGGGCGCCCTCGAAGGCCTGGGCGCTTCTAGATCTCTTGGGCTGCATATCTGGAATGAAAAACCGCTCCATTGGCTCGGTATTTCGCCAGGAGCGGTCATGGCGGGAGCGGAGCGGTTTGAGATCGTAATCCGCGGGAGCGGAGGGCATGGGGCTTCGCCCCACCTGGCCCGGGATCCCATTCTGGCTTCTTCACAGTTAATCTCCGCTTGTCAGTCGATCGCATCGAGGTCTCTGGACCCGCTGGAACCAGGTGTGGTCAGCTTCACGGCGATTCATGCAGGCGAAACCTGGAATGTGATTCCATCCTCAGTTCGTCTAGAAGGCACGATTCGCACTTTTTCTGAAGCTACACGAATAATGGTAATTGCACGTATGAAAGAGATCGCCACCGGTGTATGTACTGCAGCAGGCTGCCAGGTAGAGCTTGAATTTGAACGAATTACACCGCCTCTTGTCAATGACGTTGAGACCGCAGCTCTTGCAGCGGAAGTTGCACATCAACTCTTCCCTGCATTCGAAATTGACCGCCAGCATCGTGTGATGGGCTCAGAGGATATGGCTTTTTTTATGCAGGAAGTCCCGGGCTGCTACTTGTTCATTGGCTCGAGTAATTCTGCACGTAACCTTGATGCGCCGCATCATAACCCAAAGTTCGATTTCGATGAGAACGTCCTTCCGATTGCTGTAGGGCTTCTTGCGGCTTGTGCTTGGCGTCTTCAGGAGAGGGGATCGTGACTGCGTCCCGGATTTTTGAGCGCCGGGGTTCTCAGGGTTGGGTAATCCTCGCTGGTGAATCGCCGCTTGTTCGCGATGCTGAAGCATCGGCGTTGGACTCAATTAATAGCATATTGAGCCCTGAAGGGGCGCTGGTTATTCTTGCTCCTGGAGGGGAGGTCCCATTCCCTGCTCAACACTTCGTCAACGATTTTAAATCGCGGTTTGGTGACACGTTGAAAATGATCGATCCTTTGGAAGTGGATCTGACGCTCCTCCAGACAATCTGTAAAAAGGCGCAGTTAGTGATGGCGCTGGGCGGCAATAGCGAGAACTGGGTCACCATCTTTACTGAAGAACGAATGCCTGCTGATCCGGACTTAATCGTCTCCGAGAATTCTGTGTTTATTGCGATAGGGAGCCTGGTTTCCGTCCTTGGAGAATGGATCTACGACCAGGAAAGCGATCAGATTACGGATGGAACAGGGTGGTTTCCAAATGCATTATTTTTGCTAGGTTCTACGGCCCCTGCGTCGAAAAGGGAAGTCCGGGAGAAAATCGAGTCACAGATGAAGAGCTACGCGATCAGCATCGCACCAGATACGATCATAGGTGTCGGTCCACAAGGGAAGGTTGAGATCTGGAGTGAAACGGCTCCAGAGATCCTGCTTGGGCAGGGGTGGGTATGAGATGAGCGATGGGAACGGGCATAACCCCCACTTGATGTTTATAAATCCACCAAAACGTGTCGTAAGCCTGGTGCCTTCCATCAGCGAGAGCATCATCGAGCTTGGGATAGGCGATCGTCTTGTCGGGATCACTGATTTCTGCCCTGATCCAACCGGGGGATTATCCAGCACCACCACAGTAGGGGGGACCCGATCAGCGGATATTGAAGTTATCTCGGCCCTTAAACCTCAACTTGTGCTTGCCAATCAGGAGGAAAACAGCCTAGAAACGGTTGAAGAACTCGAGAAGCTGGGAATCCCGGTGTGGGTCACCTTTCCGAAAAATGTTGATGATGCCATTCAAATTCTCTGGGCGATCGCTCGTATCTTCCAAATAGAAAGCGAGGCGGCACCGAGAATCACTCACCTCGAACGAATGTTGGATTGGACAAGGAGAGCATCCCTAATATCATCCCCCAGGCGGGTATTTTGCCCAATTTGGCAGGAAGAGGACGAACAGGCGGGATTGTGGTGGATGACGATCAACCGGGAGACGTACGTTGATAGTGTCCTCTCAATTTCGGGCGGTGAGAATATCTTCAAGATGCGGGAACGCCGCTATCCGTTGGACGCCGATTTAGGGCTGGTCGAACCGGAGAAACCCGGCGAACGCGATACACGTTATCCACGAGTTACTGTTGAAGAAGTCAAAACTCTCGCACCGGAGGTGGTTCTTCTTCCGAGTGAACCCTATCACTTTGCTGAGGAGGAACGAGAACAAGCGATGATTGCCCTCGAAGGCACTCCTGCCGTACAGGAAGGTAGGGTATTTCTTCTGGACGGGCACTTGCTGACATGGCATGGAACGCGCCTAGCGCACGCACTCACCGAAGTACCGAATTACCTGAACTTCGATTAATCATCTCTCCCCCTATTTGATGTGACCTGCAGGAGGAAAAACAACTGCCAGGCTTGATAATAATGACAGGTTCCCGAATGGTACTCACGGTTGTTTTCTTGATGGCTGAGCTTATGGCTTGCAGCGGAGACACCGGGTTATGTGGGGTAGGTGTGCGAGATTCAAAAGAGTGAATGCTCCGCTCTCTTTGCTTTCCACGACGGCACTGGCGGGTTCGGATGGAAAGACCAGCGTGGCTGGCTCGCGAATCACTCCCCATGTTCCTGGTTTGGTGTGGGATGTATGGATGGTCATGTGACCAGTATCGCGATCAACTATAACGAGTTGACTGGCAATCTGCCTCGCGAACACGGAAATCTATCAAAATTGAAACACTGAGTTTATATTTCAATCACTTAGAGGGGACCATCCCGGCTGAGTTAGGTAAGCTTTCAGTGCTCGAAACACTTATCCTACACAACACCGACTTGATGGGCAGCCTTCCTCCTGACTTGGGAGATCTTGCCAGTTTGCGAAAACTTGATTTGGATAGCAATCAACTTTCAGTGGAAAATCCACTTGAGCTTACTAACCTATCCCAATTGCGAGAATTGATGCTACGTGGCAATCTACTCAGCGGGACGATCCCGCCGGAACTGGCACTTTTGTCCAAGCTGGAAGGGCTTTTTCTAAGCAACAATGACCTGAGCGGAATCACCCCACCGAAACTTGCCGAATTATCTAATCTGCGTATGTTCAGTTTCTATGGCAACGATTTGAGCGGCCCTGTGCCATCTGCCCTGCGAGGCATCCCATCTTCGGGCTATGACACACTTGGATGGGGCGATGATTAACGAGGTGTACAATTCAAGATGTCAGCCTCGTGTACTGTAAACAGAAACTAAGCGGAAGGGAATAATCATGGACACGCAAAAACTACTTTACCTCTCCCGAGCGGATGTTGAGAGTGTTAATTTGGATGTAAGTACAATTATCGACCTGCTTGAAAAGGCTTTCCGTGAGAAGGGCGAGGGTAAGGTTGAAATGCCTCCAAAGCCGGGGATCCACACACAGCCGAACGCCTTCATTCATGCCATGCCGGCATACATCCCTTCACTCAAGTCGGCCGGGATTAAATGGGTTAGTGGGTATCCGCAAAATCAAGAGCGTGGGTTGCCTTACATAACCGGTCTCCTGGTGTTGAACGATGTTGAGACGGGTCTCCCCTATGCCGTGATGGATTGTGTGTGGATAACGGCTTATCGCACCGGAGCGGCTACTGCCCTTGCGGCGAAGTACCTGGCGCGTCAGGAGAGCGAAGTTGCCGGGATTCTGGCATGTGGCGTTCAAGGGCGAACGAATCTCGAAGCTTTGGCTGCGCTCTTCGATATTAAGCTTGTATATGCCTATGACATCGATCGCGAGGTGCAGGATCATTACGTGCAGGAGATGTCGGCTAAGCTTGGAATCGAAATTGTGGGCGTGAGTGAGCCCGAAAAAGCCGTTGTCGACGCAGATCTCGTCGTCACATCCGGACCGATACTCGAACATCCAAGCCCGACGATTATGAAGGGTTGGTTGAAAGCGGGCAGCTTCGGGAGCGCCGTGGATTTCGATAGTTATTGGTATCCTGAAGCGATGGCCGAGATGGATAAAATAAGCACAGACGATCATTCACAGTTTGAGTATTATGCTTCTGTCGGGTACTTCAAGCAGACCCCCAAACCGTATGCCGATCTAGGTGAAATCGTCGTCGGGAAAAAAATGGGGCGTGAAAATGAACTTGAGCGAGTACTGGCGATCAACCTGGGACTTGCGATCGATGATATGGCCGTTGCGCCGGAGATCTACCGTAGAGCGATCGATCGGGGGATTGGCACCCAGCTCGATCTCTGATTTTGATAAATAATCACAATAACACAGAATAATCCAAACGGACTGAATGCAAAGAACAAGGAGGAAAGGATAATGCGGACATGCGGTCGTTTCATAGCCGGGGTCTTTGCATTCCTCTTCATCGTCAGCGCTTCGATAACGCTGCTTTTGTTCAACTTGGATCAGACTTTGTTGAATTCCAAAGCCTATAAGTCAACACTTATCGAAGAAGATATGTATGTGCGCCTACCGGGTTTTATTGGAGAGCAGATTCGCCATGGAATGACCTACAACCCCTGTTTAGAAAATCCTGATCAATGCGAAGATGATTCAGGACCGGGAGATCCGGAAGCAGGACCGCCAGCTTACTTCCGCGTCCTATCAGACGATGATTGGGAAGACTTGATTGCGACTTTGATAGAGCCTGCTTGGCTACAAACGACAGTAGAGAGCGTATTGGATCAGGTATTCGAAAATCTGAATTCAGATGCTCCTCCGCAACCGATTACCATCTCTCTCGCCGAGTTAAAAGCGAACCTCGCAGGAGATATCGGTTACCAGGCACTTCAAACCTTATTGGAAAAGCAGCCTGACTGCACTCCCGAGCAAATCCTGCAACTTACAGAGGCTCAGCTTCTTGGGGGAGATATGGACGAGTCTCTGCTCTGTAATCCCCCCGAAATCCTCAAGGATGACATCGATCCTCTTATGCGGGAAGCAATCCAATCCGCAGCATCCAATATCCCAGAGGATATGACGTTCGAACTCCCCTTCTTGGATATGTCAGATTCAACAGGATTCGAAGGCTTTGGCGGTGATCCAATCCAATCCGTCTGGGCGCTCCGGCATTTACTCCGGTTTATGGTTCTAATTCCGATCACGTTTTTGCTTCTTGTGACGATCTTCGGAGTTCGTTCTATTCGCGATTGGCTGCTGTGGTGGGGTGTGCCACTGCTGTTTACAGGTCTCATTGGCTTGATCTTCAGCATGGTATCACTCCCCATACTCGGGTGGGTGCTTGAGCGGCTAATCGGTGAAGCAGGACCAACGGTTGTGACGCCGGATATGTTCTCCATTGTGATGGACCTCGGAAATGCTGTTTTTCGGCAGGCAACGCGCAAGGTCATGGTTCAAGCAGCGGTCATGGCGGCCATCGGATTTTCTTTTTCAATTTCGGCGTTCTTTGTTAAGCCATCGGATAAAAGGTTTGGTGATCCATTGCCCGGAAACTAAGGGCGCTTGGAAAGAGAACATTGGTTATGTTTTTACGAGTGCTTATAATCTGTAGCAATCAGATCCTCACAGGAGCGAGGAAGTGGATGAAAAAGCAGGACCCCCTCGAAGTGTCTCGGGTCGTCAAATTCGATTAACGAGCCTGTCTTCGTGCGCGGGTTGAGCGTCGAAATTAGGCGCTGAGGCGCTGGCGCAGGTTCTGCGCCCCTTGCAGGAGATATTTCAGCCGGATGCTTATCCGGATCTTTTGGTTGGTTTAAGTTCCCCTGATGATGCGGCTGTCTGGCGGTTGGACGATAAGCGTTCACTGGTGGTGACGATTGATTTTTTCACGCCTGTCGTCGATGATCCTTACGACTTCGGTGCCATCGCTGCGGCAAACGCTCTATCCGATCTATATGCCATGGGTGCATACCCGATCTTGGCGTTAAACGCCGCCGCTGTGCCGGGATCCCTGCCGACTGATATCGTTTCAGAGATATTCCGTGGGGGCGCTGAAAAAGTGCGAGAAGCAGGCGCCGTGGTCGCGGGAGGGCATACGATCCAGGATGATGAGCCGAAATATGGGCTCGTTGCGGTCGGATTGATTGAAACAGACAGGCTGCTCACCAAGGCGGGGGCTGAAGTGGGTGATATTCTGGTCCTGACAAAGCCGTTAGGGACGGGTGTAACGACGACTGCACTTAAAAATGGTACAGCTCTCGAAGAAGACATTTCCCAGGCAATCGAGTGGATGAAGCGCTTGAATGACGAGGGATTATCGCTGGCGCATTCAGCTGGCGCAAAATCGGCTACGGATGTCACGGGTTTCAGCCTGATGGGTCATGCAATGGAAATGGCCGATGCTTCAGGTGTGGGACTGCGTTTTCATCTCCCTTCCATACCTTTCTTGAGGGGTGCGAGAGCGTATGCTGAAGCTGGCAACTTTGCTGGCGGCAGCATTGAAAACAAGATGTATCTCCATGATCGAGTGCTGTTTGATGAAACGATCGACGAATACAATCAACTGCTCTTATTCGATGCGCAAACGTCTGGAGGGTTATTAATCGCAGTGCCGGAGAAGAACATGGGGGTGTTTCTCGAGCAGGCGGTCATAAAAGCAGTTCCGGTATGGTTGATCGGACGTGTTGAAAAGGGGAAAGGGATCCGCGTAGAAGACCGTCCCTTCGATGGTGAGACGCCCGAGTTCGAGGGTCTGGGGAAGCTCTGGTTTTCGTCTTAATCGAGCACTAGGAGAACTTCAATCCCCCAAAAAACTGCGTGTAGCCATAAATTCCACACATAACGATAGCGCGATCATTGTAGAAGTGACAGTTGATGATAAAAGAACTGTTAACACCATAAATTAGACGCATCCTGCAATATATTTATCCTCAGGGGCTTATCTGTTTGTCGGACTATTCCCTAACCGTTTAAAAGCCAGCTCATGCTGTATGGATATCCGGGAGCACACATGGGTGCGCCCCTACTTAGGACAAACAAAATGAGGCTGTCCAAACAGACAGCCCCATTATTTGATGAGGTTCGAGATGATTCGGGATTAGGGAGTGGGGGTTGAGCCAGGCGCAGCTCCGGACCACGTAAAGACGCGCTTCAAACTGGCAGCGCCTCCCGAGGTGTAGTTGGGTTCTCCAGCTGCAGTTACACCTGTTTGCCGGGCGACATCAACCCACCAACGCATGATGTGAGGCGTCGATTCGTTAGGGCGGAAGGAAATCGGAACGATGTACTTCGTATCCTTGACGTAATCGATGATCATTCGTGTGCCCGTGCCTTCAGTGATGTCCTCCACATTGATCCGGTAATACTCATTTTCTCGTAATTCACCAACGGATGCCCACTGCAAAGTAATCGTATCTTGCGCTAACGAGAAGGGTGATCCATCCTGCGGCAAGAGCAGATTGGGCGCGGGGTAAGGTGGTGGTGGCGTTGGTGTTGGCGTCGGACCTGGTGTTGGATTTCGTTCGCAAAGAGGAATGATAAGAATCTGACCTAGGAAAACGGTCTCGCTCTGCATGTCGTTAAATTCCATGATTCCCCGAAGGTTAACATTGTAATTGGCGGCGATGGCGCCTAGTGTGTCGTTAGCTTCCACGGTGTAGACAACAGTCTCACAGGCAGCGATTGTTGCCGCCGCTGGCGGCAAGGTTGCCGTTGGCTCGGGTGACGGTGTCGGTGTTGGTTGGGGGATACTCAATCGCTTACCAACTGTCAAAATGCTCTCGCTATTCAAGCCTGGGTTGAGCTGAAGGATCGACTGAATGGATACATCGTAGCGAACCGCAATCGCAAGCAACGAATCACCTGCATCAACGATATGATCAACAGGTGGGAGTGGAGTGGGTGTGTAGACCGGCATATCGGTCGGTGTTGGCTCGGACGTAGATGTTTCAGTTGGAGTTAGTGTCGGCGTCGCATCAACAACTTCGGGAGTCCCCACTCCAAGGCCGCGCACTGCTAGATAGGTTAATCCGACGGCGAGGATGGTGAAGACGAGCAGGATGCCTAATGCAGCCGGGAGCGATAATGTGAGCTGGGAAGCCTGTCTTCGGCGCCCCCGTGTGGGAGGGTTCTTCACAGCGGTGCCGCAGATTTCACATCGGGAAACGCCTGCTGCGAGCTTAGATCCGCATACAGGGCAAGCGCTGGGAGCAGCTACAGTCTTATTTTTAGGGTCGCTCATTTTCGTATTTGTCCCTTTCATCCAAGCCGAGACATTATACCAGTATGGGTGGTTGCGCCCAAACAAGCTGCCTGGGGCTCCACTTTGATGTTCAGATTTCGCTCAACTGGCTATTTACGTTATTCCAATATGCAGGGATTTCTCGCTTACCTCGTAATGACCCTCCCGCAGGTTCAAATCTGAAGGTGTCCATTCGAGAGAACCGCGTAGCGGCGACGGAGAAAATCCTGAGATGACTCAATACAAGATTTAGAATCTTTGGTGGGGCAAATTCAATCACGCGAAAAACTACTCACCCAGACCGATCTCATCCGCGATTCGCTGCATGGAACGAAGTACATGGTCGACGTGGTCCCAAAGCTCCACACCAAGCTCTTCGGCGGCTTTCTCGATCTCAGCTCGATCCACAGCAGCCGCGAATCGTTTATCTTTCCATTTTTTCTTGATTGATTTTACGCTTAAATCAAGGATGGATTTTGATGGGCGGACCAATGCAGCAGCGGTGATCAAACCAGTAATTTCATCGCAGGCATAAAGGGATTTTGCCATCAGGGTGTCGCGCGGAACTCCGGTGAAATCGACATGACTCAGAATGCACTGGATGATCTCCTCAGGAACGCCACGAGCACGCAGGATGGGGGCACCCTCCAGAGCATGCGTGTAAAGAGAAGGGTGGATCTCCCAATCGAAATCGTGCAGTAAACCCGCTATACCCCACAGGTCGGGATCTTCACCGTAATCGAGAGCGTAATCTCGTAACGCCGCCTCGACTGCATACATATGTCGTTTTAGATTCTCATTCTGGATGTATTCATCCAGAATGGCTAGAGCTTCTTCTCGGCTGGTCATCTTATGAAGTGTCCTTTTTCGATCGTTGGTCCCATATTACCGCGGTTTTCAATCTTCCCGCTTCCCAAAGGGCGCGGAATGTGGCGCCGATCTCACGCGCGGACCAGATTGCGTGAGCGGAATATGGTCGGAGATCGGCTGCGATCCCTTCACACTCGACTGAGAGCGCATCGCAGAGAAGTAACGCTCTCGGCAGGTGGTAGCGCTGTGTGACAAGGAGCGCTCGCTTCACGCCATAGATACGCTTTGCACGGGCGCAGGTGAGATAGGTTCGGTCACCCTCAGTATCAACAAGGATATCCTCCTGAGGGACACCGAGTTGTTTGGCAAATTCAAGCATTGCTGCAGCCTCATCATAATCAGATGGATTCGATGAGCCACTCATGAGCAGCGTTTTCACTTTACCCTGCTGGTAGAGCGAAACCGCGGTTGAGATTCGATCTGCTAGGACCATCGTGGGGTGGCCATCGCGGCGAAGACCTGCACCAAAAACGATCGCAGTGGGCATGCTTTGAGCACCTTCGGGAGTGTGGATCCGATTAGCATAGTGCCTGCTAAGAATCCAGCGAGGAAGGCCAAGGAGAGTTACGGCAATTAAAACCCAGAGAAGGATCATGAATTCGATCATCATTTTTCAAAATAGCGCCATTTGATTTTACCAAATGGATCGTAGAACTCCGCTGAAGAACGAGATCCTCACCGGTGCTGTTTTGGGAGAGTTTTTTCGTAAGTTTTAACAGGTTTTTAGAAGGAGTTCGGGATATTGATATCTGAGCAAAAAATGCCGGGGAAGGTGCCTGTGGCTCGTTGGGCAGCGGCAGGATGATAATTTGTTGACCATGCCAGGACAGGGTGGTAAACTCACATCTTGTTGTACGGATTGGACGAATACGATGAATTAGATCTTGTAGGCGGAATGCCATGGGGCTTATACTTGGCTCGGAACTCCTGAAATCCCTCGCTAACTGTGCATCAGCACCCGTGAAGCATCTCCCGACACTTGCTGAACTCGCAAAGGAAATCGAACTCAAAATCTACAAACTACGGGAGCAAGTTAAGATCGCCTGTTCTATGGGTTTCGTTTAGATTCGATCAGGGAAGGGTGTCCGAGCCTTATGATTCTAAGTAGGAGAAGGATGGGCTGCTCAGGAGCGAAAGGCCGCATCGATTGAGAATCAATAATCTGAGCCAGGCTATTGTGCAGTAATCGTGTATTTTGTTGTGCTTTCTGCTCGAATAGGCTGCATTTGAGAGGATCTTATTCGAGCAAGACGGGGGACATTCTCCGGTGTGCTGGAGAATTGAGGAGAAGAAATTAATATGAATACAAAAGCTGCCGAAAATGAGGTGCAAGCGACTGGCGCTGGGCAGGGGAAAATCATCAATGATTTCTCAATGGTTGTTGCCACGGTCAATGGCTCAGGCAGCCAGACCTCTAACTTGGCTCTGATCCGAGCTTTATTCCGAATGGGCATCCCTGTCAGTGGGAAAAACATGTTCCCATCGAACATCCAGGGTATGCCGACGTACTTTACGGTGCGCGCCAATAAAGATGGATTTACCGCGCGGCGCGAGAAGATGGAAATTCTAATTGGGATGAACCCCGAAACCTTTGACGAGGATCTGACCAACCTTGTAGAGGGGGGCGTGTGCTTCTACCCTGACCAATTTCAGATTCCCGAAACCCGGGATGATGTAGTTTTCTATCCCATGCCTGTTCAGCAGATCGTCAAGGAACAGAATCCTCCGCGCGTCCTCCAAAACTACATGCGTAATATGGTCTATGTTGGCGTGGTTTCGGAATTATTGGGAATTGAGATGGGCGAGATTCGGAGAGCGTTAGAATCCCACTTTAAGGGTCGGGAGAAATCCATCGAGCTGAATATGCAAATCGTAGAAGCCTCAGCTTTATGGGCGCGTGAGAATTTGGTCAAAGAGGATAAGTACATCGTGGAGCGGGATAACCAAACCGAGGGCATGATTATGCTCGACGGGAACACCGCCGGAGCACTGGGGACGATATTCGGCGGGGTTAGCTTCGTCGCCTGGTATCCAATTACACCCGGCTCCAGCCTGGCCGAAGCGCTTCAATCCAACCTGCCCAGACTGCGGAAAGATGAGGAAACGAGTAAGCAGACTTACGCCATTATTCAGACCGAAGACGAACTTGCGGCGATTGGCATGATCATTGGCGCAGGTTGGGCGGGGGCTCGGGCAATGACGTCAACCTCAGGTCCGGGCGTCTCTCTTATGGCGGAATTTGCCGGTTTTGCGTATTTCACGGAGATCCCCATTGTGATCTGGGACGTACAGAGGATGGGTCCGAGCACAGGTTTGCCGACTCGTACATCACAAGGGGATATTCTTTTTACTCGTTTTTTGGGGCATGGCGATACACAGCAGATTATGTTGATCCCTGGAAATATCGAGGAGTGTTTTGAGTTTGGCTGGAGGTCGTTCGACATCGCCGAACGGCTGCAGGCTCCGGTTTTTGTGCTCAGTGATTTGGATCTGGGGATGAATCTATGGATGTCAAAACCCTTTGAATATCCTGACCAGCCGATGGATCGCGGGAAAGTTCTCACGGCTGAAGATCTGGAAAAAATCGAGGAATATGCTCGCTATCGCGATGTTGACGGGGATGGTATTCCCTATCGAACGCTTCCGGGAACGGATCATCCAAAAGCGGCTTATTTTCTGCGAGGGTCGGGTCACAACGAGCAAGCGTTCTATAGTGAGCGACCGGAAGTCTATAGCGCCAATATGGATAGACTCGCTCGGAAGTATGAAACTGCACGGGAACACATGCCGAAACCCGTTATAGAAGAGAATGAAGGCGCAGCTATTGCTCTGATCGCCTACGGATCGACTGATCCGGCGATTAAAGAAGCGCTTTCACGTTTAGCCGCGCAGGGGACGAAGATCGATTATCTCCGTATTCGCGCTGTTCCGTTCACGGATGAAATCCATGATTTCATACGCAAGCACGATCGCATATATGTGGTTGAGATGAATACCAATGGGCAGATGCATATGCTGCTCAGGTTAGAGATGCCGGATCAGGCCACAAAATTGATCTCTCTGACGCATAACAATGGTCTACCCATGAGCGCCCGCTGGGTTACAGAAGCGGTTCTTGTGCTCGAGGGAGGAAATAATGGACACTAAGGCAGGGGACAAGCAAGCGAAACCAAATATCCCGAATGAACTTGGTCTGACCAAATCCGATTACCGCGGCAGACCCTCGACGCTCTGCCAGGGGTGTGGGCATAATTCAATCTCCAGCCAGATCATTGCCGCATTTTATGAATTGTCAATCCCACCTGAGCGGATAATTAAGATGTCAGGGATTGGCTGCTCAAGCAAGAGCCCAGCGTATTTCTTAAGCAGGTCATTTGGTTTTAACTCACTTCACGGTCGTATGCCGACAGTCACAACCGGTGCGGTGATGGTCAACCATTCCTTGAAAGCGATAGGGCTCTCTGGGGATGGGGACACTGCCAGCATCGGTCTCAGCCATTTCAAGAATATCGTCAGGCGAAACGTACCGATGATCTACATTATCGAAAATAATGGGGTGTACGGACTAACAAAAGGGCAGTTCTCCGCGACCTCAGATAAGGGTCTGGAGTTAAAGAATGTTGGAGTTAACCCCTTCATGCCGATTGATATCTGTATGGAAGCTTTGGTCGCCGGAGCGGGGTTCGTTGCCCGTTCTTTTGCTGGGGATCCCCGCCAGGTTACGGAGTTGTTGAAGGCCGCATTTCATTTCCAGGGTACAGCGGTTTTGGATATTGTCAGCCCTTGTGTAACCTTCAACAATCGTGATGAATCTTCTCAAAGTTATCGCTGGGGAAGGGCCCGCAAAGAGCCGTTGCACGATATCACCTGGGTTCCAAAGCGTAAGGAGATACATGTCGAATTTGAACCGGGTGAGGTTCTCGATGTGGACATGCATGATGGTTCCCAGATTAGATTCAAGAAATTGGAACGTGACTATAATCCAACTGACCGAATTTCGGCTATGAAAATGCTTGAAGATTCTTGCTGCCGCGGCATACTCGTCACGGGTTTGATCTACATCAATGAAGAAACTCCACCTCTTGACGAGATAGAGAATCTCGTCGATCTACCGCTCACACAGCTTTCCGTGGATGCTCTCCGCCCGTCGAAAGAAAAGCTGGATACTTTCATCGAGAGATATCGCTAGAACGTTGGATGGTTGGTAACAGCAATTGATTGGGCTGACCAGTGAGGTCAGCCTCTTCGCTTAATTAGATCGAATTGCCTTAAATGATGTTAGCGGTAAAACCACCCGCAGGTTTTAAACCTGCGGGTGGTTTAGATCCTCAGATGTTGTTGCAGCACGTGCCCGGCTCGCCAATCTGGCATCAAACCCGCCAATTTGTATAATCTTGCTGGAGAGGGTATCCCTTTGAGCGGTTTTGGCATTTTCGCAGGGCTTGCAGCAGCGAGTATTTGGGGTGGGATGTACGTTGTTAGCAAAGTCGTACTGGAAGTCATCCCCCCTTTTACGTTGCTAAATCTGCGGCTTCTGCTTGGAATCGTGAGCTTGGCCGTCTTTATTCCTCGCCAGGGAGGGCTAAAATGGCCTCTAAAACGGCTTCTAGCGGCATTTCTGGCCGGATTCATAGGTTATGGTATCTCCTTAGGTCTCCAGTTTGTAGGAACGCATCTGTCGACTGCTGCTAACGCTGCGCTTGTGACCTCAGCTTCTCCTGCATTCATTCTTATTTTCGGTATCTGGCTTCTTGGCGAAAAGGCTACATGGGGTAGAGTTGCAGCATTGGTTCTTTCGACAGTGGGTGTCATTATTGTTATCGATCCAAGAAGCGTGCTCCTTGGAGGGGATCTGGTACTTGGAAACATCGCCTTACTGGGTGCAGCCCTGACATGGGGTATATATTCTGTGCTGGTCAAAAAAGTCGGTTCACAGATGACGACCGTCGCCGTTAGTTTTATCGCCTTTTTGGGTGGCTTACCCATGAGTTTACCCCTCTCGGCGTTTGAGATCAGGACGGTCGGCATCGGACAGATAACCCCTGGCGTCATCATGGGCGTGCTGTATTTGGGGATTGTTTCAACTGGACTGGCGATGTATCTTTGGAATAAATCCCTCGAATTATTAGATGCCGGGTTGGTCTCCCTTTTATTTTTCGCCCAACCGGTCGTGGGTGTGGGGTTGGGGACATTGCTGCTAGGTGAAGAGCTCAATCTTGGTTTCTGGATTGGTGCTGTGCTCATTGGTGGCGGGCTGCTTGTTGCAGCCCGCGCCGAGCCGAAACGGCCAGCGGGGGAAATAGCGGACAATAAGCCTCTGAGGAGGGGTTAAATGGAGCGAAGCAGTGGATGTCTAAATAAAGGGATGAAGGTAATTGCGATTGTAGTGGCGCTTGTGTTCATCCTTGTGCTTCCGTTGACGCTGGTAGGGCGAGATCTAGCAAAGGTGATATTTTCACCGGAGAATGTTTCCGGAATTCTCCGCAACCGGCTGCTCGGATCGGGTTTTGTGGACAATATCGCTGCCGAGGGTTTTCTGTCGGAGCGCTGGTTCGACGAAATTGGCATTGGGGGTGGAGAGTTAAAGCCGATGTTCCAGTATCTATCACAGGCTGAGCGCGAAGAGATTCTTACGACTCTCATGCCACCCGAGTGGGTAGATGCACAGCTGGATAATATCATCCGCTCTTTCTTCACCTGGTTAGACAGCGATCAGCCTGCACCGCGCCTCGCGATTGACCTTGTCCCTATAAAAGAAGGCCTCCTCAAGGGCGGTTTACGGCGTATGCTCGATACGCTGATCGACTCCTGGCCGAGTTGTACAACGGATGAAATCGATAGCATGAGTCAGGAATTGATGCGGACAGGGGAGATACCGATCGAGGTTTGCGAACCTCCCGAGCCTTACAGATCGCAAGTCCTGGATTATGCCATCACTGAATTGGGAAATCTGATCCGTGGGCAACCCGATAAACTTCAACTCATCAAATCTCTGGATGCTACACCAGCAGAAGTGCTGGCGTTCAAAGGACAGCTCCAATTCTTGAAATCTGTGATGATGTGGGGTTGGTTCTTGCCTGCTTCTTTGCTGGGCGTGATCATGATTTTAACCATCCGCTCGATGCGTGATATCGGTCACTGGTGGGGGATTCCGCTGCTCATCGGTGGCTTGTTGTCGCTCATGGTCATTGGGGTTGTAAGCGCGGGGCGCGGTGATCTTATTCGCGACATGCTGAAAGATTTTGCTGCAGTGGGGACACCGTTCTACCGGGCGTTTGAAATTGCATTGCTGGGGATGTTTATTGCTGTTATTCGTCTCGCCTTCTTCCATGCCCTGCTCATCATAGGCGCAGGTTTTACACTGTGGCTGATCGCACGCCGATTGAGCAAGCGGGTGGAGCCGCAAGTGACGCTTGAGTCTGAACCGGGCGAAACCGACACAACGACAGAGGGGGTATCCGGGATACCTGCGCCGCCGCCTGTGCCCCCACTCGGGAGCGGGCCGGATGATGAAGAAGGTCCTCCCTCGGGCATCTTCGGTTGATCTTGCTCTGGATAAGGATGATCGCAGAGACGGAATCTGTGGGGGATTGATCAAGTTTTCCTTGTGAAATCAAGAGGAGAAGTATTTTGGGTTTTCTGGGCAGGCAATTAGGCCTAGAAGAGCCCAGCGATACCGGTGCGCATAGCCATATAGTGGCTAGTAATGGATCGTTGGATAAGAGTGAAATGCGCTTCGTTGAAACCGTTACCGTGAATAGGGAATTAATGTCGACAAGTAATTTCCTTTATGCTCCGAGGGATTTGGCGTGGTTTAATCATTGAAGTTGTTATGGTTTTAGTGTTGGGTTTTACGCAGGAAGTTCACATGGCGGGGAGGAATGGATATGAAGATAGAACGTGAAACCTTGAAATCGTTTGAATTCTATGGTCTTGAAATACGTGATTATACTGCCGGGCGGGAAGGCAGCTCATCCATGGCCGAAATCACAGTTCCTGCAGGTGCTCGACACGAACGTGCGTGGTCCAAGAGATCGGACAAATACTACTATGTCATCGACGGTAGCCTTAGTTTCATCGTCGACAATCAGGTTCTAAAACTTACCACCGGCGATGTGTGTATCATCCACCAGGGAACGCGGTTTAGCTACGAAAATCAAACTGAAGAAACTGCCAAGCTGCTTATAGTCCATACGCCGAGTTTTGAACTGGCTGAGGAGATTTTTGAAGAGTAGTGTATGACAAGGAAATGTGCCGGACCCTATTAGTCACCTTTGAGAACTAAGGCTCCAAATAAACCGAGGGGGTTAGGATCTCTAGCATTACGTGGAAGGATATAAGCATAGACAATGAATTCCAGGAGATTGCTGCGAACTAGCTATTGGGTAGGGGCGATTGCAGATTTTGTAAATGCTATTGCGATGGTTTCCCCACCTTTAATGGCTTGCATGTTGAATCTAGATCAAGTTCCTACATCGGTAGATGCTAGATTGGCTCTCCTAATGGGAGCATCGTTAATGTTTGGATGGACAGCCTTGCTCATCTGGGCGGATCGGAAACCCTTTGAGAGGAGAGGTGTTCTTCTAATCACAATATTTCCTGTAATTCTTGGATTAGCACTGACTACCTTATATGGTTTTCTCAAAGGCTATATTCCCATCAAAGGTGCGATACCAATCTGGCTTCTCCAAATCTTTCTGACTGTATTATTCCTATCTGCTTATCTATGTGCTCAGAAAGATAAAGATGGATCTTCTCCATAATTTCTCTCTGGATGCAATTGCGCTTATCCTTCCAGTGCGCTTCACCGCAATGTGCTTCGAGCAAGTTGTTTTTTTCCAAACGATATTTACCTTTGGCTGATCCGGCGCCTCCCCGAAAAGTGCTCGGGACTTCGCTCCCATAATAAAGAGGACTTTGCATCTCGGAACCGTTAGATAACTTTCATCAGCCAATTGTCTTGCTCGTGTCCGACATATCCTTCCCCCTGAGTTTATTCTTATAGACAGTTCGCTACTTTCTCTTGGATGCAGATGTTTATTACCGGTGGGAACAAATAATGGATGACAATTATCCAAAGATTAAAGATAGTCTTCCAAAATCGGGCGGGATGGGACCGGTGATTGCCATAATAGATGTGGCATTGGGCGGCTTAGCATGCAGAACAATTGAATATCATCGAATGGAGAGGCAATCAAATGGAAGAGAAACCAGATTTTTTCGATTTTGCAGCTAAGGTGGGCCTCACAAAACACCTGGGAGGTCTCGTGGCTACAGAAGAGCTCATTGAGCTATGCCATATTGGTGGAAGCAAATATGTCTTGGATGTTGGTTGCGGCGCCGGCGTAACGCCTTCCTACATCGCAAAGAGATGTGGCAGTAAGGTGGTTGGTGTAGATATTTCTGAAGGGATGATCGACAGATCCAGGGAAAAGGCGAAAAGAGAGGGAGTAGCGGATAGGACTGAATTCAGAGTAGCAGACGCACAAGACCTGCCTTTCGAGGATGACCTTTTCGACGCAGTCATTACCGAGTCTGTGACCTCCTTTCCAGAAAATAAGCAGAGAGCGGTTAATGAGTATGTACGGGTGACAAAGCCAGGGGGATATGTAGGGCTTAATGAGTAAACCTGGCTAAAGACACCCCCACCACCGGAATTGGTTGCCTGGGCATCCCAGAATGTGGGTGCTAATGTGGAACATCTGACTTCTGAAGGTTGGATGGGATTGATGCAGGGCGCTGGCCTGAGAGAAATAATCGTGAGAACCTATGAAATCAACACCCAAAACGAAGCAAAAGGACTTCTCAGTCGGTATGGTTGCAGAGGAATGCTGGGTGTTTTTGGAAGGATGCTATCTCTTTACGCCAGAAGCCCAACGTATAGGAGATTCGTAAAGGGAGTACAAGAGGATGGGATCGCTCCCGAGAACCTCGATGAATATTTCGGATACGGAGTATACGTCGGGAGAAAGTAATTAAGGGGGCAAACGACCATCTAGTCGAACTCTAAGGTTCTTCTTCTTGTCGGTATCGTCGGCGATGGAAGGCAGTATGGGATTTACCTTCACAAAGCGGCTATAGTCTGATAAGATTCATTTTACTAGTGAACCGACCTCGGCTTCTATAGGCCGGGGTCTTTTTTTTGCAATACGTATACAGGTTGAGGTTTTACAGAAATGAAGATTGACCGAAAAGAGCTACGCAATATCGCAATAATCGCACACGTCGATCACGGCAAAACCACACTGGTCGATGGCATGCTGAAGCAGGCCAAGATCTTCCGCGAGAACCAGCAAGTGATAGAGAGGGTGATGGATTCGAACGAGCTCGAGCGCGAGCGAGGCATTACCATCCTGGCCAAGAATACAGCCATCTCTATCTTTGATGCAGCGATCGGGGACGCGGTGAAGATAAACATCGTGGATACGCCAGGACATGCCGACTTCGGTGGAGAAGTCGAGCGGGTTCTGAACATGGTCGATGGCGTGCTGTTGCTGGTAGATGCGGCCGAAGGGCCGATGCCCCAGACACGCTTCGTTTTACGGAAGGCACTGGAGATGGATCACCGCGCAGTGGTGGTGATCAACAAGGTTGACCGCAAGGGCGCAGATCCGAATCGGGCGCTCGACCAGACCTTCGATTTATTCATCCAGCTGGGCGCCACGGATGAGCAAGCTGATTTCCCCGTGATTTTTACCAATGCAGTGGAAGGGCGGGCAGGCCTCACGCCCGAAATGGGACCGGACCTGCAGCCGTTGTTCGAGGCTATCCTGCGGTACATCCCGGCTCCGCATGTCGATCTTGATGCGCCGTTTCAGATGCTGGTGACCACGCTGGGCTACGATCTCTACCGCGGCGTGACGGCCTCCGGTCGGATCGCCGCCGGCACGTTAAGCGCGGGCGCTCCGTTGGCACGGATCA
>Ga0315550_1000785_pt1 | contig 19653 bp, 19 predicted proteins | sample SalMarSW160190MG_2_FD_203100 | JGI IMG/M metagenome (GOLD analysis project Ga0315550, IMG submission 203100) | Salt marsh sediment microbial communities from the Plum Island Ecosystem LTER, Massachusetts, United States - Salt Marsh Sediment SW1601-90 ... | reverse complement strand
TATTGATCCGGCTAAAGTGACCCGGACTGCTCTTCAGAATGCCGTTTCCGTCGCCACTATGATTTTAACCACCGAATGCTTAGTTACTGATCTTCCTGAAAAAGAAAAAGAACCACCAATGGGTGGCGGCGCTATGCCTGGCGGCATGGGAATGTAAGAAAAATACAATTTGTAATCAAAAATTAACCTCTGTAAGGAGGTTTTTCAAGTCTTATTTTGATAAAATAGAATTATGGATGAGAAAGCTCACTATATTGTCGTTACCGGCATTGTTATTAAAGATGGTAAATATCTTCTGGCTAAAAGAAGTTTAAAAGAAGCTGCTTTCCCTGGTTTATGGACGGTTCCCGGCGGTAAATTAAACAGAAGTGATTATGAAAAAAGCCCCAAAGACACTTCTGATCACTGGTATAATGTTTTGGAAAAATTACTACAAAGAGAAGTTCAAGAAGAAGCTGGTTTGAAGATTAAAAATATTCGTTATCTTCTCAGCTTAGCCTACATTCGTTCTGATAATATACCGACTCTCATTATTAGTCTTTTTTGTGATTATGCTTCTGGTAAAGTTAAACTTTGTCAAGATTTAATCGAATATGCTTGGGTAGATATCAAAGAATTAAAGAAATATGAACTAGTTCCTGGTTTAAGAGAGGAAATCGAATTGGTTGATAAAGCTTTAAAAGAAGGCAATTATCAAAATTGGTCAGGGAAATATGATGATGCTTCAAAGCAAAGTGTACGTGATAGCCTAAAAAATTCCATTAAAAACTCCTGAACCAGGTTCTAACTTAAAACCTAAGTCCAGGAGTCTTCTTCTTCATTTTGTATTTTTTCAGTTTTTACTTTTTTTGTCTTTATTCATCGAACAACTTTACAATCTGCACGCCGTTTTGACCAGCTGCTACATAAGCATAATTATCTTTAATGAAAACTTCAGCAGCTTCTCCAGGGATATCAATTTTTGTCACAATAGAAGGTTGAGTTTTATCACTGAGATCGATTATCTGCAGACCACTTTCTTTAATTATCCAATTTTCATCATTGCTATCACTGACCTTGTAACTTAGGCAAGCATAATCTTCTTCTATAGCTATTCCTTGGGTATAACCACGACCAAAAACTCCACCGATTATTTCTAGATTACTATCAGAAAGATCGATTATCTGCAGAGTATTAGCCATTACAAAGTAGAAATAGTTACCATTAACCACAATCTCATTAGCGCTAAGGGAAAGAGGATAATTTTCATCCACATTTGCATTAGCGGGGTCTTTGAGGTCAATAATTTTAAGATTACCACTGTCTAAAAAATAACCAGATTTTCCCGCAATACAGAATGGCCCTCCTCCATATCTGCGGACAGCGATATTTTTTATAAATGAAGGATTGGTCTTATCGGTCATATCCACTATTTTTATACCAGTTTCTGATTCTTGTTGACCATAAATGCCATAGGAAATAAAAATATAGTTGTTTAGAGTAGCTATATTGTAAATATTTCCATCCATGTTTAAGTCTGCAACTTCTGTAGGATTTTCTTTATTGGTAACGTCAATAACTTTAAAGCCACTTTTAGACATATTAGTCTTACTATCCCAGTTGGAATAATTGATGTAAGCATAATCGCCATCAACATATAATCCAGTAACCCAATCGTTATTTATTGTCCCAACTAAATTTGGATTAGCCTGGTCAGTAATGTCAAAGATACTTAAACCTTGCCCACCAGTATAAAGATAGTTGTTAAGGACAAATGTGAATCTAGTCTGACCCTGTACATAAAGATCTTTTTCAATAACTGGCGTAAAGTTTATGCCGATTTCCTCTGCTAATGTTTCTGCCGTCTCTTCCTGTTTTTCTCCTCCCTTAACTTCGGTTGTTTGTTGCCCTTTGCAATCAGCAAGCTCTTCTTCAAGATCAGCAATTATTGCTTTGTCTTGGCTGTTCTTACAGGAAATTAACGAGAGAAGAAAGATGAAGATCAGCAACAGTAAAAATATTTTACAAATTTTAGCTCTCATTCTTATCACTTTTCCTTTCTTTATTTTTTATTTTAAAGAGCCTTTTACCCTAAAAGGTAAAAACTGAATATGTAAAAGCCTTGTTGAAAATCAGTCAAACACTATTGTTTTAGGATTTACAACTTGGCTGAATGAATATAAAAAACAGTAAGTAGGCTTATTGTGAGGCTAATATATCAAAAGAACCAATCGAAGTCAATTTTTACTTCAGAATGGTTAAAGGATTGAAAGTCCGACCGTTGTCATAAACTTCAAGGTGAAGATGGGAACCGGTAGACCAACCAGTTGAACCGACCGTACCTAAGACAGTGTTTTTATCAACTTCCTGGCCGATTTGAACGACAATTTTGCCTAAGTGAGCGTATAGTGATTTAAAACCAGAACCGTGATTGACAATCACGTGGTTGCCATAAGAAAAACGGCTGTAGAAGACACCTTCAACAATACCACTCATAATCGGGTAAATCGGATCGCCTAATTCCCCATCAAGGTCAACGCCATGATGAAAGCTAGAATAACCTTGGCTAACGACAAAATTATCGAGAGGAATTCTAACACCATGTTCCGTGGTTAGGTTAACGACATCAGCCGTAATAGCCACAGTTTCTTGGTTGGGATTTTGGTTAAAGGCAGAAATAGGAGCACTAGCAACACCGGTGAATAAAACCACCGCGGCTAGGTTAAAACCAAAAATCTTTTTGATGCTCTTTTTTTCAAAGAATTTTCTTAAAGATTTCTTGGCAATTTTGTAAGTCATATTGTGGGTTTATTTAGCCCACAAAAAAATCCTCCTAAGCTAGGAGGATCTGTCAACAATATAGCAAAGATTACTTAAAAAGTCAAGTTTTTACTGTATTAAAATGATTGAGGATATTTTGAGGAAATTTTTTTACATGATTAGAGTTAAATGGATAGTTTTGAAACCTTTGTCCAGCTTCATCTCCGATAGAGATTTTTATTTTAGGAATGGTGCTATCAGGGGCCAGGGAATTGATTTTTTTTAAGGGTTCATTTATTTTTGTGAAATCTTGCCAGTGAAGGAAAATCGTTTTCTCTTTCTTTAGATTTTTAATTTCCCTTTCTTCATCTGGGTGAGGGCTAAGATCTTCTATTTCAAAGGAAACGCTTTCGCCAGTAAGAGAAATCCGCCCAAAATTAATTTCAATCTTTGGTTCTTTACTAATGATTCCTAATTGGACTTTTTTTGTCCAAATATAATCTTCTGGTTTTTCTTGGTTTGAGAAAAGATTAGTTATTTTATGACCTTCGATTGTTTCTATTAGAAGAAGTTCACCGCAATGTTCTCTTAAATTTTCGATTAATTTATCATATCTTTCCCCAGCTTTCTTATCACCATTGTGTGAAGCAATAAGAAACTCCCTGAATTCTCGAGGAAGTTCTTGAGTAGAATTTTTAGGTTGTTTTTCTGGACTATCCATTGTTTTTAGAAGGGCAGAAGAGCTGGCTAGTTTATAAACTTTTCAGGCAGGTTTGTCAAGATTTTTGAGGTGCGGGCGGGAATCGAACCCGCGCATCGAAGTTTTGCAGACTTCAGCGTTTCCACTTCGCCACCGCACCAGGTTGAAATTCATTTTAGCATTCCTTGCTCTTTTTGACAAATTATGCTATGCTTATTCTACTCATGAAAACCAAGGGGATTATCATTATCGTTGTTGTCTTGGCGTTAGTTTTAGTCGGTTTAATTGTTAAAAGCAAGTTCTTTGGCCGCCAAGGACCAGGAGCGCTACAAATTTCCACTACTCCGCAAGCAACCGTTTTTCTAGATGGAACTCAAGCTGGCATTACTCCTTATTTTGATGACCAAATTAAATCAGGTGAACACACAGTTAAATTAGTTCCTGAATTAAGTGGAGAAAATTTAACTTCCTGGGAAGGTAAAGTGACTTTACTCCCAGGAATTTTAACTTCAATTAAGCGAACTTTTGCTGCCAATGATTCTGAATCTTCCGGAGAAATAATTACTTTAGAAAAAGCTGGTCGTAAAGACCAGTCTTCTTTGGCGGTTATCTCTATTCCTGACCAGGCTGTTGTTAAACTTAATGGTGAACCTAAAGGTTTTACCCCTTTGAGTCTTGAAGATTTAGCGCCGGCTGATTATCAAATTACCATCAGTAGTTCCGGTTATGAAGAGAAAACAGTTGCCGCTCATACCATTGGCGGTTACAAATTAATTGTTAATGTTAAATTAGCTCAAACAATGGAAGGGATTGAAGAAGCGACACCTAGCGGCGAAGAAGAAGAGGAAGCGGAAGCCGAGTCTGAATCCGAAACAGAGGCAACACCACCGTCAAAACCCTATGTTAAAGTTAAAGACACCCCGACTGGCTTTTTGAGAGTTCGTTTAGGGTCTTCTACTTCAGCTACAGAAACCGCCCAAGTTAAACCTGGTGAGATGTATCCTTACTTAGACGAAGAAGATAATGGTTGGTATAAAATTGAATATGAAGAAGACGAAGAGGGTTGGGTTTCCGGCGTTTACGTTGATTTAATTGAATAAACTTCTTTTTAAAAGCAAAAGTTTTTAAAAAATTTTCTGAAAGGGGGTGAAAATAATGATTGGATATGTTGATGATATTGAAGATAAAACTTTAGCTAATTCTTTTTTCCGCGAAGTTCTTTTTACTGGTAAATATGCTCAATTAGTCGTCATGTCTCTTTTACCAAATGAGGAAATTGGTATGGAAGTTCATGAAACTGTTGACCAATTTTTCCGCATTGAGAAAGGGCAAGGCAAGGTGATTATGAATGGCGAAGAACATGAAATCAAAGACGGTAGTGCCATTATTATTCCAGCTGGAACCGAACACAACGTGATTAATACTTCAGCCAGTGAAGAATTAAAGCTTTACACTATTTACTCACCACCAAACCATCCTGACAAGAAAATTCATAAGACGAAAGCCGAAGCCATGGCCGATGAAGAAGACCACGCTTGAGGATTTAATTTAAACACCGACTCCGTAAAGGATAAAAACAACTAAGAGGGCCCAGAGAATGACCGTCGTTAAAAGAGGTTTATCTGATAAGAGAACTTTCTCTGGTGACTCGGCTTTATTCCCCTGATAAACAATACTCATGTAACGCATTAATCCGTAAATGACAAAAGGAATGGTGGCCATTAGCCATTTGTTGATACCGGCAATGGTTAAAGGTAATTTAGTTAGAAGTAGTGAAGTTCCGGTGGTTAGCGGCGGGTTGAAAAAGGTAAAAAGGGCATAAACTAGCCAGGTGGCGTTGGCAAACATGGAAAGATAGGCATCAAGTAAATCATTACTGTAGAAACTTAAGGTTTGACGATGTTGCGGGGCTGTTTCCTGGAGAAAAGCCAATTCCGCCCTTCTTTTCCCCACCGCCAGAAACAAAGCTAAAGAGACAACACATAAAAGAAACCAGACATTCATATGAACGTTAATGGCAAAAGCCCCGGCGTAAACTCTTAAGATAAAACCGCCGGCGATGACTAAAACATCAAAGATAATAATGTTTTTCAGCCAAAAACTATAACTGATTTGAATTAACAGATAAGCAAAGATAATTATAAAAAAGAAAAAACCCAGACTAAAAGAAAGAGAAAGGGAAAGAAAAATGCCAATAATGGCTATAAAGAGAGCGATGGGAATCGGTAACTTACCGGAAGCAATCGGTCGCTTTTTCTTTAGAGGATGAAGACGGTCACGCGGTAAATCAATGATGTCATTAATGAGATAAAGGGAAGAGGTGGCAATGCTGAAAATAATTATTGCCCAAACAGTAATCAAAAAATAATTGTCAGTAAAAAGACGCCCCGAGAAAATTAAGGGGGCCAAGAGACTTAAGTTTTTGAGGGTTTGTCTCGGTCGGATCGAACGAACCAAACCGATAATAAATTGAACCATAAAAGTAAACCACCAATGATAAGGACTAACATGATAATTGTATAAAATTTCTGAAGGCTACGCAAATTCAAGGCAAGAATTCCTAAAATGGCGGTAATTCCCCAATAAAAAAGAGCTGTTTTCTTTTTACTCCAACGCCACTCATCTAAAAGTTTATGGTGAAGATGACCGCGATCACCCCAAACCGGCGAACGACCGGTTAGCAGTCGGCGGATAATCGAATAGAAAGCATCAATAAAAGGAATGCCGAGAACAACAAGAATCGTTCCGATTTTGGCGGTTGATAAAATCGCCAGAACCGCTAGAAGAAAACCAGCCAAAGTCCCACCGCCATAGCCAGGCATGATTTTTTGCGGGTAGAAGTTATAAGGGAGAAAACCCAGATAAGCTCCGGCGGTAATCGCCGCCAGAATGGTCACTGGCCATTGAGTAATGTCAGCTGAGAAACGAAAACTTAAAAAAGCAATCGTTAAAGCGGCAATAACGACCATACCTGGGAGCTGTCCATCAAAACCGCTAGACCAGTTGGTGATATTGGAAAGAAAGCTAATCCAAACCAAAGCTAAAACAATGGCCATTAATTGATTAAACTCGATAATCCCTTGACCAAAGGGATTGGTAATAAAGAAAATGCGAATACCAACGCCAACGACCAAACCAGCGGCTAAAAAACAACCAATTAAGCGCAGATAAGGATTAAGATCATATTTATCATCTAAAAGGCCTAAAATTAAAAGTAATGTTGCTCCCCCTAAAATTGACAAAAGATATTTATCGACTGGCAGGAAAATTAAGCTGGCGCCGATAACGGCTAACCAGAGAGGAATAATACCGGCTCTGGGAATTGGTTGCTGATGAAGCTTGGCCGGGTGTTTTCTTTTTTGAGGGTCATCAATTAAGCCCCAGCGCCAAGCCAATTTGATGGTTAAAGGAGTCGCGGCCAAAGCCACCAAAAAAGCCGTTATTAAAGGAAAGATAATCAATTGGTTTAAAATCATAAACTATTTGAGCTTTAGCGAAAACAAGCTCTACTTAAATTACCAAACGCATGATTTGGACCAAGGTCACTAATGATAAAAAGTTAAAAACTAAAAAAGCCATGGCTAAAATTTGTCTCATTAACTTCTCTTCCTTCGGGGATAAACTCGAAACCACTAAGTTAAGGAAAAAAATAACCAAACCTAAAGCCGGTAAGATAAAGAGCATTAGTGGTTTAGTTAGCTGTTCTTGGCCCCAGGGGCGGGAATAAAAAAGAGGTATCTCCGTGGGGAAAAACTTCCAACCAAAAAGAATTAAAACAATTTCACTGAGCCAAAAGACAAAGGCTAATTGTAGAATTTTCTTAACTCCTTGGTTGTTGGGGAAGGAAATTAATGACATAACCTTGATTTAAGATGAATTTTATCATAATTGAGAGATTTTGGGGAGACGATAAAAAATCTCAATCTGACCATATTTCTGGAAAAGTAGATAATCATTAAAGATAAAAGTTTCTAATTGGGGAAAAGTTTGCTTTTCATCTTGGCTAACGATTAACCATTGCGGCGGTTGAAAGCGAAGAACATTAAGGGTTTCTGTTTGGGCCTTGAAATCGATAATATGATAAGCAACCGTATAGCGGCCAACTGGCAAACGTTTAGCCAAGGCGTAAATTGAGGGTTGATTACCCCAGATAAAGATTTTTTCCTCCGGCGAAGTGTGGGTGCGGATAAAATCAGCGGTTTGGTAAAGACTGTTTGTTTGCGGACCAAAATAGCTAAGATAATTTTCTTTGGTTTCCATTTTCAAAGCATATCGGTAGAAATTTTCAAAATAGGCCCAGTTGGGGTAATACCAGAAATTAAAAAACTTAAAAATGAAGATGAAAAACAACAAAAGAACAAAAGGGATGATTTTAACCAGTTTGTTTTTCTTTAAGAAAATCAAACCAAAAGAAAGGCAAAAAGAGGGTAAAATTTGGAAAAGATAATGAGGATAAGGGCGTGTTGACAAAAGGGCGGCAAAGGCTGAGGTAAAAAACCAAATGATAACTATTTTAACCGCCAGACTTAGTTTTTGGCGAAAGATAAAAAGAATCATTAAAAGAAGAGCTAAGAATAGAAATCTGAAAATGAATTCCAGAGAAAACCCACTAGTTTTTATAGCTGAATCTCCCCAAGAGGAAAGGTAGGGAAGATTTTGGGAAAAAGCCGCTTTCAAATATTCACCTAAGGCTTGTTTTAGACCAAAAAAGACAAAGGTAGAGAAAAGAGGGGTGAGAAAACCAATCATTAAGGAAAAAAGATGGGAAATGATGGTTTTAATCGTTTTGGCTTTAATCAGCAAAAGGCAAATCATTAAAGCTGCCAGAAAGTCAAAAACAGCCGGAACTTTAAAAAGGACAGCCATTGAAAAAAGCAAACCAGCCACCAGCCACGGCCAGGAGAATTTAACTTTAGATTTCGGTCGGCCTAAGAATTTAAAGATTAAGTAGAAGCCAGCTAAAATAGGCAAGAGCATGAAGTTTTCGGCATTGGCTATATTCCCCTCAAACATCGGCAGGCTGGTGAGAATGGCAAAAAGACTGGTGCTGGTGATGATTGCCTTTTGGTTTTTGGGAAACAAAATTGCCGCCAGTTGATGAAAAACGAAAACCGTGGCCAGAGACCAGAGGAAATAAAGGAGGCGATAGAGAGAAAAAGAACCAGTTAGGGCGGCGATAAGATAAAGTAAGGGCGGCTTGTTGTCATGAATGTCGCGATAAAGAATAAGGCCTTTTCTTAAAGCTTGCCCCAAGGTCAAGTAAATTCCTTCATCAGCGTAACTGAAAGGTTCAAAGAGTAAAGGAAGGCGTAAAAGAAGAACTAAGAAAAAAAGGATTAGCCACCAGTGTGAGTAAAAAAAGTTTTCTTTTTTTGGTTGTTTATTTCGGGCAGTTTTTGGCTTCATAATTTTTCCGTGATGCGATATTCAAGCCTTTTACCAATCATTAGGCGTGTTTGAGAATCAACGGCTGGTAAAACTGACATCAACAAGGCGGCAATCGGCATTAAGATCCATTGAACTGTTTCCCATAAACCAAACCAGCGTCTCAAATCTTCTTTGGCAACTTTGGGACGGATGGCTCGGTCGATAAGAATCATCACCAATAGAAAAACCAAACAGCTAGTTAAAATCCATTGCGAGACTTTAGGTAAATTATAACTTAAAGCTGTTTGTTTGAAAAAGGGATTAATAAAGGCTGGCAGCCAAGCGCCGAGAGTTAGGATAAACCAGTTGGTTGACCAAATTAAATGGGTTTCAATAACCTTGTAAACGCGGAAAAGACGAGTTAAGAGAGAAATTTCCGGATGATTAATGGCCTGTTTAATCGCATAGGGAATGTCAGTTGCTCCCCAGGCATGGCGTTTGCACTGTTCATAACGGCTTTTCAAAGCACTAAAATAAGTTTTGCCTTCAGGGGCGTCAATACTCGTTGGCAGAAAAATAGGTTCAACTTCCACCTTGCCGCCTTCATGGAAAAATGACTGGAGAAAGATATGCCAATCCTCAGGGATAATATCAACATCCCAATAGCCAACCTTGTCCAAAAGGTAAAGCGAGGTGGAATAGCTGGAATAATTAAAAAATAAACCATCTGGTTCCTGAATACTGGCCAGATAGCCGGAATTACTGAGGGTACCGGTAATTCTGATAGGAGCCGGAACTTTCCAGTAATTATTATGCCAGCAGATTGGCGATTGCCAAAAGCGATAATAACGCTGAGGGTTAAGGGCAAAATAATAAGTTAGAGCCGAGAAATATTGGGGATGAAAATGGGCGTCAGCGTCACAGCTGGTAACGGTGATTTTTTTAATATCGTTTTTTTGCTGGTCAACCAAGATTTTTTTAATGGCTTTAGCCGCCCAAGCTTCATTAGAAGCTTTGCCTTTAACCTCGCCGACAATACCATCAGGATGGAAAATAGCCGTCAAATAGCCGAATTTGTCTTTAAATTGTTCTAATAATTGAGCCGCTTTGTCGTGAGGATTAATGGCTCTTTCTTCAATCCCCAGAACAACAACCATTTGTTTAAGGTCGATGTCTTTTTGGCTGGCTAAGGTTTCAAGAGTATTTGAAAGAATGGTTACTGATTCATTACAGTTCGGAATGAGAACAACATGTTTAATTTGGTTCCAGGGAAGAGAATCTTTGTTTCTATCCTGGAGATATTTTTTTCTCCAATTAGTCTTTTCGGAATATCTGATTTTAAGATAACCTCTAATGCCTAGAATAGCGCTTTGACAGGAGCGATAAAGCCAGTAGACCAAAAAGGCAATGGTGAAATAGGCGACAATCTTAGGAATAAAAAAAGCGCCCCAAAGAGGAAAAAGAATCAAAATCCAGGTTAGAGTGCCGGGCAACACTTCCAAGCTTCTTTGGGTTAGGCGTTCATGGTCGGTAATGAATTTTTTCATTCTTCTTGTTTAGTTTATCACAAAAAATTTAGATTTTGAGTAGATTTTTGGCGTTTTGGGTTGTTATCCGGGCTACTTTTTCAAAGGTGGTTTCTTTTATTTTGGCTAAAAATTCAGCTATTATTCTAACATTTTTAGGTTCATTTCTCAAGCCGCGATAAGGCTCAGGGGAAAGGAAAGGACAATCAGTTTCTAAAAGGATCTTTTCTAAGGGAATTTCTTTGACGACATTTTGTAAGCCAATGTCATAGGTCAGATTGCCATCCACGCCAAAATAAAAACCAATCTCTTCAACTTCTTTAATAGCCTTTCTGCCAGCAGAGAAACAATGGAGAATTCCTTTTAATTGTTTTTTAGAGCTTTGGTAGTATTCCTTTAAAATGGTAATGACTTGAGGAAAAGTCTTACGCGAATGGACTAAAATTGGCAAACTTAAATCCAAAGCAATTTCAGTTTGTTTTTTAAAAAGAAAGATTTGTTCCTTTTCCGGCCGGTCTTTTTCCATTGGTGGGGCCGGTGAAAAATCCAAACCGCATTCGCCGATGGCGACAATCTCTTTTTCCTTAACCAATTCTTTTAATTTTTTAATTTGCTCTTTGATTGACATTTTTTCTTGAAAATCAGTTTGATGCGGATGAATGCCAACGGTAGCGTAAACAATATTTGGATACTTTTTAGAGATGTTAATAGCCTTAGTTGAATCAGCGAGATTACTACTGACGCAAATAATTTTCCTAACCCCTTTTCCCAAAGAGCGGTTAATAACCTTTTCAAGGTCATTTTTATAATCAGGAAAATTCAGATGAGCATGGGTGTCAATTAAATTAGGATTCATGGGTTCCTTTAGTTAGAGTAACATTATTTTTTTCTAAAAAAGTGAATCTAAAATTTGCTTTTTCAAGAATTTTAAGGATTGCTTCAAGCTGGTTTTCGGGATTAGTTTTTGGCGTTTTATGGTATTCCAAAATGATGTTTTTAACCAGGTTTAATTTTTTAGCAGATTCTTTAATAATTGTGTATTCAGCACCTTCGACATCAAGTTTTAAAAGATCAATAGGTTTAGTTAAAAAACTAGAAAGAGTTAAAGTTTTAACCAAAATAGATTGTGGTGGAATTTTGCTGTCCCAAATATTTTCAATTAAAGAATCTCCCCATGTCCAGGGAATTTTGCTGGTTGAATCAATGTAAAGCGACTTTTTACCTTCTTTATCCCAGACTGCTGCCTCAATAATTTTGACATTTTTTAAATGATTAGCTTTAATATTTAATCGCCAGAGTTTAGCTGTGTTTGGATTGGGTTCAAAGGAGAGAATTTTGGCCTTTGGATACTTAGTTTTGAAATAAATTGTCGAAAGACCAATATGAGCACCAACATCAAGAATAAGAGGCTTGGGATTGTTTAAACCTATTTTATATTCTTCTTTTTCGAAGATATTTTTCCACAATCTCTCGAATTCTTCTCGATTAATAAAATAAAACAGCAATCCATTACGTTTTAGGCTTTCAATTTTCATTTCAAACGTGGAAAAAGCGGTTTTTCAGATTTAATTTTCGGTCCCTGGAATTGTTTCTTAATTTTTTCCGCTGTCTTAGGCAGGAAAGGTTGAAGATTAAAAGCAATTTCCCTAATTCCCTCAATGAGATTAACCCAGTTAATTGTTTGATTGATTCCAGATTTTTCCCAGGGTTTGTTTTGGTCGAGATATTTATCTAAATTACTAATCTTTTCCCAAATATTCTTTAAACATTCTTCGAACCGGAATTTTCCAAGGATTTCACTAATTTCAGGATAGAATTTATAACTACCGCTTTTACCAATGTGAACTTTATAGATTTCGCAAAGTTTCGCTACTCTAGCGACTAAATTACCCAAACCATTGGCTAAATCGGCGTTGTAGACTTCTTTAAGCTTCTCAAGAGTCAAATCAACATCTCTGGCGATTGGGCCGTATTTGATAAAGTAATATCTTACCCCGTCAGTACCAAATTTCTTAACTAATTCTGTCGGTCGGATTATATTGCCCAAAGATTTGCTGATTTTTTGGCCATTTAGGGTGAAAAAATCATGGGCATAAACGGTTTTAGGTAACTCCAATCCGGCTGATTTTAACATCGCTGGCCAAAGGAGAGTATGCCAGCGAAGATTGTCTTTGCCTAAAAGATGCAAATCAGCTGGCCAAAAGTCTTTTGGGGCACCGCTTATATAGTTTATTAAGGCATCAAACCAGACATAGATTGTATGATCCGGATCGTCCGGGACGGGAATTCCCCACTTGACTGAGGGGCGGGAAATGGGGACATCTTCAAGTCCTTGATTCAAAAAGGCGAGCATCTCATTTCTTCTTGATTCCGGCAGAACAAATTCAGGATGATTTTTTAAAAGATTTTTTAAAAAATCTTCATATTTTGACCAACGGAAAAAGTAGTTTTTCTCAGTTAGCCTCCTTGGAGTCTTAGTGGGATGATAAGGACATTTCCCTTTAACTAAATCTTTTTTAGTTATGAATCCCTCACAACCCTGACAGTAAATACCAACATATTTTCCTAAATAGATATCACCCTTTTTTTCTACTCGGCGCCAAAAGTCAACCACAGTTTTTTCATGATTTTGATCAGTGGTTCTAATAAAGCGATCGAAAGAGATGTTAAGTGATTGGAGTTGCTTTTTATTGGCTTGGCTAATTTTGTCTGCCCATTCTTTAAATTCGACTCTTGCTTTCTTGGCTGCTTCTTCCGCTTTACCACCGTGCTCATCAACACCTGTCAAGAAAAAAACTTTTTCTCCCATAAGGCGATGGTAGCGAGCCAAAACATCAGCCACAATTTTTTGATAAGCATGGCCGATGTGCATAACGTCGTCAATATAATCAATAGCGGTAGTAATATAAAATTTTTTGTTCATAGTTTGATTTTAAACTAAAAAACCTCCTTTTTGAAGGGAGGTGGACGTAAGTTGCTCGTTTTACGAGTTTACTTACGTCTTTTAAACATTTGATTAATCTTTTTAGCCCATTTTTCCGCCCATTCGTCAGCCTGAATTTTTTCTAGAGCAACTTTGAATCCCTTACCTTTGTTAAGCTGTTTAGCAATAGTGGCCACCGTGGTGCTGGAAACAGCTAAATTCTCCTTAATAAAACTGTAAGTCTTACCCTTGCTTAAAAGATAGGCGATGCCTAGACGTCGGCTGATAATTCCTTGTTCGCTTTCTCCCAAAAAACTACCCAAAAATTCTTTAGCTTCATAAGGGTTTTTAATATCAGCCACAACTTTATGCAAAAGACTATAAATTTGGTTTTTAACAGCTGGGTTAATTTTTTTCTTGGAAACTTGCATACAATTTAATTATTTAAATTGAGCAGGAGAAAAAGTTGACTTAATTAAACCATCCCTTTTGGAGATTGTCAAATAGGAATTTAATTTTTATTTCGGTAAAGGTAAAAGCCTATTAGAAGGAAAATAAGCGTCAATAGAGAAAGGTTTAAAATGTTGCCAATTTTAAAATAACGCATAAGGAGAAAGAGAAAAGCCCATAAAGCGGTAGTAAAGCCGATTTTAGAATTGCCAAAGGATAAGGCGATGGTGAAAAAAACAGCGCCAAAAAACAAAAGATAAAAAGAAATAATGAGCCAAAAACTTTCAGGAGGAAAACTGTAAATCAACCAGCCTAATCCGCCCCAGAAGATAAGAGTTAAAATTAAAGCCGGCAAAAAGTTTTTTCTTCTTTTAATTTTGACTGACTGAAGCTTATTCATAGTTCAATTGTAGCCTAATTGGTGATAAAATAAAAAGAATGATGCCTGAATTCTATCTTCTCCTTGCTTTAATTATTGTTGTTCTGTTTATTGCCGTTTTTCTTATCTTAAGGAAATTGGCCGAAATTAAAGAAGCGACCAAACCAGATGAAACTCTTAAAGATTGGTTAAAAAGTCAACAACAATCAAGTCAGGTGATGTCCCGGGCTATTAATGAACGTTTGGATAATGCCGCTCGGGTGATTGGCCAGGTGCAAAAAAATATTGGTGAGATGTCGGAAATTGGCCGGGGGATGAAAGATATTCAGGAATTTCTCCGCTCGCCAAAATTAAGAGGCAACATCGGCGAACAGGTTTTAAAGGAATTACTAGCCCAAATGTTGCCGAAGAACTCTTTTTTTCTACAGCATACTTTTAAATCAGGAGCGAAGGTTGATGCCGCCATTAAAACTTCGGCCGGTATTATCCCAGTTGACTCTAAATTTCCGATGGAGAATTGCCGCCGCCTGATGGGAGCTAAAAATGAGAGCGAAAAAAAGGAAGCGGAAAAGCAATTTGTCAAAGACGTCAAAAAGCATATTGATGATATTGCCAATAAATATATTCTTACCGAAGAAGGAACGATTGATTATGCCTTAATGTATTTACCTTCGGAGACTGTCTATTACGAGGTCGTTAACAATACCGAGCTTTTTGATTATGGTGGTAAAAAAAGAGTGCTGCCGGTTTCACCGACAACTTTTTACGCTTATTTAAGAGCCATTTTAATGAGTTTTGAGGGTCAAAAGATTGAACAGAGAGCACAGTATATTTTAGCGGCCATCAAGGCTATCCAAAAGGATTACTTGAAAGTTGAAGAGAATCTTTCGGTTTTAGGCAAGCATGTGCAAAATGCCTATAACCAAATGAATAATGTGAATAGCGGTTTTACCCAGCTTGGTCAAAAAATTAATACTACCCAGAATTTAGGGCAAAGTGAACATCAAGGCAAACTCCCTAAGAAAATTAAGCTTGATAATGATTGAAACCTCAGAAAAAAAATTAAATAAAGAGCAATTGGAGGCCGTCCGTTTTGGGGAAGGCCCGCTTTTAATTATTGCTGGAGCCGGAACCGGTAAGACAACGGTTGTTACCGAAAGGATTAAGTATTTAGTTTCTTCTGGTAAAGCTAAACCAGCACAGATTTTAGCTTTAACTTTCACCGATAAAGCCGCCAGAGAGATGGAAGAAAGAGTTGATATCGCCATGCCTTACGGTTACACCGACATGTGGATTTCAACCTTTCATTCCTTTTGCGACCGGATTTTACGCCAAGAGGCGATTCATATTGGCTTGAATCCTACCTACAAGTTGATGACCGAAGCCGAAACTATCCAATTTTTAATTAAAAACCTTTTCAAATTTGATTTACATTACTTTCGTCCTCTAGGCAATCCGACTAAATTTATCAACGGCATGCTGCAACACTTCAGCCGTTTAAAAGATGAAGATATTGATAGCGAGGCCTATTTAAAATATACACAAAAGATAAAAACAGACAAGAAATTAAATCCTGAAGAAAAGGAGAAAACTTTAGAATTAGCCAAAGCCTATCGAGTTTACGAGGAATTAAAGACCAAGGAAAGCTTGATGGATTTCGGCGATTTGATTACCAGTACTCTCAAGCTTTTCCGCACCCGCAAAAATATTTTGAGTCAATATCAACAGCAATTTAAATATCTTTTGGTTGATGAATTCCAGGACACTAATTACGCTCAGTATGCTCTTCTTAAGGTTTTGGCTCCACCACAGAAAAACCCTAATTTGACTGTTGTGGGAGATGATTCCCAGTCAATTTATAAATTTAGAGGAGCAGCTGTTTCTAATATTTTGCAGTTTATGAAGGAATATCGAAAAGCCAAACAGGTAGTTTTAATCCAAAATTATCGTTCTACCCAAGCAATTTTAGATCGTGCTTATAAACTAATAAGACACAACGACCCTGACACCCTTGAGATTAAGCTAGGGATTAGTAAAGATCTTAAGGCAGTTCGAAAAGTGGAAGAAGTTCCGATTGAATTAATCTATGCTGATCGGGTTGAAAACGAAGCCGAAGCCGTCGCCAATAAAATCAAAGACCTAAAATCAAAAATTAAGAATTTGGAATACAAAGACATCGCCATTTTAGTTAGAGCCAACAATCATGCCGAATCCTTCGTCAGAGCCTTGGCTCGAGCTGGAATTCCCTATCAATTTTTAGGCCCCGGACAGCTTTTCCGTCAAGCTGAGGTTAAGGATTTAATTGCTTATCTAAAGCTTTTATATAACTTTGAGGATAATGTCGCCTTGTATCGTCTTCTGTCAATGGAATTTTTTGACATCAACGTTCGTGATTTGGCGGCGATCAACAACTTTGGGCGCCGCCTGAATCTTTCCTTGTTCGAAGCTTGTGAAGCCGTTAATAAAGTTTTTGTTTCAAGCCAAACCAAGGAAAAAATCAGTAGCTTTGTGGAAATGGTTCATCGTCACTTAAAACTTTTAGCCAAGGAAACCGCTGGCCAAATTCTTTATTATTTTTTGCAGGACACTGGTTTGTTAAAGAAACTAAGCGAAAACAAAAGTCTAGCCGAAGAAAAAGCCGCCCAAAACATCGCCAAGCTTTTCGATCGGTTGCGTACTTATGAGATTGATCATGAAGACGCTTCGGTCCAGGCGGTGGTTGATTGGCTAAATCTTTCGATGAGTTTGGGTGAATCCCCTTTGGCTAATAATTTTGACTGGTTTGAAGAAAACAGGGTGAATCTTTTAACTGTTCATTCAGCCAAGGGCTTGGAGTTTCCGATTGTTTTTTTAGTTAATCTTGTTACCGCTCGTTTTCCTACCCGTGAAAGAAGAGAACAAATTCCCATCCCTGAAGCTTTGATTAAAGAGATTTTACCCAGCGGAGATTATCATGAGCAGGAAGAAAGAAGACTTTTCTACGTTGGCTTAACCAGGGCCAGAGACCGGCTTTTTCTGACCGCGGCTGATTATTACGGCGAAGGCAAAAGAGAAAAGAAAATTTCCCCTTTTGTTTTTGAAACTTTAGGTAAAGAAAAAATTGATAAAGTTGGAATTTTGCCCAAAGAGGAAAACCAGCTTTCGATTTTTGATTTTAAACCAATAGAAGAAGAGAAAGAGATGGTTAGGCAAAATCCTCCAATTAATTATCTTTCCTATTCACAGATTGAAACCTTTAAAAATTGTCCCTTGCAGTATCGCTACCGCTACCTTCAAAGAATCCCCGTGCCTCCTTCCGCGGCCCAGACTTTTGGTGATACTCTCCATCGCACCCTGAAGGATTTTTACCAGGGAATTAAACAAGGTAAGAAATTAAAAGAAAAAGATCTTTGGGAAATCCTAAACAACAATTGGTCTTCTTTAGGTTATGCCAGCAAGGCTCACGAAGAGAAAATGAAACTTCAAGCCAAAAGAATGTTAAAGGCCTTTTATCAAAAATTTGACCATAAACTGGTCCCTAAAGATTTAGAGCAGCCTTTTATTATCAAAGTCAGCCCTAATCTAAAAGTCGGCGGCAAAATAGACAGGGTTGACGAGCTTAAAAACGGCAAATTGGAAATCATTGATTACAAAACCGGCAAAACCTGGGAGCAAAAAGAACTGGATAGCTCTTTACAGATGACGGTCTATGCTTTGGCGGCCAGTGATAAGGGTATTTATGACAAAAAACCAGAAGATTTAATTTTAACTTTTTACTTTCTTGATTCAGGCCAGAAAAAATCAACCCAAAGAACCAAAGAACAGCTAGAAGAGGCGAAAAAGGCAATAGAAGAAAAAGCTAAAGAAATTCAACTAAGTCTTTTTGAGCCCAAGCCTAGTAAATTATGTGACTTCTGTGAATACAAGCTTATCTGTGAGGCTTGGAATTGATGAACAAAAATTTGAAAAAAAACTATAGAGAAAGGATTTTACCTCGGCGTCTAGTGGTTAAATGTGGGACTGAGAATTTATGTAGCCATGATGACGGAAAGAAATTAAACCAAAAGATTTTTGATGATTATGCCAGACAAGCGGCAGAACTTCAAAAACAGGGAGTTGATGTTATCTTTATTAGTTCCGGTGCCATTAAGGCTGGAAGAGAAGAATTAGAAGACTTAGGTTTAGACACCAAGGATCTTGATAGGCAAGTATTAGCGGCCATAGGACAGCCGCTCTTAATGAAGAGATGGGAGAAAGCCTTTAGAAAGTTTGGGAGAACTTCCGGTCAGCTTCTGCTGACTTTTACCAATTGGTCTAATGAGAGGGAAAGAAGTGAGGTTATACAATGTATCTCTGATCTTTTAAAAATAGGGCAGATGCCTATTATTAATGAAAATGATCCTGTTTCGGATAAAGAAATAAAGTTAATGGAAAAAAGAATCAGCGAGAACGATCAATTAGCTAGAATGACGGCTTTAGAGATTGGGGCCGATGCGATTCTTTTTTTAACTAATGAGGGAGGAATTTATGCAGCCAATCCTAAAGTTGACCCAAAGGCTCAATTATATGAAGAAATTAATGTACAAGACAGACTAGAGAATTTAGTCAGTTCTAATGAGGAGACTTTTAGTGAGAACGGTTTGGGGGGAATGATAGCCAAGATAAAAGAAGCATCATACTGTGTTAAAAGTAATTTGCGAGTTGGCATTGCTGGTTATGAAAAAGATGTCATTCTAAAATTTGCCAAAGATGAATCTGTGGGAACAAAAATAGGCAAGATTACTAGAATTAAAAATTGACAGTTGGTTTTGAATGTAAAAACAGCCAGCGGAGTTTGTTGGCTAGGTTAAAAAGAGGATAGAGGGTTGGATTGATAACCAAATCATAGGTGCCGATAAACTTTACCAATTCTCCACCAAAACCCTCTTTAAATTGATGAAAACCATACCAGGGATCGTGTGGACTGGGGTTGGGACCGGGGCTACCCCACATATCAAAAAGCTGGCAACCCATTTTCTGGCCGAATTTAATCGCTTCCCAAAAAAGAGCATAAGTTGGCATAACTTCCCGATGTTCTCTGGTTGAAGCTCCGTAAGGATAATAAAGAACCTTGTTAAAGACAAAGAAAATATAAGTGGCTAAGATTTGTTTTTGATATTTGGCCACAAAGAGATGAGCGATGCCTGATTGTTTCATGACTTTCCACATTTGCTGGTGATATTCGGCACCGTGAGCGTAAAATTTTTGTCTTTTAGTTGTTTCTGCGGTTAAACGTAGATAGTCTTCAAAAGCCTTGGTTGAATTATCTTCGACAATCTCTACACTGTGTTTTTGAGCGACGCGGATGTTGTAACGAGTTTTTGGTTTCATGTTGGCCAGAAGTTGTTCTTCTGATGGTCGTAAGTCTAGCTGGAAGCTGTAAGGAGTAAAAAGCGATTTGCCCTGGCGGCAGCCGTTGTCTAAAAGGAATTTTTGAATATCCGGATTCTCTCTGATATTGGGTTCTATTTTAATGAAAATAGCTTTTTCTTTTTCCCCTAATTTTTGCAAAGCCTGAAGCATGTTTTGATCAGGTAAAGAACCTTTAGGG